>Ga0209456_10001076_pt1 | contig 13570 bp, 14 predicted proteins | sample COG_11_FD_184755 | JGI IMG/M metagenome (GOLD analysis project Ga0209456, IMG submission 184755) | Pelagic marine sediment microbial communities from the LTER site Helgoland, North Sea, for post-phytoplankton bloom and carbon turnover... | ecosystem: Environmental > Aquatic > Marine > Neritic...
CATCAAGATGCTCTCGCGCGGTACCGTTCTGACGGTTTAGAATGCGCGCATGTTTGACAATCTGAGTGGTCGCCTTTCGGATGCCGCCCGCCAACTCACTGGCAAGGGCCGGCTCACCGAGAAGAATATCAAGGATACGCTGCGGCAGGTGCGACTCGCGCTGCTGGAGGCGGACGTTGCCCTGCCTGTCGTCAAGACATTCATCGAGCGCATTCGCGAGCGCGCGCTGGGCGAGGAAGTAGGCAAGAGTCTTACGCCGGGGCAGGCACTGGTCAAGATCATTCACGCCGAACTCGTGCGCATTCTCGGTAGTGACTCGGCACCTCTCGACCTCAGGGCGCAGCCGCCGGTCGTCATTCTGCTCGCCGGCCTGCAGGGTGCTGGCAAGACTACGACGGCGGCAAAACTCGCGAAGCGGCTCATCGACACCGACAAGAAGAAGGTGATGTTGGTTAGCGTCGACGTGCATCGGCCTGCCGCGATACTTCAGTTAGAGACCCTTGCCGGCGAGATTGGCGCGCTGCACTGCAGTAGTGACGCCAGGGAGAAGCCAACGAGCATCGTCGACCGCGCCCTGGATGAAGCGCGGCGGCTGCACGCCGATGTGCTGATCGTCGATACGGCTGGCCGCTTGCATATAGACGGCGAGATGATGCGCGAGGTCATCGAGGTTCACAAAGCAGCCGGACCTCAGGAAACGCTGTTCGTGGTTGACAGCATGGCCGGTCAGGATGCGGTCAATGCGGCGACATCGTTCAATGACAGTTTGCCGCTCACAGGCATCGTGCTGACCAAGGCCGACGGTGACGCGAAAGGCGGCGTGGCTTTGTCGGTGCGCGAGGTTACCGGGAAACCGATTCGATTCATGGGTGTCGGCGAAAAAGTCGACGCGCTCGAGGCGTTTCACCCGGATCGCATGGCGTCCCGCATTCTTGGCATGGGCGACGTGTTGTCGCTGGTCGAGGAGATCGAGCAGAAGGTCAGCAAGGACAAGACCGAGAAGCTCGCCAGGAAACTCAAGAAAGGCCGCGGATTCGATCTCTCCGACCTCAGGGATCAGCTCGAACAAATGATGAACATGGGCGGGCTCGCGTCCATGCTCGAGAAGATGCCGCTACCCGGTAACGTCAATCCGGCCGCGCTGCAGGATAGCGCCAACGAACAGAAGATCCGCCGCCAGATCGCGATCATCAACTCGATGACGCCGGCGGAGCGGCGGTTTCCGAAGACCATCAACGGCTCCCGAAAGAAACGGATTGCGGTCGGTGCCGGCCAGCAAATCCAGGACGTGAACCGGCTCCTGAAGCAGCACCTGCAGATGGAGAGGATGATGAAAAAGGTGTCCAAGGGCGGCATGAAGAAGTTCATGAGGGGCATGCCCGGAGGCGGGATGCCGCCCGGCGGGATGCCGCCCGGATTTCGTTAAATCGGCCCAATCCGGTGCCGATTCCGGGCGATTTTCAGAGTCGTCGCCACCGCCGCGGGCGAGAAAGTCATAAGTAACTGAAACAAAAGCGGATTTTCGCCCACAAAATACTTCACATTTGGCGCAGATCCCGTACAATGCGCCGTCTACTCGGGTCGGCCCGAGTCAAGGCATGTCTGCCTCTCTTTGCACAGGAAAAGTAATGGTTAGTATCAGACTTTCGCGCGCAGGCGCGAAAAAGCGTCCTTTTTATCACCTGGTCGTCACCGATTCGCGCAATCGACGGGACGGCCGGTATATCGAGCGTATCGGGTATTTCAACCCCGTAGGGCGGGAGCACGAGGAGAACCTCAGGATCGACCTCGAGCGTGCCAACTACTGGATTGGCCAGGGTGCGCAGCCGTCGGATCGTGTTGTATCGCTGCTGAAGAAGCACCGTAAGGCGGCCACGAGCGATTAGAATGCCTGAGCCCGTCGTGCTGGGCCGGATCTCCGGTTTTTTCGGCGTACGGGGTTGGGTCAAGGTGTATTCGTACACCGAACCGCGAGAAGCGGTGTTGAATTACAAGAGCTGGCTGCTTTCGCACAATGGCGATTGGCGGACAGCGGAGGTGGCTGAGGGCAAGCGACACGGCAAGACGGTCATTGCACGTATAGACGGTATTGAAGACCGCGACCAGGCGGCGCAACTGATTGGTTGCGACATCGGTGTACCGCGCAGTGAATTGCCGGAAATGGAGGCAGGCCAGTACTACTGGTCGGATCTCGAAGGCTTGCGCGTTTTGACAAAGAATGGCTCCGAGCTCGGCAAGGTCGAGTACCTGCTCGAAACCGGCGCCAATGACGTCATGGTGATCAACGGTGAGCAGGAATACCTGGTGCCTTTTGTCATCGATGATGTGGTGCTCGACGTGGATCTTGCCGCTGGCGTGATCACGGTCGATTGGGATTGGGATTGATGCACATCAGTGTGGTCAGCCTGTTTCCCGAGATGGTGTCGACGATCGCCGAATACGGTGTTGTCGGTCGCGCGCAACAGCGCAAGCTGCTTGCGCTGCGCACCGAGAATCCGCGCGATTACACGGACGACGTCCATCGTACGGTCGACGATCGGCCCTATGGTGGCGGTCCGGGAATGGTGATGAAGTTCGAGCCGCTGGCGAAGGCCGTGCTGGCGGCACGAGCGGCGTCGCCGGACGGTAGCCCGGTCGTGTACCTGTCGCCTCAGGGCAGGGTATTCGATCAGGGCGAGGCGCAGCGCTTTGCAGCCATGCCAGGCATGATTTTGCTGGCGGGGCGGTACGAAGGTGTCGACGAGCGAGTCATCGAGGCGCACGTCGATGAAGAGTTGTCGCTCGGTGATTTCGTGCTTTCGGGCGGGGAAATCGCAGCGATGGCGGTGGTCGATGCCGTGGTTCGGCTGTTGCCAGGCGTACTGGGCGACGACGAGTCGGCGGTGCAGGACTCCTTTATGGAGGGATTGCTGGACTGTCCGCACTATACGCGGCCCGAGCTGGTAGATGGGCGGACCGTGCCGGACGTTTTGTTGTCCGGAGACCACGCGAAAGTGGCGCGGTGGAGAATGAAGCAGGCGCTGGGACGGAGCTACTTGCGGCGTCCGGACCTGGTGGAGAAACTGGAATTGAATGACGAGCAGCGTGTGTTGCTCGACGAATTTTTGAAAGAGCAGAGAAAATGAGCAAAATTATTGAAGCGATCGAAAACGAGCAGATGGGCAAGGAAGTTCCCGAGTTTGCTCCTGGCGATACCGTCCTTGTCCAGGTCAAGGTGAAGGAAGGCAACCGGGAGCGACTGCAGGCCTTCGAAGGCGTCGTTATCGCCAAACGCAACCGCGGCCTGAACTCTTCGTTCACGGTGCGCAAGATCTCACACGGCGAAGGCGTAGAACGCGTCTTCCAGACCTACAGCCCTGTCGTTGATTCGATCAAGGTGAAGCGTCGCGGCGACGTGCGGCGCGCCAAGCTGTACTACCTGCGTGGTCGCACCGGCAAGGCCGCGCGCATCAAGGAAAAGATCTAGTTTTCCGAGCAGCCGTGCTCCGGCCGTCGTGGCTGGAGTGCACATAACGCGGCGTGCCTGGTCAATTCGCGTGAACCAATTCGCCCTGACGGGGTCCTTCGAGACATGAGAATCGCAAACTCATTTTCTGTGCTCAGAGTCACGCTGTTGCTCGTCTGCGGCGCTTTTCTGAGCGGCTGTGCGGCCATGATCTCGTCGGCAGCGACGAACCTCGCCGACAACCTGTCCACGGCGATACTCAACCAGGACGATCCCGAACTCGTCCGCGCGGGTGCGCCGTCCTACCTGCTGTTACTCGACAGTTTTATCGAGGGCAATCCTGACGATCCCGCTATCCTGTCGGCGGCAGCGACTTTATACGCGACGTACGGCGCCGTATTCGCCGATGACGAGGTTCGCGCGTCACGACTCACGGCCCGCGGCCGTCGCTACGCGTTGTCGGCAATGTGCGAATCCTATGCGCCGTCCTGCGGCTGGTCGGATGCGACCTACGACGAGTTCGTCGCGACGCTGGATGGAGTGCAGCCAAAGCAGGCCGAGTACCTGTACACCTACGGCTTCGCGTCACTCGCTTACCTCCGAGCGCACAGCTCCGACTGGAACTCGCTCGCCGAGTTGCCACAGGTCGAGGCACTCTTCGAGCGCTATCTGGACATAAGCGGTGACGAAGTTAACGGTAGCGTTTACACCTATATGGGAATATTGCTGACGCTGCGCCCGCCCGCACTGGGCGGTGAGCCCGAGAGGGCGCGAGAATATTTTGAGAAGGGCATTGCCATGACGAATGGGCATGACCTCGGCGCCAAAGTCGAGTTCGCTCGTGGCTATGCGAAGTTGTTGTATGAGCGGGAACTGCACGACCAGCTACTCGGTGAAGTGCTGCAGGCGGATCCCTACCAGGACGGGTTCACGCTGAGCAACGTCCTTGCACAGGAAGACGCTCTGGCAATGATGGCCGAAGCCGATGACTATTTTTGAAGAGTAAATCATGAAAAAGTTTTTCTTGTTCGCTGCAGTTTTCTTGTTCGCCCTGCCGGTGCAGGCCGCGACGTTGAAGATCGCCACTGTTACGCCTGAGGGCACGCAGTGGATGGAAGATATGCGCGCGAGTGCGAAAGAAATCAAGGAACGCACCGAAGGACGTGTGCAGGTCAAGTATTACGGCGGCGGCATCATGGGTAACGACACCAAGGTGCTGGGCCGTATCCGGATCGGGACATTGCAGGGTGGTGCGTTCACGCCGGTTGCATTGGCCGGCCAGTATCCCGAACTCAACCTGTATGGCTTGCCGTTGATCTTCGACTCCGAAGAAGAGGCGGGCTACGTCCGAGAACGCATGGACGCCAAACTCACGAAGGGCCTGGAAGATGCCGGTTTCGTGTCTTTCGGCTTCGCAACGGGTGGCTTTGCCGTCCTGATGTCGAACACACCGGTTGATGAACTCGAGGACCTCAAGGGCAAGAAGGTCTGGGTCCCTGAGGGCGATTCTGTCAGCTACGACTCGATGGAGGCGCTGTCATTGTCTCCAGTCACGTTGCCGTTGACGGACGTGCTGACAGGCCTGCAGACAGGGCTTATCGACATTGTTGCCATGTCGCCAATCGGCGCGCTCGTATTGCAATGGCATACCAAGGTCAAGTACATCACCGAGTTGCCGCTTGTTTACACGATGGGATTCATGGCCATCGACAAGCGCGCATTCGATAAGATCAGTGCCGAGGACCAGGCGATCGTGCGCGAGGTTATGGAGGAATCCTATCGAAACTTCGATAAGGCGAATCTGGTTGACAATCACGGCGCCAGGGATGCGCTGATCAATTCGGGTATCGAGAGCGTCCCATACGAGGAGGCCGAGTATCGAGCCATTCGGGAGGTGCTCGCAGCATCGAATCGCTCTATCGGCGAAGACGGCGGATTCTCGCTCGAGATGTACGAGGAAATGATGGGCTACATCCAGGAATTCCGGAGTGGGCAAGCGGCCAGCGCCTCCAGGTAACAGGCCGTCTTCTTGAAATCGTTGCTCTCCCTGCTGGAAAGAATCGGCCGCATCGCCGAAGACACGGCCCTGGTCGTGTTGCTCGGATCGATGGTTGTATTGGCTTTTACACAGATCGTGCTGCGCCAGTTTTTCGACAGCGGCATCGGTTGGGCTGACGAACTCGTCAAGATCATCGTTTTGTGGCTCGCAATGGTGGGCTCGATTGCGGCGGCCCGCGACAATCGCCATATCCGTATCGACGTGCTGTCGCACGTGCTGCCGGGCAAGCTGGTGATCGTGAGCCGCATTGTCGTCGACCTGTTTGCGGCGGCCGTGTGTGCAGTGATTGCCTGGCAGGCCTGGCGATACCTGCAAATTGAAATCGAGTGGCAGGAGACCGTACTCGAGGACCTTCCGGCGTGGATTGCACACGCGATCGTGCCGGCGGCGTTTCTGCTGATCAGTTACCGTTTTCTCGTTTCTGTGGCATCGAAGATCCATGCCATGGTGAGCGGCAAGCCGTTCGAGGATGCCGCGTGATCGTCTTCAGCATCATTCTCGTCTTGCTCGCGATACTCGGCGCGCCACTTTTTGCTGTAATCGCGAGCAGCGCAATGCTGGGGTTCCAGGCGATCGAGACCGATCTCATGACGATCGCGCTGGAGCTTCTGAGCATCGCGCAGATGCCGTTCCTGGCAGCCATTCCGCTGTTCACCTTTGCGGGTTACCTGCTCAGTGAGAGCGAAGCGCCGAAACGCCTGGTGCGCCTGACCAATGCGCTGCTCGGCTGGATGCCGGGTGGTCTGGCACTCGTCTGCCTGTCAGCCTGTGCGTTCTTCACGGCGTTTACCGGGGCCTCTGGTGTAACGATTATTGCGTTGGGCGCAATCCTGTACCCGGCGCTCAAGCAGGATGGTTACGACGACAAGTTCAACCTCGGGCTGGTCACGTCATCGGGTAGCCTGGGATTGCTGTTTCCTCCGTCGCTGCCGCTGATTCTCTACGGTGTCGTAGCGTCGGTGCAGATCGACGACCTGTTTCTGGCCGGAATCCTGCCGGGATTCGTGATGCTTCTCATGCTCTCGGGCTGGAGCATCTGGGTCAATCGCAGGAATCGCAAACCACTCAGCACCTTCTCCTGGAAAGCGGTAGGTAAAGCCTTGCGCGAGACGGCCTGGGAGATTCCTTTGCCGATCGTCGTGCTTGGCGGTATCTACTCGGGCTATTTCGCAGTCTCGGAGGCGGCGGCGGTTACGGCCCTGTACGTGTTTTTCGTCGAGGTCGTCGTGCATCGCGAAATTCACATTGCGGATCTGCCGCGTATCATCAGGGAATCGATGGTCCTGGTCGGCGGAATTCTGATCATCCTCGGCGTATCGCTGGCGTCAACGAACTACATGATCGAAGCTGAGGTGCCTCAACGCCTGCTTGCGCTTGTCGCAGAGCTCGTGAGCAGTCCGACCTCGTTCCTGATCCTGTTGCTCGTGTTCCTGCTGGTTCTCGGTGCAATCCTGGATATATTCTCGGCCATCGTGCTCGTCGTGCCCCTGATCCTGCCTATTGCTGCCGGCTTCGGCGTTAACGAAGTGCACCTTGGTATCGTGTTCCTGGCTGCCATGCAGCTCGGCTATCTGACGCCTCCAGTAGGACTCAACCTTTTCATCGCGAGTTATCGATTCGAAAAATCGATCATGCATGTGTATTCGGCGACGTTTCCGTTCCTGATTATCCTCATCTTCTCCGTCGTCCTGATAACATTCTGGCCGGAACTGTCATTGTTCTTCCTGTCCAACAGGTAACGGATCGAAATATCGCGTAAGAGGTGCTTTGTGCTCGCAAGATCAGCTCTGTTTTTTATCGCCTTGTTGTCGCCGCTCTGGGCGCAGGCACTTGAAAGCATCTCGCTACCCCCCGGCTTCTCGATCGAAGAGTATGCCGAGGTCCCCAACGCGCGCTCGCTGGCCCAGGGCGAAAACGGCACCATTTTTGTTTCAAATCGCAAAGGCCGCTCGGTCTATGCCGTTGTGCCCGAGGACGATGGTACGCGCACGATCAAGCTTACCAGGGGTATGAATGCACCTAACGGCATAGCCGTGCACAACGGCGATCTGTACGTTGCAGAGATCGAGCGTGTGACCCGATATGCCGATATCGAGAACCGGCTCGAGGACGTTCCCGAGGCCGAGGAACTCGCGATCGAACTGCCATCGAAGCGCCACCACGGCTGGCGCTATATCGGGTTCGGCCCGGACGAAAAGTTGTATATCTCCGTTGGCGCTCCCTGTAACGTCTGTGACGAACCGGGATTTGCCGAGATCATTCGCATGAACCCTGACGGTTCGGAACGAGAAACTTACGCCTCAGGTATTCGCAACTCCGTCGGTTTTACCTGGCACCCGGATACCCAGGAACTGTGGTTCACCGACAATGGTCGCGACATGCTCGGCGACAATCTGCCGGCCTGTGAACTCAATCGTGCGCCGCGGCAGGGCCTGCATTTCGGCTTCCCTTACTGTCACGCGGGCGATCTGCTGGACCCGAAATTCGGTGACGGCAGGAACTGCGCTGATTACACGGCCCCGGCTCAAAAACTCGGGCCGCATGTCGCGCCGCTGGGGGTCAGGTTCTACACGGGCGACATGTTCCCCGAACAGTACCGCGGCCAGGTTTTCATTGCAGAGCATGGTTCCTGGAACCGGACCGAGAAAATTGGCTATCGCATCACGCTGGTTCGCCTCGAGAATGGCAATCCGGTGTCCTACGAGCCGTTTGCCGAGGGCTGGTTGCAGGGCGAATCGGTATCGGGACGGCCTGTCGACCTGCTGATTCTCGACGACGGCTCGATGCTCGTCAGCGATGATCTGTCGGGCAAACTCTACCGCATCACTTACGAAGAGCCGCTCGCGGCTGGCGGATCGTGAGTAGCCGCAACTTCTTCGTCCGGCTGATCGCGGCGTTTTGGCATGGCGCAAACGGCTTGCGCAAGGTATTGCACCTGCTGTTGCTGCTGTTCATATTCCTGTTGTTCTTCGGTGCGCTGTCGGATGCGCCACCGCTGTTGCCTCAAAAGGCCGCGCTGGTCGTCAGACCTGCAGGAGCGCTGGTCGAGCAGCTCGCCGGCAAGCCCTATGATCGAGCGCTTGCAGAGCTGTTCGGCGATGCGCCGCAGCAGACGCTCATTCAGGACGTCATCGACGCGCTGGAATTTGCTGCGACGGATGATCGCATCACTGTTGTGCATCTCGAGCTCAGCGCCCTCGGGTCCGCCGGTCTCGACAAGTTGCAGCGCGTAGCTGCGGCCATAGCGGAATTTCGCGAAAGCGGCAAACGCGTCATCGCGAGCGCCGATTTCTTCGGGCAACAAGGCTACTACCTTGGCGCACATGCCGATGAGCTGTACATGCATCCCGAAGGCCTCGTTTACCTGCCGGGCTACGGTGCCTATCGCAACTACTATCGTGATGCGATCGACATGCTGCGCATCGACTGGAATGTTTTTCGGGTCGGAACTCACAAGTCTTTCGTCGAACCCTACACCCGCATGGATATGTCGCCCGAGGACAGGGAGTCGCGCCTACGCCTGATCGATCAGTTCTGGAGGGCCTACCGGGAAGACGTCGTGTCGGCGCGCGGGCTCGAGGAGGGCACGCTCGACGAGTTTACGCAAAACCTGGTCGAGCATGTTGCGAACGCCAGCGGTGACATTGCTACTGCGACGCTGGAGGCGGGCCTTGTCGATGAGCTGTTGAGTCGCGGCGAGTTACGAGATCGCATCAAGGTCTACGCCGGTGAAAGCAGCGACGACGAATCGATGTACTCCTCTGTCTCGATGGAAGAGTACCTGGGGCAGATGCGGCTGCTGCATGGCGACAAGGCGAATAGCGAAAACGTAGCCGTGGTTGTTGCGGTCGGCGATATTCTCAACGGCACCCAACCGCCCGGGACCATCGGCGGCGATTCGACGGCCGCGTTGCTGCGTCGTGCCCTCAACGACGACTCGGTAAAGGCGGTTGTACTGCGCGTCGACAGTCCGGGTGGCAGCCTGTTCGCCTCCGAGGTTATCGCTCACGAGGTCGAAGCTCTGCAGGCGGCCGGTAAGCCCGTGGTTGCGTCAATGAGCAGCGTCGCGGCCTCGGGGGGCTACTGGATTTCGGTCGTCGCCGACAAGATCTTCGCCAGTTCGACAACGGTGACGGGGTCTATCGGGATCTTCGGCATGTTCCCGACCTTTCAAAGAACCATGGATCTCATTGGCGTCGCGACGGACGGTGTGGGCACAACGCCCTGGTCCGGAGAATTTCGGCCTGACCGCGAAATGTCCGATCTTAGCAAGCGTCTATTCCAGCTCATCATCGAGAACGGTTACGACGATTTCATCTCGGGCGTGTCTGAACACAGGGCTATCGACAAGCAGACGGTCGATGGCATTGGCCAGGGGCAGGTCTGGACGGGAAGCGACGCCCTCGAATACGGGCTGATCGATGAGCTTGGTGACCTCGACGATGCGGTTGCCGCCGCGGCGGAGCTTGCGGGTATCGACGATCCTGGGCGCAAACTGATCGAGCCGCGCCTGTCGCCGACCGAGCAGATGATTCTCGACCTGCTGAGCGTGGTCAAAACGTCGGGACTCGACCCAGCCGCTTTCGTCGCCGCGCCGACCCCGATTGCGACCTTTGCAGGCAGGCTGCAGGAACTGCTTGCCATCGCGACGCGCTTCAATGACCCGAAAGGCGTCTACGCGCACTGCTTCTGCCGGATCGACTGACCTGATCAATTCCAGTGCAGGATGACCTTGCCGCTCTGGCCGGACTCCATGAGTTCGAAGGCCGGTTGAAATTCGTCGATGTCGAAATGATGGGTGATGATCGGATCCATGTTGAGCCCGCTTTGCAGCATGCTCGACATTTTGTACCAGGTCTCGAACATCTCGCGGCCATAAATACCCTTGATGATGAGCCCCTTGAAGATGACCTCGTTCCAGTCGATCGCCATGTCGCCCGGCGGAATCCCGAGCATCGATATCTTGCCACCGTGGTGCATCGCCTTGAGCATGTCGCGAAACGCCCCCGGGTTTCCGGACATTTCCATGCCGACATCGAAACCCTCGACCATGCCGAGTTCCTGCATAGTGTCGTCGATAGTCTCACGTGTCACGTTGATAGCCCTAGACGCGCCCATTTCCCGGGCCAGCCCAAGCCGGTAGTCATTGACATCCGTGATAACGATGTGACGTGCGCCTGCGTAGCGGGCGATGGCAACGGCCATAACGCCGATCGGTCCGGCACCGGTGATGAGCACGTCCTCTCCGACCAGGTCGAAGGACAAGGCCGTATGGGTCGCGTTGCCGAGCGGATCGAGAATCGACGCCATGTCGTCCGTGATCATGTCCGGCAGCTTGAAAACGTTGAACGCCGGCACGGCAAGGTATTCGGCGAAGGCCCCCGGCCGGTTTACACCGACACCGATTGCGTGCATGCACAAATGCCGACGGCCGGCACGACAGTTGCGGCAATAGCCGCAGGTTATGTGGCCCTCGGCCGACACGCGATCGCCGACCTCGAAGCCGCGCACCTCCACTCCTAAGTCGACGATTTCTCCGCTGAATTCGTGGCCAACCGCCATCGGCACGGGGATTGTCGCCTGCGCCCAGTCGTCCCACTTGAAGATATGTATGTCCGTGCCGCAGATGGCGGTGCGCTTGATCTTGATCAGGACATCGTTGTGGCCCACTTCCGGAACCGCGATGTCTTCCATCCAGATGCCACGCTCAGGCCTGGCTTTAACGAGTGCTTTCATCGTAGTGCTCTCTGGAAGATTCAGGTCAGTCTATTACGCCGAGTTCGTGACCGACATCCGTAAAAGCATCGATAGCCGAGTCGAGGTGCTCGCGCGTCAGTCCCGCCGACATCTGTGTACGTATCCTGGCCTGGCCCTTGGGCACGACCGGGTAGGAAAACCCAATAACGTAGATACCGCGCTTCAGCAGCTCGTCGGCCATCGTCGTCGCGAGCTTGGCGTCGCCGAGCATGACCGGGATGATCGGGTGCTCACCCGGTTTCAGCTCAAAACCGCGCTCGGTCATCTGGCTGCGGAAATAGGCGGCATTCTCATGCAGCTGCTGCTGCAGTGAATTGTCGCGTTCGAGCAGGTCGAGGACAGCAATTGACGAGGCCGCAATCATGGGCGCCACGGAATTCGAAAACAGGTAGGGACGCGAGCGTTGCCTCAGCCAGCCCACGATTTCCTTGCGCCCGGAGGTATAGCCGCCCGACGCGCCGCCGAGGGCCTTACCGAGTGTTCCCGTGATGATGTCGATACGGCCCATCACTCCGCGGTATTCGTGAGTGCCACGGCCGCGTTCTCCGAGGAATCCGGCCGCGTGACAGTCGTCGATCATCGTCAATGCGTCGTGCGCATCGGCGAGCTCGCAGATGCCGCCCAGGTCGGCGATCGTGCCGTCCATCGAGAATACGCCGTCGCTTACGATCAGGCGCACGTCGGCATCGGAAGCATCCTGCAAAGCTTTTGCAAGGTCCTGCATGTCGTTGTTGGCATAGCGATAGCGACCCGCTTTGCACAACCGGATGCCGTCGATGATGCTGGCGTGATTCAGCGCGTCGCTAATGACGGCATCGGACGGACCGAGCAGGGTCTCGAAGAGGCCACCGTTGGCATCGAAACAGGAGGGGTAGAGGATCGTGTCCTCGGTGCCGAGGAATTCGCTGATGCGCGCTTCGAGTTCCTTGTGAATCGTTTGCGTGCCGCAGATAAAGCGCACCGAGGCCATGCCGTAGCCGAACTCGTCCAGCGCTTTGTGCGCCGCCTCGATGACCTCCGGATGATTGGCAAGGCCGAGATAGTTGTTGGCACACAGGTTCAGGACATGGTCGGTGCCGCCGTTGGCGCGCACATCGATGGCAGCTTGCTGCGGGCCAGTGATGAGGCGCTCGGACTTGAATAGCCCCTCGCTTTTCAGCGCTTCGGTTTGCTCGGCGAGGGATGCGAGAAAGGTCGTTGACACGGGATTGCTCTCTCTGTTGAAAGGACGCAAAGTATATCAGGAGGACCGGGGAGATAGGTGTTGTCCAATAACTCGCTGAGGCTGGATCGCTGGCTGTGGTTCACACGCTTTTACAAGACACGCACGGCTGCGAGCGCAGCGGTGCAGGGTGGCCACGTGCGCGTCAATGGGGAGCCGGCGCGGACCTCGCTTCGCGTGCGCGTCGGCGATCAAGTACGGCTCGTCCGTCGGCAACTGACCTGGGAGTTGACGGTGCTGGCATTGCCGGCGCGGCGTGGACCTGCCCGGGAAGCACAGGCCTGCTACGAGGAGTCAGCGGAAAGTGTTGCGCGCCGCGAACAGACTGTTTCCGAACTGCGACGCGACCGCATGCAGATGCCGATGACGCACGGCAAACCCGACAAGCATACGCGCCGCAAGCTGCGCGACAGGAACCGCGGGAAGTGACAGGAATCCGGGCCAATACCGATGCCTGTTTCGCTTCCAATACCCTATAATCGCCGCCCCTGTGTTGCATTTTGAGTCCACCGCAAGAGTGGGTGACTGGAGTCGATTCATGAGCTTTGTTGATCAGCCTGCTGCTCGGGAAAGCAGCATTTCCTATATCAATGACCGCTATCTCGCCGACGAGGAAAAGCTCGTCAAAGAGCTTGCTGCAGAGGCCGACCCGGGCGCCAGCGTCCGCGACAAGATCCAGGAGACTGCGGCCCAACTGGTGCGCGCCGTGCGCAAGAATACGAAGACGGACGGTGGCATCGAGGCCTTCCTGCAGCAGTACGACCTGTCGTCGGACGAGGGTGTCCTGCTCATGTGTATTGCCGAGGCACTGCTGCGCATTCCCGATGCGGATACCGCCGACCGTCTCATCGCCGACAAGATTGCGTCGGCGCACTGGAAAGACCACATCGGTGCCAGCGATTCGCTGTTCGTCAATGCTTCTACCTGGGGGCTCATGCTCACGGGCAAGATCCTGACCCTCGACGAGCTTGCTACGAGCAACCCGGGCCAGGCGTTCGGCAAACTCGTCAGCCGCGCGGGCGAACCCCTGGTGCGCACGGCCATGCGCCAGGCCATGAAGATCATGGGTCACCAGTTCGTCATGGGG
>Ga0209456_10001077_pt1 | contig 13562 bp, 9 predicted proteins | sample COG_11_FD_184755 | JGI IMG/M metagenome (GOLD analysis project Ga0209456, IMG submission 184755) | Pelagic marine sediment microbial communities from the LTER site Helgoland, North Sea, for post-phytoplankton bloom and carbon turnover... | ecosystem: Environmental > Aquatic > Marine > Neritic...
GGCATTTCTTATAACAGGTACCATGAGACCTTTTGGCCCGGAAACGGCAATGCTTATATCGCAAAAATCAAAAGAGAGCATCTCTTTACCATCAATCATTGAATTTACAGTAGGGAACATTTCCAAAGCCCTTATCACGGCCTTAGTAAAAAACGACATGAATCCAAGACTTACATCATGTTTATCTTTAAAAATTTCTTTGTATTGTTTTCTCAAAGTAAAAACTGCCGACATGTCTACCTCATTAAATGTAGTAAGCATGGCTGTTTCATTTTTAGCGGCGACCAGACGTTCTGCCACTTTTCGTCTTAGCATAGAAAGTTTAGTCCTGCGCTCGCCCCGGCTACCTCCGGTAGGGCTACCCATTGAAGGTACAGATTTCACTGCATCTTCCTTGGTTATTCTACCTTCTTTTCCGGTTCCGTTTAAACTAGCGGGATCTACACCCTTCTCGTCAAGAATTTTTCTGGCAGCAGGTGAAGGCACGCCCTTAGCATAGGTTTCTTTTGCAACTTCTTTCCTGGCAGGTTTTTCCTGTTTAACAGTAACTTCCGTTTTATCAACCTTTTTTTCTTCGGATATTACAGCACTATCTATTGGCTTTTCGGCCTTTGTATCTATAAGACAGACCACTTCTCCAACGGCTACAGCATCTCCTTCTTCTGCTTTCAAGGTAATTATACCGCTCTCCTCAGCTGGTAATTCGAGGGTCGCTTTATCTGAATCTACCTCAGCAATTGCCTGGTCCTTCTCTACATAATCGCCATCACTAACTAGCCATTCTGCTATTTCAACTTCAGTAATGGATTCACCTGGAGATGGAACTTTCATTTCTAAAATCATGCCTTATACTTTTATAATGGTTTCTTTAATTACTATTACTAATAAAATCTTCTTTTACCGGAAGATAATCCAATCTAATCTCGCCATTGACCTCTATGCGGTCAAAATATAATTTGGCTCCTATTGAATCTTCCATTTCTGATGTGTTTTGTAAGCTTAAATGCAAGTGAGCTTCCGTTGAATTTCCAGAGTTACCACATTTAGCAAGGATTTCTCCCTTCCTTATGTCCTGCCCCTCCTCAACAACAATAGAACCTTTCATTAAATGGGCCAGAAGCACATACTCATCCCTATCAGTCTGCAAAACTATCGTATTTCCCGTAAGCTGCTGCGGGTTGGTTTCTCCCGGAATATTGTCTGGGACGCCATCAATAACTGTAACCACCCTGGCATCACAAGGAGCAAAGATATCTTCTCCAAAAGCAAAATAATTTTCATTAAGCAAAGGATCTCCAACATGAGAGGCACCATCTTTTACCTTCATGAGGTCATAGGCATATTGCTGTGACACCTCTTGCACATGATAATTCTGCGCTTCGGTAACTCCTCCCCAAAATACAAACCATTCCCCATTAAATGGTAAACTCATGAATGTTGTATTCCTTTCCAATATTGGGATCCCCAGCTGCTTTGGTATGGAGATTGACAAACCGGTTATCTTACTCTGAGGAGATAGTGTAACTGTCAAATCTGCTACTGATTTGTCAAAAACCACCCTATATACATGAGCGCCTTCACGAAGCGTATAAAACTGCATGGATATAATCTCCCCTGTTAGCCGGTTAACATTTTCTTCAAAGAAATTTCTGGTTTCAATATTGGTAAATGTATTTTTCATCCCGGCATCGTACAAATCGTAAATGCCATCATAATCCCCACTGTTAAACCTTTCAGCAAATACTAATACAAACCTTTCATAATTAGGTTGCTCATCCTGGGAGAATGAATTAAGAGAAAAGAATATCAATAAGAGAAGTACCGGTCTCATTCTTTCTTATATTCACTTTTAACAACCCGCCTTGTCATATTGTCTTTCGTTTTATCAAAGACATAATCTATTATCTGCTGTTGTCTTAATTTAGAACGAACGGCACTGCCCGCTGAAGGTGATGCATAAAATCGTCTTGATGCCACACGAAACTTTTGAGCCTCGCCATAATGAGTAAACATATGACTCCATGCTCCCATATTCCTGGGTTCTTCTTGAGCCCAGACCCAATCATCTGCTTTTTTATACTTATTTATGATAACGGTCATTTTTTGCTCGGGAACAGGAAATAACTGCTCAACTCGTACCAAAGCAACATCATCTCGTTTGTTTTCATTTTTAAATGCAAGCAAGTCATAATAGAATTTTCCCGTACAAAAGACCAAGCTTCTAATCTTATTAATTTCAGCACTGGCGTCATCAATTACTTCCTGAAAACCGCCGCTAGAAAATTCTTCAACACTAGAAACCGCTTTTGGGTGACGCAACAAACTTTTTGGTGTAAAAACAATCAATGGCTTTCTGAAATTGGCCTTCATCTGCCTCCTTAGTAAATGAAACATGTTAGCAGGAGTAGTACAATCTGCAACATACATATTGTCTCTTGCACATAATTGAAGGTACCTTTCCATTCTTGCTGATGAGTGTTCTGCTCCCTGTCCTTCATATCCGTGAGGTAAGAGCATTACCAGCCCATTCTGCAATTTCCATTTATCTTCTGCTGCTGAAATATACTGATCTATCATTATCTGGGCCCCATTACTAAAATCCCCAAACTGGGCCTCCCAAATAGTTAAAGTATTTGGACTGGCCATGGCATATCCATAATCAAAACCTACCACACCATATTCCGATAAAAGCGAATTATAAATCTGAAACCTTCCCTGATTATCATTAAGGTTGTTTAATAACATTATCTCTTCCTCACTTTCTTCTACCTTCATTACCGCGTGACGGTGCGAAAACGTTCCTCTTTCCACATCCTGTCCAGACATACGAACATCAAAACCCTCTTCTAATAGGGTTCCATAGGCGAGTAATTCTCCCATTGCCCAGTCAAGCTTGTCCGTTTCGAAGAACATTTTTTTTCGATCCCCAACGAGTTTTTCAACTTTACGTAAAAACTTCTTATCCTTGGGTAGTTGCGTAATTGTCTTTGCAATTTCGGTTAATTTTGCCTTATCATACGAAGTGTCGAAAGCATCCAACATTTCCCATTCGCGGACATTTTGAAAACCACTCCATTCATCCGCCATAAAAGGAGTAATAATGGTTTTATCCTCTTTTCTTGAATCTTCTAATTCTTCTTCTAAACTGTCTTTATACTCCTGTTCTAACCCTTTAACAAAATCTTTATTGATAATACCCTGGGCAATTAATTTTTCGGAATATATCTCTCTCGGATTCTTATGTTGGGCTATGGCTTTATACAATTTAGGTTGAGTAAAACGAGGCTCATCTCCTTCATTATGTCCATACTTTCTGTATCCTAATAAGTCAAGAAAAACATCACTTTCAAAACGCATTCTATATTCTAAAGCAAATAATGACGCATGGACTACTGCCTCTACATCATCAGCATTCACATGTAATACAGGGCTTAATGTAACTTTGCCAACATCCGTGCAATATGTGGAAGATCTCCCATCGAGGTAATTAGTTGTAAAACCAATTTGGTTGTTTACGACAATATGAATAGTGCCATTGGTTTTATAACCGTCTAATTGTGCCATCTGTACTACTTCATAAGCTATTCCCTGTCCAGCAATTGCGGCATCTCCGTGAACTACAATAGGTAAAACCTTAGAAAAATTTTCCGGATAATGTGTATCTTGTTTTGCCCGGCTAATACCTTCCACCACCGCACCAACGGTTTCCAGGTGCGAAGGGTTAGGTGCAATGTTCATATTAATTTTATTACCATTAACAGTCTTACGCTCAGAGGTCCACCCCAAATGATATTTTACATCCCCATCAAAAATTTCCTCTTCATAGTCCTTGCCGTCAAACTCACTAAAAATATCTTTGGCAGATTTTCCAAAAATATTAGTCAGAACGTTAAGTCTTCCTCTATGGGACATGCCCATGACAAATTGCTTTACTCCCATTTCTGCTGCTCTTTCTACAACAGCATCAATAGCAGGGATAAGTGATTCATTTCCCTCAAGCGAGAATCTTTTTTGACCCACATATTTCGTGTGTAAGAATGCCTCAAAAGATACAGCCTGATTAAGTTTTCGAAGTATATGTTTTTTTCGGTCTTTGTTGAAATTCGGGTGATTATCATTTACATTCAGCCATTCCTGAATCCAATTAACGCGTTCAGGCTTTCTTATATACATATACTCTACACCTATGGCATCACAATATATGCGTTGCAAATGGCTTATGATATCACCCAATTCTCTGGGACCTAAACCAATCACTTCACCTGCATTAAATACGGTGTTTAAGTCGTCTTGAGATAATCCAAAATTTTCTATTTCAAGTGTCGGTGTATATTTTCTTCTTTCTCTTACAGGATTGGTCTTGGTAAACAAATGGCCTCTGCTTCGGTAAGCATCAATTAATTTTACCACTTGAAATTCTTTGAACAAGGTCTCGGGAATCGATACGGATTTCCCATCAACAACCACAGATGATCCATTATGACCCTCAATACCTACTTCATCCAGGGCACTTTCCATTCCGAAATCAAATCCCTGGAAAAAAGCGCGCCAACTAGGTTCAACGCTGTCAGGATTTGTAAGGTACCTGTCATATAATTCTGCGAAGAAAGACGTATGTGCTGTATTTAAAAAGGAATATTTATCCATGTACGCCAATTCAAGATATTGTAAAAAATTAGATCAAAAATACAATAATTAATAGTTTATGAGTTTATATAGGTGTGTATTAATTGAAAATCATAGTTTATGGTGTTAAAACATTTATCCCGATACAAATATTTTGTTTTAATAGTAGTATTCTCCTTTATGAGTTTAACTTCTTTTGCACAGCAATTAAAGCCACAAAATGAGTTTTGGAGAAATGTAAGATATGGAGGTGCATTAGGCCTTGGTTTTGGAAGCGATAGCTTTAGTATCGCGGTTGCTCCAAGTGCCATTTATCAGGTAAGTGAGAAATTTGGCACCGGTTTAAGCTTGAACTTTGAATATTCCAAATTTGGAGATTCTGAATACACGGCTTATGGCGGAAGTATATTAAACTTTTTTAATCCTATCCCGGCAATTCAGTTATCAGCTGTACTTGAACAGTTAAGAGTTAGTACAAATAATAGTTCCGCTTCCATGTTGGTGGATGAAAATTATTGGAACACAGCGCTTTATTTGGGAATAGGATACAGTACCAGGAATGTTACTTTTGGCATACAATATGACGTGTTGTATAATGACAGAAGTATTTATGCCGATCCCTGGGTCCCTTTTATAAGAATGTATTTTTAAAATAGTATTCTCTGTTTCCTCTATTAGTACTGCTTTCTAAACCATACTTTTTGCCATACCCTTTTTAGTATGAGAAAGGTATAATGAATACTAATATTCTGTTCATGGAGCGTTGTAATTTTCCCCGCCGCAGTTTCAGGTAAATCCACTATGTACAGAAGATTCAAAAAATCTGAAAATTTTTCCTCAATAAGAAATTGAATATTTTTTTGAAGCAAATATTTAAGTTCTTCCGGATTGCTATCAGGTGGCAAATCAATAGTCAAATTAGCCAGACTAAAATCCTTTTTTAATTGCGATAAAAGGTCCTTATAAAGTTGATGCGATTGTGCATATTTTATAAGCTCTTCACTTTCTTTGAACTCTGGTATCATAAAGAAATTAACCTCTTTTTTTAAATCCAATTATCAGAATAAACAACTCCATTGATGAGTGCTAAGAAAAAGGTTTAATCTATTTTAACAAGTGAATCATTAAGAATTATTTTCTTATTCTTTGCTCCCAATCCCATGCAGATTTCATGGCCTGGTCTAAAGTAGAAACTGCTTTCCAACCTAAAATTTTATTTGCCTTTTTAGTATCCGCATATGCAGTAATTATATCACCTGACCGTCTTTCTACAATAGAATAATTAAGTTTCTTTTTGGAAATCCGTTCAAAACTAGAGATAACTTCAAAGACCGAACTTCCCTCACCTGTACCCACATTAAAGACTTCATAATTCTGTGGATTCTTCCCAGCCAAAAGTCGCTCTAAGGCTACCACATGGGCCTTTGCTAAATCAACTACATGAATATAATCTCTAATACAAGTACCATCAGGTGTTGGATAATCGTCACCAAAAACAGAGAGTTGTTCTCTTAAACCAACCCCGGTTTGTGTAATAAAGGGAACCAAATTTTGTGGAACACCAATGGGTAATTCTCCTATCTCCGCGCTGGGGTGGGCACCCATAGGATTAAAATATCTTAAGGAGATGGCCTGCAATTCCGGATTTACGTTACATGTATCTCTAATTATTTCCTCTCCAATCTGTTTTGTGTTACCATAGGGTGATTCGGCCTTTTTCACAGGAGCATCTTCCGTAATAGGCATTTGGTCTGCTTGTCCGTAAACAGTGCAAGACGAACTAAAAATAAAGCTCTGCCTCTTATTTGCGGTTATTTCCCGAAGCAGATATATAAGAGTATTTATATTGTTTTCATAATATAATAAAGGTTTTTCTACACTTTCTCCAACAGCCTTTGAAGCTGCAAAATGTATTGTTCCTTTAATATCGGCATGTCTTTTAAAAAAATTCCGGACCTTTTCTTTTTCACGCAGGTCAATTTTCTCAAAGACTGGCCTTTTAGCTGTAATCGCAAAGATTCCCTCTAAAACCTTTTCAGATGAATTAGAACAATCGTCAATAATTACAACCTCATAGCCGGAATTTTGTAACTCCACCACGGTATGCGAACCAATAAATCCGAGTCCGCCAGTTACCAGTATTTTCATATAAATAGTTTTAATTTAAATGGATGGTCATTTCGCTGTTCATATGGTAGTATATAATTAATTTTTTAAGAATTGAATTACAGTATCGGTGATAAATGAGATTTGATCATCCTCCAATTCCGTATGCATAGGAAGTGATATAACTTCTTTAACAAGTTCATTAGTAATCGTAAAATCAGATTCATTATACCTATCATCCAGATAGGCTTTCTGCCTGTGTAAGGGGATAGGGTAATAAATTCCATGCGGTATGTTATTTTTAGCTAAATGTTCTGCCAGAGCATCCCTTTTTCCGTTCATAATGCGAATTGTGAATTGATGGAATACATGACAATCGCAGTCATCACAGATTCCAGAACAATCGATCCCTGTTTTAGGCAAAATAATAAAATCTTGTCCCTGGAAAGCCTTCACATATTTGCGAGCAGCCTCTCTTCGTCGGTTACAATAAGTGTCAAGATGTGGCAGTTTTGCACTTAAAACAGCTGCTTGGATAGTATCTAACCTGGAATTCACTCCAACGACATCATGATGGTATCGGGTATACATTCCGTGATTTACTATTCCTCTAATTGTATGAGCCAGTTCGTCATCATCTGTAAATATTGCCCCGCCATCTCCATAGCAACCCAAATTTTTGGATGGAAAAAATGAGGTAGAAGCCACATGTCCAATAGAGCCGGCTTTTTGCTTTTTTCCGTTCTTAAAAGTATAATTGGCTCCTATTGCCTGGGCATTATCCTCTATTACAAAAAGCCTGTGTTTGTGGGCAATATCCATAATAGCATCCATATTTGCGCACTGCCCAAAGAGATGAACAGGTACAATAGCCTTGGTTTTGGAAGTTATCGCCTTTTCAATTGCAATCGGGTCTATATTAAAAGTGTCAGGTTCAACATCTACGAGTACTGGTGTTAACCTTAATAAGGCTATTACTTCAACCGTAGCCGCAAAAGTAAAGTCTGCTGTAATTACCTCATCCCCTGGTTGAAGTCCAAGACCCATCATTGCAATTTGAAGGGCATCAGTACCATTAGCGCAAGGAATTACATGCTTCACCTGCAAATAATCTTCCAGATCTTTTTGAAAAGAGTGCACTTCAGGGCCATTTATGAAAGCTGCAGAATTCAAAATCTGAGCTATGGATGCATCTACTTGCTTTTTAATCCCCTGGTACTGGCCAACCAGGTCTACCATTTGAAGCTTTTTCATAAGTGCTTGTTAAGTGAGCAATAATACAAAAATAAGGAACCGCTACCAATGAAATTTAACAAAGAAGCGTATTTTAGCTGCAAATTCTCGGTACGTGTATATCCTCTATAATTTAGCAATAAATGTTACCTCGCTCTTTTTGCATATTGTTGCTTTTTTCAACACCAAAGTCCACCTTTTTATAAATGGAAGAAAGAATGTTTTTACGGAATTAAAAAAGCACATTACAGATAAAGATTCCACTATTTGGATACACGCTGCTTCCCTGGGTGAGTATGAACAAGGCTTACCGATTGTAGAAAAATTAAAAACAGAATATCCCTCTTTCAAAATTGTAGTTTCATTTTTCTCACCATCGGGTTATGAAGTAATAAAGCACTCAACTAAGGCCGATTTGGTAACCTATCTTCCTCTGGATACTACGAAAAATGCTAAGAGATTTATTAAATTCTTGCAACCAAAGATGGCCATTTTTATAAAATATGAAATATGGCCTAATATGCTCGGGGAACTTAATAAAAGAGGCATTCCTATAATCCTAATTTCGGCAATTTTTAAAAGTGATCAAATCTATTTTAAATGGTATGGGGGGTTTTTGAGAAGTGCTTTACAAAAGTTTTCCCATTTTTTTATCCAGGATCTTGAGTCCGAAAAACTATTGAATTCTATTGGTCTGGATAATACTACGATAAGTGGTGACACAAGATTTGACAGAGTTTCTGAAATTTTAATGCAAAATAATTCGCTGGAATTTATGGACAGGTTTACCCAAAATTTCCTATGTTTTGTAATGGGAAGTACCTGGCCTGAGGATGAAGAAATATTGATTGATTATATCAATGCCTCTTCCCATGAAATGAAATATGTAATCGCGCCTCATACTAATGTCACTAAAGATATAGAGCGCCTGCGACAAAGTATTAATAAGAGTACCGTTTTGTTATCAGAAGCTTCGGAAAATCTTTCGGAAGACCCACAAGTTCTGATCGTGGATTCTATTGGACTATTGACCAAAATATACTGCTACGCTGATATGGCCTTTGTTGGAGGGGCATTCACAGCAGGAGGCCTTCACAATACCCTGGAACCTGCTGTATTTGGTATTCCTGTAATTATTGGCCCGATTTATACAGGATTTAAGGAAGCTGAAGAATTAATTAAGTTAAAAGGAATATTTGCCATTCGGGATAAAGCGGAGTTTACCAGCCTGGCAGATAAGTTGTTTCTGGATTCTCACTTCAGACGTACAACTGGTAATATAAACTCTTCTTACATTAATAAAAACAAAGGGGCAAGCATCCAAGTAATGAATCATATCCGTACATTATTGTAGCTATTCTATATATTCTGGGGTAAATCCATGACTGGATCAATCCACTAACTGAGTAGTTCAAAAGAAAACCCAACTAATTATAAGCTGGAATATCTTTTGTAATTAAACCGAAAACAAAACAGATGAAATTTGCCCCTTTTCATGCCTTACTACCGTGTCTGTTATTATGCTCAATTTCTTGCAGGCAGAGCCCTAAAGAAGTTAATGATCACAACACAAAACAAAATACTATTACGGATTCTCTCCCGAATAAGGATAATAAGTATGACAGGGGTATAAAAACAAAACCGGGTACTGTAAAGCCAACTAAAGAACAATTGGATAGGGCTATAGAAAAAAAGAAAAAAACAAGTATTTTAGATTCTTTAAAACCTAAGACTGCCTGACTTCTATTCCAAATTTATTTTCTCTTCCTTTTTTTTGCTAGATTTACGAAAACCAGCAAACCATGAACAAAAGGATTTTCAGAATTTCATTAACCGCCGCGCTGGCGGGTTTTTTATTTGGTTTTGACACCGTTGTAATAAGTGGTGCCAATTTACCAATTAAAGAATTGTGGAATACATCACCATGGTTCCATGGAACATTCATAATGTCTATGGCCTTATGGGGCACGGTAATAGGTTCTCTTTTTGGAGGCATACCCTGTGATCTTTTTGGACGAAAGAAAACCTTATTCTGGATTGGTGTTTTGTATTTTGTCTCTGCCATGGGATCTGCTTTGGCCGTTGACCCCTATATGTTTTCTTTCTTCAGATTTATCGGTGGTCTCGGGGTAGGTGCTTCCTCCGTCGCAGCTCCAATTTATATTTCTGAGATTTCATCATCCAAAAATCGAGGACAGTTGGTAGCTTTATATCAATTTAATATTGTTTTTGGAATTTTTATCGCTTTTATTTCTAATTATTTATTTAAAGGTTTTGATGGGGCTAATGATTGGCGTTGGATGCTTGGCGTAGAGGCTATTCCTGCTTTAATATACAGTTTAATGGTTGTAAAAATTCCTAACAGCCCACGCTGGTTGGTGATAAAGAAACAGGATGATGAGGGAGCGTTGAAAGTATTGGAATATCTTTCAAACAAAGAACATGCCCAGGTAAAACTCGAGGAAATAAAGAATTCATTTAATGCTTCAGATAAAAAAGAAAAGTTATTTACAAGCAAGTACAAAAAGCCACTTATTCTCGCTTTTCTAATTGCATTTTTTAACCAAATGTCTGGTATTAATTTTGTTCTTTATTACGCGCCGGAGATATTGGAAAGGGCCGGTTTAGCTGCAAAAGAATCTTTATTCAGTTCTATTTCCATAGGTATTGTCAATTTAATTTTTACCCTAATAGGGATACGATTAATTGATAAAATGGGAAGAAGAGAATTGATGAAAATAGGGTCTGTGGGTTATATCATAAGTCTCGCTATGGTTGGCTGGTGTTTTTATAGCGGAGCCAGCTCTACAGTCCTTCTTGTCTTCATTCTCATTTTCATCGCCTCACATGCCATCGGACAAGGTGCTGTCATATGGGTTTTTATTTCTGAGATTTTTCCAAATAAAGTAAGAGCATTTGGCCAATCATGGGGTACGGGCACACATTGGGTATTTGCGGCATTAATCACTCTCCTTACTCCTATATTCCTGGATGCCAGTGATGGTATCTTTAAGGACAACCCATGGCCAATCTTTCTGTTTTTTGCATTCATGATGGTACTACAATTGTTATTTGTATTATTTATGATGCCTGAAACCAAGGGAATTTCACTTGAGGAACTAGGAAAAAAATTAAGTCCGGATAAAAATTCGTGAAAAAAGTAAAATACCTTTTACCGAAAATTCTGGTATTACATCTCAAAAAGGACCATTCTGATTGACTTTTAGTCGAAATATGGCTTTCCAAATGCGATTTTATTGTCATAAATATGTACATTGTAGGAAATTATATGAATTATGGAAGAAGAATTATCTTTTGGCACAAAGCTCCTTAACGGGTTCCTTAGCTTAATGGTAGTGGTTTTGGTCTTAATTCTGGCTGCTGTTGTGATTGGCCTTATTTTGGCAGGTTTAGGCATCTTTTAGACAGGACACAAACCCAATATTTCCCAATCTTACCCTTTTACATTTTTCTTGTTATTTAATTCCCCTTCTGAATTTTTTCTACATGAATACATATGTAATAACCATTATCTATCATTAGATTATAATAAAAGGGATGTTAATAATCGGTCAGGTTGAAAAATATAAACTGATTCTAAAACTCAGCTAAAAAATACAATTGAATATATTGGTAATCACAATCTGAATGTATACCGCACTTTTAACACAATCTGTTCATTTTGGAGGGTCCATCGGTCTGTCATATCATTGAATGTATTGTAATTAAACACAAGAAAAACGTCTCCTAAGGGAGAAAATATCCAGTGAATACGTGCATTCACACCTAAAATCCTGCTATCTGTATCATATTGTGTATAAGCATTTAATTGCAAATCAGAGGTAACGTTAAATCGCACACGCATACCCACCAGGGTCTGGTTAAAATCTCCCCAGGGCAATCGGCCAATATTTCGGACCCCATTAATTTCAAATCCCATCAATGAACTGGGATTCCAGTTCAATTCCAATTCCAGTTCATCTAAGCTCCCGTCATAAAAAGAACCAAACCACCAACTTGCCTGACCATTTAGGCGTCTTTTAGCAGCAAATTGAGCTTCCAAACGGTATCGCATAAAGTGGTATTTACCTACCGGGATAGTAACACCATCAGCTATTTCAAAGGGTTCTGTGATGTTTTCACCCACAGGTCTCACATTCATTTCTATTCGGTCACCACTTTCCAAACGCCAGTTAACGGGAGCCATAAAAACACTATAGGATTGCCATTCTGCATTAATACTCTTTATATAGGTAGCAAAAAGCTCATTAAACATTTGTCTAACAAAAGGCCAATCGGGCCTTGGGGCATAAACAGCGCCTAATCTTGAATAATGAACTCCCAGACGGGGAACAAATCCTAGGGAGGGATCAAAATCTTCCCCTATATAGGAATACGTTAAAGATAAATCCCATTTGTCATTGGGGTAATCTAATTTAAGCCCAAAAGCAGATCTATCACGCAATAAATCTTCTCTGTCTGCATACAAGGCCCATGCACCGGCAATAAAATTCTTATTTCCGTTAAATCGGGTAGTCTGATAGGTAAAATCAAGCCCTGACATAAAGCTGCCATCACGCCCTAAAGGATCTCCCACGGATCCAATAAATCCCACCGAACTTTCTTTAAAAACATTCTGGCGTATGCGTATTACTCCCATAGAGGTAGCATCATATGATGTACCCTCCGAATCAAAGGAGTTGGTCCGCACGCCTAACCCACCGAAAGCTGTATTTCCAATCCTCCCGTTAATCTTAGCTCCTGCAATTATGGGTACTTGTTCATTATCTACAAGCCCTATTGTCCTACTGAAAAATGGAAGAACAGTATTGTTTCCTGTTCCGAAACCAAATTCAAATATATCGGACCCTTCCAGAAAAAAGGCTCGTTTTTCTGGAAAAAACAAAGGGAAGCGTGTCAAATTTGTTTGCCTTGTATCAACTTCCGTTTCGGCAAAATCAGTATTCACCGTTATGGTTGCCAATACGTTTGGACCTATCCGCTGACTAGCGTCCAGACTAGGTTCCAGATCAAAAATTGTCGCCGCATCAGCTCCTTCTTTATTCAATGAACTTACTAATGAAGGTCTAATACTTAAACCCCATCCGTAATTGAAAGAAGGTAAATTTGATAAAAGACCGGCCCTGCTGGTCTGCCCAAAAAACTGATCGCGCTGTACATTTGCCCAACGGATCGTTTCCTGATTTCTTTGTATGCGCCGTTCTACATTAAATCCCCATTCTGTTAAACTTTTTTTGAAATAGATGCTTTGAATGGGCAATCGTATCTCTGCAATCCAGCCGTTTTCATCAATAGAAACACGGGCTTCCCAAATGGTGTCCCAGTCTTTGTTTTCAGATTCACCCCTGTTGGAAACCAAAGCGTCATAGCGGGCAGCATTAGCGTTTACAGCTAAAATATACCCCGATTGTCCGTCCTTAAATGGATCGAGCACGACCTTAATATGGTCTTCATTGGAAATGTCTGTATCTCTTAGTTTAGAAAACCTGACAATTTTTTCCGGATTAGAATCTTTACATTCTATGCCAATTATAATTGCCTTTTCGTTTACTAAAACCCGGACAAAAGTAGGTTCC
>Ga0209456_10001078_pt1 | contig 13556 bp, 12 predicted proteins | sample COG_11_FD_184755 | JGI IMG/M metagenome (GOLD analysis project Ga0209456, IMG submission 184755) | Pelagic marine sediment microbial communities from the LTER site Helgoland, North Sea, for post-phytoplankton bloom and carbon turnover... | ecosystem: Environmental > Aquatic > Marine > Neritic...
GGCCGAGCTGCACTCGAAACTGCTGCGCGAAGGCCTGTTCCGCGACTTCTACGAACTGTGGCCCGAGAAGTTCAACAACAAGACCAACGGCGTCACGCAGAGACGCTGGCTCGCCGCCTGCAACAAGGGGCTCGCAGAGCTCATCACCGACAAGATCGGTGAAGACTGGGTTACCGAGCTGACCGAACTCGAAAAGCTCGTGGCGCATGCCGACGACGCCGACTTCCGCAAAGACTGGCGCGCCGTGAAGCTCGCCAACAAGGTCAAGCTTGCACGCGCGATCGAAAAAAAGACGGGACTGGAGGTCAATCCGGGCTCGTTGTTCGACGTGCAGGTCAAGCGCATTCACGAGTACAAGCGCCAGCTGTTGAACGTCCTGCACGCCGTCCACCTGTACGATCGCATCCGGCGCGGCGACGAAGTCGTGCCGCGCACCATTGTCATCGGCGGCAAGGCCGCCCCCGGCTACGAGATGGCGAAGAGCGTCATCAAGTGCATCAACAACGTCGCCCGGGTCATCAATGCCGACCCGGCCATGGAGGGTAAGCTGCAACTGATTTTCTATCCCGACTACAACGTGTCCGCGATGGAAATTATCTGCCCTGCTGCCGATCTCTCGGAGCAGATATCGACGGCGGGCAAGGAAGCCTCGGGCACGGGCAACATGAAGTTCATGATGAACGGTGCCGTGACGATCGGAACGCTCGACGGCGCCAATGTCGAGATTCGCGAAGCCGTCGGCGACGACAACTTTTTCCTGTTCGGCCTGACCGTCGACGAGATAAAGGAACTGCGCGGGCAGTACGACCCGCGCGCGATCATCGACGCCGACAAGGATTTCGGGCGCGTCATCAAATTACTCGAGAGCGGGCACTTCAATCGCTTCGAGTCGGGAACGCTCAATGCGGTGATTCAGTCTATCCGCGAACCCTCGGATCCGTGGATGACAGCTGCCGACTTTCGCAGTTTTGTCGACGCGCAGTCCGCCGCGGCAGAGGCGTACACGGACGTCGAGCGCTGGACCCGCATGAGCATCCTCAACACGGCGTCCTCAGGTCGATTCTCGACGGATCGAACGATGCGCGATTACAACGACGAAATCTGGCGCCTGGAGCCGATTGAGTTCAAAACGACTTGATGCAGGCCGGTAATCCCGCAGTACTCGGTGCCACGCCCGACGATTCCGGCACCAATTTCGCCATCTACTCGGCAGTTGCCGAGCGCGTCGAGCTGTGCCTGTATGCGGAAGACGGGGAGCACGTAAGGAACGTCGACCTCCCCGAGTGCGACAACGGTGTGTGGCACGGTTATCTGCCGGGTTGCACGCCGGGCCAGCACTACGGCTACCGCGTCCACGGCCCTTTCGACCCGTCGGACGGTCTGCGCTGCAATCCGGGCAAGCTGTTGCTTGATCCCTACGCTCGCGAAATTCGTGGCGAGTTTCGCTGGAACCCCGCCGTCTTCGATTACACCGGCGACAAGATGGCCATCAACCCCGAAGACAGCGCGCCGTTCGTGCCGCGCTCCGTCGTGCGCGCAGCCCTTACAGATGCGCTGCCGGGCAGCCCCTGCGTTCGCTGGGCGGACAGCGTGTTTTACGAATGCAATGTCCGCGGCTATACGATGCTGCATCCGGCGATCGAAGAAGCTGCTCGCGGCACTTTCGATGGCTTGCGCCACGGGCAGGTGCTCGCGCATCTCAAGGCGCTCGGCGTAACGTCGATCGAGCTCATGCCCGTGCATACGTTTATCGACGAACATCATCTCGCCGAGCAGGATCTCAGGAACTTCTGGGGATACAACTCGGTGGGTTTCTTCGCACCCATGCAACGATATTCCCGCGCCGATGCGGTCAGTGAGTTTCGCGACATGGTACGCGCGCTCCACGACGCCGGGTTCGAGGTGATCCTCGACGTAGCCTACAACCACACGGGCGAAGGCAATCGCTTCGGACCGTCGCTCGCATTTCGCGGCATCGACAACCGGACTTATTACCGCACCGAGCCCGAGGACCATGGCGTCTATATTAACGACACGGGCTGCGGCAACACGATCAATATCGACCATATTCGTGTGCGCCAGCTGATCCTCGACAGTCTCGATTACTGGGCCACGGAAATGGGCGTCGACGGCTTTCGCTTCGATCTCGCGCCGATACTGGGTCGTCGCAGCGACGGTTTTTCTGCCACGCACCCATTGCTATCGGACATCAGCAACCTGGACAGCCTCGCGGATAAGAAACTGATCGCGGAACCCTGGGACCCGGGGCCGGGAGGCTACCAGCTCGGAAACTTCCCGCCACGCTGGGCCGAATGGAATGACAAGTACCGCGATAACGTGCGGCAGTTCTGGCGTGGCGACGAAGACATGAGCGGCCTGCTGGCCACGCGATTACATGGCTCGGCCGATATCTTCGAAGTCAGCCAACGACGCTCGCCGGCCAGCATCAACTTCGTCGCCGTCCACGATGGATTCACGCTGCGCGATACGGTCAGCTACGAGCACAGGCACAACGAGGCCAATGGCGAAGACAATCGCGACGGGCACGCGCACAACTACAGTGATAACCATGGAGTCGAGGGCGAGACCGATGACGAGGCCATTAACGGGATCAGGCGCCAACAGCGCCTGAACATGATGGCGACCTTGCTGTTCTCACAGGGCACACCGCTGATCCTCGCCGGCGACGAGATCGGCCACACACAGGGTGGCAACAACAACGCCTACGCTCAGGACAACGAGATCGCCTGGCTGGACTGGTCCGGACTCGACGACGACCCTGAATTCCTCGACGAGGTTCGCGAACTCGTCTGGCTGCGTCGCGAAAATTCGCTGCTGCGCATCGAGGACTACGTGCATGGCTCCCTGGAGCGGGACGACAGCCTCGTCGAAATTCACTGGATCAACAAGGACGGTGAGATCAAGCAAAGCGAGGAATGGGCAGGAAGTCGCGCGTTTTCGGTGTTGATCGAGGAGAAGTTCGGCGATGGCGGCTACGGCGCCGTCGCGATATTCATCAACCGATACGACGAAACGACGCGCTTGCTGCTACCGAAGAATGCCGAGGCAACGAGCTGGCATGTTGCCTTTTCGAGCTCTGCGGAGAAAACCGCGATGATCGACGGACGTGCCGTGAACGTGCCTGCGCTGTCGGTGGCGCTGCTCAGGTCGGACTGATCAACGCTGCCTTCAGACGGGCAGCGCCGTCGTGTACTTCACTCGCCTGAGGACGAAGGTCGAACTCGCAGAGCGCACGGCCACGTGCCTGAGAATCTCGCCATTGAGGAACTCGTTGTACCTGTCCATGTCCCGAACCACGACGTGTAATACGTAGTCGCGATCACCCGAAACCGAGAAGCACTCGGTCACTTCGGGCAACGTCGAGACGTGACGTTCGAAACTCTGGCGGTTCTCGTCGGTATGCTCCGTCATCGCAACCAGGAGCAGCACCTGGATGTTGAATCCCGCGACCTTGGGATCGAGTAGTGCCACCTGGCGTTCGATCAGACCCGCCTCCTCGAAATCGCGAATCCGTCGCCAGCACGAGGTTCGCGACATTCCGACGGTTTCCGCAAGATCGCTCTGGTTCTGGCTCGCGTCACGCTGCAACTCGCTGAGCAGGCGACGGTCCGTGGGGGTCAACTTCATGTCGTGCACTTTACCCGTTTGACGAGTAATTTTGCACTATTTGTTTCAAATAATTAGAGAAATGGAACTATTTAGAACACCAATTCGCGAAGAAACGCGCATAATGTCGAAAAGATTTGTTTAACCCCGAGCGAGGATTTTCCCATGCCCGATCTGTTCGAAAACCCCATGGGTCTCGACGGCTTCGAATTCGTCGAGTTCGCATCTCCCGAGCCGGCCATCCTGGAGAAGGCCTTTACACTGCTGGGTTTCACCGAGGTAGCCCGTCATCGTTCCAAGGACGTGACGCTCTGGCGCCAGGGCGACATCAACTTCATCATTAACAACGAGCCGAACAGCCAGGCTTACTATTTTTCCCGCGAACACGGTCCGTGTGCCTGCGGCATGGCGTTTCGGGTCAGGGACGCGCACCACGCTTACTCTCGTGCGCTCGAACTGGGCGCGCAGCCTGTCGAGATCCCCACAGGACCAATGGAACTTCGGCTGCCGGCCATCAAGGGCATCGGCGGCGCAACCGTCTACCTGATCGACCGCTACGACCGCGGTGCCACCATTTACGACATCGATTTCGACTTCGTCGAAGGCGTCGATCGCCATCCGGAAGGTTGTGGTTTCAAGGAGATCGACCACCTGACGCACAATGTTTACCGCGGTCGAATGGAGTACTGGGCCGATTACTACGAGAAGCTGTTCAACTTCCGCGAGATCCGCTACTTCGACATCAAGGGCGAATACACGGGACTGCTGTCCAAAGCCATGTCTGCGCCGGATGGCAAGATCCGCATCCCGCTCAACGAGGAAGCGTCGAAAGGCACCGGGCAGATCGAGGAATATCTCATGGAGTTCAATGGCGAAGGCATTCAGCACATCGCTTTCAGCTGCGACGACCTGTTGGCGTGCTGGGACCGGCTCAGGAAACAGGGCATCGAGTTCATGACGGCGCCGCCGGCCGCCTACTACGAAATGCTCGAGGAACGCCTGCCCGGGCATGGCGAGCCTGTCGATGAATTACAGTCGCGCGGCATACTCCTCGACGGCACGACCGAAGGCGGTGAACCACGCTTGTTGCTGCAGATCTTTTCCGCCAACATGGTCGGACCCACGTTCTTCGAATTCATCCAGCGCAAGCAGGACGAGGGCTTCGGTGAGGGCAATTTCAAGGCGCTGTTCGAATCGATCGAGCGCGACCAGGTTGCCCGTGGCATCGTCAATGCCGACGCCTGACAGGAGCGAGACATGAACCTCAAACGAATTCATCACGTCGCCTACCGTTGCAAGGATGCGAAGGAGACCGTCGAGTTCTACCAGCGCGTCCTCAACATGGAATTCACGGTTGCGTTTGCCGAGGACCAGGTGCCGTCCACCAAGGAACCCGACCCCTACATGCACGTTTTCCTCGATTGCGGCATGGGTAACGTACTCGCGTTTTTCGAGTTGCCGACGCAGCCTGACATGGACCGCGACCACAATACGCCGCAGTGGGTACAGCACATCGCGTTCGAAGTCGAAGACTACGATGCATTGCTGGCGGCCAGGGAACAGGTGGAGGCCGAGGGTATCGATGTGATCGGGCCAACCAACCACGGCATCTTCCAGTCCATTTATTTCTTCGATCCGAATGGCCACCGACTCGAGCTTGTGGCCAACACGCAGACGCAGGAACAAATTGACGAACTCAAGCGCGTTGCTCCGGCCATGCTCGAGGAATGGAGCCAGACGAAGAAAGCGCCGCGCCACGCCGCGTGGCTGCACGAACTCGAATTCAGGGGCGATCAATAATGAAACTAGCGTCTTTAAAAGATGGTCGCGACGGCCTTCTCGTTGTTGTGTCCAGAGATCTCACGCGCTACCTGCCGGCAACGGATGTCGCCACTACGATGCAGGCGGCGCTCGATAACTGGACGACTGCGAAACCGGCGCTCGAGACGCTCGCGAAGCGACTCGATGCCGGCGAAGGCGAGGCATTCAACGAGACAAGCTGCGCGTCGCCGTTGCCGCGCGCCTACCAGTGGGCGGACGGCTCAGCCTATGTCAACCACGTCGAGCTGGTCCGAAAGGCACGCGGCGCCGAGATGCCCGCGACATTCTGGACCGATCCGCTGATGTACCAGGGTGGTTCCGACTCGTTCCTGGGCCCGCGCGATGCGATCCCGATGGGTGACGAGGCCTGGGGCATCGATTTCGAGGCCGAGATCGTGGTCGTCACCGACGACGTGCCCATGGGCGTTTCGGCAGCGGATGCACGGCATCATGTTCAACTCATCATGCTCGTTAACGATGTATCGCTCAGAAACCTGATACCGGGCGAACTGGCCAAGGGTTTTGGCTTCTTCCAGTCGAAACCCTCGAGCGCGTTTTCACCAGTGGCGATCACGCCGGACGAACTCGGTGCCGTGTGGAAGGACAGCAAAGTACATCTGCCGTTGATGTCGTTCCTCAATGAAAGCCTTTTCGGGCATCCCGATGCGGGCGTCGATATGACTTTCGACTTCGGGCAGCTCATCGCGCATGCTGCAAAGACGCGGCCACTGTGTGCGGGCACGTTGATAGGCTCGGGCACCGTTTCCAACAAGCTCGATGACGGACCCGGCAAACCTGTCGAGGAAGGCGGCGTTGGCTATTCCTGCATCGCCGAAATGCGTACGATAGAAACTATCCAGAACGGCAAACCGTCAACTTCGTTCATGCAGTTCGGCGATCGTATTCGTATTGAAATGCGTGACTCGGACGGTCAGTCGATTTTCGGTACGATCGACCAGGTCGTGGAAAAATACGAAGCTTGAATGGCGATCAGGCTCTACAGTTACTGGCGATCTTCCTCCGCCTATCGCGTCAGGATTGCGCTGAACCTGAAGGGACTCGAGTACGAGACGATCCCCGTATCGCTGGCACCCGGCGTGGCGGAGCATCGGCAGGACGAATACCGCAGGGTCAATCCGCAGATGCTCGTGCCGTTTCTCGAGGACGGAGAGGTCACCATCGGCCAATCCATGGCTATTCTCGAATATCTCGAGGAGACCTACCCGCAAACGCGCTTGCTGCCCGTCGACGAACCGCTGCGCAGTCGCGTGCGGGCGTTCTGCAACATGATCGCCTGCGACATCCAGCCGCTCAACAACCTGCGCGTGATGCAATACATCAAGACCGAATTCGACGCCGATGCATCGGGCAACTGGTATACGCACTGGATTCACGAGGGCTTCCGAGCCGCCGAAGCACTGGCCGGTGACGGCCCTTATGTGTTTGGTGACGCGCCAACACTGGCCGATGCAATGCTCGTGCCGCAGGTATACAACGCCCGCCGCTTCGATGTCCCTTTAGGGGATTTCCCGAAGCTCATTGCTGCCGCGGACGCCTGCAACAAACTCGAGGCGTTCAAAAAAGCGGCGCCCGAACAGCAGCCGGACGCCGCTTGATCGTTAAACCGTTTTATTGATTCGCGAACAGGCTTCCGTGAGACTGTACCCACGCATCGACTTGCACTGTCGCCGCCGCTATCTGCGTTGCATCCATCCTTGATGTCAGGAAGTCGAGTTTCATTTTCGCATCAAGGTCGCCAAATTTCGCCGCAAGCGCGAACCACTTGTACGCTTCGACGGGATCGTATCCTTCCGAGAAATCCATCGCGTAAACGCGGCCCAGCGCCAGCTGCGCGCCTACGACGCCCTGGTCCGCCGCCAGCCGGTACCACTTCATGCCCTCTTCCTCGTTGATCGGCACGCCCCAGCCGTTCTGGTGCATGACGCCGAGGTTATACTGCGCTTCGGCGTGGCCTGCGGCGGCCGCAATGCCGTAGTACTTGAGGGCAAGGTCATCGTTCATGTCGACACCGAAACCATTGCCATAGAGCAGGCCCATCCCATAGCAGGCATCGGGATCACCGGAATCGGCCAGGTCGTGCCATTCGCTCAAGGCCGTTGCGTAGTCCGTCGAGCTGTATGCATCCCAGCCCGCCTTGAAGTTGCCGGCCCAGAGGACTGTCGAGAACAGGAAGAGCGTGACCGCCAGTAAGCCGCCTGAGAACCTGCGCATGATCTTGACTCCTCCTGGTGTGCCGCTGGCACAACGTGGTGTGCGCCAGGGCCTATGATGTCAAACGCGCGTCAAACCGGGCCATTCGGGGATGTACCTAGGCAACCTGTGGCAAAAAGGTACGGGAAATTATGGGTTTGCATCTCGTCCCTACGCCCTGCAGGGCGTAAAATAGAATGCGACAGGCGGTGTAAGGATGCGCAACAAACGACGTTCAGTTCTTGCTGGTTTTTCCAGGGAATTGGCCCGTCGGCGCGTTTATCCCGTGGTCGTCGCGTACGCACTGATCGCCTGGGCGTTGCTTCAGATCGGTGAGGTGACGTTCGAACCACTTGGCCTGCCTGGCTGGGTGATGACCTCTCTCGTTGTTGTCGCAATCGCCGGATTTCCGGCTGCCGCCATCCTGGCGTGGATGTTCGATATCACGCCGTTCGGTATCCGTCGCGATGTACCACCGCCCGTCGCCGGCACTCCGGTCGCGGAATCGCCGTCGGTTGCAGTGCTGCCATTTACTGACATGAGCCAGGAGCAGGATCAGAGCTATTTCTGCGAGGGAGTTGCAGAGGCTATCCTGCATGCCCTGACCAAGATCAAGTCGCTGCACGTAGCTGCACGTATTTCCTCGTTCAGGTATGCGAGCGCGAACGGCGATGTCAGGGAAATCGGACGCAAGCTCGGCGTCAGCACGATCCTCGAAGGCAGCGTCAGGAAAGCCGGCGACCAGTTGCGAGTGACCGCCCAGCTCGTTAATGTCGCCGACGGCTACCACTTGTGGTCGAAGACTTTCGATCGCGAACTCACGGATATTTTCGCGATTCAGGACGAAATCGCGACCAGCATCGCGAGATCGTTACTGAAGACCATCAGCTCGGTCAGCACGGCATCGACGCGCGATGTAGTGGCCTATGAGTACTATCTGCGCGGCAAGCAATACCTTAATCGCTTCCGCAAGACGGATTTTGATTCCGCCCGGCAGATGTTCTACCAGGCCATCAGGAAGGATCCGGAATTCGCGTTGGCCTGGGCGAGTTACGCGGACAGTTATTCACTGGAAGCCATGTATGCAGACCCGACACCGTCATTCAGGGACAAGGCACGCAAGGCAAGCGAACGCGCGGTGGCGCTGAACCCCGAGCTCGCCGAGGCACATGCGTCAGCCGGGCTCGCGCATCTCGTCAGCGGGGATTTCGAAACGGCGGAACGGGAGCTCAACAAGGCCATAGAAATTAATCCGGACCTGTTCGAAGCCTACTACTACTTCGCGCGCACGCGCTTTCACCAGGGAGACATGGAGTCCGCCGCCGAACTGTTCGCGAAAGCCGCGTCCATCAATTCCGAGGACTACCAGTCGCGACTCCTGCGCGTGCAGATCCTGCGCGGTGAAGGCCGCATCGACGAAGCAGAAGCCGAAGCGCGCCAGGCCATCGAGGTTGTCGAGCGGCATCTCAAGTGGCGCCCGGACGACGTACGCGCGCTGCTGCTGGGCGCCGGCTCGTTGATCCTGCTCGGCGACATGGAACGTGCGGAGCGCTGGATGCAGCGAGCACTGGAGATAGATCCTGACGACCCCATCTCGCTTTACAATCTGGCCTGCAACTACGCGATACTGAACAAGGTCGATGAGGCGCTGCGCTACCTGGAACGGGCGTCCGATATTGGCACTGTCAGCAAGGACTGGATGGAAAACGACGAGGATCTCGCCAATCTGCGCTTGCAACCGAGATATGACGCGATCCTGGAGAAGGTTGCGGCGTGATGGGTGGGATGGGCGCTTCGCGCCTGTCGCTGCTGGCAGATTTATGGGCTCAACCTACAGATTCTGAACGGGGATCAGGCTCCGGGGGCTTCTTGGCTGCCTCATCCGCTGCAGGTTTCTCATCACATTCCCGGTAGCACTTTTTCAGACTGGACTTGCAGTGCTTTATGCATGTTGACTTAGCCTTCGGTTCCACCCAGTTGCAGCTCTTGATGCAGCAATTGTGCTCTGTAAGACACCTTTCCGCACAATCACTCTGCTCATCTGCAACACAATCATCCCGATAATCCGAGGTCATTGGTGGTGTCTCGGACGCGAGTGTCTGACTCGCATAACCACCAAATACCATAGCAACAACGATGAGTAGTGCTTTCCCGCTGTTTTTCATATCAGCCGTCCTGTTGATGCTTATATTATTGCTGAGGGCAGCCCGACAGGAATTCAATAGGTACTTGACGGCAACCGCGACCCAGGGCCTTCGTGGACGAGCTGGGACTACCTAAGTGAAACTGTCGGTTAGCGCAAAGTCACCGCAACAGCGCCACGCAACGTGTACCGTTGGTGTGTACCACTCTCGCCAGGCACTGAAACCAAGAAGCCCCAGAGCCAATTGATTTAATTGAAGTTCTGAGGCTTTCTGTAAAGCTGGTGGTGATGGGTGCAAAAAGGGGGACATTCTGCTTTTCTTGGAAAAAGCAGAATGTCCCCATTTTGTTGTTTGGTGGTGATGGGTGGAATTGAACCACCGACCTGCGGGTTATGAGTCCGCCGCTCTGACCATCTGAGCTACATCACCGAAATCGGCCCACAGGCGCAATGCGCTCTGCGAGGGCCGCAGATTGTCCTGATGCGGCCCCTGACTGTCAAGGCGGTGAGGCGCCAAGAACAGGTGTTTTCGGGTACAGTCACTGCCCATGGATCTGAGCTTTGTCTACATCCTGGAAATGCTGGGCACAGCGGCTTTTGCCGTGAGCGGAGCGCTGGCGGCCTCACGCAAGAACATGGATATCTTCGGCTTCTGCGTGCTGGCGCTGATGCCGGCCGTCGGCGGAGGCACAGTCCGCGACATCATCATCGACCGCTCACCCGTGTTCTGGATCAGCGACAACCGCTACGTGGCCGTCGCGATCATTGCGGCACTGGTTGTGTTCTTCACGTCCTACCGACCGGGCTCGCGCCGCCGCATACTCGTCTGGATGGACGCCCTCGGACTGGCGCTGTTCGCCGCACTGGGTACCGAGATCTGCCTCGAGTTCGGAACCGGTCCGCTGGTAGCGATCATGCTCGGCGTCACGACCGCGGTAACGGGCGGCATGATACGTGACATCATCTGTAACGAGATTCCGCTGATCCTGTCGCGCGAAATATATGCCACAGCCGCTTTCGTCGCGGCCGTCTGCTACGTCATAGCGGACCGCGTGGGCCTGAGTGAGCACCTCGCGCTCGTGATTTCCGTCAGTTTCGGATTCCTGGTGCGCGCACTCGGGATCACCTACAACTGGTCGCTGCCGTCATTCGGCATGCACAAACGCAAATAAGGGAAAATTAAGGGGACAGTTTACTTAATTGCGATGTCGATAAATTTGACCGTCCCCCAATTTTTAATTAAGTAAACTGTCCCCTTAATTTTGTAAACTGTCCCCTTAATTTTCCTTGAATTGTTCAGACGTTGAAGCGGAAGTGCATGACGTCGCCTTCCTGAACGATGTAGTCCTTGCCCTCGAGACGCAGCTTGCCGGCGTCCCTGGCGCCGTGCTCACCACCGAGCTCCACGTAGTCGTCGTAGGAAATCGTCTCGGCGCGAATAAAACCCTTCTCAAAATCCGTGTGGATCTCACCTGCGGCCTGCGGCGCCGTCGCGCCGACCTTCGTCGTCCAGGCGCGCACTTCCTTGGGGCCCGCCGTGAAGAAGGTCTGCAAACCCAGGAGCGCATATCCATGCCGAATGACGCGATTGAGTCCGGGCTCCTTGGCGCCGAAATCGGCCAGGAATTCGGCCTTGTCTTCGTCATCGAGCACGGCGATCTCTGCTTCGATCGCGGCGCAGATCGCCACGACTTCGGCACCCTCGTTGGCGGCATACTCTTCCACGGCCTTGAGGTACGGGTTATCGATGAAGCCGTCCTCGGCGACGTTGGCCACGTACATGACGGGTTTTGCCGTAATCAGGTGCACGCTCTCGAGTATTTGCTTCTGCAGGTCGGTCGTCTGCATCGATCGAACGGGCAGGCCCTCGTCGAGGTGTGCCTTGATGCCGGCCAGTGCATCACGATGCGCGATGACGTCCTTCTGCCCGGTCTTGGCATTGCGCGCCGCCTTGTCGAGCTGCTTCTCGACGGACTCCAGGTCGGCGAGCGCAAGTTCGGTATTGATCGTTTCGATGTCATCGATCGGGTTGATGGTGCCTGTCACGTGAGTGACATCGTCATCTTCGAAGCAGCGCACAACGTGCGCGATGGCATTGGTCTCACGGATGTTAGCGAGGAACTGGTTGCCGAGGCCTTCGCCCTTCGATGCCCCGGCTACGAGGCCAGCGATATCCACGAATTCCATCGTTGTCGGCAGGACCTTCTGCGGTTTGACAATACCGGCCAGAAGGTCCAGGCGCGGATCGGGAACCGGCACAACGCCGACGTTGGGCTCGATCGTGCAGAACGGGTAGTTTTCCGCCGCGATCTCATTCGCGGTCAGCGCGTTGAACAGTGTCGACTTGCCAACGTTCGGCAACCCGACGATGCCACAGGTAATAGCCATTGCTTAGTCTCGTGTGTGTAGCGCTTTCTGCGCGGCTGCCAGGCCATCGTCGAGCAGCGTCGGCATGACATCCACAGCCTCGTCGATGTTTTTCATCACGGCGCTCTCGACGTCGCTCGACCCTCGCTTCAGCACGTAGTTCGTCACCTTGTTTTTCTCGCCCGGGTGTCCGACGCCGAGGCGCAGGCGCACGAATTCCGCGCCGCAGTGCTGGATAGTGTCCCGCAGGCCGTTGTGGCCACCGTGGCCGCCGCCGTCCTTGAGACGCGTCGTGCCCGGCGGCAGGTCGATCTCGTCGTGCGCCACGAGTAGCTCGGTCGTCCGCAATCGATAGTAGTCGAGTACAGCCCGTATCGGGCCGCCGCTCTGGTTCATGTAATTTTGCGGCTTCACGAGCCAGACATCATCGCCATGCAGGTTGATGCGGCAGTAGTCGGCGTCGAATTTCTTGTCGTAGCGAAAATCGCCACCGTACTTGCGCGCCAGCGCATCCACAAACCAGAAACCGGCGTTGTGCAAGGTGCGCTCGTACTTTGCCTCGGGATTTCCGAGGCCGGCGATGATGCGAATCTGCTTTGGCATGGCGTGGCAATGTTAAACAAAAAGACCGCCGTAGGGCGGTCTTTTCGATACGGCAAAAGACAGCGACTATTCCTCTGCGGGTTCTTCGCCCCCGGTGTCTTCGGCCTCCGGTTCTTCTCCTTCCTCGCCTTCGACCGGTACCTCGCCTGGCTCGAGGACTTCTTCCTCTTCCTCGATCACGACTTCCTTGATGATGTGGATAGAGACGACGGCACGGTTGGCTTCGGGACCCTGCGCCAGGGCAGGCATCTCGACGCCCTCGGGCAAGTGAATATCCGAGAGGTACAGCATCTCATCGAGCTCTACTTCGGAGACATCCATCTCAATGAACTCCGGCAGATGCTTCGGCAGGCAGACCACCTCGACTTCCGTCATGTGGTGCGACACTTTACCGCCGCCCACCTTGACTCCAGGAGCGACGTCTTCGCCGATGAAGTGCAGCGGCACGTTCATCTTGATTTCCTGGTCCGCGACGATCCGCTGGAAGTCCATGTGCATAATCATGTTCTTCGCCGGGTGGCGTTGCATGTCCTTGAGGATCACGGCCTGGCTCTTGTCACGGACCTTGATGCTCAACACGCTCGAATAGAACGATTCGTTCTCGAGCTGCTTGACGACCTTGTTGTGGTCGAACGCGAGTGCCCGCGGCGGACGCCCGGCACCATAGATGATTGCGGGTACTTTTCCTTGACGACGCAGGCGGCGGCTCGCACCTTTCCCCTGGTCCTCACGGGTTTCCGCAATCAGATCGAAGTCGTCACTCATGACTGTTCTCCATAACTGA
>Ga0209456_10001079_pt1 | contig 13553 bp, 11 predicted proteins | sample COG_11_FD_184755 | JGI IMG/M metagenome (GOLD analysis project Ga0209456, IMG submission 184755) | Pelagic marine sediment microbial communities from the LTER site Helgoland, North Sea, for post-phytoplankton bloom and carbon turnover... | ecosystem: Environmental > Aquatic > Marine > Neritic...
GATCCATAGCTACGGCTATGCATCTCACTCCAGCCCGGCGTTCATCGGCACCTGTCCGGCGCAATCGCTCGCGATCCTGGTGAGAAATGCGGGCTAGCCCGACATGGATCTAGTCAGCCCGGAGCTGCGCGCGGTTATCCGACACCTGTCCGGTCAGAGGCGGGGCCAGGTCGAGACGGTGACGGGAAAGACACTGGAAATATTTGTCGGCGACAATATGGATGTCCGGATCCTGTCTCCGGCCGCCGGGGAAAGTCCCGGCTGTGTTGCGAGACTTCACCGCGCCGGTCCGACCTATGAACTCGAAGTGGTTGCAGACCAAAACGTCTGGATCAACGGTGAGAAAGTTTCCGGCAACAGACTGCTGTGCTCCGGGGACCTGCTTGAAGTGGGGCACGGCGGTCCGCTGCTGAGATACCGATTGTATCCGCCGGGGGTTGTGCCAAAGAAAACCCTGGCGGAGGTGTTCTCCGACTGCGTGGACGGAGCCAGGGTGGACGGCCGATCCGGGATTGGTAGAACAGGCAAGTTTTTCGCGAGATTTACCCATGATCTGGCCACCCAGACAACACTGTGGTTTCGGATCTGGATACTGGTTCTTATCACCGCGCTCGTAATCAGCGTGGCCCTGCTGGCGGTGCGCTACATACAGATTGAAAAACATCTATTCAGTGAAGCCGTTCGAATAGACAGCATCGCCGAGGTTTTGAAGAAAACCGGAGCAGAGGCGATAAAAAAAGAGGAACTTGCCGAACTGAGTAAGCTGTTCGAGCTGCGCCTGAAGTCACTGGAAGCGCGTGAGGGCGAGCTGGCCCGGATCTTTTCCCAGGTGGAGGGTTCAATCGCCTTCGTGCAGGGTTCCTACGGTTTTATCGATCCTGAATCCGGAAAACCCCTGCGTTATACCGAGGAATCAGACGGCGTTTATCTATTCTCGGTCGAAGGAGACGGCGAACTCGTCGAGCTGCCTTTCACCGGCACGGCTTTCGTGGTCGGCCCCGAAGGATTGCTCATGACCAACAAGCACGTCGCAGAGCCCTGGCTGGAAGACGAACGAAGCAAGGTGCCCAACGAACTTGGCCTGATGTCCGAGCATAGGCGGATGCGAATATTTTTCCCAGGCGATGCAGAGGCTTACGAGGTCGAGCCGTCGCTCACGAGTGACAGTGCGGACCTGGCGCTGTTGACGATGCGCGCGGGTCGTCGATTCGATGGCACGATCCTGGGTTTCGAAACATCCATGCCCCGCCCCGGTGACCAGGTGCTGGTAGTGGGATATCCGCTGGGAATACGAGGAATGCTCGCTCGAGTGAGTTCCCACTTCATCGAGCAGGCGAGTGAGGCCGATGCCGATTTCTGGGAGTTGGTCGATCGGCTTGCGCAGAGTGGATACATCAGGCCCCTGGCCAGTCGTGGGATCGTCAGCCAGGTGTCCGAAGACTATGTCGTCTACGATGCGGAGACGGCGACCGGGGGAAGCGGCGGTCCGGTTCTTGACTCCAAGGGATCGGTCGTCGCGGTCAACACGGCCATAGTGGGAGATTTCGGGGGTTCGAACCTGGGCGTGTTGTCGATTTTCGCCCGCCGGCTGATGGATCGATACGAACGCAGTAAATAAGTTGCTTGTAATATACGGGCAAAATTTGACTCCAATCAACTTGGCTCGCCCGATTCAAGGATAGGATCAATCCTCATATCAGGTCGCCGCAGGAGGAGACAGCAATGCGTGTTGGTGAATTTTGTAACCGTGAGGTCGTTGTCATCGAGGAAGAACGTTCCGTAACGGAGGCGGCCGTGGTCATGCGTGAATATCATGTTGGCGACGTCGTGATCGTCAGAGCGGAGTATGGGAAGCAGACACCGGTCGGAATACTCACCGATCGTGACATAGCGCTTGGGATTGTCGCCAACGGCACCGATCCGGATAGTGTCAGTGTCGGCGACGCGATGAGCTTCGAACTGACCACCGTGGCCGAGGATGACGACCTCATGCATGTCATCGAGGTCATGCGTGAAAATGGCATCCGCAGAGTGCCCGTCATCGACTCGAACGAAGCACTGGTCGGGATACTGACGGTGGACGATGTGCTGGATCTGCTCAGCGAGATACTTATCGACCTTGCCCACCTCGTGGATCGTCAGAAGAGGCGGGAAACCAAAACGCGGCCATGATCCGGCAGGCCGGGTGACGATAGGGGTATCCCGCCCCCGTCCCGTCCCTGGATGCGCCGAGGTCTTGCAATATGCGGGTGGGGCCTTGCCCTGCTGCTGTTTCCAGCGCCCTGGCCGGCGCAGGCTGCAAATACCGAACTGGCCTGTCGGACAATAGACGTGTATGTCCGTGAAGGTTGTCCGCACTGTGCCGATGCCGAGATTTATTTACAGGGGTTGAAACGCCGCTATTCCCGCCTGGACATTCGATACCACGACGTGAGCGTGGACCCGGAAGCGCTGAAAAATTTGCTGGTGCTGAGCAGGGAACACCGGATAGAACGGCCCGGTGTGCCGTCATTTTTTGTTTGTAATGCGTTTTATGTGGGATTTTCAGAGCGGGCGGGCAGCGGCGACTGGATAGTCGGTCAGCTCGTTAACCCCGGCGGCGGGGCTAATCGCTACCAGATCAACACGCCGCTCGGGGTCTTTTCCGTTAAGCAGCTGGGCTTGCCGGTGTTTACCGTCGTTCTGGGTCTGATCGACGGATTCAATCCCTGCGCCATGTGGGTGTTGCTGTTCCTGCTTTCGATACTGGTCAACGTTCGTGACCGGCGTCGCATCATCCTCATTGCGGGGACTTTCGTCCTCGTCAGCGGTCTGGTTTATTTTGCTTTTATGGCAGCCTGGCTCAATCTGTTTCTGCTGATCGGCTTTGCTCGCTGGCTGCAGGTTGCGATTGGCATGTTGGCGATAGTGATTGGTACAGTCCACATCAAGGATTTCTTTGCCTTTGGAAAAGGCATTTCGCTCAGTATTCCCGACGCCGTGAAGCCCACGCTCTATACCCGCATGCGGAGCGTCCTCCATGCGGAAAGCATGTGGGCCGCGCTGGTCGCGGTGACGATTGTCGCCGTCATGGTGAATATGGTCGAGCTGCTCTGTACGGCCGGTCTGCCGGCGCTCTACACCCAGGTTTTGACCCTCAATCCCATGCCGACGGCGCAGTACTATGGCTACCTCATCCTGTACAACCTGGCCTATATTTTTGACGACGCGTTGATGGTGACCATTGCGGTCATCACGATGAATAAATTCAAGCTCCAGGAAAAGCAGGGACGCTTGTTGAAATTGATCAGCGGCCTGGTTGTTATTTCGCTGGGTGTTCTGCTGCTCGCGGCACCCGGTTTACTGGTTTGAGAAATCGGCAATAACGATGAAATAGACCGTGCCGCTGTGAGATAACGTCAGAGAAGGTATTGCGCTGATACGCACAAATACGGTATCAAGTAGGTCGCAAATCACACCGGGATTATATTCATGAAACTGTACGGAACCGTCACGTCGCCTTTTGTTCGCCATTGCCGGGTCGCGCTCACGCAGTGCAGGCTCGATTGGGAATTCGTTACCGGGGACATGGAAAGTCTGACGGCGCAATCTCCTATTCACAAGATTCCGTATCTGTCAGATGGCGACCGGGTGCTCGGCGATTCATGTTCGATTATCAAATTTGCCAGGGAAAGCGCCGGCCAGGAATTCTTTCCCGATATAGACGAATACGACCTGTTTTGCACCACCAATACCATTCTCGACGCCGCTGTCAATGTGTTTCAGTTGGGGAAGGATGGTCTGACACCTGAGCATAGCCCGTACTTGGGCAGGCAGGCAAAGCGCGTCGAATCCGGTCTGTCGGAACTAGATGGCCGTGTCGGGCCGGGAAACTACGCGCTCAGCGACGGCATACTGAGGGTCGCCTGCTTTCTGGACTGGGGATTGTTCCGTAATCGGATTGACATCGAACCCTACGACAACCTGAGAGCCGTGCTGGATTTTTCCAATCAGGATCCTGTTTTCACGTCGACGTCGATCCCGGAAGAAATGCGCTAGGGCGTCGGCCATGAGTGTCCAACATGATCATCAATATCTGCTGGCCGGGACAGCAGTTCAACTGGCATTTCGATATCAACGAATTCACCATCACCACGTTGTTGCAGTCGGCGGAGCGGGGCGGGGAGTTCGAGTATGTTCCCGATCTGCGCACACCCGATGACGAGTGTTTCGACGATGTAAAAAGGTGTGTCCGGCAATCGCGACCGGGTACGGGATCTTTACGGGAAAGTCACCGACATCCACCGAGCGACCGACAATAAGCTTAGTAAGGGCGGATGAACTCCTGGACTAACCGGGACTGGGCCTGTATTCGAATTCACAGACGCTCGGGGAGGCGTTCCCGTATATCGCTGTCTTCCGCCTTGCTGAGGTCCTTGTCGATCTCCAGGGTGACGAGTTTTTCCACTTCGTCGGAGATGCTCTTACGTATATGGCCGAGAAAACGTGGATCGGCGACCAGCGCCAGACGCTTGAATCTGTTATTAATTCGCCCTTGATCCAGATGCTCGGCGATCGTTTTCGCAAAACGTATCGACTCCTGTTCCTTCGGGCTGACGGGTGTCCCCGTGGCATGTCGGCCGTCGCCGTGGCTGTCGAATGCGCGCCCCGGTCTGTCGGATTTCATATCTTTATCGTGCAGTCTGGCCTCGGGGTGCACCAGCTGATCCATTGGTATCAAGGGCGCCGAGGCGCTCGCTACGGAAAAGATCCGGGCCCGTGCAGAATCCGCGACGACAATCCAGGCATATGACGACATAAATCCACCTACTTGGTTGAGTATTCAAGACGGTGCCATTGTGACAAATGTTCGCCCGGTTGACATTGATTTGGGTCATTTGTTTTGCTGCTCTGCCGGTTAACCTGCATTTCCCACCAGGCGGGTTAGAACACGGCATGATGGGCACCGACGGCCTGCATCTTGCCGGGCGGGCGTCGAAGCATTATGTATACTCTGGTTCGACCTCCCATACCCCTGAGATCGATTATTCTTGATGACTTCGGAAGCTAAAAAAAGGCGACGACCAGCTGACGTTTTAAATCGTCGTTCGTGGGATCTCCTTTTAGGGCGGTGGATTTTCCCCGCTTTGCTGCTTTGTTGGTGCGCGGCCGCCTCAGGTGAAGATACCTTTATCAGCGCGCGGCTCCGGGAAATCGCACAAGGAGTCGATTCGGCTATCGACGGAAAGCAGTTGTCCTCGTCAGAACTGCTCGACGGCTTTTATGCGCGCAGCAACAATGCAACTGTCTGGGTGCAGTCGGGGAAGGTAACGGCGCACGGGCGGGCGCTGGTCGGTGTCCTCGGCGGCGCGCAGGAACATGGTCTGGATACGAGGGATTATCATCTCCCAACCATTTCCGCGCGAATCGCCGAAGGAAGAATAGCGGAGGCGAAACGCGGCGCCGAGCTCGACCTGCTGCTCACAGACGGCGCCCTGACCTACGCCCGGCACCTCACCAGAGGCAAGGTGCAGCCCGAACAACTGTACGACAGCTGGAAGGCCAGACCACGTGAGCAGGACGTGGCAGCCATCGTATGGCGGGCGCGTTCCGGCGACGCGCGGGCGCTCGATCCTGCTTACCGATCGCTGGCTCCCTGGGATCCCCGCTACCAGCAGTTGAAGGTGCTGCTGCGCGAACTCAGGAACAGCATCGGCCTTCCGTTGCCCCGGCTACCCCCTATCCTGCTTAGGCTTGATGGCCACAGCGCCGAGGTATCCTTGTTGCGAAAGCGTCTTGCGGCATGGCGTGGCGATAAGCCGGAGGTTGATCCGTCGCAGATTTTCGACATTGCGCTGGAGGCGCGCGTAAAGCAGTTCCAGCTTCGCCACGGCCTCGAACCAGACGGTGTGGTGGGCGAGAGAACCAGGAAGTGGCTCAACAAAACCTATGCCGAACGCATGCGGCAGGTTCGGGTAAACCTCGAGCGCTGGCGCTGGATGCCGGCCGACCTAGGAAGCCGCCGCATCGAGGTCAACATTGCGGGATTCCGCGTGGATGTTATGGAGGCCGATCGCAAGGTGTTGTCGATGCGGGCGATTGTCGGCAAGCCCTACCACAAGACCCCGGTTTTCAGCGATCGCGTGGCATATCTGGTGCTGAACCCATCGTGGAACGTGCCCTGGAGTATTGCGGTGAACGAGATCCTGCCGACGCTTCAACAGGATCCATCCTATCTGCGGGAGAAAAACATGCGGGTCCTGTCGGGATGGGGGCACGACGCCGAAATCGTCGACAGCCGAGGCATCGATTGGGGCACTTTGACCAAAAAAAACTTTCGCTACCGTTTTCAGCAACTGCCCGGCGACACCAACGCGCTCGGCCGCATGAAATTCATGTTTCCCAACGAATTCGACGTCTACCTGCACGACACTCCGGCACGCTCGCTGTTTACCAGCCAATCCAGAGGATTCAGCCACGGCTGCGTGCGGCTCGAGAAGCCCATGGATCTCGCGGACTACTTATTGCGGGGTGATGAAAGATGGACGCGTGAACGGGTTCTGGCGGTGCTGGCGTCCGGCCAGGAAACCGAAGTCCCGGTTCGCGACCGGCTTCCGGTGCACATCATGTACTGGACGGTTTGGATCGACGGCGCGGGACTGCCGCATTTCCGAAACGACATATACGACCGCGACGAACCGCTCGCCTTGGCTTTGATCGACGATTGAACTTCACCGCTGTATCAAGCACCGTCAGCGGATTTGATCCACATCAATGTCGTTCCTCTACAATCGATTATGTTTGACACCGGCTACAACTTGAACGATGGTTATGTCCCTAGGCAATCCCCTGAAACCGGAAGCCCTGTACACCCCTTGCGACGCCGGTACTCTGGACTTCGAAACCACGGCCGATCTCGTTGGACTCGATGAGGTCGTGGGCCAGTCCAGGGCCCTATCCGCGCTGAACTACGGTATCCATGTCAAGGGCCACGGCTGCAACATCTTTGCCCTGGGTCCGGCCGGAATTCGCAAGCACGAAATCGTTACGCGTATTCTGCAGGGCGAGGCCTCGAGTCGACCCGTTCCCTCGGATTGGTGCTACGTCTGGAATTTCAAGCATCCGCACAAACCCAGTGTGATCGAAATGCCGCCCGGTCGAGGCGTCCGGTTCTGTCAGCATATGGAGCAACTCATCGAAGATCTGGGGACCGCGATTCCGTCGGCTTTCGAAACCGAGGAATACCAGACGCGGGTCGCGGACCTCGAACGGGATCTCATCGCGCGCCGTGACGAGATGCTGCAACAAGTGGATGACGAGGCGACGCGGCGGCGCGTCAGGTTTCTTCATACGCCGGCCGGTTTTGCGTTTGCCCCCCTGGATGCCAGTGGGGAAGTGATCGATCCCGATCACTTCTCAAAACTTACCGATAAGAAGAAAAAACAGATCGAGGCTGATGTGAAAGAACTGCAGGAGCGTCTGCAGAAGGTCATCCGCCAGTTTCCAATATGGCAAAAGGAAACTCGCGAGAAGATAAAGGAGATCGATCGGGAAATTGCCCACTATGCCGTCAACCATCTCATCGGTGGTGTCAGGAAGAATCACCACGACTTGCCGGAGGTGTGTCGCTACCTGGAGGACGTGGAAAAGGATATCGTCGAGCATGTCCGCGAGTTCAGGCAGCAGGCGGAGCCTCAAGCGTTTTTCCCCTTGAGGTCGGGTTCAGCGGAGGCGCTGCGGCGCTACAAGGTCAACGTCATCGTCGATCACAATGGCGAGGCATCGGCGGCAGTGATCTACCAGGATCTGCCGACGTATTCCAATCTGGTCGGCCGCATTGAGTACCAGGCGCAGATGGGTGCGCTGTTGACGGATTTTACCCTGATCCAGGCCGGTGACCTGCACCGTGCAAACGGCGGTTACCTCGTTCTGGACGCCGACAGGGTGCTGAGGCAGCCGTTTGCGTGGGAAGGGCTGAAAAGGGCGCTGCGCTCGCGCCTGATTCGGATCGAGCCGCTCGAAAAGGCCTACGGGTTGATGAATACATCCTCGCTGGAGCCGGAACCGATCCCGCTGGACGTCAAAGTCGTCCTGGTGGGGGACACGCGGCTCTACTACCTGTTGAATCACTATGACCCGGATTTTGCGGATCTGTTCGGGGTGATCGCTGACTTCAGTGAAGAGGTCGATCGCGATGGGGACTCGACTATGCTGTTCGCACGTCTGGTCGCGCGCATCGCAAAGGAGGAAGAGCTGCGCCCGTTTGACCACAAGGCCGTGGCACGGGTCATCGAGTTCAGTTCGAGATTGGCGGAAGATGCATCGAAACTTTCCGTAAATGTCCGACAAATCTCAGACCTGCTGCGGGAGTCGGATTATACCGCCGGTGCCCGGGAGGCTTCGCAAATTTCCAGCGGCGATGTGCAGGCTGCCATAGATGCCAGGATTTACCGCCATGATCGTATCAGGGAGCGCGCCTACGAGGCGATCGGGCGCGACCTTGTGAAGATCGATATGGCAGGAGAAACGGTCGGACAAATAAACGGCTTGTCGGTAATTGATCTTGGCGACTTCTCGTTCGGGCTTCCCTCGCGTATCACGACCACCACCCGGCTGGGCGATGGAAAATTCCTCGATATTCAGCGGGAGACCCGGTTGGGCGGAAAAATCCATTCCAAGGGCGTGCTCATTTTGAGCAACTTCCTGGCCTCCACCTATGCCAGGGAGTATCCGTTGTCGATGGCGGCCAGCGTTGTGTTCGAGCAATCCTATGGCATGGTGGACGGCGACAGCGCTTCGCTCGCCGAGTTGTGTGCTCTGCTTTCAGCACTGTCGAATACGCCCATCCGGCAGTCTGTTGCCGTAACCGGATCGGTCAACCAGCGAGGGGAGGTGCAGGCTATTGGCGGTGTCAACCAGAAGATCGAGGGCTTTTTCGACGTCTGCTCGCAAGCCGGTCTAGACGGGAGTCATGCCGTGATAATTCCGGCGTCCAACGTTTCCCACCTGATGCTGCGCAAGGACGTCGTGGCCGCGGTCTCTGAAGGAAGATTCAATGTTCACTCGGTGGACGACGTCAACGGGGCAATCGAGTTGCTGACAGGCGTACCCGCTGGAGATCGTGATGACAATGGCAATCTGCCAACGGACAGCGTCAACGGTATGGTGGAGAAGGCGCTGATAGAGTTAGCCGTTCGCCGCAGGGAGTTTGCGCGGAATTCGAGCGCCGGGGGAGAGGAAGCATGAACCACCCCACTGCCCGTATGGTCGAGCGCGTGCTAGTCGCGATCAACTCACCTCTTCGAAGCGACGATGCGCTGGCGGCGGCGGTGGAGCTTGCGGCATCATTTCAGGCACCTCTGATGGCTCTGTTCGTGGAAGACGTCAATCTGGCCAGGCTGTCCGAGTTGCCGTTCGCGAAAGAGCTGGACCGGTCGAGCGGTGTCATCAGACCGCTGAACCCACAGAGCCTGGATCGTGCCCTCGAAGCGGAAGCTCGTAAACTGCGGAAATGGCTACAGGACGAATCGAAGAGGCGGCGGATCAGTGTTTCGATGCAGGTAGTGCGTGGACACTGCGTCGGCATCGCCGAACAGATGGCGCGCGGTCGGGATATCGTGTTCGTTGATTATGCGGTTCGACGATATTTCGGGAATATCGCTACGGGAGCTTTTCTGCCCGGTCAGGATGCTTCCCGACAGTGGGATAAACCGGTATGGGTTTTATATGATGGCACGAAGCGTGCCCGGCGTGCACTGGCGCTGGCTTCGAGCCTGGGTCAGACTTACGGGCTCGACGTCGTAATACTGGCTGGTGAAGAGGCAGATGATCGTGACATCGAGAAGCAAAAGAGTAAAATACCGTCCAACCGCCAGCGGGAATGCCAGGTGCTGCGCTTGTCCGATCAGAAGTCGGTCATCGCCGCCGCGCGAAACCGGGGCTGCGCGGCTCTCGTTCTGCCGCGTGAATACGAACTTAAGCATGAGTCTGGGTTGATCGGGTCCATCATGCGCTGCCCGCGGATCCTCGTTTAGCCCGCACACTGCGCCAAGGCACGGCCTGGCCCGAACCCCGATCTTGACAGGAAAACGACATACTTAATTGTTACCATGCGGGCTGGATGAGTGAAGGAATTATGAAATTTAAAAAAATTGCCGGTCTGTTTTCGATCGGCGTTGTGTGCATGATCTTCTCCGGCCAGGTGAATGCGGAGAGCATCGATGAACTATTCGAGAACCTCAAAAAGTACATAGATCAGGAGCAGTACACGAGCGCCATGGAGGAATTGCAGTGGATGCGGCGAGAGTTGGATAAACTGCATTTCGAGAAGGTCAAAAGCTACTTTCCCGACGAGCTGGTGAGCCTCAAGGGTGAGGAGACCAAGAGTCAGACGGTCCTTGGCTTCACGAATATGAGCCGGGTCTATAGCGGCGATGGAAACAATTTCGACGTAGCCCTGACCGGCGGAGCATCCATGGCAGGCGGTATGGCTGCTCTCCTGCAGATGGTGAACGCCCTCGGCGGCCAGGAGAATTCAACGACCTTCAGGCTGGACGGGCGCACGGCAACGCTGGTTGATGATCCTGATGGGACGGCGTCCTTGTCGGTGATGCTCAAGAGCGGCTCGCTGTTGACATTCGAAGCAAAGGGGCTGGATGATTCGGACCTGCTCACGCAGGCCGCACGTGCCTTCCCGGTCGCGGCGCTCGACGACTATCTGGCGGGACGCTGATCGAATCCGGCGCGATGGCGCAAGCGTTACTGGGCGCTACGTCCGCACTGAGCCGGAAAACTCGCTGACCTGGTAGGACGACCGGCTCAACCAGTCGTCGCTGATATCAACTCCCCATCCCGGCGCGTCGGTGACGGTCAAGTGTCCGCCCTCGATTGCGTAGGGGGTGTGATTGAACAACCCCTCCTGCCAGGGGTAATAATCCGGACCCTCGATGGAATACTCCAGGTATTTGCCCGCATTCGGAATGGCCAGAAGTACGTGGGCGGTAAACAGCGTTACCAGGGAGAGATTGGCGCAGTGGGGTGTGCACGGCAAGCCGCCTTCGTGCGCCATATTGGCCACACGCAGGGTCCGGTTGATACCGCCCAGGTAGCAGACGTCGGGTTGTATGATGTCCACGGCCCGCATCCCGATCATACGGCGCCATGTCGGGATATCGCAGTCCTGTTCGCCGCCGGTCACGTCGACATCGAGCGCGTCGGCCACCTGCTTGGTCTGCTCCAGCTCCCAGTATGGACACGGTTCTTCGAAGTGCTCGATGCCATGGTCTTCAAGCAACCGACCAACCTCAATGGCACGCCCGGGTGAAAAACCGCTGTTGGCGTCGACTAAAAGAGAGACGCCTTCTCCAACGGCGTTTCCCACGACCCGAATGATTTCCTCGGTGCGGCCGGGCCATTCGTCGACGTCGCGTCCGCACTCGGCGCCTATCCTGAACTTGAATGCATCGAATCCAAAACGATCCCGTAATTCCAGAAAACGCCGGGCTTCATCCGCCGGAGTGATATCGCGTTTCATCGATGACGCATAGGCGCGCAGTGAACCGGGTTTGCCGCCCAGAAGTTCACAAACACTTTTACCCGCGTGCTTGCCACGGAGATCCCATATTGCCGTGTCCAGCCCGGCCATCGCGCGACGCAGATAGGAGCCGGGGAACTTGTGTTCACGCTCGGTGATCGTGTCCAGAAGGTCGTCCAGATCCTCCCAGCCTGCGCCCAGCGCCCAGGGGGCAACCTGCCGGTGCAGAACCGTGCAGGTAATGTCGGAATTGTAGGTGGATACCTGCCCCCAGCCCTGTGCCCCGTCTCCCAGTGTCACCCGGACAAAACCAACGAATCGTGTGCAGAAAGTTTCGATTTTACGGATTTTCATAGTCCGGCCTCCTGACGTTTGCCCGAGTGTTGATTCGATAGCTCCGATCGAATGGTCCCGCCGGTTTGCATGGTCTGGGCTAGAATTCCTGGCTTGCCGCGAGGCGGTCGACCAGCAGGGGAATCTGGTCGCTGCCGATGTTGGCAAAAGCAAAGCGGAGATAGGCATCCTGCCCTGGCCCGAACATGCTTCCGGGAAGACTGAGAATACCGAACTCTTCCGCAAGCCGTCGCGCCACCGAATATGCGCCGGCCGCCTCGCAGAACGGGTGTTTGACGTAGGCAAAATAGGTACCGCTAAAGCCGAGCTGATATTCAAGGTCGCCACGATTGAAGCACTCCCGCAGACGGCGGACCCTGCCGCGCAGGATATCGGCTTTTTGCCTGCGCCAGTCGTCGAGGTGGCGCAGCCCGTACAGCGCCGCAATGGCGCCCACCCGGAAGCCCGTCAGGGCCAGGCTCTTGGAAAAGCTGCACAGCTGTATCAGCGTTTCATGCCAGAACGATTTCTGAACCAGAGCGTGGGGTGGGCCCGGGTTCGAGCGAAAATCCTTATACGTCTCATCGATGATCATCGCCACTTCGTGTCGCCTCGCCAGTTCGAATACGTCGTCAAGCCCCGCGCCGGTCCGTAACTGGGTACCGCCTGGGAAACATCCAGCAGGGGATCATGTTTCGAATCGCTTCGATTCCGGACCCATCCCTGCACTTCGGCAATGGGGGGTGGCGCCAGTGCGCGGACCAGGGGATTGGTTTTATAACGGACCATGGAGGCGGTGTCGATAAGACTTAACGCCCGAGATTAGCGCATCTTTACAGCATTTTGCAGGCTAAAACGACCATCGGGGCGTGAAATGAGAAACTGGCCTGAGTTTTTACTCGAATCATGCGGAAAAATTTCATCCAGGCACTCCACATAGCCACGCCAACATGTTATAAAGCGCCCCCGGAAAATGCGGACGGGCCCCGGGGCGAATTTGAGTGTCAATTTAGACTGTTTTTTTAAGCGTTGTTTGGTTCGAATCGAACCGCAAACACCACATGACCGGAATGAGTTTGGGATCGTAAGTCATTGACATACTTGCCAATTTATTAGAAAATGTGCTGTTTGCCCTTTTTCGGAGGGGTTCCCGAGCGGTCAAAGGGGGCAGACTGTAAATCTGCTGGCTCAGCCTTCGGAGGTTCGAATCCTCCCCCCTCCACCAGCTGCGGAATCGATGAGTGGATCGAAATCGACGTTGAAACCGGTGAAATATTGGATCGGAGTTTGCGGGCAGCTCCTGCCCCCGTTTTTTGCGGGTGTAGTTCAATGGTAGAACCTCAGCCTTCCAAGCTGATGATGTGGGTTCGATCCCCATCACCCGCTCCACATAAGCCAAACAGAAGACCGATGTCGGGGCTGAGAGAAGCGGTGATCCTATTACTGATTTGCCCACATAGCTCAGATGGTAGAGCACTCCCTTGGTAAGGGAGAGGTCACTGGTTCAAGTCCAGTTGTGGGCACCAGTTAAACTGCTGAGAAAATGGCAACAGTCAATTTGACAGTTTGGATGTATTGGCGACGGTGATTTTGGTAAAAAAGATAGACGAAAGAGGTTAACAGTCCATGTCTAAGGAAAAATTTGAGCGCACGAAGCCGCATGTGAATGTGGGGACGATAGGTCATGTAGATCACGGCAAGACGACTT
>Ga0209456_10001081_pt1 | contig 13549 bp, 12 predicted proteins | sample COG_11_FD_184755 | JGI IMG/M metagenome (GOLD analysis project Ga0209456, IMG submission 184755) | Pelagic marine sediment microbial communities from the LTER site Helgoland, North Sea, for post-phytoplankton bloom and carbon turnover... | ecosystem: Environmental > Aquatic > Marine > Neritic...
CCGATCGGTCACCGGCGATTGGTATTGCATATAGAAATAGATCCCGCCTGCAGGCGTCAGCTGGACGCAGAAACCTTTGTCGACGCTTTTCTCGAACACACGGTGTGTGGTTTTACACGGCTGTAATGCCCTGAGTGATTTGTCGGTGAACATGGTAACCCTCATGACGAGGATCCAAGTTTAGTGCCTTTTTTAGTGCCTTCAACTTTGCGATTGCGTGAATCCGGGAGCGATTCGGTGAGACAAAGAAAACGAGAATATGCAGAAAATACAGTAAGATGACGCGCAACCTGAGCCCGGCTGAGATGTGCTGAAACAGGCCAGTCTCGGACTCGAAATCAAGTGAACCCTCGCGGGTTCCGAGGGTTCGAATCCCTCCCTCTCCGCCATCCATGTAAAAAGGGGCCTCGCGGCCCCTTTTTACATGGATTATTGATGGTGGTTTCGTATCTTCGATTTTCTATTGGTAGGTTCGACCAGCGGCGCCCTGTCTGCTTTGTTCCTGGTATTGACTTTGGCCTCTATTCGGCAGGGATGGCGAATATCACAATTAAGGCCAGGATGGTTGCCACTGCGGCGAAGTGGGTCCGGTGCAGGCGGTGCACTTTGTGTTCGTGAAGATGGTGACTGACGATGAGCGCAACCACACACTGCAACATGTAATACAGTGCGAAAGCACGTGAAGCGAAGGAGATGATCTCCAGCAGGTCGGCAGTCCATATCAATATGATCGCGAAGATCGATACTACCAAGTAACCTTTGTTGGTCGACAATTTCCCGCTACTGCTTTCACTCGCCAGGCATCCAGCACCAACAGTATCAGCAACAGCTGCGCTGAACTGGCTCATGATTGCCGCCACGATCAGCATCAAGGGCAGTGCGGTTGCCGCCAGGCCGGTTGCAGAAACGATTTCCGCGATCTGGATGTTCTCCAGGTTGAGATGTTGCACAATCGGCATCAATGCTGCGACTGATACCACATACAGGGCGCCTGAAATTAATTGTGCCCGGCGCATGGTTTTTACACGAATTTCAGCAGAATATTTTTCGCCCAGAAACCGTGATGTCTCAAATCCCTGAACTACAAGTAAAATACCACACAGAATACACGCCTTGGTTATCAAGTCTCTGTCCTGGATATCAAAGACGAGTGATCGCTCGGATCGTATGAAGTTATAGTCGTATACAAATATCCCTATCAACAGTGCCGCAACAATCGATAATTGCAGGGACATTGAATATCCTTCAAGTTTTTCAAGTCCACCCAGTCCGCGTGTGAAGCCCGTCGTAGCAATAAAAACTATGATGATTGTAGTGAGGGATCTTTCCAGGCTGGGCGAGTGCCCTAACTCTACGTAATTCAGTAGGAAAGACGATAGCAGGGACAGATAGAACGCAATAGCAGTCACATAAGCGAATGAAAGCGTCATATTTGCGAAAAAATCTATTTTGTATATTGCAGGGTGGCCTTCCTTATCGTGGAGGAGGGGTTCGGCATGAACTATATTGAAGCGAATAACACCACCTATAGCATAGGCGAGCACAACGATGCCGGTGACTGCGAGTGGAGAATACTCGCCGACTACGCTGGCAAGCAACGGCGCTATGACCAGGAACCCGCTGCCGATAATGGAGGAGAGTGGTGTGAGTGTTGCCTGCCAGGATTCGCTTCCGGTCAAACGAGGATGGAACATAAACAGCAAGACAATGGCTGCGATCGCCACAAGTATGATGTTCAGCATAAGCCCCTCCGTTTATAGCATTTAGCTTAAAACGTAACGCTACAGCAGGAGAGAATCCAGTTATCGGTGTGGCATTATGAACAGTGTTGCCCCCGCACCACTGTAAGCGTCAAGGTGGACGCTCCATCGACGCTGTAGCTCCGGGAATTGCCGTCGGCAAGCGAGGGGTATTCAGAAGGCGAAATCGTCGCCGCTTCAGCCCCAAGAAAAATGCTGATGGCCAAGGAGACACACCGCTTTAAGCAAAGACCGGAACATGATCCCTCTCCTGCGCGCACTTCACGCAAGGCATCACCTAATATCAACACTAATAGCACTTTCCTACAGTGGATTCATTGACCTGCATCAAAAAAGGTGGCGATAGCCGCCGTCTGGTGAGCTATCAGGTGGCAGAGGAAACGCGGGCTTCAATGACGCTGATATTAGTCCACGCTGACAGCCGGCAGGGGCAGGGTGATGCCAGTGATGAAGCTTATCAGGCCAGGAACGGCGCCCTGCTCCGTCGCCGCCTTGTGAACCGCCCGAGACTGCGCTAACCTTAAGAAATGAATAGGATATTACTGTTAGTTCTTGTGTTTGCCTGTGCCACGGTCAGTGCGCAGGTATATAAACGCGTCGGTCCGGATGGAAAGGTCTATTTCTCCGACCAGCCAGGACCAGACGCCCGGCAAATCGAAGTAGCGCCCGCGCAGGCTATCAGCCTGCCACCGGTGCCCAGGCAGGCGGAAACCAGCGGGGAACAGGACCGGGCAGGGCCCGTATATACCGCATTTTCGATCGTCAGCCCGACGAGCGAGCAGGCGATTCGCGCCAACGACGGCAACGTCGTGGTGCAGCTGTCGCTGCAGCCGGAACTCAAGTCCGGTCACACGATCACGCTGACGGTTGATGGTGAGGACGGTGAAGCGATCAAGGCTGGTCGCGGGATGTCGGTCGCGCTGAGTAACCTGTCCCGTGGACGTCATAGCGTCGAGGCCGTAGTGGTCGACGATGCGGGCAAGGTGTTGATCCAGACAGATGCTGTCGGCTTCAATGTGCTGCGGGTTGCCGTGGGTCGCTAGCCGGCCTTAATGCGGAAACTGTTGCCAGTCTGTCTGCTGGTGTTATGCGCTTCCAATGATCAATACCAGCCGGACAGTGTAGATCATCAGTCAGACCATGGGCGTATTGTCCGGCAAGTCGAATTGCCAGTGGCCTCTCCTGCACAATATCAGTGGCGGGCTACACTAGATTAGTTGCTGACTATCCCTTGAAACCACCCCGTGCTGAAAACTGCCGACGAGTGTCTCTAACGAGGTGGTTTTTTCAATACTGATTTTCATTTTGGACGCATATTGAAGGATTCTTTCGATGTGCGCGCGTTCTTCGCCAACCATTAATTGAAAAATTCTTAGTGCACGAGTCTCTGGATATTCTTCAAGACAAGATCTATAAATGGTTTCAATTGTTGCCCCTTCAAGGCAGAATCCTATGGAGAAAGCCTGCTCTATCGAGGGCGGAGATTTTTTCAGTTTATCCAGAAAATCGGAAAGAAGAATATTTTGTTCCTGCAAAGTTTCCGAGTCTGCCAGTAAAAGTTCTTCCGGCAATAGACCCGCTTCATAAAATTCGTCTCTTTCTGCCTGCAAGATGGCGCTGTGATTGAGTTCTTCTTGACTCAATTTATACCAAAATTCACGGTCTTCTCGAAATATTGTTTCAAATAGTCCGTAGAAATCCGAGACCAATAACTCCTGCCTAATGGACTCGTTGAGTATCTCGGTTATCTTCTTGTCCATCATTCACTACCACCTGACAGGTATAATGGGCCGCATCATTATTAGTGAGTGACAGGCAGCTTCGGTCTTTTGCGCCGACAGACTGATAGTGCTTGTGAATCCGCGCCAGAAACACTCTATGTTGTATGGCAGAAAAGGATCGACCTTTACCATTAATTTGAAGTGTAGACTGTTTCCGGCTTAGAACCACTGAAGGTCGAAAGTCCACGTACAAACCGGAAAAAGTGCCTGGATTACGTTAAAGCGCCAAGACCGCTCAGTACACGGCATCCACCAATTTACATGCCGGTTTGTGTCAGAACGCTCAAGCAAGCGTAGGAAGGGCTGTAAAATAGTATAATAATCAATAAGTAATAGACTTCTTTAGGGCTTGGGAAATAATGTCGATAGGTTAAAGACAGGCTGAATGCAAAGCGCTCAGCTTGCCCGAAAGCTCGGGAATTCATATTCATTCAAGGGGGATGGATTATGAAAGAATTAGGATTGACGATCGCTTTATTGGTGCTTGCAGTGACTTGGGCTCAGGCTGACTCCTACGAAACCTATGCCTTCGGTGATACTGAATCGGAAGCGTGCGAGAAAGCGAAATCAGATCTGAACGATCAAGCCATACTTCAGTGCAGAATGAACGGTGGCTTATTGGTGAAAGCTGACGTCGGAGATTGTCGTTTGACAGAATCCTCCGGTGCCCGTTATCAAGTGCTCAGATCTGTAGAGTTTGCCTGTAGGGTAGACTAGTTGAGCGAAGTCTCGACTCAGAACTTAGCCGCCTTTCAGGGATTTTCGCTGAACGGTGGAAGTGCGTCGGGAGTACGGGGTCAGTCAATTTTCCCAATGGAATCTTCTGTAGGTCACCCTCTGGGCTAACGGACTCTGATCGAATAATCTCGGTCGGCTGCTGTTCTTTTAACCAACCGTTATACAAATGCATGTGAGCGTAATCGCTGGTAGAGAACGTTGATCCAGCACCTTCCTCCCCCTCAAGCTATAATTGGAGAACGGCTGCAAAAAAGAAGAGTATCGACGAGGTATGTAATGACTGCCAGACTTTGCATGAACCCCAACCCTGTTTTCTTGCGTACCAGCGATACCGTTGCCCGTGGTGCCGAACTGATCATGGCCAAGCAGCGGCGCAGCCTACCGGTTGTTGACGAGGAGGACCGCTTTGCGGGGATGTTCACTGCCAACTGCCTCCTTTACCTGGTGCTACCCAAGGTGGCCACCATGGAGCAGGGGCTGGATACTCTGCCCTATGTTCAATATTCCCTGGATGACCTGCGGGAAAATCTGAATAAATATCTGGATATGCCGGTGACCCTGTGTCTCAAGAAGGAGGATGTCGCTGTGGTACACCCGGACATGCCCATCGTCGAGACCCTGCTCACCCTCTATAAAGCCAAGACCAACCTGCCGGTGGTTGACAGGGACAGCGGCCGTCTGGAGGGGACCATCTCCTATTATGGCGTTGGTGCCATGATCATGGGGGATGTGAAAGGTTATAGAGTGGATAGCAGTTAGTAAAAACAAATGCCTTTAACATTTTCGCGGGCAGAGAACATGCCGCGACCTGGCTCTTGGACTGTATCGATGCTGTTTATATTCGCCGGCACCAGACGAGCATTTCCGCCCAATTGCAGCCATTCAATACAGCATACGCGCCAGAAAAATACGGCAGCCATAATGACTGCCGTTTCTATTTCACTTCACCTCTGAATTAATCAGAAATCAATCACCTTGTCAGCGTAGAGGAACAGGTTATGGATATCTTCTGCAGTGCCCATTTTTCCCTGGGTTGGATCGGTAATGCCACGACTATTTGCGCATAGCGGACAGATCACGACTTCTCCGCCTAAGTTAACAAATCCCTGCAGCAGTTGTGCTAGTGACGCCGTGCTTTCCCCAGCTGGCGTGTCACAGTCAAGCTTCGGTTTTTTTCGTTTGTTTATCTGATTATCTGGATTAATGAGTTATACGCCGTCAATTGTAGGGAATAAGATGACTTTATCCGCTGGTAGAACGGTACCATTTAAATCCATTAATAGATTAATGCCAATTTGAAGCGCTACACATGCGGGCTCGGGATCTTTGAGTGGATTTGTCTTTATTGAAATTACGACCTGCTCCATATTGTCTACACTGGATTGATCAAAAGCGTAGCTCACAGATCCCGCGATGCCTAGAGTTACGGCTATAGCGGCGAGCACTAATTTACGTTGTACATTGATCATTATTTTCTCCTTGGTTTATTCCATAAGGTAAATCTAAGATGGTTACTTGGAAATCAACCGCCTTTCGGCTTATGGTTGTGTCCAGGCAAAGATTTGCATAAACATGAAGACTATCCATTGAGCTAAATCAAGAATTAACAACTGAAGACTGCGACACAGTGTCGCACGGTCTAAAAAGGCATCGAGATAAAATTAAAATGCAGACTGCAGAACGTTGTCCAGCCTGCCCGTTAATAGGGGATGTTACTTCGCACGCGCTGGTACACCCGATTCAATCAAATGGGATTCCGGTTTGCTTCGATATGTCACGTAACTCTTCCACCACCGGCATGACCAGGGGGATGCCCTCGGTGCGGCGCCGTGCTTCAAATTCTCGCTCGGGATCACCGGGAATCAATACGCCGGGACTACCCGGTTGCGGCCTTGTCGCTCGCATGGTCCGCACCCAGTCGTCGATCTGGCGTTTGAATTCATTGACATCGATAAAGGCTTCTATCTGCAAGGCGCCAAAAAAGTGCCCGATTCCCTTGCCGACGCTGTGCTCGGGAATCTGCTGGCGCAAGGCAAACGGCGGGGCAAATGGTCCCCAATTCGCGCCGCTGAGTACACAGCATAAGATGTCGACCATCGAAGCGAGGCAGTAGCCTTTATGCCCGCCCATTTCCCGAGAGCTCCCCAAAGGCGATAAAGCGCCACCCTCAATCATGCCATCGGGAGTAGTTGTGTTGCGGCCTTCCGAATCAACCGCCCAACCCAGTGGGATGTCCTCCTGTTTACGCTTGGCAATTTCCACTTTGCCATAGGCAACTGCGCTGGTTGCCATATCAATGACTACAGGAGGCTCTTCATTTCCGGGAAATGCAACCGAAATCGGGTTGGTACCCAACATGCGTTCGCCACCCCAAAGCGGCTGGACAAGTTTGGTGCTGTTGGTCATCGACCAACCGATCAGATCGCGCTCTAGTGCTTTGAGCACGTAGTAACCGGCAATACCGTAATGGTTGGTGTTGCATACCGAAACCCAGCCTGATCCACACTCTTCGGCTTTGTCCATCGCAATACGATTGGATTCCGGGCCTACGATCAAACCCAGCCCGTTGTCACCATCAACGGTCGCCGTTGAAAGGCTTTGGCGTACGATGCGGATCTGCGGCTTAGGGTTTATTCGGCCAAGGCTGAGCATGTCAAAATAGGCATGCAGGCGACCGACACCGTGCGAATCAATGCCGCGTAAATCTGCAGCTGCTAGAACTCCCGCCGCCAGTTCCGCCTGGTCTTGTGGAACCTCAAAATGCCTGAAAACCCGCGTGCTAAATTCTACCAGGTGCTCGATCGGGAAGGCTTTGTATTCGACCATGTTCAATTGATGTGTAGGAGGGTTGATCTACTGGTCATGGTCGGAAGTTCAGCGTCGAGCAATGTTCAATTGTCGGGGTAGTGGCGTCACCCTGCAACCAGTCATTGCCGACCATGCATCTATTGCCCATGCTTCGGTATTCCGTAATAGATACGGACGACCGTATGTGAAATAGTGCATGTAACCGATAAGAAAAATAATTACTATAATCAGCTATTAACAGATTTCCGGTTTATGCCGCCCATGACGGAACAGGATCATTCAACGCTAACCAATGCACCTGCACTGCGATATAACCTTATCTGGGTTGGCGCGCTGATTGGCATTGGTTTTTGTTTTGTTGACATCCTTGTCGATGTCATGTTGTTCAACGAAGGTACGGTGCGCGACCAATTGCTGCACCCGTCGGCCCCCGAGCTGTGGATGCGGCTGAGTTTCATCATGTTTTCCTTGGGCTTCGGGATCTACGCATTCACCATAGTGCGGCGCGAGCGGGCCACCCGCGCACGCGAACAGGAGGCGGAGAAGCGCCTGGATGTGCTGTTCAATTCGGCGGCTGAATTTATCTTTCTCATCGATCCTGAAGGTACTATCCTGCGTGCCAATCAATTTGTATTCACAAGCACCGGTTACTCCAGTGACGAAGTCATCGGCAGGAATATCAAGGAATTTTTTACCCCGGATTCCCAAGACATCTGTGACTGCAACTTTCCGGGTTTGCGGGAGCACAGCTTTAAGCGGGCGGATATCGACTTTGCCCGCAAGGACGGCAGCATCATCAATATGGAGTGCTCGGCCACCGCCGTTCCCGATGAACACGGAGATTTCACTACGTTCCTGATCATTCAGCGTGATATTACGGAGCGACTGCGGGCGGCCCGCAGGCTCGAGGAGAGCGAACGGCGCTTTCGTGCCATTTTCAATTCCACCTACCAGTTCATCGGCCTGCTCGACCCGGAGGGAACGATTCTCGAGGCCAACCAGACGGCGCTTGATTTTATCGGGCTCACCAATGCCGATGTCGTCGGCAAACCGTTCTGGGAGACACCCTGGTGGACCCATTCACCGCAGCTACAGAATCGCCTCAAGGAAGGGATTGGCGACGCGGCACATGGTGAACTGGTGCGTTTTGAAGCCATGCATACCGGCGGGAAAGGGCAGACAGCCGTAATAGACTTTTCACTGAAGCCGGTTCTGAACGAGCAGGGCGAGACTGTGCTGATCATCCCTGAAGGCCGTGACATCACCGTGCGCAAACACGCCGAGGAAGAGGCGCAGCGTATGCAGCAGGAATCCGCACATATGATGCGCCTCAGCACCATGGGCGAGATGGCATCCGGCATGGCGCACGAACTGAACCAGCCGCTGACTGCACTGATCAGCTACTGTGGCACGGCGCTGAAACTGGCGCGGGATATGCCATCACTGCCGGAGGGGTATGTCGATATACTCGAACGCGCCTCCGGGCAGGCAATCCGCGCAGGGGACATTATCCGGCACCTGCGCGAATTTGTCAGCAAGGGCGGTAATAACAAAAGCAGGGTTGTGCTGGATGACCTGATCCAGGGTGTGGTCGAATTTATTAGCTGGGATCGGTGCGACAGTGACATACAGGTTACTTTCCTGCCGGGTTCCCTCTCGCGTGCGGTATTTATCGACAAGGTCCAGATTGAACAGGTCCTGATCAACCTGATAAAAAACAGCTGCGAGGCAATTCAGGGTGCAGGAATTTCACACGGGCAGGTGGAGATTATGACCCGCCTGGCAGCGGAGGGGCTGGTTGTGGTGACCGTCGCCGACAACGGGCCTGGAATCGATCCGACGGTGGCCGGCTCGCTTTTTAAACCCTATCAGACGAGCAAGGAGGACGGTATGGGTATGGGGCTGTCCATCAGCCGCTCGATCATCGAGGCCCATAATGGCAAACTGTGGGCCGATGAGCAGCGCAAAAAGGGCGCATTGTTCTGCGTGAGCATACCAGTGATTGATTGATACCATGCCGGTAAAAAAGAACATTTTTCTGGTGGATGATGAAGCGGCAGTATGCCACGCGCTTTCCTTGTCTCTTGAAACCTCCGGGTATAACGTGAGGACGTTTCTCTCTGCCGAGGCCTTCCTGGAGGAGGCAGAAGGCGAGCTGGAGGGCATCATGCTGCTGGATCAGCGTATGACCGGGATGTCCGGCCTGGAATTGCAGGCTGAGCTTATCAACCGTGGCATCGACCTCCCGATCATCTTCATCACCGGGCACGGGGACAAGCAGATGTCCATCAAGGCTATAAAGGCCAGTGCGGTAGACTTCCTCGAAAAGCCGTTCAGCGATGAAGAGCTGCTCGCGAGCATCAGGGACGCCTTTTCTCGCGCCGATGACAGTAAAAAGCACCGCGACAGGATTGCTGAATTAAGAAAACGCCATGCCAGCCAGACGGCCCGCGAACCGGAAGCCAGTTAGCATGTTGTTGCCGACCTGTCGAACAGGAACCTGGGAATTGTTGGGTGTCAGCGACCGGACGATTGCAGCTTACCGCTTCAGGGTCATGTGAATTCCAGCACGACCCTGAGTCCCGGGGCATTGTCTTTCACCTTGAGCTTGATGTCGTGCAACTTTGCCACAGCGGCGTAAGCTGATATTGGCGGTGACACTGGAGCGGATGATGGGGGGGTGTGGATGGCAGTGCCTTGACGTACTCTCCGTGCGAGTATGGCTGCGGCTCGATTGAGCCACATTCCGGTACGCTGCGATAGCCCGGCAGTGGAAATATGGAATTGATGGATTCTATGTATCTCATAGGGTTGCGAACGAAAAATCGGGTGGCCGGGTAAATCGCAAACGGCCATCTGGCTATATACTATAAACAAAGGCACTATCGGTATTGATGACACTCAATGGAGTAGGAGGGCTAGAAAATGACAAATCTGATAAGGAACGCACTGATCTGTTTAATCGCCTGTAGTGGCACAGCACTCGCCGAGACTGGGGTGCAATCAGCTCCCAATGGCATATCCCTCCCTGAGGGCTATAAAAACTGGGAGGTAATCGGTTCTTCACATAGAGAGGACAACAAGACGCTCAGGGTTATTCTTGGCAATGATGTTGCCACTAAAGCGGCGAGAGCCGGTGAAACCAACCCCTGGCCCGATGGCAGTATTTTAGGCAAGCTGGTGTGGAAAGATGCCGTGCATCCAAAATGGGAAAAGGCGACAGTGCCCGGTGAATTTGTGCACGCCGAATTCATGATCAAGCAGGGTAATAAATACCGGGACACCGGCGGCTGGGGGTTTGCGCGCTGGAAAGGCCTCGATCAAAAACCCTATGGAGAGGATGCGTCATTCGTGCAGGAATGTTTCTCCTGTCATACGCCGGTGAAAGATAATGACTATGTGTTTACCCATCCATCTCCCATGCCGTGATACCGGGACCTGAGTCGATCGAAAGTCACCGCAAGCTTTGAGCCCCAATTACCTCACCGATACCATCATCCTGCTGATAGCGGCGATCGTCGCTGTGCCCTTGTTTCGAGCCCTTGGCCTGGGCGCTGTCCCCGGCCTCTTGATGGCCGGTATCCTGGTAGGGCCGACGGGTCTGGGCCTGATCGATAACGTAAGCGAGATCGGGCAATTTGCCGAGTTCGGGGTTGTGCTTCTGCTGTTTGTTATTGCCATTGAACTCAAACCGTCGCGGCTTTGGTTGATGCGGCGCCTGGTGTTCGGTCTTGGTAGCCTTCAGGTGCTTGTTACAGGCGTATTGTTCACCGCGGTTGTCTACTATCTATTGGGTATTTCCCTGCGCTCAGCGATCCTGATTGGACCAGCGCTGGCGCTTTCCTCGACGGCGTTCGTACTTCAGTTATTGCACGAACAGAAAATGCTGACCACGGAGTATGGCCGGACTTCTATTGCCGTACTCTTGCTGCAGGATCTGGCGGTTGTACCGCTTCTGGCCCTGGTATCCCTCCTGGCGTTTCCGGAATTGAGCGTTGGCGAAGACATCGTGTTCGCCTTTCTCGAGGCCGTGGTGATTCTGGTGCTTGTAGTTCTTGGCGGGCGCTACTTTTTCCATCCCATTCTGCACTGGGTGGCCCGCTCTGAGGTCCCGGAGATATTCACGGCATCAGCGGTTCTGCTGGTGCTGGGCACAGCAGCGGTAACGGAGCACGTTGGTCTGTCCATGGCCATGGGGGCATTTATCGCGGGTTTACTCATTGCCGAATCGGCATACCGTCATCAGGTCATGGCGGAAATTCAACCCTTTCGTGGACTTCTGCTTGGCCTGTTTTTCATGTCGATGGGTATGTCGCTAAATCTGGATTATTTCCTTGCGCATCCCGTTGTTTCAGTGTCACTGGTGGCGGTGCTGATGCTTAGCAAAGCCGCTGTGATGTGGGGGCTCGCAGGCGTTTTTGGTCTGGGGAAAAAAACCGGCCTCGCAGTTGCCTTGATTCTTGCGCAAAGTGGCGAATTCGCCCTGGTTCTGTTCGCGCTGGCCCGTCAGACCAACTTTCTGGATGAGGCATTGTTTCAACAGCTGCTGGTCACGGTGCTGCTCAGTATGCTCGCCACGTCGCCAATCGCCCGATTGGCGCAACGGCTTGCCCGTTGGCAAGATCGCGGTACGGTAGTGGTAGAGGAGAAAATGCCTTCAGTTCCAATCCTTATTCTGGGCTTCGGTCGGGTGGGGTGTCGTATCGGTCAGATCCTGGAGATTGCAAACCTACCTTATGTTGCGGTAGATCATAATCCTTCTCTGGTAGCCGCTGAGCGGGAACGGGGGCGCCCGGTTATTTTTGGCGACACACAGAAATCAGAGATCCTGAAGCTGGCGGCAGCCGATGAGACGAGACTTGTGATTGTTACGCTCGACGACTTCGAGGCTACCGAGCAGGCGGTGTCGACACTGCAGCAGCTGTATCCGGGTACTGTAATACTGGCTCGGGGGGGTGACCTGGAACAGTGTCGGATATTACGTCAGCTTGGTGTCAAAGTTACAGTTTCAGAGAATTTATCCGCGAGCCTGGAGTTGGCACGTTCTGCGCTGGATTCACTGGGTCAAAAAAGTCGCAACAGTGAAGCGATTCTCGGGCAATTTCGACGGCAGTACTACGCTCAGATCGAGAACCCCGATGCCGGTCAGTCCTGAGCCGGGAAACCGTTCAGCGGGTGGCACTGGCACAGGTGTTCAGTAGTCCGACGGTCACGATCCTGTTGAGTCGCCCAGTCAGAACCGGGAATGACAGGCGCAGGGAATTTCTGTTGTACTGTTGCGGCGCGGGAAATTGTGGCGAAATATTTCAGTGGCCGTCGTGTAAATTGATAGATATCAATTCATTTGTCTTCAATTGTATCTAGAATCGATAAACGATAAAAAACAGCGATCGGAAAATGACTTGCCCGAGCGATTTGGCTGTTCAAACCGGATTGGAAGAGACATGATGAGAAAAATTTGTCGTGCCGGTGCCATGTTGCCGCTCATGATGGGCGTTGCATTGAGCAACGGCACCGCTGCACAGGAGACCGAGTACGTTGGCGATGATCCGAAAGCTGTGCCGAAGCAGCAGGTAGACGGTATTCAACTGGGGAGTTTCCTGGTATTGCCCGAGGCCTCTGTCGCCCAAATGTATGACAGCAATATATTCGCGACGCGGGATAATGAGGTCGATGACACCCTCACCATCCTGTATCCAAATCTTAGCGCGAAATCGACCTGGGACACTCATGAGCTGGCGTTGTCTGCCGGTGGGGCATTTGCCCAGTATTACTCCAACAATGACGAAGACTACGACGACTATTGGGCGGACCTCGACGGGCGTTACGATTTCTCGGCGCAGACCAATATGTTCGGCGGTGCCGGCCTGAGTTCCCGGCATGAGGATCGCAGTTCCCCCGATGATAATCTCGGCGGCAAAAAACCCACCACCTATGATTCGATCCACGCACTTGGCGGGGTCAGTCGTCAGTTTAAACGGACCACGCTGCGTTTTGGCGGAACGTTCGAACGGCTGGACTTCGAAAATGTCACCAACCTCAATAATGACGACCGGGACCGGGATCTGTTGGGTGCGGGCGCGCGAGTGACCTTTGATATCAACAGGCGGTACGATGTTTTTCTGCAAGGTGCCTGGGATAAGCGGGACTACGATACACAGCCCGACGATAACGGCTTCAGGCGCAACTCGGACGGCTATCGCGCAACGGCCGGTGTCAAGGTGCGCTTTTCCAACCGTCTGAAAGGCGCAGCGGAGATCGGCCGGCTGCGTCAGAATTACGATGATTCCAGATTCTCGACAGTGACTAAAGCGGACTTCGGCGGGCGTCTCAGCTGGCTTGTATCGCCAACTACGCGTGTGGCTGCCAGGCTGGACCGATCGTTGGAAGAGAGTACGCTTTTCGGGGCGTCGAGCTACCTGTATACGGCGTTGTCTGCTGATCTGAATCACCGCTTTACAC
>Ga0209456_10001084_pt1 | contig 13532 bp, 12 predicted proteins | sample COG_11_FD_184755 | JGI IMG/M metagenome (GOLD analysis project Ga0209456, IMG submission 184755) | Pelagic marine sediment microbial communities from the LTER site Helgoland, North Sea, for post-phytoplankton bloom and carbon turnover... | ecosystem: Environmental > Aquatic > Marine > Neritic...
CGTCGCGCAACCGCCGGTCATGACGGCGAACAGCTCCGACTGTGTCATTCCGCCAAGGTACGGTTTTACAACGAGCGGCGCGTCGGTGTGGCCAACGAAGATGTTCGAGACCGCCGATACCGATTCGACATGACTGGTCTGCAACAGCTTGTGTAGCCAGCCGCCGAATACGCCGACTACCCGCTGCATGACACCCAGGTAGTACAACACCGACATTAGTGCGGCAAAGAAAACGATGACCGGCAACACATTGAAAGCGATCGTGAAACCAAGCGACTCGTTGATTTGCTTGCCGAACACAAACTCAATGCCGTCGTTGCCATAGCTGATGGCGTATTGCACACCTTTTACGACTTTATCGAGAACAATTCCGCCGGCTGGCACAAACAAGACAAATGCCGCGATGACCGTCTGCAATAGGAAAGCCATCGCAACGGTTCGAAGATTGATGGCGCTACGATTGTTTGACAACAGGAATGCCAACGCAAAGATCGTGACGACCCCGACAAGACTCATTACTACCTGCATGATATTTGATCCTGAAAACAAAAGGGCCCGATCAATCGGGCCCTTGTCGCTAAATAGTCACATTCTAATGGTGTGGCGGAGCTTCCGGCTCGAACGTGCTCTCGCCGTAATACTCGAGACGCGTGTCCTCGATGTACAAGCCCTCGTACGACATTAGCCAGATCAATACCAGGATGGCAACCGGCGGACCGAGGATGGCGAATTTTAGCGCGAGCCGCTCCCATTGCATATGCATGAAAATCGCGACGATAAAACCGGCTTTCACGAACATGAAGACCAGGATCAACGTCCAGCGCAGCGCCCCCTGAAACTGTAGATAGTCCACCATGTAGGAAAAGAAACTGACCACGAAAAGCAGTAGCCAGACCCACAGGTAGACCTTGATTGGATGTTGCTGTCCCTCTTCAGCCATACCAAAGACTCCTGAAGCCAGTTACCAGAGATAGAAAAACGCGAAAATGAATACCCAGACGAGATCGACGAAGTGCCAGTAAAGGCCCGCGATCTCCACGATTTCGTAATTGCCGCCGCGCTTCTCGTAAAAACCGTTCTTGACGCGAAACGCCACGACGAGCAAATAAATGACACCGGCCGACACGTGCATTCCGTGGAATCCGGTGATCATGAAGAAGCTGGAGCCAAACTGGGCGGCGCCCATCGGGTTACTCCAGGGTCGTACGCCCTCGTCGACGATAAGCTTGGTCCATTCGAAGGCCTGCATACCGACGAAAGATGCGCCCAGTATCGCCGTCGCAAGCATGAGCCAGAACGTCTTGTTGCGGTCCTTCCGGTAACCCATATTCACGGCCATCGCCATGGTGCCGGACGATGTGATCAGGATGAACGTCATGATCGCGATAAGAATCAGCGGAATGGGATCGCCGCCGAACGACAGCGCAAATACCTCGCTCGGTATTGGCCACGGATCCGTCGTCGATATCCGCACGGACATGTATCCGACGAGGAAACAGCTGAAGATAAAAGTATCGCTGAGCAGGAATATCCACATCATGGCCTTGCCCCAGGGCACGCCAAAGACCTGTTTGTCCCGCGACCAATCCTCCGCGACGCCCTTCGTGCCGGGCGCCTCTATTCCACTATCCAGTACCGCTTCAGACATAAGGACCCCTTAGGTCGATAACAGCAATCCAAAAAGAACCAGCCAGACCAGCAACAGGAAGTGCCAGTAGATCGTGCACAGCTCAATGCTGCGAGCAATCGACGATTGATCGCCCTTGCCGAGAACGACCCTGCCAGTGGCTCTGGCCCACACATACATGCCGCCCAGGATATGCACGGCATGCGCGCCGGTTAAAAAGTAAAAAAATGCGTTCGCCGGGTTACTCGTGATGAACTGCCCCGATGCCTGCAGTTGTTGCCAGGCAACGAACTGCCCAATCACAAAAGACGTCGTCAGCACTCCGGTCAGAAGCAATCCTGGCGTAAGCCTCGAACGTTGCCCGTTCACTGCGGCGTTGCGTGTCCACTGAAACACGATACTCGCCAATATCAGCATTACCGTATTGATCCAGAGCAACTGCGGCTCGCTAAGAGGCACCCAGTCACCGAGTTCCATTCGGAGTGCATAGGCGCTCAGGATCAGCGCAAAGAACGACGACACTACGGCCAGTAAGGTCAGCAGAGCGATGAGCCGTGAATTCGTTCCCAGCGGACCTTGGTGGGCGGTTTCGCTGACGACATCAGCGACCCAGGGCTGCGTGTTAAACGACTGCTTCAGCAACCAGCCGAGCAGTGTGGCGAGAATGATCGCCAGGAATCCGAGCGCAATCGTCATCGCCGCTCCTCGCTACGCCCAAGCCCCGGCACTAATGCTCGCCTCCATGATCGCGACCGGCCGGTGCGTCATCTGCGGACACGTTCTGCGGAATGAAATCATCTTCATATCCCGGGACACTGTAGTCGTACGCCCAACGGTGCACGACGGGCAGTTCATGACCCCAGTTGCCGTGCTTCGGCGGATGGTCAGGTGTCTGCCATTCGAGCGTTGTCGCATTCCACGGATTGGGCTCCGACTTCGGCCCTTTCGCGAGACTCCAGATCATATTGATGAAGAACAACACCTGGGTAGCCGCCACGAACAACGCAGACATCGTGATCCAGGCGTTCAGGTCCTGCGCGGAATCGGGCATGAACTCGGTGTTACCCATCGCGAAATAACGGCGAGGGACGCCCTGGAATCCCAGGTAGTGCATTGGCAGGTATATGGCATACGTCCCCAGGAACGTCATCCAGAAATGCCACCTGCCAAGCGTTTCGTTATACATCTTGCCCGTAATCTTCGGCCACCAATGATAAATGGCGCCGAACACGACAAGCACGGGCGACACGCCCATCACCATGTGGAAGTGTGCGACGACGAAGTAGGTGTCGGACAAGGGCAAGTCAATCGTGACGTTGCCGAGGAACAGGCCGGTGAGACCGCCGTGGATGAACGTGAAAATGAAGCCGATGGCGAAGAGCATCGGTACCCTGAGATGAATATTGCCCTCCCAGAGCGTCAACACCCAGTTATAGACCTTGATCGCCGTCGGCACCGCAATGATTAATGTCGTTGTCGCGAAGAAGAAACCGAAATACGGATTCATGCCGCTGACATACATGTGGTGCGCCCAAACGATGAAACTCAATCCTCCGATAGCGACGATCGCCCAAACCATCATGCGATAACCGAAGATATTCTTGCGCGCGTGCGTGCTAAGCAGGTCTGACACGATGCCAAACGCGGGGAGCGCCACGATGTAGACCTCAGGATGACCGAAGAACCAGAACAGGTGCTGGAACAGGATGGGGCTGCCTCCGGTGTAACCCGGGTCCGTGCCCATCAGGCTGATGGCCGGCATGAAAAAGCTCGTGTGAACCAGCTTGTCGAGCAGCATCATGATGGCGCTTACCAGCAATGCAGGGAAAGCAAGCAAACCAAGAACCGTTGCAATGAATATGCCCCACACAGACAAGGGCATGCGCATGAGCGTCATACCCCTGCAGCGCGCCTGGAGAACCGTCGTGACGTAGTTCAGGCCACCCATCGTGAATGCCACGATAAACACAGCCAGGGACAGGAGCATTAGCAGAATGCCCCAATCGACGCCCGGCGTGCCAGGCATGATTGCCTGTGGTGGATACAGCGTCCAACCCGCTCCCGTGGAACCTCCGGGCACAAAGAAACTGATCACCAGAATAATGACCGACAGCAGGTAGACCCAGTAACTGAGCATGTTCAGGTACGGGAACACCATGTCTCGCGAACCGCACATCAACGGGATCAGGTAATTGCCGAAACCGCCGAGGAACAGGGCTGTCAGCAAATAGATCACCATGATCATGCCGTGCATGGTGACGAACTGGTAGTAGTTCTCCGGGTTGATAAACGAGAACTGATCGGGGAAGCCCAGCTGCAGCCGCATCATCGCCGACAGGCCCAGCGCGATCAGGCCTACAAAGATCGCTGTCAGGCTGTACTGGATGGCGATGACCTTGTGGTCCTGGCTCCAGATATACTTGGTGATAAACGTCTGCGGATCGTGATGCTCTATCTCGTGATCACGATCTGCGATTGCAACGTATGCCATCCGGTTCCCCTCGAATCCCGTTTATTCTGCGGCCCGCGTACCCGGACCGACCTGTAAGGTATTGATGTAGGCAACTACATCTTTGATCGCCTGTTCGTCATGCAATGTGTCGCCCATGAAGCCCATCTGTTTACCGAAGTAGTCCTGCGGATGGCCGCCACGCACATCATCCTTGAAGTTTTGCAACTGGCGCACCATGTACCAGTCGGACATGCCCGCAGCCCGTGGTGCATTCATGGCCTGAATACCCATTCCATCGCCGCCATGACAGTAGGCACAGACGGCGTAGAGTTTTTGCCCTTTCGCAAGATCGCCATCGACCGTCGGCTCGAGTATGTGGTCGGGGAAAGTCTGAATATGAGCAACGACGTTATCGATAGCCTGCTCGTCGACAAGCGAAGCGACCATACCGATCATCTGCGCCCCGTAAACGTCGTCTTTGTGCGTACCACGCAATCCCTTCTTATAATTCAGGATCTGCCGCTTCAGATACCACTCGCTTTGCCCTGCGATCTTCGGCGCGTTCATGGCCGGAATGCCCTCGCCCTGCTGGCCATGGCAAGCGGCACAGACTGCGTATTGCGCAGCGCCGACCATCGCATTGCCGGCGGGTTTGTTATTGAGCTCACTGTAAGTTGATTGATTGGCCAGCCAGGTCTCGAAGTCTTTGTCCTCTTCAACGATAACGGCGCCTCGCATCGTGTAATGAGCAATCCCACAAAGTTCTTCGCAAAGAACCTCGAAGCGCCCTGTCTTTGTCGGCGTCAACCACAAAAAGGAATTCATTCCGGGTACGAGATCCATCTTGACGCGAAACTGGGCAACGGCGAAATCATGAAGTACGTCTTTTGATCGCAGCAGAAATTTGACGGGCTTGTTTACGGGGATGTGTATTTCCCCGTTATAGACGAGGACATCATCCTGTCCGTTCGGATCCTCGGGATCCATGCCGAACGGGTTGTCGTTGGTGATTCGCTCGGCGTCAACCTCGCCGAGTTTGCCGTCCTCGCCCGGCAATCGATAGGTCCAGTGCCATTGCTGGCCAACAGCTTCAACGACATGCGCGTCTTCGGGCACATTGACAAAGTCCGCCCAGACGAACAAGCCAGGCGTCAACATGGCCGCAACACCAACCGCCGTCAGCCCGGTCAACCACGTTTCGAGTTTCTTGTTCTCGGGCTCATATGTCGATCGAGCGCCTTTCTTGTAACGGAACTTGATCACGCAATAGGCCATGAACAGGTTGACGGCCACGAAGACAAAGCCGGTAACGTAAAGGGTGATGTCGACCGTGAAATCCACCATTCCCCAATTGGAAGCCAGCTCGGTGAATGTCCAGGGACTGAGCAAATGAAAGAGAACCGAGCCAACGACGAGCAGAATCAAGACAACAGCGAAAGGCATACGGCGTGCATCCTTTGACGTTAATTGTAATTTTTAGCCGCAGTATCTTGTTGTCGGGCGGGTTCTCGTAGATACCAGCGAACTTTCCCCGAGTCCGAGGATAGTAGAATCAGTAGGTATTTGCCACAATCAGTAGGTGTTTTCCGAAATATCTACAAACCGATATCTTCTCTGACTTTCTGCTCCGCTTTCTTGATGTCGGACTGAAGAGCATCCAGCTCCTGTTGCAATTGTCCGGTCAACGTTGCGGTCTCTGTCTTCCAGTCGATGACCGGGACGGCCGCCACAATATTTGCCGGCGTCGGCATCGGCGGCTCCGCTGGCTGCTGCGTGTTGACAATAACAATGACGGCGGCAGCGGCCACGATACCAGTCAGGCTGCTTGCCCACCAGAACATCGCCGGTCTTCGCGACGCGGGCACCGCAACAGATTTTGCTTCTGGAGAAACACTTCGCAAAGAAGCTGCAATTCGATGACCCAGCTCATCAGAAACGGCGACCTCGATGTTGTCCGCGTCCCGCCGGAGTCTCTTGGCTAATTTATCCATAGGCTTCACTCTTCTCATTCCTGCCGTTCAGTTCGGCGTCCAGCGCGCGCCGACCACGCATCAGGTTGACCTTGGTCCATGAAGCGGAGCGATCCAGCGCTTTCGAAATATCATTGACGGACATATCCTCGGCATAACGCAGCCACATTGCCGCGAAGACCTCATCGTTCAGCAAATGTCGGGCGCTAATCCACAGGTTTTCGGATTCGGAATCAGCAATGCACTGCATCAGCGGATCATTTTCTTCATCGCTGAGATCTCCGATCTCCACAACATCCGGCGTGCGCAACTTCGCGGCATTACGGATAGCGATACGATAAAGCCACGTACTAAAGCGCCAACGAGAGTCGTACGAACGAATGTAACGAAATGCATTGATCAACGTATCCTGGAGCGCATCTTCGGCATCGGCGTGGCTGGCACACCGGGTAAGCAGGAAACGCAACAGCCGATCGCGGTAACGGCGAACGAGGTCCGTGAAAGCTTCCACAGACCCCGCTTGCGCGGCCTCAACCAGTTGTATCTCAGTCCTCAAGGGCAGATACGACGGTATCTGGATTGAGTGAGACAGATAACTTCAACGTGCTGCCTGATACGTCGACCTTGGTGCTTTGCAGGACCGCCGCAATTTCAGGATCCATCTCGTCGTTGAAAGCCTGTAGGCTAATCAATCCTCTTACGATGCTTGCCAACGAGTTTGCCATCTCAGGCTCATTCGCTATTAGCTGCGCCTCGACGCCAAGCCGGTCGCCGAGGTCCGCCATCAGCACGGCAAGCTGTTTCGTATTTCGCAGAATATTGGAATCCCAACCGTTGTCGTCGTCCATCTCATCAGCTTTGACGCCGGCTTGAATCAGGCTGCGCTCGGCCCGCAACACAAACAACGCGCGCTCGTCATTCTTGCCCGACTTTATCTTCCCGTCGTTGGCCAGCAGCGCTTTCATCTGCTCCTGGGTGTTTGTTACCAGGACCTTGTCTTTCAGTGCAACGCTGACATAGGCCTCTTTCTCGAGGGACTCGATGTCTATATCGATATCCCCGGTGTCCGAACCCTCGTCACCTCCGTCAAAGAAATAATAGACTTTCCCCGATGACTTGAACGTCTGCAATTCGCCGTCTGCGGCGGCGATAGCCACGATCTTGTCCTTCGTTTCCTGGCTGATCTTGCCGTCCAGGAGGATCACGGGACCCTCTCCGGCGCCCGAAAACGCGGTCAAATGTCGAGCTTCCCTGGCGAAATCGATGCCAATTTCGTTACGAATCTCTTCGAAGACCTCAGCGTTGAGCCAGTCATAGACAACGCGGCTCGCCTCCCCCTTGCGCATCGCGTCAAAGTCCGCATGAAAATACCAGGTGGCTGAATCCGGGATTCCGCCCACCTCGGCATGGGCCATAGCCGGAATGCCGAGAAACAGGACAACGGCCAGCAACTTCATATATCGCATCGAAAAATCCTCAAATAGTGATTTCATACCCTCTTATAGGGACATGACGCGTATTTGGTTACACCATCATCGATATTCGATGGAATCGTCCCGCGCCGGTCGACTCGTCAGCCAACTCACGCCGAACGTCAGGATCATCCCGGCGATGAAACCTGGAATCGCCTCGTACAAGCCGTAGTAGTCCGCCTTGAACTGGCTCAACCAGACAACGCTCACCACAAACCCTCCGAGCATCCCGGACAGGACACCGGCCCAGGTGATTCGTTTGTAATACAGGATGCCGATCACCGTGGGCCCGAAGGCCGAACCCAGCCCGGACCAGGATGCGAGCACGAAATCAAAAATCACACGCGGCTCCTGGATACCGAGCACGACGGCGATAACGCCGATAACCACGGTGACGACCTTGCCGTAGTTAGACAGGTCCGAATCGCTTTTCGTGCTGCCCATGATCTTCTGATAGGTATCGCGAACGACGGCCGAGGAGGCGAGCAGTAACAACGAATCGACGGTCGACATGATGGCCGATAACACGACGACGAGCAGCATGCCGGCGATGACGGGTGGAAACAGGTTGCTCGACAGAACGGGGAATATCGTCTCGCTGTCCTCGAGGCCGGGGAACAGCGCGCGACCCGCAACACCCGCCGTTACTGCGCCCGCCGTGAATATCAACAGAACGATAACCGACACGATGCGCGCTTTCCTGATTTCCCCGTCATCGCGCGCCGACATGAAACGAATCAGCAGCTGCGGCACGCCCATGAACGGCAGCCCAATCGCCATAAAACTGGCGATCCCGACCCAGGCCGGTGCACTGGAAAAAGCGAACATGTCGAGCAACGCGGGGTCCTGGTAGTACAGCGCGCTCTTTACCTCACCCCAGCCACCGGACGCATAAACCGCCGCCGCCGGAACCGCGATCAATCCCAGGAGCATCAGCACGCCTTGCACGACGTCGGTGTACGACACCGCCTTGTATCCGCCAACGAACGTGTAGGCAATAATGAAGACCGCGCCAACGACTACGCCGGTCTCGTATTTCATTCCGAGGAAGCTGCTCAACGCCTTGCCAGAGGACACCATCTGGGCCGTGACATAGGTCGTCACCATCACGACGATAATGAGTACTGCAACACCACGGATCAGGTGCCACTTGTCCGCGAACCTGGCGGCCAGCACGTCGGGAACCGTGATCGAGTTCGTTTCGTCACCAAAGCGCTTTAGGCGTCTGGAGATTAAGCCCCAGGAAAGTGCAATACCGACAATCTCACCAACGACGATCCAGTATGCCTGGGTACCAACCGCGTAGCCCATTCCTGACAGACCGAGCAGCAACCAGCCGCTTTCGCCGGTGGCGTTGGTGCTGAAAGCGACGACCCAGAATGGCAGTTTCTTGTCGGCCAGGTAGAAGCCCGCCAGCGTGTGGGTTTCCCGCCGACTCCAGATCGCCAGTGCGGCCAGCACACCCAGGTAGACGATCAGTACGGTGACGGTAGTTGACATCGGTCAGCAACCTATTCGGAAAATGAACCTATGGGGGACCCGGGCGGCACAGCGACCGGAGTCAGCGCTTCTATTGAGGCAGGGTCTTGCATCAAGCGTTTGATTTCGAATCGCGCCAGCCCGTAGTGAGCCCGCAACACGGATTCCCTGGGAGATTGTTTGCCCAGCCAACGATCCAGTCTCTCAATGGCGTCAAGCGCCAGCGCGCGAGCGTCATCGTCAGCCGCGGCGTTAAACGCAAGGCCGAGCAAGCCGTACAGCACTTGCATGTTTGTTTGTCGTTGTAGCATCGCATCCGAACCCGGTGCGGGCTTTTGGTACCAGCTGGCATTCAGCAGCGCTTCGATGACCGCATCAAATCCCGGCGTCCCGGAGCGCGCCATCCGGGCGGCCCGGGTTGGCTCCAACAAGACCTGCAACGTAATCGCAACCGAGCTCGCCGCAGGGGCTATGGGGTCGAAGTTGATACCGGTCACTCCCGCGAATGTTTCGCGGGTCTTCGGATTATTGGGAACCCGGGGCGCGATCAGCTCAACCAGGCCGGGCGGTAATCGCAACAGCTCGGGTCGCAGCGTAGCGACGAGCGCATCGAGCGCCCGCTGCTGGCGTTCGGCGCTGACCGCGCGCAGCGCCGCCTGGCCATCACCGCGCAGCGCGTAACTGAAGTACTGCCCGCCGAGCAGTTTGCCGACCGCCTCAACCTGGTACCGGTGCAGCAGGTAGATCGGAACCAGCACTTCTTCGATCGTCGCCAGAGGCCTGCCGAGTCGGATGTTTCGTTCAGAGAATCGCTCGAGCGCGATTTCTCTGACCTTCAACAGTTTCTCGAGCTCCGCGATAGCGTCACTGCCGTTATCCCAGAGATTGCCATCGGGGTGGGACGTCGATACGTGGCGCGCATCGGCGTCCGCGACGTACTTGAATCCCTGGGCAATGGTCTCGTCCATGATACGGCGACGTTCGGCCGTGCTGTCCTGTGTATCCGGAAAATCCTGGTAGGCAAACAAGACGGTGCGTTTGTCCCACGCGCCGATTGCATCATCATAAGCACGACTCAGGTCCAGGTCGCCATTGTCATCGATACGCAGCAGTGGAAACGGATAATCCATGACCGAGGCGCGGTCCTGCGTGCTGGCAGCGAAATTGTGCGCGAAGCCAATCGTGTGTCCCACCTCGTGCGCGGACAGCTGACGAATCCTCGCCAGCGACATCTCGAGCATCTCGGGCGGAACCACCTCATCTTCGTAAGGCGCCAGCAACCCTTCGGCGATCAGGTAATCCTGCCGAACCCGTAATGAGCCGAGCGTAACGTGTCCCTTGATGATCTCCCCGGTACGAGGGTCCAGGACCGACATTCCGTAGGACCAGCCCCGCGTGGAGCGATGCACCCACTGAATGACGTTGTAGCGCACGTCCATGGGATCCGCATCTTCGGGCAGCATCCTGACCTGGAACGCATCTTTGTAACCGGCCGCTTCGAAAGCCTGGTTCCACCAGCGCGCACCCTCCAGCAACGCGGAGCGAACCGGTTCGGGCGCGCCGCGATCGAGATAGTAGATGATCGGCTCTATCGCTTCGCTGATCGTTGCACCCGGATCGGCCTTCTCCAACCGGTGGCGACGACCGAAATCGACCGTCAATGTCTCGCCGACAGGATTGGCGTAATCGACAAAACCGCTCGAGCCGTAGCGCAACCCGATGACGCCGCTGCGCGGATCGTACGGTAGCGGCTCGTAGGCGTCGTCGGGCAGCCGAATGAACGAATGGTGCATGTGCACCGTGACCGCGAGCGGATCGGGCACAACGGTTGGCAAATACTCTCCGGTGGGTTCGCCGACAAACGTTACCAGCGCTTCGACTTCCGAATTGTCCGGAAACACCTTTGTTCGCGGCCAGTATATCGCTGAACGCGTGTCATCGACGCTGTAGTCGCCTTCGCCCGTCGTTTTCAATCTGGCCGACACACCATGTGCGTCGCGAAGGAAGAATGGCGTCGCGTCTATGACGGCCGAATCGCCGGCCGCGTCGATATCCTGAAAACCCCAGATTACCGAACGGGCAAACGACTCGGCGATCGCCTGGCGTTCCTCCTCGTTGTTACTGGTCGCCCGGTACTGAAGATTGTCTTCAACCAGCAATATTTTTGGTCCGCTCCGGATGAAGCGCACGACTTTCGTCGCACCCAACTGCCCACGATCGAGGCCCAGGTCGTTCGAGCCAATACCGCGCGGCAGTGACGCCTGATACAGGAACGGCTCGTCGAACTCGTCGACCCGCACGAGCACACGGCCCTTTTCTTCGTCCCAATAAATATCGATGAATCCTTCGAGCGCTTCGTACTCGTCGGGCGTAAACGGGATGTCTTCCGCGACACTCGCCCCGGATAGCAACAGGTGAGCCAATGGCAGGACGAGCAGACGACTCAGTCTCTTTTGCTTGACGCGCACTAGGAATCGCGGGTAATGCGGCCGGCGATGATGCCCGAGATAAGCAGGAATATGGCCATGCCGAACAGGTATTCCGGAAAGGAACGGGTGACACCGCAATAGTAGATTCCGGCGATCGACACCACCTGAAAAGCATTGATGAATTTGCTTTTGCGCAGCTTGGCCTTGGGAAAACGCAAACGCGAAATCATGAGCAGGGCCAGTACGAACATCAACACGGGCATATAGAGACGTAGCGGCAACGATGCCGTGATGTCCGGATAGCGAATCAGAACCAGCACTGTCGACGAGACGATGGCGCCGCCTGCCGCCGTGATCGGTATGCCGGTAAACCAGCCGGTGCTGGGCTGGTCCGATACGAGATTGAACCGCGCCAGCCGCATCGCGCCGGCGAGCACAAAAACGGCGACGGCAACCATCAACACCCAAAACTGTCCGGAATCGTACTCGACGCCGCCGAGTTGCATCCCGGCGTTGAGCATGAGCACGGCGGGTGCTACACCGAAAGCAACGAGGTCGGCCATTGAATCGAACTCTGCACCGAAATTCGAAGTCGCCTTCAGCAACCGGGCCGACACACCGTCCATGACATCCAGAAGGCCACACCAGACAATCAGCCAGGCGGCAAGCTCAAGATCGCCCAACTGCGTCGTGACTATGGAAGCTACCCCCAGTAGCAGACTCAGAGCGGTGAAGCTATTCGGTACCGTGTAGCGAAGGAAACTCAAGGGCTTGTCGAACCTCTACTTATTATTAAAGGCGCATTCTGCATTCCATGGCCATCATTATCCACTGCCAGGGGGTGGGACCGGGACAGGCTAACTGCCGCCCCAACGGTTCATGTTGCGAATACTCGCGCCGGTACCCGTAATACCAACGGGTCCCCTCGGCACATTCAGTTGCATGGGCACACCGTCTCGTTCTATCTCGAGGATGACGTTTTCGCCTGCACTGCCCTGCAGCGTTAGCTCACGCAAGTCGTTTACGTTGAATACGCGCTCGCCATTGTAACTGACGATTTGATCGCCGGGCTGCAATCCAGCCTGGCTCCAAGGCGAACTATCCAGCACCCGGGTGACCTGGATAGCCGTCGGTTGCCCTTGTGCCCTCAAATACCGTTCGTAGTCGCAGTTGCCAACGCTCGCGGACAGCACTAATGCCTGGATCACGGAAACTCTGGCCAGGCAAGCCTGTCTATTGGCAAAACAATTCACAAAGAGACTACCCATGCATAAGTATCTGCTGCCGCTGGTCGCAGCCGCTGTCCTGCTCGTCTTGCAACCCGTGTTGGCGCAGGACCAGCCTGATCCACAGTCCACGTGGAATTTGACGGACCTGTATCCGAGCGTCGAGGCCTGGAACGAGGCCCGCGAAGAAGTCATGGCCGACTTCGAGAAAATAGACCGTATGCGGGGATCCCTGGGCGAGAGCGCCGACTCCTTGTACACGACCTACCGTCTCGTTTCCGATACCTACAGGAAGGCCGGTCGCGTCTATGTGTATGCCTCGCTTAACGCCGATGAGGACCTGCGCGAGTCTGAAACGCAGGAGCGCCGCCAGCTGGCAGACATCATGTTTGCGCGTTTCGGGGAAGCCACCGCGTGGATGCAACCTGAATTGATCAAGGTCGGTCGCGAAGTCATCGAATCCTACATAAAAGAAGATGAGCGCCTCGCACCGTTCGCCTACCAACTCGATGACAGCCTGCGGAATGCACCGCACACGCTGAGCCCTGAGGCCGAGCAAACACTCTCGTATTTTTCTCAGTCGTTCAACGCGCCCGGCCAGACATACCAGCTGCTCGCTAACTCGGATATCCCGTGGCCGACCATTACCCTGTCCGACGGGGAGGAAATCGTCATCGACTCACAGGGCTACAGCAAGGCTCGTGGAAGCGCTGACCGCGATGATCGAAAACTCGCATTCGATACGTTCTGGGGTAAATGGGCCGAGTACCGCAGTTCGGTCGGCATGGTATTGAATTCGCACCTGCAGACCCAGGTCGCGCTGGCGAAAGCACGTAACTATGACAGCGTTCTGCATCGGGAGCTGTTCCAGGACAAC
>Ga0209456_10001086_pt1 | contig 13526 bp, 9 predicted proteins | sample COG_11_FD_184755 | JGI IMG/M metagenome (GOLD analysis project Ga0209456, IMG submission 184755) | Pelagic marine sediment microbial communities from the LTER site Helgoland, North Sea, for post-phytoplankton bloom and carbon turnover... | ecosystem: Environmental > Aquatic > Marine > Neritic...
GCCCGCTCTGGTTGGCCCGATGATTATTCAGAATAACTTCGACCCGGTGATCTGGACAGGGATCGGCTTTGCGTTGCTGGCAATGGTCATGTTCCTTCCCGTAACGATCAAGCCGAAGTCAGTATTAGTAGACGCCACATGAACGCGACCAAAACTTCAGCGCCAAAGACCGCTTTCGAACTCGGCATCGGCCAGGGTATAAGTCTGCCCGAAGAACAACGGGCCGATACTTCTAACTGGACGTTACCGCCATTCAATCGATGGAGTTTTCAGCGCGTTCAGCAATTCACGCGAACAGTGCGCGTGCCGCGTGCCGAAGCGCCCTCGGCGCTTGAAGAAAATCACCGGGATCTTTCGGACATCACATTTCGCGACAGTACCAGCAAGCAATCCACAGTCGATAAGATGCTGGCAGGTAGCTATACCGACGGATTCCTTGTATTGCACAAGGGCAAGATCCTCACTGAACAATATTTCAATGGAATGGACCGATCGACGCTGCACTTGATCATGTCGTGTAGCAAGTCAGTTACCTCGGCAGTTGCCGGCATTTACATCGAAGCCGGCGTATTGGATCCGGCGACTCAGCTGACACACTATTTGCCGGAATTGGTTGACAGTGGCATGGCAGGCGCCACATTACAGCAGGCACTGGACATGCAGGTCGGAGTCAAGTTCGACGAAGACTACGATAACCTGGACGGAGATTGGCGGCATTGTGAAGTAGCGACCGGTTGGCGCGAACCGACCACGGGTTATGACGGGCCGCGGGATCAGTTGAGTTACGCACAGACCTTAACCGAACAAGTGGCCGAACATGGAACGGTGTTTCATTACCAGTCGATTCTGACCGATGTCATTGGTTGCTGCCTCGAACGTGCCAGCGGCAAGGGCTTTGCTGAGCTTGTCGCAGAACATATATGGACGCCCATGGGCGCCGAACAGGATCTCGTATCGATTATCGATTCGGCGGGGACCATGGTTTTCGAAGGGGGATTCAATATCTGTCTTCGTGATTTCGCACGATTCGGATACCTGATCTCGCAAGACGGACGCTATCAGGGCCAACAACTGGTCCCTAAGGCTTGGCTACAAGAATGTCGTAATCCCAACGACAGACTGTTAGAAGCGTTCGCCGCTTCGGATTATGCAGAAGTCTTGCCCAGCGGGGCTTATCACAATCAGTGGTGGGTGCGAAATCCGGAGGAGGGCATCACCATGGCTCTGGGGATTCACGGCCAGATGTTATACATAGATTGCGAACGGGAATTGGTGGTCGCAAAACTTTCTTCGCAGCCCGAGCAAGCGAACATTGCTATGGCGATGGATCAAATGCTGGCATTCGAAGCCATCGCGGAAAGTGTCGCCTAGGTACCTCGGAGGAACGTGAAGTGAACGATGACTTTTATAGCAAACACTCGGTAGATGGCACAGGCGATTACAACCCGATGTGCGAGCCTCGCTTTGCCGAGATTGCCACGTTCATGCGAGCACCTCTGGCTGAGTCTCTTGAAAACCTGGATATCGCACTGGTTGGCGTGCCAACCGATCTTGGTGTCACTAATCGCGCCGGAGCCAGGCACGGGCCCCGTGAGATTCGAAACGCATCAAGCCTGATGCGAACAAGCAACCTCGCCATGGGAATCAACCCTTATGAGATGTGCCGCATCGCCGATGTCGGCGATGTTCGATTTTCTAATCAGTTTGACCTCGAGAAGCAGGTCAAGGAAATCGAGTCTTACTTTCGGCAACTGTCTGCTGCCGGCGTGCTTCCGGTGACGGCCGGGGGTGATCACTCGATTACCTATCCGATCTTCAAAGCAATTGCAGCAGATGCGCCCATCGGAATGGTGCATATAGACGCTCACACGGATACCTGGGGTGAAATCTGGGGTTCCAAATTTCACCATGGCGCGCCATTCCGGCTGGCCGTCGAGGAAGGTCTTCTTGACCCCAAACGAACCATTCAGATCGGCATTCGTGGCGGGCAAAACTTCATGGATGGCATCGAATTCTCGCAGTCCAGTGGGATGCGCGTTGTATTCATCGAGGAATTCGCCGAGCGTGGTGTCAATGCGATTATCGAAGAAGCTCGTCGGGTCGTGGGTGATGGGCCGACTTACATTTCTTTTGACGTGGATGGCCTCGACCCCGTCTATGCGCCCGGAACTGGCACTCCGGAGATCGGCGGCATCACGACGCTCGAGGCGCAGCAGCTACTCAGAGGTCTTCGGGGCCTCAATCTTGTCGGTGGCGACGTGGTCGAGGTTTCTCCACCATTTGACCCAAGCGGTAACACCGCGCTCGTCGGGGCGTCACTTATGTTCGATATTTTGTGTCTCGTCGCGGACAGCCTGAACTCGCGCAGCGACTGATTCTCTCGATCGCCTCGCCTCGCCTCGCCTGGTCAATTGTCGGTCTCAAATGACCCAATACGCCACCAGACTGCAGCTAGTGCCGGAATTTTGCCGGACTGAGTTGAGCGCGGTTGTGATTCGTTTGGTGAAGTTGTCCGCGGGCGTCTCCAGCTGTTTACTAACAAACAACTACTTACGCGCCTTCAAACGAAGAAAATGGCGCGCCCGACAGGATTCGAACCTGTGACCCCTGCCTTCGGAGGGCAGTACTCTATCCAGCTGAGCTACGGGCGCTTTGTTTGTTCGTGCTAATCGATTGTATCTTGTCCTTGAGTAGTCGTGCTGCGCACGACAGCAGTACTCCTCTCGTCGCTATCGCTCCTCGAGCCCGGCCGCTCGGTTGCACCCTCGCGGCGCTCGCTCCTGGCGAAGCATGCTTCGCCTCACCGCTGCGCGGTGACCGTCGCTCACCCAGCTGAGCTACGGGCGCTCTGCTTTTCCCCGGTATTGTACATCGCTGGACTAGCTCGCCACAGGTTGACATCAATCAGCGGCTCGCCGGCCTGGCGCTAAGCAGGGCAGTCGCTAGGCAAACTTCCGCATAACTTCAGGGCCAGGTATTCGGATAGAGTCGGTAAGGCCGACATCCAGGGGCGACACCATTCGGCCCAACACGTCAGCAAGCGGCTCCGGCCGACCGATACCGAAGCCCTGACCGAAATCGACACCAAGCTCCTTGACTCGTGTGGCAATGGCGGCGTCTTCGACGTATTCGGCGATCGTCGCTGCGCCCTTGACCTTGGCGATACCAACGACTGCCTGCACGATGGCCTCCGACAGTGGATTGTGGTTTATGTTCGTTACGAACATTCCGTCGATCTTGAGAAAATCCACGGGAATGTCCTGCAAATAGGAAAACGAGCAATAGCCTGTGCCGAAGTCGTCCAGCGCGACGCTGCAACCGATCTTTCTCACATCGTTGATAAACCTTAGCGCATGTTCGATGCGCTTCACCGCCGCCGATTCAGTGATTTCGAAACATATGGAGTCCGGTGACAGGCCGCTTTCCTGCACGCTGCTCACAACGAATTCGCTAAAGCCCTCATCGGCGATCGATTGACCGGAGACGTTGATACCGAAGCTGGACAAATTTATCTCCAGCATGTTTTCGGCTTCGGACAACTGTTGGAGCGCGTGACCAATGACCCAGCGATCCAGTGCGGGCATCATCTGATAACGTTCAGCAGCCGACAGAAAGTGCTGCGGCGACACGAGTTTTCCCGCCGAATCCAGCATCCGTATCAGCAACTCGAATTTCCGCGTTGGCTCGTCGCTCTGAAGCGATCGGATTTTCTGCGCAAAGATCACGAACCGATTTTCAATCAAAGCACTCTGAAGATTGCCAATCTCACTGAGATCGGTGTGCCTCTGCATGATGCTCGCGTCGAGATCCTGAAACAGGACGTACTGGCCGGTGCCGCGAGACTTTGCAGATTGGCAGGCCACTTCCGCGACGTTTACGGCTTGCGACCCGGTAGCCGCGTGTTCCGGTATGAGCGCGATGCCAATACTCACCGACAGATCCATTGATTTGTGAACCTCGGTCACAGGTGCCGTCATCACCGCATTGAGGATTTTTGTCGCCACGTCAACTGCCTGAGCTTTGTTCGCCGTATCGAGGTACAAACCGATAAGATCGCCCGACAAAGACGCCACCGCGTCCGGAGATCGAGCAATACCGGACAAGATCTCCGTGACAGTAGTGATTATCTCGTCGCCGACGGCATGACCGAATCGATCGTTGATGATATGCAGCCTGTCGATGTCAACGAACAGGAACGCGCGATCAGCGTCAGGGTCTCGCTTTATCTCCGAATCAATCCGTTCTATGACCGTCCGTCGATCCAGGGGGCCGCTTTCGACTGTTTTCCCCGGCACCAGCAAGCCGCTGATCTTCACACAAAGCGCCCGGGCGAGACGAACATCGTCGCGAGAGAACTGAGTCTCACGAGCCAGTATCAGAACGCCGCTCACTCGGGATTGAGGGTCCGCGATAGGTGAGCACAGTATCTGCTTGCCATCGCCCTGTGACGTTTTCAAGAGACTGGCCAGCTCGGGATCACTGGAAACAATGACCTTTCGGGAATCGCGCGCGTTGGCAAAAAGCTTGCCGGCGGCCCGGATCATGGAGTCCTTGGGGTCATCTTTTTCCAGCGCGTCTTGTGGCCAGAACAGCTTCGTTTTGGATTGAGGCGCGAGTACCGCCGCCATTGTGCAGTCAAGATGGCGAGCAACCTCGTCGAGCATGGCGGTCAAACCGGCATTCGCGTCCTGGCCGAGGATCAACCTGTCCAGACCGGTGAGAAACTGCATGTCGGCTCGATTTCGCCCGGCGGCAGGCGGCGTTGATGACAGATCCGTTGTGATCGCCAGGTGCCTCGAGATGCAATTTATGATCATTCTCACTTTCTTGAGATCGGCGCTATGCTGCTCTGCGTCGTCGGAAGTGAAGCGGACGATCAGCCGGCCGAACGGCCTGGATGAACGGTCGGTACGCAGGGGAATCTCGTAGCAGATGCGCTCAGTACCGTCGTCAAGCAGGCAACGGGATACTTCCTGGCTATTTGCCAACGCGGCCTGCGGAAGCCAGGTTTTGGTCCCGATTTCACCAGGTGCGCTCGACACCGTGGCGCCCGTCGCATTTTGTATGACTACAGCATCGCTGTTCTGCAGGGCATCCAGCAACTGCATAGAGAATATGTAAAGGATCTTGTTCTTGGAGGGTACTTTCTGATCGATGTCCAACACCCGCTCCAACGCTCGCCTGTCACTTCTATTAACGGCAGAGCCGTTGATTTCTTAAGCGTTGTGATCGGAGCTATAGCTCACCAAGCTGCGCTATCGGCTTCAGGTCGATCGCGTTCTACCTGCTTAACGCGTCCTTGTCAGTACGCTTTGCAAGTCTTCACACATCTCGTACAGTGCTATCAGCTATCTGTTCGGGGTTGCCAAATGAAGCGCAAAATCACTCGTCGGGACTTTCTCAACGGCACCCAGGTCGCGATCGGTGCCTCGCTCCTCAGTCCCTGGACTGAAGTTTTCGGCACGGATGCCTCAAGATTCGACCTCGGCTCCGATTATTATCCGCCCGCGAAGACCGGTCTGCGCGGCAGCCACGATGGCTCGTGGGAAACCATGCACGCAAGGGTCGCAGGCGCCAGGTGGCCACAGGGACCGATTGACGAAGACTATGACCTCGTCGTCGTGGGTGGTGGCATCAGCGGGCTCTCCGCCGCACATTTCTACCGCCGCGAACGTCCGTCCGCGCGCATCCTGGTACTCGACAACCACGACGACTTCGGCGGTCACGCCAAGCGCAATGAGTTCCAGGTGGATGGCAAAACACGAATCGCCTACGGCGGCACCGAATCGATCGACACACCCTCCGGCTACTCCGATGTCTCCAAAGCCCTGCTCGAGGACATCGGCGTCGATTTGCAGAAGTTCTACGAGTATTTCGATCAGGACTTGTACGACAAGATGGATCTCTCCTACGCGATCGCTTTTGATCAGCAGACATACGGCAGGCAAAAGCTCGTTACCGGTTATGGCAGCAGGCCGTGGCAGGAGTTTGCGGCAGAAACGCCGCTGAGTGGCAACGCGAGGGTCGACCTCGTTCGTGCGTTTACCGACAGGCGTGATTATCTGTCCGGCATGAGCCGCGACGAGAAAGTCGCGCTGCTAAGCAAAATCAGTTACCGCGGCTACCTTCGGGACTACGTGAAAGTTGACGAGCAGGTGCTCGAAATGTACCAGCGCTGGGGCATGAGCTACTGGTGCGTTGGCATGGACGAGGTCCCCGCCATTGACATTCTCGGTTACACGGACGGCGGCGGCATGCCGGGGCTCGAGCACACGCTGCCAAGAGTAGGTGGGCGTGGCGTCGAGCCTTACATTTTTCACTTTCCCGATGGCAATGCGTCGGTCGCCAGGCTCCTGGTCAGACGCCTGATTCCCGAGGCCCTGCCGGGTTCAACAATGGAAGATAGCGTCACCGCACAGCTGGACTACAGCGTGCTCGACCAGGCGGACGCGCCGTTGCGCATTCGTTTGAACAGTACCGCGGTAAACGTCGCCCACACAGCGGACATAAAAGCAGTCGACGTGACCTACGTACATTCCGGCAACGCGTACACGGTGCGGGCCGGGAAATGCATCATGGCCTGTTACAACAGCGCCATTCCTTACATCTGCCCTGACCTGCCGGAAAAACAGAGGGCCGGGCTCGCCTACAACGTCAAGGTACCGCTGACCTACACGAAAGTGATGGTACCGAACTGGCGCGCATTCGCCGACCTGGGGATTCGCTTTGTTTACTACACGAACGATTTTTACAAACAGGTAGAACTCGATTACCCGGTATCGATCGGTGATTACAGCTTCGGCGCCGACCCCGATCAGCCGATGGCGTTGCACATGTGTCACGTGCCCTACTTCGACGACATTCAGGGACCGGAGCAGTGGCGGGCCGGTCGACGAAAACTCCTCGAGACACCGTTCTCGACGTTTGAACATCATGTTCGCGATCAGCTCGATCAGGCACTTTCGGGTTCAAGGTTCGATGCCGACAACGACATCGAAGCGATAACCGTTAATCGCTGGGCGCATGGCTATTCCTACAACCCGGACTTGTTGTGGGAGCCCGAGTACAAATCCGATGCAGACAAACCCTGGGTTATCGGGCGACAGCCGTTCGGACGCATCAGCATCGCAAACTCCGATGCGGGTGCCGCGTCGAATACCAATTCCGCAATTACCCAAAGTTATCGCGCCGTAGAGGAATCGCTGTTGAACTGAGAAGCAATGCCCCGGCTACGCCAGGTTGTAGACAAACACCGCGGCAACAGCCAGGGGCGCCACGAGCCGCACCAGGAACAACCAGAGTTTGAAAAGCGCACCGTCACCAATACCCAGTTCATCGACCAGTGTCTGCCGCGCGATCCACCAGCCCGCGAACAGCGCATACAGCATCCCCCCGAGTGGCATCAGTACATTCGATACGAGGTAGTCAATAAGGTCGAACGGCGTCTTGCCCGTGAATGTCGCGATATCGTCCAACAGAAAGACGTTTTCCCAGCGGGAGAACGACAGCACCGTCACCAGCCCCAGCAAAAACGTGCACACACCAATGGTGGTTGCCGCTCTCGGCCGCGACATCCCGCGAACCTCGTTGGCGCGCGCTGTCATCGTTTCCAGCATGGATATCGACGAGGTCAACGCGGCAGACATCAGCATCAGGAAGAACAGCGTACTGATGATGCCGCCGCCAGGCATTGCTGCAAAAGCCGTCGACAAAGTGACAAAAATCAGGCCCGGACCTTCCGACGGGTCGAGGTTGTAGGCAAAAACAATCGGGAAGATCGCCAGCCCGGCCAGCAGCGCGACGAGCGTGTCACCAAATGCTACTGCCATCGCCGATTGAAACAAGTTGACGTCTCTCGGCAGGTAAGCGGAATAGGTCAACACCGCACCAACGCCAACATTGACCGAGAAAAACGCCTGCCCGACGGCCGCGAGCACTACGCCCGGCGTAATCTTGCTCAAGTCGGCGCTGAAAAGGAACTCGGCAGCTCTGCGGAATTCACCATCGATGGCCGCATAGATCACAAGCCCTACCAGCATGACAAACAACCCGGGTATCAGCACGCGCACGATGCGCTCGAGTCCGATCCGGACACCGCGGGAAACGATATAGACCGTTGCTGCCGTGAACAGGAAATGCCAAAGGACCATCCAGGACGGATCATGCAGGAAGGCACCGAAGTCCCTCCCGATCTCCTCCGCCGTGAGGCCGTTCAGGCCACCGCTCACGGACTTGAAAAGATAGGCGATCGTCCAGCCTGCGATAACGCTGTAGAAGCTCAGCACGAGAAGCTGCGCGAGCTGCCCCATCCAACCCAGGATCTGCCACGAGACGGTGCTGTCGTTCTCAAGGGCGACGTTGCGGAGTGCCGATGGCGCACTGAGCCTGGCGTGTCGCCCAATGACCATTTCGGACAGCATGATCGGCGTAGCGATCAACAGTATTGCCAGCACATAGATGAGAACGAAGGCACTGCCGCCGCTGTTGCCGAGGGTATACGGAAACTTCCAGATATTGCCGAGCCCGACAGCGGCACCAATCGACGCGAGTACGAAAGCGAACCGCCCCGACCAGGATTCTGTTGTTCTGCCCGCCATTGCTTCCCCCCTTTTCCGGTGTGCTACGCGCCACCGTCATGGCGGATTCCCGCACTGCATTCCCTGATGGCCTGCAACGCCAGGTCGACGTCTTCGAGATGCGTGGAATAGGTCAGTATCGCCATGCGCAAGATGAATCGACCTTCGATCGTCGTCGACGTCAGAAATACGCGTCCGTCCTTACGTATGGCCTCGACCAGTGCCTTACTCGCTTCGTTTGCATCACCAACGTCCGGCCGAAGTCGAAACGTGACGATCGACAAGTCCGGCCGTGGTCCGACTTCGATGCCTGGAATCTTTGCGACTTCATCGTAAAAATACTGCGCGAGCAGAAGCTTCTCTTCGAGGGCTGCCGCGAACGCCTGGCTGCCGTGGACCTTGAACGGCAGCCAGAACCGGAGCGCTCGAAACGGACGCGTCAATTCGGCTGAGTAGTCGCATGGCGAACGCTCCGTATCTCCTGCGACGTCCTGCATGTACGTACCCCTTGCGTGGTACGCGTCGTAGAGCTTCTGTCCATCGCGAACGAGGACAACACCGATACCGCAGGGCAGGAAGAATCCCTTGTGCGGATCGAGAACCAGCGAATCGGAGCGCTCGAGACCGGACAGTCGGCGCGCGCCCTCGTCGCACAACGCGAATGCGCCCCCATAGGCGGCGTCGACGTGCATCCAGACGTCGAACTCTGCGGCAAGATCCGCAATCGCGTCCAGCGGGTCGACAGCGCCAGCGTCAGTCGTTCCCGCGGTCGCCGCAATCAACCACGGCCTCATGCCAGCATCTTTGTCCTTTAGAATGGTCTCGCCTAAAGCGCGCACATTCATGCGCAGTCCGTCATCACAAGGTATTTTGCGCACCGCGCACTCTCCGACACCGGCAACGTGCAGGGCTTTGCCAAACGTGTGGTGCGTGTGCGCCGTCATGTACACCACCGACGATGGGACCTCGCCGCTTCGGATGTCCTGGGCCTCTCGTGCTGTAACGACGGCCGACAGTGTCGCCATACTGCCGCCGGAGGTCAGGTCACCTTCGGCCGACTCCGGATAACCGATGACGCCGGCGAGCCACGTGAGCATCGCGTCCTCCATCCGAGTAGCGCCTGGTGCGGCGGCGCCAACTCCACTGTAGCGATTCGATACGGCGGCGAGAAAATCCGCCAGCGCCGATTCGTACAAACCACCGCTCGGGATGTACGCGAAGAAGCGGCTGGAACCGAGGTTGTGGCCAATGCCGTCGACGTATCGTTCGACCATGTGCAGAGCCGCTTCCAGTGAATCAGGAGTCTCGGCGATCGCGAACGCGCGCAGCGCTTCTTCGCGGGGCCCCGCCGGCGCGTAAATAGCACGCGTCGGTAGCGACGCGAGAAAGCGTTCCACATGCACGCCAGCCTGATCCAAGGCCGCCGCGCGATCGCTTGCCGAGATTTCCAACCGTTGCGCAAGCGCCTTCAATGTCGCCAATCTATCTGTAATCAAGTCCAAGCCGATATTCCAAGGTGTTCGATGTTTTGGCCATTATAGAGAGTCTTCGCCCGACAAGATGGGCCTCCCTTCGGTCGGGCTGTCAGCGAGGACGACCAGCAGCAGCACTACGACACACAGCATCCACAAACTCATCTCTGCAGCGCCGCACTTTGCGCGATACGTGTCCGCTACCTGATTCACATTCGCCGACATTGCGGGACTATTCGAACCCCGAACACATGGTCCGGTGGCGCAAACCGATAAAGTATAATCGCTCGCAATAGCACCCTGGGCAACGAAATGAATATCACTCGGCGAAGAACATTGCAGGCGATCGCAGGCCTCACCACCGCGGCGATGGCACCGGATATGGCCCGCGCAAAATCAACCAATTTCTACGACAACGCCCTGATTATCGATGCGCTTTGTTTCGGTAAGGAATGGGAAGACGATGTGTTCGTCGCATTACGCAAAGCAAACTACTCCGGCATCATCGAGAGCCTGCCACGAGACAGTCTCCAGACCGCCATCGATGCGCTCGTGGAATGGCGCACCCGGGTCGCTGATAATCCCGACAAACTGATACTGGCACTCGAAGCGGCTGACTTTGAACGTGCTCGCAAAAGCAAGCGAACGGCTGTTGTAATGAACTTTCAGGACACGACGATGCTCGAAGGTGATCTCGACAATGTCGACGCATTGCACGCGCTTGGTATGCGCTGCGCGCAGCTCACCTACAACTTCCGAAACCTCGTTGGCGACGGTTGCCTGGAACGAACAAACGCCGGCCTCTCGGATTTCGGCGTGGAACTGGTCGATAGGATGAATAATGTCGGCGTTATGATCGACCTGTCGCATTGCGGGACGCAGACAACCTTCGACGGCATCGAATTCTCGAAGAAACCCGTCGCGATGACTCACACGATGTGCGACTCGGTGCGGTCGGGCCATCCGCGCGCCAAAACCGACGAACAGATCCGGAAGTGTGCCGAGAAAGGTGGCGTGGTTGGCATGATTGCACTCGGCTATTTCATCGGTCCCGACCCCGGTGGCGATAGCAACATCGAGACCTATGCGGATCATATCGAATATGCGGTTAACATCGCCGGCATCGAACACGTTGGAATCTCGACGGACTTCCCGCCGCAGGGTATCTCGCCCTGGGCAACACGGGAAAACTGGCTCGAGCCTCGCATGGAATATTTCAAGCCGAGTTACGAGCTGCGTTGGCCGCCGTGGATTCCCGAGCTCGATACTCCTGACCGCTACCGCAATCTCATCCGCGTGCTTGAAGGCCGGGGGTGGCCAGAGCGCAATCTCGAGCGCCTGCTCGGATTGAACTGGCTGCGCCTGTTTGAGGAAACGGTTGGCTAGACAAGAACCTGAACTCCATAGCGGTCAAAGGCCGGCCGCGCATAGTGCAGGCAGGTACTGGTTGAAACTTTCAGCCGTGCACTTGATCATAGGCGACTGCTCCCTTGCGTTCTCTCGGGTAACAATATGATCAAAAGACTTTTCCTTCAGGTCGTCGAGTCGATTTCGGTAGTAAGCTCAGTCGAGACGGAGGTTTTGGATCGCGAGGCCGCATTACGACTGGCAACAGCCGTGTTAATGATCGACGTCGCTCGTGCCGACGATGTGTTCGAGGAAAGCGAGTTCGATCGCGTGCTGCGACTCGTCGAGACGCATTTCAAGCTGACGCCGCAACAGGCTGCGGAACTCTTCAACGAAGCGAGCGAAGAAGCCGACGACCTGATCTCCGTGTATGACTTCACGGAGATTTTGCACAGGCACCTGGATGAAGACGAAAAAGCACGTATCGTCGGGCTGCTCTGGCAGGTCGCCTACGCCGATGGCCAGCTCGATAAATACGAGGATTCGTTGGTGCTAAAGATCAGCGACCTGCTCTACGTCAGTCGCGGGCGCGTGATGCGCCTCAAGCACGACGCAGAGCAGGCTGCGAAAGGCAACGCTCTAAGCAGTTGAGCTAGCGGCTCGCCTGGAATACTTCTGCTTCCAGCGCCACCTTCAGATCTTGCATTGTTCCTACTCTCGGGCTGTGCGCCGACACAATCTTCATCACCTTCAGGTCCTGGCGGCCCAGGGCTTCGGCAAACGTCTGTGTCGAGGGAACGGCCGGCGGTATGGGCCCGACACGCGGCAGCGAGAAGTGGTCGGCTTCAAACATGATTCCCTCATCCGGCAGAAAGGCAACGAGCAGGTGCTCGGTATGTGCCGTTGGCCCGATATCGATGATGTCCACGCGTCGATCACCGCTCTCCAGTGTCATGCGATCCTCAACGGTCTTGAGAGAAAGTGCATCCCCGTCCTCGGCGGCGCGGCGTACGATTTTCTCATGTGCGCTGGACGCGATGATCGTGGCTCCCTCCGACTCGTAGTCCGTCACCGCCGCAACGTGATCGAAGTGGTGGTGTGTCATCATGGAATACTTGATGGGCTTGTCACCGACGACCTCGCGAAGAGAGTCGATGCGGCCGGGACTGCCAGCAGTGCCGCCGGCCGCGAAAATGTAGTCACCCATGTCCACGAACATCGCGTAGGTACCGCTGCCGCCGATCAGCCAGACGCCGTCCACGATTTCCTGCCGGGACATCGGGTCAGGCTGCAATTCCGGTATCACTTCGAGATCCGCGTCAACGAGCAACAAATCGTCCAATGCTTCATTGACGTCGACGGACACTATCGCTCGCTCCAGGTTCACGTCGCCGTTGAGCAACAACACGAAGTTGCGATTGAACGGTATGCCCGCGATGTCTTCGTAGTCTTTGAACTCGTATTCGACCAGGCCGAATCCGGGGTAAACACGTTCGCTGCGATGGAGCCGCCTGGTCTCTTTGTCGAAATAGAGGCTGATCGCCGGACCCACAGTCATGGAAAAGCCGATGACGTCGTATTCGTTATCGTCGATTCTCGTTTCGCCGAGATAGTAAGCGTTCGCGATGCGCTCATTGAGCGTGCGGAGCAGCAGTGCCGGGGTCACTCGCACGAACGGGCCGGAAAGTGTCGCATAATCGGGTTCGGCAATTTTCGCAACGGTTCCCGACCGATAGTTGAGCTGACGGCTGTCTTCCGCGTTGATGATGGTTCCCGTCTCGCCGACGAAACCGCCGCCATTGTTTACGGTTCGCGTGACGAATATCGAGTTATCCAGATCGATGGCATTAACGCCGCTCGCAAGTGACTTATCCCATGGTGGCTCGGTGCCACGACTTTGGTCCACCGAGTAATTGACCGCCTCGTGCGCGATTCTGAGTGTATGCAGGCCTTCGAGCAACGCGTCACCGCCATGCGCCTCGACAGCGTCAGCAATGATAGCCTTCGCTTTGTCCGTGTTTGCCTGGGTAAAGTTCTCGGCATGTGCCAGGCTGATTGCGAACATCCCGGCTACTGTCAGGCTGATAAGTGCTTTCATCGTGTTTCCTCAATCGAAAATGGGTGTGCATGC
>Ga0209456_10001090_pt1 | contig 13510 bp, 15 predicted proteins | sample COG_11_FD_184755 | JGI IMG/M metagenome (GOLD analysis project Ga0209456, IMG submission 184755) | Pelagic marine sediment microbial communities from the LTER site Helgoland, North Sea, for post-phytoplankton bloom and carbon turnover... | ecosystem: Environmental > Aquatic > Marine > Neritic...
AACCACAGCACCCAGTTCGCCCCTCCGGGGCAGGGACCGCGCAAACAACGCGTGGCCCCTGTTGAACGACGTTATGTGTGATTAGGTAATAGCAAATGAAAGCAATCTGGAAGAATCGAATTCTGGCGGAAAGTGATGAGACGGTTGTTGTAGAAAACAATCATTACTTTCCTGCGTCATCGGTAAATATGAATTTCTTTTCTACTAGCGACACAACGTCACATTGCCCTTGGAAGGGTGAGGCCAGTTATTATTCGATAACGGTCAATGGTGAAGAGAACAAAGATGCTGCCTGGTATTATCCAGCACCAAAAGAAACTGCAAAAGAAGTAAAAGATCATATAGCTTTTTGGCGCGGCGTAGAGGTGGTCGAGTGAAATTCATAGTCATCACATATAAATGAATAACGAGACTTGAGGTTACGTTTATTTAACTTATGTGCCTTAGAGCATGTTCATGAGATTGACTGTTCTTATATTACTTTATCAGCGCTCAACAGATGCTCATCGGAGACATATCAGCAGCTTAAGAATGATATAGATAAAAATATATTGGTGACTTTCTCATACTCGTAGGGAGATAAATCATACAACTGCGACCCTGAGAGAAGGGCGGAATAATTCTAAAGGAATGGATTATATGCCAGAACATGATTGAACTAAGCGATGAGACAATCAAGCGTGTCAGGAAACTTTTTCCTGAAAATGAGTGGGAAGCAGTTAAAGAACTTCTTACGGAGGAATGTAGCGATAACCTTCCGATGGTGAATTCAGATTATTTTGAATTAGCAGAAAGAATTAGGTTTTCTGTACTCAAACTCAGTGAAGGAAATATCGAGAAATTGCTAAACGAAATTCAAGAGCTTGCAAAAGATTGGAGGGATACTTTAATGGCAGCGGGATTCGGGGATGATCAGAAGGCACATTTAGGGTGGCAGCCAGGCGTTAAGTAGAAATCAAAAATGATTGACCAGCATATTGAAGTAGAACTTGCGACATATTCCGATGCAATCGAAATTGCTATTTTGTCTCGAGATACGATCGAAGCAGGTTTGGGGTGGGGTTGGACCGAAGATAAAGTCAAAGGCGCGATAAGAAATAAAGCAACGAATGTCGTTGTCGCTAGAATTGGCGACGAGTTGGCGGGGTTCGGAATCATGAGATACGGTAGCGATAAGGCAAATCTAGATCTACTGGCGGTAAAGCCAGGATATCGCCGTTGCGGTTACGGTGGCAGTTTAGTCAGATGGCTCGAAAATGTTGCAGCCACCGCAGGTGTTTTCAATGTGTATGTGCAAGCTCGTGAAAATAATGAGACTGCTATCAGGTTCTACGAATCTCTGGGTTATGTTGTACTGGAGAAAATCACGAAGTTTTATAGGAATAAGGAATCTGGTGTAACTATGCTTAGGCATATTGGTGGTGCTAAACAGACTACATAAAGGATCCCTTGATTTGAAGATATGCAGAAACTCGTATTTGAAATACTGAAAGTACGCCTGGACTGGGATGTTGGTCAATGCAGCGAAAATACATAACAATGCAAATGCGCTCGGGGTGGGGCTGGTTCTGCATAGTTCCAGGGCTGTATCCAGTCGCAATTGCAACTGAGCTTTGGCCTGTTGATGCCGCCGCTGTACACGCTCCAATGTGGGTGATCTTTCTATGCGGAGTTGTCTTCCTTAAGGGAGGCGCCATGATTTTGATTGACCGAAACGCGAAAATCAACGGTTTGTATGCAACCATTCTTTTTATGAGCATGGGTGCCATCGGTGCTTGGGTCGCTGTACTTGGTCCTTCAGTTGGCTTCTCAGGAGGTATTCCTTTCCTGCCCGATGAATACAACGTTTTGTTTGCACGCTGGGTGTTTGGTTGCGGTGCGCTGATATCGTTTATGATGTCTGCCTATGCAATACGCACGCTACTTAAACCCCGTGCCTGAGCAATCACTCCAGGGGATCAAGCAAAGCATCAGGCGTCGTGTTAGCCACGGATCACAGGGCGAACTGGAGCTACTCCTGGCAGAGCGGAACATGAGTCGTGTTTTCGATTGAGTCGTGCTCTATTCCTGACGATGCACTGTTAAACAACTACCTTAGGGAAGGAACCTACACTGATTGCTACGTGACAGACATACGCGGATCAGTGTCGCACGCACAATATGTGATGGCCTTCTACACGACTCTCGTGTTCAAGTTGGAACGATTGATCCTGAAATTGGCTGTATCGAGACCTTCAACGGATGCTCAAGCGAAACAATTGGCTGCCGGGTCGATCGACGAATTTTCTGCTTGGCATGTGGAGGCACGAAGTGAAAATCAGTTATTGATGTCTGACTTTCGCCGTCGCACCAAGTCCTGGTTAATGGTCGTCCCCTTAGTCAGCGGTACACGCACTCGTTTGTACTTTGGGTCAGCAGTCATTCTGGAGGAAAATTCCAAGACGGGCGGGTTTACACTTGGGTTCGGTATTCAAGCCCTGCTCAGATTTCACAGACTATACTCGGAGGTACTTCTGTACGCGGCCAGGTCGCAGCTGGAAACACAACGAACTTGAAATGGCGATGAGCTTCCGTCCGAGCCACATGTGGTCGGCGCCCAAGAACTTCGCTTCGACCGAACAAGGTGGTCAATGAAATATTCGCATAACGTACACGTTAACGCGCGCCGCTCAAATCACTCGTTAGATATCGTATAAAAGGAGGTAAGGCCATGAGGTATATTTCAAGGATTCTGGTTGTTTTCATTGTAGTGGTGGGTAGCATATTTTCTGCTTTACCCGCCTTGGCGGAAAAGACCATAGATGACTCCGCTGCATTGGATGGCGTTAAGGAAACGAAGAGCGTATTCCTGATAGATTTTACCAATCCGAAGAAAACCGCTTTTTACCTGGAAATCATCCGAAGCACTCATGATGGATTGATCAGACAAGGTGTGACTTCCAATATGGTGCTCGTATTCATAGGTGAAACGGTGAAGTATCTGAGCACCAAGCCAGAGGATTTGCTGGCTATGGAGTACGAGGATCAATTGAAGTCTATTGCCAGGTCCTCAAAGGAACTAAAAAAGCTCGGAGTCCGGATGGAGGTATGTGCAGTAGCCACCAAAGTTTTCGGTGTTGACAATGATTCGGTTCTGCCTGAAATGGATGTTGTTGGAGATGGGTTTATTTCTCTAATCGGCTGGCAAACCCAGGGGCACAAACTCGTCCCAATATTTTGACTGGGAAACTGTGGCTCTTATTAAGATTACAAGGCATTTACACAAGGGCGCTACGCGCCGGTGAATTGCATTGCAATGCCTTTTAATTGATTCGAGTACGCTGCTCATTTCCAACGTTAGCTATCTAAAAGGTTGATCCTGTGAAAAACGACAAAATATCCGGCAGTTGTTTATGTGGGGAGGTTAGCTATCAGTTTGTAGGCCCTGTTAAAGTCTTTCAATACTGCCACTGTTCAAGGTGTCGAAAATTTACAGGCTCTGCTCACGCTGCGAGTATCATTATCGATCCAACACAATTCAAATGGATTCGCGGGGAAAATTCAGTAGGTAGGTTTGAATTACCGGATGCAAAACACTTCGCCACTTCGTTTTGTAAAAAATGTGGTTCATCATTGCCGTGGATGACGCAAAGCGGGAAAGCGGTTGTCATTCCAGCAGGCACATTGGACGATGATCCGGAAGCCAGGCCCATACACAATATCTATTATTCGAACAAAGCGCCCTGGTATGAAGAAGTAGGGGATTTGGTTAAATATGGAGAACTACCGGCTAAAGAAAAATGAGATGATCGCTAACACCGTATTACTCGACCGTCACCGATTTGGCGAGATTACGGGGCTGATCGACATCGGTGCCCTTGAGCACGGCGACGTGATAAGACAGTAGTTGCAGGGGCACCGTAAACACAATGGGCGCCACGCAGTCATCGGTCGGCGCGACCGGCAGTACCGTGCTGGTTTCATCGGATAACATGCCCGTGCGCTGGTCAGCAAAGACCAGCATTTGTCCGCCGCGCGCACTGACTTCGTGCAGATTGGACTTCAGTTTTTCCAGCAACTCATTGTTGGGCGCCACAACGACCACCGGCATGAAGGCATCCACAAGGGCCAGGGGACCGTGTTTGAGTTCGCCGGCCGGATAAGCCTCGGCATGAATATAGGAGATTTCCTTGAGTTTCAGGGCACCTTCCATGGCCACCGGGTACTGGGCACCACGTCCCAGAAACAGCGCATGGTTTTTGTCGGCAAAGGTTTCCGACAAATGCTGGATCTTTTTATCCAGCGCCAGCACGTTCTCGATTTCACGCGGCAGGTGCTCGAGCTGTTGAACCAGCTGGCGTTCGGTTGCCTCGCTCATACTGAAGCGGCGTCCCAGAACGATGGTCAACAGCATCAAGGCCGTCAACTGGGTGGTAAACGCCTTGGTCGATGCCACTCCGATTTCCGGCCCGGCGCGGGTCATTAGAACCAGATCGGATTCCCGTACCAACGAACTTTCCGGAACATTGCAGATACTCAGGGACTGACCGAAGCCCAGGCGTTTTGCTTCCAGCAATCCGGCCAGCGTGTCCGCCGTTTCACCGGACTGGGAGATGGTGACGATCAGCGAGCTGTTACGCACCACCGGCTTACGGTAACGGAACTCGCTGGCCACTTCAACGCTGCACGGTATGCCGGCCAGTGATTCCATCCAGTAGCGACCGATCAGGCCGGCGTGAAAACTGGTGCCGCAGGCAATAATATGGACGCCCTGAACCTTGTCAAAGGTCTGTGCGGCATCCGTCCCGAAAGCGGCTTCCAGCACACGTCCCTGGAAAATACGGCCTTCCAGCGTATCGGCGACTGCACGGGGCTGTTCGTAGATCTCCTTGAGCATGTAGTGGCGGTATTCGCCGCGCTCGACGGCATCGGCCGACAGTTCCGACCGGGTCTCGTGACGTTCAACCTGCTCACCGTCACTGTTGTAGATCACCATGCCGACGCTGGTCAGATCGGCGATATCGCCATCTTCCAGGAAGACGAATCGTTGGGTGACCGGCAGCAGGGCGGCAACATCGGAAGCGATAAAATACTCACCGATGCCAAGACCGATAACCAGCGGGCTGCCACGCCGCGCGGCGATCAGGCGATCCGGTTCGGATGTACTGACAACCCCCAGTGCATAAGCGCCTTCCAGGTCCTGGCAGGTTTGCCGGACGGCTTCCAGCAGGTTGGCACCCCGCTCCAGGTGGTAGTAGACCTGGTGCACGACCACTTCTGTATCGGTATCTGAGGTAAAGGTGAAACCGAGTTTGTTCTGCTGTTGGCGCAGGATCTGGTGGTTTTCGATAATGCCGTTGTGGACGACTGCGACCTTGTTGCGGCAAATGTGCGGATGCGCATTATTTTCAGTGGGTTTGCCGTGGGTCGCCCAACGCGTATGCGCGATACCGGCGATGCCGGTTACCGGTTGCCGATCAAAGGCATTGGCCAGTTCAACAACCTTTCCAGTGGTGCGAATCCGCTCCAGCTCGGCGGTTTCGTTCAGAACCACCAGACCAGCTGAATCATAACCCCGGTATTCCAGACGCCTCAGCCCTTCCAGAAGAATGGGTGCGACCTCACGTTGAGCAATGGCTCCTACAATTCCACACATAGAGTCACACCATTATTCCCGGCATTGTCTGTAAAACTCCCGAATCTGCAGGAAAGCACTAGCTCCTGCAGAAACTCAACATCGATAAAAAACCGTGTTTCCGCAGAGGGTACACATTAGATCTCGGTTATTCTTTCGATTTCTTAACCGGTCGTTTCCAGCCAGGCCGTATCTGCTGCGGACTGCGGCTCAATACCAGCTCCCCCGGCGGCACCTCCCGGGTAATGGTTGAACCGGCACCAATGGTAGCACCGTCGCCGACTTTAACGGGTGCCACCAGCTGGGTATCGGAACCAATGAAAACATCATCGCCGATTTCGGTCAGATGTTTGTGCGCACCGTCATAGTTACAAGTGATGGTTCCGGCACCCACGTTCACCTTCGAACCCATCCGGGTGTCACCGATATAGCTGAGGTGATTGATCTTGGAACCGGTGGCAACGCTGGTTTTCTTGATTTCGACAAAATTACCCACATGCACATGATCGGCGAGCCGGGTCTCGGGTCGAATACGGGCAAACGGACCGATGCGTGAAGCCGCACCGATTTCGGCATCTTCGATCACACAGTGACTCAATATCTCGACGTCATCGCCAATAACAGCATTTTGAATCAAGCAGTTAGACCCTATTTTTACGTTATTGCCTATCTTTACAGTGCCAACCAATATTACATTAGTATCGATAAAACAGTCCTGGCCGGCACTCACAGCGCCGCGCACGTCAAAGCGCCGCGGATCTGCCAGCGTGACCCCCGAGCGCATTAACCGTTCGGCCTCGCTGCGCTGATAAAACCGCTCCAGTGTGGAAAGCTGCAGCCGGTCATTAACGCCAAGAATCTCGTGTTCGTTTTCAGCACCGGCGCTGGTAACGGCTACACCGTCAGCCGCCGCCATGGCGAGCACATCAGTGAGATAATATTCCTGCTGTGTATTGCTGTTATCCAGTCGATCCAGCCAGCCGCGTAGCTTAGCGGCGGGTGCCGCCAGAAAACCGGTGTTGATTTCCCGAATCTTCAATTGCTCTTCACTGGCATCTTTCTGTTCAACGATACCCGTCAGTTTGCCATCGACTTCACGGATGATGCGCCCGTAACCCTGCGGGTCATCCAGGGTCGCGGTTAACACCGACAAACCGCCGTTCTCCGCCTGCACCAGCAAATGCCGCAGCGTTTCTGCCTGGATCAAGGGTACGTCACCGTACAGCACCAGCAGCGTGTCATTATCACTGACCGAAGGCATGACCTGACCGACGGCGTGACCAGTGCCCAACTGCTGTTCCTGCAGCACCCAGTTCACCGCTTCATGACCAAGCACTTCACGTACCCGCTCACCACCGTGGCCGTAGACCACGTGGATGCTCGATGGCTCGAGTTGCTGTGCGGCGCGGATGACGTGCTGCAGTAAGGGGGATCCGCCGAGGGGATGCAGGACCTTGGGCAGGGTGGAGCGCATGCGCGTGCCCTGACCGGCAGCAAGAATAACGATACATAGACTCATATTGAAAACCGGTCGTACACCGTCAAACGAACCCGTTTATTACTGGAATGGACATATGATACTGTAATTCATCTGAATGATTGCAACAATCGCAGTCAGTGGGGCGCTCCGACAGCATAATTACCTGGTCTGGTACTGCTGGGAGCCTTACTAATGAGTACATTGGATGGCCGACCTGCCTTTACGGGGCCGTCGGCAGCAGGGATGTATTCACCGCGTGTCCCTTAAAGGCAGGTCGGCTATCTAATGTTCGGCTTAGTAAGTTAAGAGCCACTCGTCTCTGAGCGTGCTGTTCAGTGCATCACGGGCTTGGAAATACCCTTCTGCTTTTCTTCTTCAGAGGCATCACGAATATCGGCAACCGTTACGGCATAGGTCAGGGTTTTACCTGCAAACGGGTGATTGCCATCGACGGTGAGCTTGTCAGCCTCGATTTTGGAAACAAAAAAGGAACGCGTTTCACCACGGTCATTCTGCATCTCGACTTCAGCACCCACACGGCGGAATTCAGGCGGTACGTTGGCGATATCGTCTGTGAAGGTCATGCTCTTATCGTGATAGCCGAAGGCTTTTTCCGGCGGCAGCACAACTTCAACGCTATCTCCCAGCGTACAATCATCCAGCGCGGCTTCGATATCCGGAAACATATCATTGGGACCGCCGTGGACATAGTAGACCGGGATATCCGACTGTTCGAGAATAACGCCGGATTCGTCAATAATTGAATAGGTGATCGCCACCACCTTGTACTTAGCTACGACTGGGTCAGACATTATTTGAAACTATCGCAAAGGGCCCAAAGGAATAACAAGTAGACGCCGTATCGCGCCAAGCGCTAAATAAATTAACGCCCGGACTTCTGGCGGATGTTGTTGATGGTACGCAGCTGGGCAACCGCCTCGGCGAGCTCAGCCTGAGCCTTGGCGTAGTCGAAATCGCTCTGCCTGTCGTCCATGGCTCTTTCTGCCCGTTCCTTGGCTTTGATGGCCGCCGCTTCATCGAGATCGGTCGCACGTATGGCGGTATCGGCCAGCACGGTTACCACGTGAGGTTGAATCTCGAGCATGCCGCCGGAGACGTAGAAGAATTGCTCATCCTGGCCCTCCATCTGTACGCGGACTTCTCCCGGCTTCAATCGCGTGAGTAACGGGGTATGCCGCGGGGCAATACCGACTTCACCCATTTCCGCCGGCGCGAACACCATGTTGGCGGTGCCGGAGAAAATCTCCGTCTCCGCGCTGACGATATAGATGTGAATGGTCATGGACATAGAACAGAGCCCTCAATTCACGTTACAGCGACTTGGCTTTTTCGACAGCCTCGTCGATGGTGCCAACCATGTAAAACGCCTGTTCCGGCAGATCATCATAGTCACCATTGATGATGCCCTTGAAGGCGGTGATGCTATCTTTCAGGGAAACGTATTTACCCTCGGCACCGGTGAAGGTTTCCGCCACAAAGAAGGGCTGCGACAGGAACCGCTGTATCTTACGGGCGCGGGCGACGACCTGTTTATCCTCTTCCGAGAGTTCGTCCATACCCAGAATTGCGATGATGTCGCGCAGCTCCTTGTAGCGCTGCAGGGTGCCCTGCACGGCGCGGGCTGTGTCGTAATGTTCGTTACCCACAACCAGCGGGTCCAGCTGACGCGAGGTGGAATCCAGCGGATCCACCGCCGGATAAATGCCCAGCTCAGCCACCTGCCGCGACAACACCAGTGTTGCATCAAGGTGGGCGAAAGTGGTTGCCGGTGACGGGTCCGTCAAGTCATCGGCGGGCACGTACACCGCCTGGAAAGAGGTGATGGAACCGGTCTTGGTGGACGTAATGCGTTCCTGCAGCACACCCATTTCCTGTGCCAGTGTCGGCTGATAACCCACCGCCGAAGGCATACGACCCAGCAATGCCGAAACCTCGGTACCAGCCAGCGTGTAACGGTAGATGTTATCGATGAACATCAACACGTCGCGGCCCTCGTCACGAAAGTTTTCCGCAATAGTCAGACCCGACAATGCCACGCGCAGGCGGTTGCCGGGTGGCTCGTTCATCTGTCCGTAAACCAGCGCGACCTTGTCGAGCACGTTGGCTTCTTTCATCTCGTGGTAGAAATCATTACCTTCACGGGTACGTTCACCGACACCGGCAAACACCGAGTAACCGGAGGCCTCGATGGCGATATTACGAATCAGTTCCATCAGGGTAACGGTCTTGCCGACGCCGGCACCGCCGAACAGGCCGATCTTGCCGCCCTTGGCGATGGGCATGATCAGGTCAATAACCTTGATACCGGTTTCGAGAATCTCCAGGCTGGCCGCCTGTTCCTCATAAGTTGGCGGTGTGCGATGAATCGGCATCTTCTTGTCGGCGCTGACCGGGCCGGCTTCGTCAACCGGATTACCCAGAACATCCATGACGCGACCCAGGGTACCCTTACCGACCGGCACCGAAATCGGTGCACCGGTATCAGCGACGTTGACACCGCGCTTCACGCCGTCGGTGGAACCCATGGCAATACAACGCACAATACCGTCGCCCAGCTGTTGCTGGACTTCCAGTGTCAGGCCGGCTTCTTCTACCAGCAGAGCGTCGTAGATCCTGGGAATCGAGTCACGCGGAAACTCCACGTCGACCACAGCACCGATGATTTCAACAATATTTCCGGAACTCATGAATAAGTCCTCATTAAGCTAAATTGTGTTTTCAAACCGCCGCGGCACCGCTGACGATTTCCGACAGTTCCTGGGTGATGGCCGCCTGGCGCGCCTTGTTGTAGACCAGCTGCAGTTCGTCGATCAGGTTACCGGCGTTATCGGTTGCAGCTTTCATGGCCACCATGCGCGCTGCCATTTCACAGGCGATGTTCTCCACCAGGCCCTGGTAGACCAGCGACTCAATGTAGCGCATCAGCAGACCATCCATGACTTCCTTGGCATCCGGTTCGTAGATGTAGTCCCAGTGATGCCTCAGTTTCTCATCCTGCTCATCACCGCTGACCGGCAACAACTGATCTATATTTGGCTGCTGCGTCATGGTATTTACAAAAACATTATTCGCCAGATACAGGCGGTCAATCTGGCCCTCGTCGAAAGCGTCCAGCATCACTTTCACGGAACCGATCAATTCCTCGACCTTGGGGGTATCGCCCAGGTGAGAGTTTTCCGACACCACATTGCCACCGATCCGCTTGAAGAAACCCATCGCCTTGGTACCAATAACCGCGAGGTCGATCTCCAGGTTCTGCCCCTTCCACTCTATCATCTCGGCGATTGCGGCCTTGAACAAGTTGATATTCAAACCACCGCACAGACCGCGATCCGTGGAAATAACGATCAAACCGACACGCCTGGCTTCACGCTCGATCAGGTAAGGGTGTTTGTATTCCGGATGCGCCTTGCCCATGTGGGAAACCACACTGCGTATTTTTTCCGCATAGGGACGGGAAGACCGCATGCGATCCTGCGCTCTACGCATTTTGCTCGCCGCCACCATTTCCATGGCCTTGGTGATCTTCTGCGTGTTGCCGATACTCTTTATCTGTGTGCGTATTTCTTTCGCGCCGGCCATTGAATATCCCTAATCTTGTTTCGTCGTAAGCATTTCACCAGCAGGAGCATTCGCTTTGACCACGAATATCGCGCCGACGGGCAGTGCCCCCACAATGATAAATCAATAGGCTCCGTTAGCCACAAAGTCTTCAATTATGCTGCGAAGCTTGGTTTCCACTTCATCGTTGTACACCGGATTGCCGTCGATGGCTTCAATATCACTCGCGTAGTTGGAACGGCAATGGGACAGCAGCGCGGCTTCGAAAGCCACCACCTTGGGCACTTCAACATCGTCGAGATAGCCTTCGTTGGCGGCAAACAGTGATAGTGACATTTCGGCCACAGACAGCGGTGTATATTGGGGCTGTTTCATCAATTCGGTCACGCGCGTGCCGCGTTCCAGCTGCTTGCGTGTTGCTTCGTCAAGGTCTGATGCAAACTGCGCAAATGCCGCCAGCTCGCGATACTGCGCCAGAGCCAGGCGCACACCGCCACCCAGCTTCTTGATGATCTGGGTCTGAGCGGCGCCACCGACACGGGATACCGAAAGACCGGCATTGATGGCCGGACGGATACCGGCATTGAACAGGTCGGATTCGAGGAAGATCTGTCCGTCAGTAATGGAGATCACGTTGGTCGGCACGAAAGCCGACACATCGCCGGCCTGGGTTTCGATAATAGGCAACGCCGTTAATGAACCTGTTTTACCTTTGACATCACCATTGGTAAATTTTTCGACATAGTGTTCATTAACGCGCGCCGCTCGCTCCAGCAAACGGGAATGCAGGTAGAACACATCACCCGGATAGGCTTCTCGACCGGGCGGGCGACGCAACAACAGGGAGACCTGGCGATATGCCCAGGCCTGCTTGGTCAGGTCATCGTAAATAATCAGCGCGTCTTCACCGCGATCGCGGAAATATTCGCCCATGGCGCACCCGGCGTATGGCGCGATGTACTGCATGGCAGCCGAATCGGAGGCACCCGCGGAAACTACAATGGTGTGTTCCATGGCGCCGTGCTCTTCCAGCTTGCGCACCACCGTGGCCACCGAGGAGTTCTTCTGGCCAATCGCGACGTAGATGCATTTAATACCAGTGCCCTTCTGGTTGATGATGGCGTCTATGGCAACAGCTGTCTTGCCGGTCTGCCGGTCACCGATAATCAGCTCACGTTGACCGCGGCCGAGCGGCACCATGGCGTCTATCGATTTCAGCCCGGTCTGTACCGGCTGATTGACCGACTGCCGTTCGATAACACCGGGGGCGATCTTTTCAATCGGTGATGTGAGCTTAGCATCGATCGGACCCTTGCCGTCGATGGGACTGCCCAGGGAATCCACGACACGGCCGAGCAGGGATTCGCCGACCGGGACTTCCAGGATGCGGCCGGTACACTTGACCTTGTCGCCCTCGGAAACATTCTTGTAGTCGCCCAGAATAACAGCGCCGACGGAATCTCGCTCCAGATTCAGCGCCAATCCAAACAGCTCGTTGCCAAAGTCGAGCATCTCACCCTGCATGGCATCCGCCAGACCGTGAATACGGGTGATACCGTCGGTGAGGCTGACGATGGTACCTTCACTGCGCGCTTCGGAGGTGGCTTCAAAGCCCTCTATGCGCTTCTTGATCAGATCGCTGATTTCGGATGGATTAAGTTGCATTACTTGCGTCCTCTAGTTCGTCCTGATGTCAATGCACCAGGGCGCTGGAAAGCTGGCGAAGATGTTCCACAGCCGACCCGTCAATGACGAGGTCACCTGCGTGGATCACTGCACCACCCACCAGGTCTTTATTCACAGAACAATTCAATTGTATGTCGCGGCCCAGCCGCCGTTTCAGCGCACCGGCAATCGCCGACTTCTGCTCTTCACTCAGTGGCTGGGCGGAGATCACTTCGGCTTCCAGCAGGCCTTCCGCGTCGTCACGGAACTGGTTGTATAGCGCCGCGATCATGGGCAACTGAGCGAGACGGCCATTTTCCGCCAGCATGTTGAGAAGATTGGTCGCGCCTTCTTCAAGATCTTCACCACAGGCGCGGATCACCAGGGCACCTGCATCGCTTCGGCTCAGACTTGGGTTATCCAGCAGCGAACGCATAGTGTCGTTACTGACCACTGCCGCCATCAAAGACAACGCGTCGCTCCAGCTCTGCAATTGATCCTTGTCTTTGGCCAGTTCAAATACAGCCCGCGCGTAGGGGCGCGCCAACTCCGCGTCACCTTCCAGTTGCGTGATGTCCTGAGTGCTTTTTTCCGTCATCACCGTTACCTAGATCTGGGCGACCAGGTCTTTGATCAGGTCGTCGTTGGCGGTCGCATCCAGTTCACGTTTGAGAATACGTCCGGCGCCGGCGGTCGCTATTTCCACCACCTTGCCGCGCAGCGTTTCCTTGGCCCGGTTGACTTCCTGCTCAATCTCCAGCTGGGCGGCCGCCTTGACACGACCACCTTCCTCGACGGCCTCGTTCTTCGCCTCTTCAACGATGTCAGCACCGCGTTTTTCCGCCCGGCTGATAATTTCAGCCGCCTGTTGCTTGGCCTCGTGCAGGGTCTCCAGTGCTTTCTTGCGCGCCAGCTCCAGTTCGTGTTTGCCTCTTTCTCCGGCGGCCAGGCCTTCGGCAACTCGCTCCTTACGCTGTTGCAGTGCGTGCATGATCGGTGGCCACACGAATCTCATGCAGAACCACACGAATATGATGAAGGTGATACTTTGCCCGATCAGTGTTGCGTTGAAATTCATTGTTGCACCCCGTGCAGCTATCAGCCGCCGACAACTGCGAACATGACGTACATGGCAATACCAACCGCGATCATCGGTACCGCGTCAACCA
>Ga0209456_10001091_pt1 | contig 13501 bp, 12 predicted proteins | sample COG_11_FD_184755 | JGI IMG/M metagenome (GOLD analysis project Ga0209456, IMG submission 184755) | Pelagic marine sediment microbial communities from the LTER site Helgoland, North Sea, for post-phytoplankton bloom and carbon turnover... | ecosystem: Environmental > Aquatic > Marine > Neritic...
GTTATTCAAGCTCGTCCAGCAGAGACTCCATCTCGTCCATGATCGCGTTCATCTTGGCAACGATGGCCAGGTAGGGCTCGGGTTTGGCGAGATCCACGCCTGCCTCGACGAGCAACAGGTACGGATAGTTGGAGCCGCCTGCGCGCAGCAGGTCCTTGTAGTTTTCGACGCCGGCTTCACCGTCTTCGACGATCTTGGCATACAGCGCCGTACCCGCCGTTTTTGAGGTGGCGTACTGGTACACGTACATGTTGCTGTAGAAGTGCGGCACGAACATCCACTCATTCGTGTACAGATCGTCGATGACAACGACGCCTTCGTCATGCCCGTGGTAGCGGCGCAAAATATCGCCATAGATTTCAGAAATGCGCTGTCCTGACAATGCCTCACCGCGTTCCGCGGATTCGTACAGCGCCAGCTCGAATTCTGCGAACATTGTCTGGCGGAAGAACGTGCCGCGCATGCCTTCCAGCGCGTGACCAAGGTAGAACAGTCGTTCATCGACGGACTCCGCGTTCTTTGTCATGTGGTCCTGCAGGATCAGTTCGAGCGACGTCGACGGAATTTCGGCGATGAAGATCGCATAACTCGCGGTTTCGAACGGTTGCTCCTCGCGCGCATACAGCGTGTGCATCGCGTGGCCCCATTCATGTGCCAACGTAGACAAACCTGCGTAATTGTCATTGTGGTTGAGCAGCAGGTAGGGATGCACGTCGTAGGCAGAGGGCTGCATGTACGCACCGGGGCGCTTGCCACGTTGCGGATAGACATGCATCCAGCGTTCGTCCATTGCTGCTTTTTGGCGTGATACCCAGTCATCGCCGAGAACACTCATGGCCTCAAGCGTTATCTTCTTGCTCGTTTCAATATCAAATTCCTTGTCGAGCGAGACGAGCGGCGGGTAGATATCGTAGTAGTGCATTTGTTCGATACCGAGCATGCGTGCGCGCAGCCGGAAATACCGATGCAGCGTCGGCAGCGCTTTATTCACTTCTTCAACGAGTGTGTGGTAGACAGCAGGTGGAATGTTGTCCTGGTGCAGCTCTCGGTGCAGCACGCCGTCGTAGTTTTTTGCCTTGGCCAGTCCGACCTGTGTCTGCACATGTGAATTCAGCACCATGCCGACGGAGTTACGGTACTCGAGCCACTTGTTCCAGAAGGTGTCGAACGCCAGCTTGCGATCGTCCCGGTTCTCGCTGCCACGAACCCGGCCATAGCCCTGCGAGTCGATGCGTACTTCCTCACCATCCGAGGTTGTGATCGTCGGCCAGGGTATATCCGAATTGGCGAGCAGGCTGTACGTGCTCGACGGCCCACCAAATGACTGTGACAGGTAGGACAGTGCCTGTTCGGCCTCCTGGCCCAGCGTGTGCGGCGCGTTTCGGAGACTGTTATCCAGCTGGAAGGCAAACGATTCGAGCCGTTCGTCTTCCTTGATATAGGACTCGACAACCTCTCGACCCACCTCGACGAGTTCGGGCGCCATCCAGGCCGTGGCCTCATTGAACTGCGCGAACATGATCCGCGCGAGCTGCAGCCTTTCCTGGGTTTCGCTGACTCGCAGGTCCTCGTCTCCATTCAGCTGAGCATAGACAAACACGCGGCCGCCCTTGCGCAACGTGTCCGTGACGTGCCGATAGGCCTCGTACAGAGATTCGGCGCTGTCGCCAAGGGTACCGCGGCGCGCTTCAATATCTGCGAATTCGGCGAGCACCTCCATGCGCGCCTCGTCCCAGGCCTCAACTGTCGGATATAACTCAGTCAGGTCCCAGGTGTACTTCGGATCGACGGTAGTGTCATCCTGCGCCAGGCCATTGGAGACGGGTAATGCGACGAGCAAAATCGCCGCAAAAGCATAGAACTTGCGCATTTCGGGATCCCCCGGGGATGTAGTTTTGGGATTAGACCGGCCATTCTAATATTGTTCCCTGGTTCACGCCGTACGGGTCAACCGAAATCCCGGCGACGCGTTAAACTGGGGCCATGAACAGACGCGTCATCGTAATTGCGCTCAGCCTGGCTGCAGTCATCGCTGCTGCGGCTGTCGTGTTTTTGGTACGTGAACCGCTGCCGAACGAGTCAGCCACGGCGATACCGAGCAATTACTTCGACCAGTCCGCCGCCACCGAGGATCGCATTTTTGCGCTCGAGGCGGTTGTTGCCGAGGAGCGCAATGCCCGTCTGTTGCTGGAAGAGGAGCTACAGGCGCTTTATGACGAGCTGGACCAGATCCGAAGTGGCTCGGATGAAGTGTCTGTAGAACGTGACGCGGCAATAGAGCAACAGCGTGAGGCAATGAGTGCGCGTGTGGATCGCTTTCGTGCCGGCGACACGACGCAGGGCAGAACAGACAGGTTGGTTGAGGCAGGCTTTGCACCCGATCGCGCCGAGTGGATCGTGCAACGCGAATCGGAGTTGCAGATGGAATCGATGCAGGCCATGTTTGAGGCACGCCAGTCCGGCGAACGGCCCGATCGCAGTCGACTGGATCCTGACCAGGCATTACGCACAGAGCTGGGCGATAGCGAGTACGAGCAGTACCTGCAAGCCAACGGTCGTTCGACATCGGTCGCCGTCGGCACCGTACTGGAATCATCGCCGGGACAACGAGCAGGACTGCAGACTGGCGACGAGATTGTCGGCTACGATGGCCAGCGCGTCTTTTCCTACGGCGAACTCAGTGAACGTACGATGAGTGCCCAACCGGGCCAGTCGGTGGTTGTGGATATCGTTCGCGACGGCAACCCCATGCAGGTCGTTGTCGATGCCGGGCCCATAGGAATTTCGAACAGGAGTATCCGCGGGCGCAGGTAACTCGCTGCAAATTCAGGCAGAATGTGCCCTGCCATGGGAAGACTCCGATACTCGATTCCGAATAGCTTCACTGCACTGAGCCTGTTGCTCGGTCTGGGTTCGATCGTGACGACGCAGATCGGGGATCTCGAGTTCGCCGCGTGGCTTATCGTCTGGTGCGGACTGCTCGATACGATGGACGGGTTTGCCGCTCGTCTCTTGAAAGCAACTTCCGATTTTGGTGCCGAATTCGACTCGATGGCGGACCTCGTCTCGTTCGGGGTTGCACCAGCAGTGCTCGTCTTCAATGCGGGTTTGCAGTTAGGCGGCGTCGAAGTCGAATCAGGGCAATTCTGGGTGCTGCTGCTAGCTTGTGGCGTATTCGTACTTGCCGGCGCCATGCGGCTTGCTCGTTTCAACGTTGGGACCGGCCAGCCGGGTAAAGGCTGGTTTACCGGCGTGCCGATCACGGCAGCGGGTGGCGGCCTGTTATCGTCGATGGTCCTGGTGTTGCTGTACCACCTGGACATGTCAAGTGCGCTACCGCTGCATCTTTACCTGCCGATCGTCATGTTCGTCCTGGCGATTCTGATGATTTCTCGACTGCGATTCCCGAAAGCCGTGGTTCGCAAGAGCATGCTCATCAATATATTCCAGTTCGCGAATATTGCCGCGATCTTCGTTTGCGGTATTTTTCGGGTGTTCCCCGAGTACCTGTTCAGCATCGGGATTTTCCTGCTCGTGGCCGGCATTATCGCCGGGCGAATTACGCGAGACCAATAAGGTCGAGAAAATCTCATGAATTCGATCGTCGTTGTACTCATCGTATATCTCGGCTTGCTCGCGGCATTCGCCGCCTGGAGTCGCCGCGAAACCGGGACGCTCAGCGGGTTTTACCTCGCCGGCAAAAAGCTGCCTTTCTGGGTGGTTGCATTCAGCACCAATGCAACCGGTGAGAGCGGCTGGCTTTTACTTGGTCTGACCGGCATGGGATACGCCGTCGGCGCGCAGGCCTATTGGGTCGTTGTCGGTGAGATCATCGGCATCGCACTGTCGTGGGGGCTGATATCCCGGCGCCTGAAGCGGCTCAGCGATGACCACGATTCGATCACCGTGCCGGACGTGCTTGCGGCGAAATTTGAGGACAAAGGGCACCTGATTCGCGCCATCGCCGTGGTCATTATCCTGGCGATGGTCACGACCTATATGACGGCGCAAATGGTCGCCTCAGGTAAGGCCCTCAGCACCTTTATGGGCATGGACTACGCGACCGGCGTTGCGGTCGGTGGCACCATCATCATCGCGTACACGTTTATCGGCGGCTACAAGGCGGTGTCCTACACCGACGTTCTGCAGGGTGTTCTGATGCTCGTAGGTCTGATTATTGTGCCTGTCGCTGCGATCTATGCGGGGGGCGGCTGGAGCAGCATCTCGTCAAATCTCACTGCCCAGGATCCCAATTTCACCAACATGTTTGCGTTGACCGACAGCGGTGGCATCAAGGGATGGGTTGCCGTCGTCAGCTTCGTGGCAATTGGATTGCCATTTCTTGGCGTGCCCCAGTTGCTGGTGCGTTACATGTCAGCGCGTGACGACAATGAGCTCAAGAAGGCACGCATTGTGTCTGTGCTGGTTCTGCTCGTGTTCACGTTCGGTGCGGTAACAGCAGGCATCGCTGGCCGGGCATTGTTCCCGGGGCTCGAGGATCAGGAAACCATTTTCCCGACGCTTGCCAATCAGCTGTTTCCGCCGGTGGTCGCTGGCGTGCTGATGGTCATTGTCCTGTCAGCCATCATGTCGACCGCCGACTCATTGTTGTTGCTGGCTTCTTCCGCAGTTGTGCGGGACACGATGCAGAAGATCCTGGGTAGCACGAAAAGCGATCACCAGCTGGCCGGGTACGGAAAAATTGTGACCATCCTGGTCGGCATACTCGCCATCGCACTTGCCATTCCTGAGGCGAAGTTCATTTTTTGGTTTGTTCTATTCGCCTGGTCGGGGCTGGGAGCAGCATTCGGGCCGGTTGTCGTTTGTCTGCTGTATTACAAGAAGACAACACGCGAAGGCGTTATTGCAGGCATGCTCGGCGGTTTCCTGACCAGCGTCGCGTGGGTGCTGTTGTTCAAGGAGCAGACCTATGATCTTTATGAGGCTGTCCCAGGGTTTATCGTAGGCATGGTATTGACGTATGCAGTCAGCGCGATGACCTTCAAGCCATCCGCACAGGAGAATGGTGGCTGACAGGCTCGAAATATCGCGGCGCGACTTCCTCAACGGCGTCGCACTAAGTCTTGCGGCCGGCACGTCATTGTCACCGTTTGAAGCACTGGCGCAAAGTAGTCCATTCAAGCCCTATTATCCGCCGGGACTGACAGGTCTGCGCGGGAGTCACGTTGGTTCGTTCGAGATCGCACACGCCGCGGCAAAGGCGGGCGCGACGTTTGCCCGCCCGAATGAGCAAACTGATGCAACGTATGACCTCGTTGTTGTTGGTGGTGGTATTTCCGGGCTCGCTGCGGCGTACTTCTACCTGCAGCAGGAGGGTGCCGACAGGAAAGTCCTCATCATCGACAATCACGATGACTTCGGCGGTCACGCGAAGCGCAACGAGTTCGAGGTAGATGGTCAGGGACTGATCGGGTATGGCGGCAGCCAGTCGCTGGAGTCGCCTGGACAATACTCGAAGCAAGCGCAACAGTTACTCGTAGATATAGGCATCGAAGTCGATCGTTTCTACGATTACTTTGATCGTGATTACGCTCAACGTCAGGGCCTCGGACCTGCGATTTACTTCAGTCGGGAGGAGTACGGGAAGGACCTGACGTTGCCGAACGTGATGGGCGATTTCACCGGTGAGTTCGATTCGACCGATCTGAGCAAAGTGATCGAACCGTACCCGATTTCGGACGAGTCGAAAGCATCACTGGCCGCGTTGTTGCAAAGCGAGGAAGACTACCTGGAGGGTATGAGCAGCAGCGATAAGATCGAGTTGCTTCGCAGAATCAGCTACACAGACTTTCTTCGCGACCACATCGGCGTAACCGAAGAGGTGGTTACGATCGTCCGCGACAGGGTTAGCGGCTACTGGGGATTCGGCCTGGATGCGCTGTCGGCGCTCGAGGGCTGGCGCATGGAACAGCCGGGCACCACGGGGCTCGATCTCAAGCTCGATCGGGACAGTCTCTGGTCGAGTGAAGAGCCGTATATTTTCCATTTTCCGGATGGCAACGCCGGCGTCGCCCGAGCACTGGTTCGCGCACTGATTCCCGACGCTTTGCCCGGGACAACGATGTCGGAACTTGCCCTGGGTAAAGTGGACTACTCACGGCTGGACCGCGCATCGAATGGCGTTAGAGTGCGGCTCAATTCGACCGCCGTGGATGTGCGTCATACATCGAACCAGTCGCATGTCGACGTTACCTACATTCGCGGCGGCAAACCGGAACGCGTTCGCGGCAGCAAACCGGAACGCGTTCGCGGCAAGCATGTTGTCATGGCCTGCTACAACGCAATCATTCCGCATATCGTCCCGGAGGTTTCGGTCGACCAACGTGAGGCCATCGAATACGCGCAGAAAACGCCGCTTGTCTATATCAGTGTGGCCATCCGTAACTGGCACGCGATGGCCAGACTCGGTTGCAACAACATCTACATCCCGAAACCGTCGCTGATGTATGCCGTCGGCCTCGATTTTCCGGTCAGCATTGGGGATTACACATTTACATCCGGGCCGGATCAACCCGCCGTATTGCATGGCACCTTCCTGCCCACGATGCCCGACCAGGGACTGACGCAGAAGGAGCAATGTCGCCTGGGCCAGCAGCGCATCTTCGAGATGAGTTTTGGCGATTACGAGTCACGAATATTTCGCCAGCTCGATGGCGCACTCGGTGGGGCCGGTTTCGATGTCCAGCGTGATGTTGCGGCTCTGACCGTAAATCGGTGGCCGCATGGCTACGCCTACGAGTACAACGATCTTTTCGATCCGCCCGAGTTTGGCCCCGAGAAGGGTCCGCACATCGCCGGCAGGGCACAAATTGGGCGCATTTCGATCGCAAACTCCGATTCCAGCGCCTATTCCTACGTCGATGGTGCGATCGACGCCGCCTGGCGGGCTATTAATGAGCAATTGAATTTGTAACCTTTCCTGTCACCCGGGACTACAAGCAGGTAAGACAAATACACTCTGAGGTCACGCTCATGCGCATTTTTCGTTATCTGGTCATTTTCTTCCTGTTTGCCGCACCGGCAGCCGCGCTTTCGGCGCTGGGCCCGGGAGACCTCCCGGACACGTCCAAATGGTATTTCCATGCCGACTTCAAGGAGATGCGTTCGACCGAGGCTGGACGGCACCTGTATGGCTGGCTGCAAAAAGAGGTTTTCGAGGACGTGCGTGAAGACGCAGGCGTCGATCTCGACAAGGAAGCTGACTATCTGACAGCGTTTGCAACCGAGGATGATGGTCTCGTGGTCATCATCGAAGGCGATATCAGCCAGGATACCGAAGACAAGGTTATGGCGATGGGCGCTGCATCCGGCTCCCTCGACAAGTTGGGTTCGGGAAACAAGAAGTTCTTCCACATCAAGGATGACGATATCGACATCGACGATGGCAACATCGAGATTGATATGGACTCCTTCGACGATGGCGCATTTTTCAGCTTTGCCATCGAGAACAAGTTGCTGGTTACCTCGACCCAGGAGCGTATGGAGGCTCTTCTCGCGGACAAGGGCAAGGTGACGGGAGTACGCGGAGAGAAGGGGCAATTATTCGTTCTCAGCGCAGAGCGCAACCTGATGCAGGCCGGCGCACGCACCGACGAATTTGACGACGATGGCGATTGGGACTCCAACATCCTGCGAAATACGGAGCAGGCTGCCCTGCTGATCGCGGACCAGGCCGGCAAGATTGCAATCGAAGCACAACTCGTGACGACCGAAGCGGCAATGGCCGAGTCACTCGCGAGCATCGTGCGTGGGCTGATCAGTTTGCAGGTGTTCAATGACGACATGGATCCGGAAATTGCCAATTTCCTTCAGAACACAGACGTTGATGTCGATGGCCACAAGCTGACGATCAGCGTCGCACTGGATCCCGAGGTGGTCGTCGCAGCGATCGAATGATGTGAGTAACGAAGCGGCACTGATCGAAGCAGCCAGGAACGGGTCGGCCGCGGCCTTTGCCGATCTCGTGGGCGCCTACCGCGAGGGGCTGCTGCGCTTCCTGCTGACGCGCTCATCGAGCTTCGCCGATGCTGAAGATGCGCTGCAGGATACGCTGATCAATGCCTACCGTTACTTGCACAGCTACGATGCACGCTGGCGCTTCAGTACCTGGCTATATCGTATTGCGATCAATAATGCTGCGAGGCTCAAGTCCACCGAAACGGTTGAGTTGGGCGACCTCAGCGATGGCGGGGACGATCCATTACGGCTGTGCATCGAGGCCTCCGAGCGGGAGAACCTGTGGCTGTCAGCACGCCGTAGCCTGACGGATGAGGTCTATGCCGCGATGTGGCTGCGGTATGTCGAGGACATGTCGATCAAAGACATATCGACCGTCCTTGAAAGATCCGTTTCCTGGACCAAGGTAAACCTGATGAGAGGGCGTAAGATCCTCGATGCAGAATTCAACAAAGTCGCTACTGACGAAAAGAGTAAGGCCTATGGATAAGCTCGCCAAACAACTGCGCGATGATGCACACAGGATCGAATGTTCTGTTTCCGACGAACTCGAAGATCGCGTTCGGGCGTCGCTCGAGGGCATTGAGCCCGAGCCGGCGCAGCGCCCCCGGCGCGAATCGAAATCATTCTCGTTTTGGTGGGCGAGCAGCCTGACCGGTGTGGCTGCAGCGATCGCCATGATTGCGTTTATCAACCTTCAGACGCCGGGACCCGGCCCGGTTGCGACTGATTCTAACCTACAGCCGCTTGTCATCCCGACCGTTCGCTGGCACACCGAAACGGCCGTACTAACCAGTCCTCTCGAGCAGGAGTTCGAAGATTTACAGGCTGATCTGAAAAAAGCAGAGGAGGCTGTCAAGCAAGACATCGACCGCCTGTTTTAGTATCCTTCGGTTTATACGTATAAGAAGACTGGCGGCGGGGGAAATGCCGTCAGCGAAAAATTCCGCGTTGAACAACCAAAGGATGCATGAAGTATGCCTTTAGCCGTAGTCTTGATCCTGCTCGTTGTCGGCTCTCTCATTTTTCACGTTCTTAGTCCCTGGACTTTCACCGAGTTGGCTTCCAACTGGGCGATGATCGATTTCACGATCGATATCACGTTCTGGGTGACGGGTGCCGTGTTCGTGGCGGTCAACCTTTTCATGGCGTATTGCGTCATCAAGTTCCGCCACAAAAAAGATGCTCGGGCTACGTATGAGCCGGAGAACAAAAAACTCGAAACCTGGCTGACCGTGCTGACCTCAATAGGCGTTGCGGCAATGCTGACGCCGGGGCTTTTCGTCTGGGCCCAGTTCGTTGACGTTCCCGAAGAGGCTCACGTGGTTGAGGCTGTGGGCCAGCAATGGCACTGGACCTACCGTTATCCTGGAGAGGATGGCAAATTCGGCGAGGTTGATGCCGAGCGCATCAGTGCCGACAACCCGTTCGGTATGGATCCGGATGACCCGAATGGCCAGGACGATGTCCTAGTCTACCATCCTGAAGCACACATTCCGCTAGACCAACCCGTCAAGTGGTTGCTGCGCTCGAAAGACGTGCTGCACAATTTCACCGTCACCGAATTTCGCGTCAAGATGGACCTGGTACCGGGAATGCAGACCTTCCTGTGGCTAACGCCAACTCGCACAGGTCGCTTCGAAGTGCTGTGTGAAGAGCTCTGCGGAATCGCACATTTTGCGATGCGCGGCGCCGTCATTGTCGACGAACAGGACGACTTCGAAACATGGCTTGACGCGCAACCAACGTTTGCCGAAATCAACGCGATACCGGCAGGTAATGCGACTGTTGGTGCCGCTCAGTACGTCGTATGTGCCGCTTGCCACGGTGCGCAGGGCGAGGGTCTTGCCGCTCTCAACGCCCCAAAGATCGCCGGGCAGAGTGCCTGGTACCTGACTACACAACTCAACGGATACAAGTCCGGCGCTCGAGGCGTCCAAGCGGATGATACTTACGGCAAGCAAATGGCGCCGATGGCTGCGACGCTTGTCGATGATGCGGCAATCGCAAACGTCATAGCTCATATACAAACTCTGCCTGATGAACCTGCGCCGGCGACGATCGAAGGCAATGTGGAAAATGGCGCGCGTGCTTACCGGGTATGTGCTTATTGCCACGCGGGTGATGGCGGCGGCATACAGGCGCTCAACGCGCCGCGCCTCGCAGGTATGACCGACTGGTACCTGGCGCGACAGCTACAGAATTTCAAAGACGGAGTTCGCGGGACGCACCCTTCGGATTTCTACGGGTTTCAAATGGGGTTGATGGCCAATACCGTGCACGACGAACAGGCCATCAAAGACATCGTCGCTTACATCAATACGCTCTAAATAGGATAGCCGCATGGGATACGTTGCAATCGCCGATCGCGATCACGAAGTCGAACATCACGATCCGCAGACGTTTATAAGCAAGTATGTCTGGAGCCAGGACCACAAGGTCATCGCGATCCAGTATGGCTGTACGGCCATCTTTGTTGGCGTTATCGCACTCGTTCTGTCGGCCATGATGCGACTGCAGCTGGGTTTTCCGGATACTTTCTCGTTCATTAATCCCGAGAACTATTACCAGTTCGTAACGATGCACGGCATGATCATGGTGATCTACCTGCTGACGGCGCTTTTCCTGGGCGGTTTCGGCAATTACCTGATTCCATTGATGGTTGGCTCGCGTGACATGGTGTTCCCGTACCTGAACATGCTCAGCTACTGGGTCTACCTGGTGTCAGTCATTATCCTGTTGATCAGCTTCTTCGTGCCGGGTGGCTCAACGGGTGCGGGCTGGACCTTGTATCCGCCGCAGGCCATATCGCAGGGTACGCCAGGTATCGACTGGGGCATCTTGCTCATGCTTGCGTCCCTGGGCGTGTTCATTATCGCGTTTACGATGGGCGGTCTGAACTACGTCACGACGGTTCTACAGGCGCGTTGCCGAGGCATGACACTGATGCGCATGCCGCTGTCGGTCTGGGGCATTTTTATTGCAACCATTCTCGGCCTGCTTGCGTTCCCGGCACTTCTCGTCAGTGCAATCATGATGCTGTTCGACAAGACCCTTGCGACGAGCTTCTTCATGCCGGCGGTCAGTTCGATGGGCGTCGACCCGGGCCACTCCGGCGGCAGCCCGATCCTGTTCCAGCACCTGTTCTGGTTCTTCGGCCACCCTGAGGTCTATATCGTTGCGTTGCCAGCTTTCGGCATTGTTTCTGATCTCCTGAGTACGCACGCACGCAAGAACATCTTTGGTTACCGCATGATGGTCTGGGCCATCATCGCGATTGGCGGCCTGAGCTTCATTGTCTGGGCGCACCACATGTACGTTAGTGGCATGAACCCGTATTTCGGATTCTTCTTCGCAACAACAACGCTGATCATCGCAGTGCCAACAGCGCTCAAGGTCTACAACTGGGTACTGACTCTCTGGGAGGGAAATATCCATCTCAGGGTCCCGATGCTGTTCGCGATCGGTTTTGTCTTCACGTTTATTCATGGCGGCCTGACCGGTCTGTTCCTTGGCAACGTGACGATCGATCTGCCGCTGTCCGATACCTACTTCGTTGTCGCACATTTTCACATGGTGATGGGTGTGTCGCCGGTACTGGTCGTATTTGGCGCCATCTACCACTGGTGGCCGAAGATCACCGGCAAGATGTACAACGAAACGCTCGGCAAGTGGCATTTCTGGATGACATTCCTTGGAACGTATTCCATCTATCTGCCTATGCACTACCTTGGGTTCCAGGGTGTGCCCCGGCGCTACTTCGCAATGGGCAACACGGACTTCATGCCGGCTTCGGCCCAGGACCTCAACGCCTTCATTACGATGGCGGCGTTGTTCGTCGCGTTTACGCAGATCCTGTTCTTCCTCAATGTGATCATCAGTCTCAAGAGTGGCAAGAAAGCGGATCCGAATCCATGGGATGCGACGACGCTCGAATGGCAGACGCCGGACACTCCACCGAAGCATGGCAACTGGGGGCATGACTTGCCTGAATGCTATCGCTGGGCGTATGACTACAGCGTGCCGGGTTATAAAGACGACTTCATTCCGCAGAACGTTCCGGCATCCGACGAGGCCCCGGCGGACCGCCGGCATGGCGTAGAGGAACACTAGGAAAGCACGATGGAAATAGGACTCATCGTACTGGCGACCATGCTCGCCGCGCTGCTCGGATGGTTGCTCAAGCAATCATTCAATACGCAACCGTGGGTAGCAGGAGTAGCAGCGGAGGCCGATCATCAAGCACCGTTTAACGCACGACCAAAGTTGGTTGCGCTAACGACCTTTCTTGCCGTCGCCACGTCGTTCTTTGCCCTGATTCTTAGTGCGTACTCGCTACGCATGGAACTCGGCGACTGGGTTCCGATGACGGAACCGTCGATCCTATGGACCAACACCGTGGTTCTGATCCTGGCGAGCGTTGTGTTTCAGTGGACGCGCAACCACGCCGTGAATGGCGATGTTGCCCGGATCAAGCCGGGCCTGTTGCTGACTGGTGCGCTTACGACGGCATTTCTTGCGGGTCAATGGCTCGCCTGGCAGGAACTCAACGCCAGCGGCCAGTACATTACCGTGAACCCGTCGAACGCGTTTTTCTTCCTGCTCACAGGCGTACACGGTCTGCATATACTCGGCGGCATGTATGTCTGGGGGAGTGCGACGGTCAGGACCTTTGGCGGACAGGAAATGGAGCCCGTCAAACACAGTGTCGAGCTCTGCACTATTTACTGGCATTTCCTGTTGCTGGTGTGGCTCGTTTTGTTCGGGTTGATGTTATCAACCTAGGCCTTGTTCATTTTTCCTGGGGTTATCTATGTCAGAAGCGGTAGCGGAACCAACAAGCGGATCAGGCTTTGTAGAGGACTGGTCGCGGGATAAGCAGGTCTTCGGCGTGCCCTGGGGCAAGGCGATGATGTGGATCTTCCTGCTGAGCGACACGTTCATCTTCAGTTGTTTTCTCGTTGGTTACATGATGGTGCGCATTTCGACGACGGACCCATGGCCGAACCCCAGTGAGGTGTTCGCGCTGACGATGTTCGGCAAGAGTATTCCGCTGGTCCTGATCGCGATTATGACCTTCATCCTGATTACGTCGTCCGGCACGATGGCCCTCGCGGTCAATATGGGGTATCGGAAAAATCGTAAGGCGACGTTCTGGCTCATGGTTGCCACGGCGGTACTTGGTGCCTCATTTGTCGGTATGCAGGCCTTTGAGTGGACCAAGTTGATCTCGGAAGGCGTCAGGCCGTGGGAGAACCCATTCGGTGCGGCACAATTCGGCTCGAGCTTCTTCATGATCACCGGCTTCCATGGCATGCACGTGTCGGCGGGTGTCATCTATCTGCTGGTCATTGCCAACCGGGTGCGTAACGGCTTCTACGAGAAGCGCGGCGGCAAATACGAAATCGTTGAGATCACGGGCCTCTACTGGCACTTCGTCGATCTCGTCTGGGTATTCATCTTTGCATTTTTCTATCTCTGGTAGGGGGCGCCCATATGGCAGCTGAAGGACAACAACATCCGC
>Ga0209456_10001093_pt1 | contig 13492 bp, 7 predicted proteins | sample COG_11_FD_184755 | JGI IMG/M metagenome (GOLD analysis project Ga0209456, IMG submission 184755) | Pelagic marine sediment microbial communities from the LTER site Helgoland, North Sea, for post-phytoplankton bloom and carbon turnover... | ecosystem: Environmental > Aquatic > Marine > Neritic...
GCTGGGCGAGGTTGTCCGGCGAGGCGCCCCTTTACACACGTAATTCACTGGCGGCTTTATCCACTAACAAGGTCATGAGCCATGCGCGGGCGGCAACTGAACTGGCTTATCGGCCGCGCCCGTTCAGAGAATCGATTGAGGCAGCTTTAGAGTTTTATAAGTTAACATAAACAATAAGATATAAAATATAATTAAGGTAAATTATATATTGAATATTGAACTATTCCTGAACCAGTCATTTAACTGGGTTGCCTATGGCACTCTGGCGCTCGCGGCCCCTGTCTTTCTGTTGCTTCTTTTTGTCAGGGCACCTTATGGAAGGCACATACGCGGGGGATGGGGGCCGGTACTTGATAACCGGATTGGCTGGTTCGTGATGGAGTCTCCGGCTGTAATGGTATTCGCCGCTATCCTGATTTTCTACGCCAGTTGGAATATCACCGTAGTGTTGTTGTTTTCGTTATGGCAGTTACATTATTGCCACCGTGCTTTTGTTTATCCATGGACATTGAAGAAAGGCAGGAAAATGCCTTGGTTGATCCTGATGATGGCAATAGTATTCAACACCACCAATGCTTATCTCAATGGCTGGTCGATTGCCAGCCATGGATATAAATATGACCTAATCTGGCTCGCTGGTCCCCAATTCATCATCGGAGTGCTGATCTTTTTTTCAGGTATGGCGCTCAACAAGGCCTCTGATCAGCAGTTGGCCCGTTTGAGTCGCACCAAGGGTGAGAAGGGCGCATACCAGGTTCCCTATGGACTGGCCTATCGCTGGGTATCCTGTCCAAATTACCTGGGTGAAATCATCCAGTGGACCGGCTGGGCCATAGCGACCTGGTCATTGGCAGGCTGGGTATTTGCCATCTGGACCATGGCCAACCTGGTGCCACGGGCGTTGGCGCATCACCGTTGGTACCGGGAGACCTTCGAAGATTATCCTGCGGCGCGTCGTGCGCTGATCCCTTATTTGCTTTAAGCGAAACCTTCCTATTTGGCGTCTTTGTCCTGTTCGATAGTCTCCAGGCGGCTTTGCAGGTCGGCCACCTGGGCTTCCAGTTCCGCTACCCTGACCCCGAGCGCCGTCGCGGAAGCTGCTACCGGTATTGGACTGACCGGTTCCGGAATATCCGGCTCACCACTCAGGAGATGTGCGTAGCGGCCCTCTTTCTGACCGGGCTGACGGGACAGGGCCGTAACCAGTGGCGGTTCACGCTCGAGCAGTTGTTGTAACGCAAATTGCACGTCATCAAGATCGTCAAAATCGAACAAGCGGTGCGAATTGGTTTTCAATTCAGCCAGGGTCTGCGGACCACGCAGCATCAGTGTGCCAACCAGGGCGATGCCCTTGCTGTGCAGGTTCAGGGCCTTGTTGGCGAGATGCTGGTATTTGGGAACCCTTGCACCCCATTCTTCACGAACCATGTGCATGGCTTCGAGTTCACGCAGCGTATGACCAACCTCTCCCTCGCTGTAACTGACAACCGGGTGACGGGAAGTCTTCTGGTTGCATGCGTTGCGGAGGGCATTCAGGGTCAATGGGTATTGATCGGGTGTGGTTTCCTTCTTTTCCATCAGACAGCCCAGTACCCGGACCTGGATAGGTGTCAAATCGTTCACAGCAGTACTCCGTTGATGTTCGTGGATATTCTACCTGAACCGTGAAGATGGGAAAGTGTCATGGTGGTTGCAGTAGAGTGGTTGCCGATTGGTTTCTTGTAGCTGAATAGATAGGAGGGGCGCTGGGGTGGTGGTATTGCCTACCAGGACACGGCACGAGTACGTCCCTGTAGCCTCTTTCTCGACTTCCTGTCTCGCAAGGTCCTGGTAGGCAATACCACCACCCCAGCTTCAACTGAACATAGTTCATCTATCAGAAACCATAGGCCTCTGCTACCCTGTCGAAGCATTTGGGTAGATGACTAAGGCTAGGATAAACTCCCATCACGCAATTGCTTGTTTCTTCTTTTCAGACGTTTTATCTATTTCGATCAGGCGTCTCGAACCGGCAAATACTTCTCCGGTTTGACCATGGATAGAGACGATATCGCCGGTGACTATGGTATGTTCAACCTGGCCGTCGCCGCCTGTCAGCACTGCCTTGTCCTTGTCCACCCGAAGCTCGGGTACGCCTAGCACGGCCGTGTAATATTGATCTTCAATACCATGCACACAGACCGCTGCGTGTGAGGTGGAACCACCACGTGCGGCTAACAAACCGTTAACTGACAGGATCAGGGGGATTTCATCGGGAACCGGGTTTTCCAGGACCAGCAGAATACCATCCGTTTCACTGTCTTTTTCATCCGCCAGGCTTTCCAGCTTTTTGACGTCGGCCTCATTAAAGGCTACCCGGCCACGGAAAGCGCTGCCGTTGATACCAATGCCCCGCCCCGCTGGTTCCCCTGGCTGATCGAAGGTCCGCTGGCTGAACCTGTGGTTCATCTGCGCACTGCGTGCCTGCAAAACACTCAATACTCCACGCTCGACCGTGAATTCAATTTCTGCATCCGAGCCCAGAAAACGTCTCAGGCGGGCACCGACATGATTAAGTTTACGTTCCAGCATGGGTGCGAGGGTACGTAAGCGTTGCACCGGTTCAAAGGACTTCGCCGCAGTTAAACCGCCAACCAGGTCGTCACCACTGGCGCTGAACTTGATGTCTCCGGTGAACTCCCGGAAACCAGTGGTCTGCATACGCGTATTGGGAATGACACCGGTCAGCGAGATTCTCATCTCATCAATACCCGGTTTTAGTTCCTGTCGGTTGCTGCGGTTGCCCGAGGCCATTTGTTGCACGATAACAGCCGTATGCCAGCCCTCGCTCAGATGCTTGATCGCGCGATATTGCTTTGCCCGGTCCCGATCCCAGGATGCGTGCACTGCGCGAACGGCGGTTTGTAACTGGAGTTCAACATCATTGAGTATTGATTCGAGATGATCGGCATGGCCTGCTGCCCGAATGGCCTCTTTCGAGGCTTCGACAACTTCACGCATGGCGCTGCCTTTCAGGTCGGTCTTGAGTGTTACACCATGGCGCCGCTTGGTTTTCTCAACCAGGTCGAGTGCCTCGAGATCAAAGTTCCAGACACCCGCTGAAAATGAAACCAGGAAGCGCCGATATGCATCCCAGGCATACCACTCGTCCTCGCGCGCCAGGGCCTCGGCGACGGCGTCGTTCATACCGACGAAGACCATGGTCGCCAGCATGCCAGGCATTGAGAATACGGAACCGCCGCGTACGGCAAGCAGCAGCGGCGTATCGGGGTCACCGAGGGCCAGGGACCGGCCTTCGTTCCGTTCAATATTCTGGGTCAGCAATCGAAGGTGCTGTAGTACTTCACGTTCGAGCTTTTGTGGCTCACGTTTGTGCAGACCCAAGCGCGGAAGGGTGGTTGGAATAATGAATCCATCCCGTGTCGGAATACCCAGATACGCGATGTAAATCAGGCCACTGCCCTTGCCGCCATAACGCCCCTGCAGACTGGCAGCCTGTCTGTTTTCGACACGTTGCTTTATGTCAATGGCGTCTGACAGGTGAACAAAATCCCAGGGATCACCACCAGTACCACCAACTTCCGGTTTCGCGTTGCCGCAAAAACTCTCGGACAAAAATGTCCGCGACAGGTCAGAAAAATGTACCAGGCTATTCAGGTCATGCATGGTGCGTTGGAAATTGGCCAGCACCGCACGCATTTCGTCAGGCCCGTAACCAAGGTGTTCAGCCATTACTTCATAAGCATGGCTCACCCGGTGTACAAGTCGATGGTAGTTACGCTGAATATGCTCCAATACATCCAGTCGTTCAGATGGACTTCGCTCAGGGTTCATGAGCATGGCGGATAAATCCCAGAGTTCGCGTGAGTACAGGCCATCCCGGTCCAGGTTTCCAGCACACAGATGAACAATAGACAAACACTCGTCCAGCCTGACGCCATTTTCCATGTAGTCGGAGGCAACATGTCTGAGAGCGAAGAAACCCAGTTCCTCCAGGATGCAATCCAGCTGGTGGAGCAGGTAGCGTTGGGTGGTAAACACACCGTTACCGGCCAGGGATTCGAGTTCACGCCGCAGGCTGCAGCTACGTTCAAAGGCTTCAAACTGCGTGCCCCCGGCATAGAGTTCGAGCAATTCATCAAGCGCCACGAAAAGCGAATCCTGGTGATCGTGCCGGACACGGGAGCAGAAGCTTAACACTGCATTGCATGCTTTCTCCTCGACCTTCCCGGCCGGGAAAGATTCGTCTTCCGGAGAGGCCTCCTGTAACTGGCGTAGCGCCACTTCAAACGGTTCACGTGCACCTGCCGTCCAGGTTCCATCGCGAAGCTTGCTCATCAGGCTCCGAAGACGGTGTTGGTAGACCCACTGGTTCCTCGCGCGAATTCCCTTGTTGACCAGCGATTCGAGTTCCTCTTCCAGTGTATTGGTCGATTCGCAGCGAATTAGCTCGCCTGCATAGGTGTCACGCCATTCGCCGATCCTCCTGCTAATCTGCGCGCTACCCAGGAGCTGCTCGAGGTTGGCGGTAATGCGCTTCACCAGTTCTGTAACTTGCGGGTTTGAACGCGCAGCCTCGTCTGCGGGCCCGGGAGTTTCACGCCCCGGGTCCGGGAACACGGCTTCTCCCGTCTCTAACCATTGAAGGTATGCATGCGACAGCTTGAGGGTATGCTTGCCCATAGCATGGTGTGTGCTTCTGCGTATCTCATTGGTAATCGCACTGCCGCGAACATGCACTTCGGACAGATCGATGGTGTCCTGCCAGACTTCATCGATTAGTTTTGGCTGTGAAACAAGCCCGGAGATGCTGCGTACCAGGATACTGGTCGGCAGGCGCAGGCGTTCGGCGAAAGGGCCGTTCATGAAATCCGCCAACTCGTGGCGTACGCGTGTAATCTCCGGCTTGAGATTCTTGGCACCTGGCATACCGCGGTATGAGCTGCTGCAAAGGCGCGCGACCAGGAAGCGCAGAACATACACTGCTTCGTGGCGGCTGCCGCAATTGTTCAGGCGTCTGAGCAGACCGGCCAGGTCACGCAGACGGGCAACCTGGATAGTGGGCATGTCATCGACATGCAAATGATAAATCTCGCGTTCAAGATCGATAACCGTGCCCTTGAAGCCCGTCAGTTCAGCGATCAGGTCATCGGTGATCAGTGTGCCGTGCGCCAGGCGCAATTGCTTGATGGGCTTTTCTGAACCCATCTGTACCGCGTAAACCAACAGTCTGCCATGCGCATCGTAGGGCACGATCAGGCTGTCCGCAGTTCTGAGTAAGCGGTGGTTTGCGATCTCGAACATCCGGTGGCGATGTCTCAGGAATGTCAGGGTCTCCAGGTAACGGCGCAGCGCTACCTTGCATTCCTCCTGGTGCTCCTGCTCGCTGCCCTGTGCCAGGTAGGCCTCGGCCAGGGCAGTGTTCAGGCTGGTTATGGATAACTGCTCCCGGGTGCTGAAAGAATCCTGCTCAACCGGCAATATTTGAACGGGTATATGGTTGGCAATTACCCAACCTTCCTGCAGATTGGATTTTTCGTTGACCAAGTCCATACACTTCTTACCGGTTGGAGCACCGACGATAAATTCCTTTGCCTGTCTGACCAGTGAAATGGCGAATTTCATGGCGCCCGTGCTCTTGCTTGCAGGCAACTATAGGCAGCGCCCCCCACCGTAACAATGATCTGGGTCAATAGTCTCCCTGCAAATGATGTCATTCGTATGGGTGTCGATGGGCCATGACGTCAAACGAGTGATCGATTACTACTTTAATGACACGAATAATGGCATGATCTTCGTCGTGCGATGACACAAGTCATGGGTTCATCGAGCTTGATTAATGTAAGATTAAGCCGATTACCTATCATTGCTTTACACCCACATCAGAAGTGCTTGCGTGCAAGGGTTCCAAATAATGCAAATATCCGAATCTACCTCAAACAAGATTACCCGGCTTATCAGTTCGGGCATCCCGTTGCTTTACGTGGCGACCTGGGAAGAAGAGCGTCTTGAAGAGATGCTGGCTACCGCTTCAAAAGAACAGTTCGGTGATGACCGGCCACTCTGGACATGGTCGGCCGCGCTTGGCTTTACCAGCGGTCCGGGGCAGGATCGGGGTATTCTTGATCCCATCGAAGCGTTGGCATTTGTAATCCATGCAGAGACCGATGCCATTTGCCTGATGAAAGACCTGCCGGCGCTTTTTGCAACCAAACCTGCGCTGGTACGTGCCCTGCGGGATGCATATGACGCGTTATCCCTGAGGGCAGGTACGCTGGTTCTGTCGTATCCGTCAATTGATATTCCGCCAGGCCTGGGCAAGGAAGTAAACCTGATTGAATTAGCCTTGCCGGATGCCGCGGAATTGCACGGTTTACTGGCTACCCTGAACGAAGCTTATGCTGAAAACGACCGGGTTTCAGTTGAGTGGCTCGGGCGGATTTCATATGCCACCCAAGGTCTTTCATCAAACGAGACACGGGATTTGTTTCACCAGCTGATGAATGAAGCGGTGCTTGATATCGAGGAGGCGCTTGTTGCGATCAACCGTGCCAAGGCACAGTTGCTGATGAAGGAAAACTGCCTTGAGGTCGTCTCGAAAACCTATGATATTGACAAGATAGGCGGAATGGACAAGCTCAAGAAATGGGTGTTTTCACGTCAAAAATTATTTACCAAGGAGGCCCTGGAGGCAGATATTCAGCTGCCTGCCGGTATCCTGATGATGGGAGTCAGTGGCTGCGGAAAGTCTCTTGCGGCGAAAACCATTCCTTCGGTCTGGGGCTTACCCTTGATTCGACTGGATATGAACAAGATCATGTCGGGCGGTTGGGGTGCTCCCGAGGTTGCCTGGGAACGCGCCATTCGTGCTGCTGAGAACGCCGCACCGGTGGTTCTATGGATCGATGAAATAGAAAACAGCTTTGGTTTTTTGCACGATACGGCAACCAGTGGAAACATGACTATTTTCTCGTCATTTTTGACCTGGATGCAGGAAAAGCCATCCAATGTTTTCGTTGCGGCCACTGCCAACAGGATAGAAATATTACCTCCGGAAATGATCCGTAAAGGCCGCTTTGATCAATTGTTTTTCGTTGATTTGCCCGAGGCGCCGGCGCGTATTGAGATCCTGAAAATCCATATTCGGGGCCAGGGCGGGAACCCTGAAGAGTTTGACCTCGACCACCTGGCCAAGATCGTGGCCGGTTGGACGGCGGCCGAGATCGAACAGATGGTCAGGGCGGCAAAGATAGACGCTTTTACCGACGGGCGTGAGTTTAATTACGACGATATCATTCACAATATTTACCGGATTGTGCCCTTGTCGAAGACCATGTCAGAGCAACTCAATGCCTTGCGTATCTGGTCACATAACCGCGCCACCAAGGCAAATTAATTTTTTAATTGGTGGGTCTACAAGCCCACCCGGTAACCAGACTGGTGTATATTAGTATAATATAATATTACTTGACGAGTCCCGGAAGTAAGCAGCTATGTCAAAGCCATTACATGATCCCCTGTCAAAACGGTTCGACGAAGAAAGCCGGGTAGAAGTCAAAAATACAACCTGCTACATGTGTGCCTGCCGCTGCGGTATACGGGTTACCTTGCGCGATGGGGAAATCCGTTACATCCAGGGAAACCCGGATCACCCGCTCAACAAGGGTGTGATCTGTGCCAAGGGTTCCAGCGGTATCATGAAGCAGTATTCACCGGCGCGCCTGACAAAGCCCTTGTTGCGTAAGCCCGGCAGTGACCGCGGTGACAACGATTTCGAAGAGATTTCGTGGGACAAGGCCTATGAAATCATGGTGGAGAGGATGTCGCATCTACGCGGCACCGACCCGAAAAAACTCGCCCTTTTTACCGGTCGAGACCAGATGCAGGCACTGACCGGTCTTTTTGCCAAGCAGTACGGCACACCCAACTACGCCGCGCATGGTGGGTTCTGTTCTGTGAATATGGCTGCCGGCATGATCTATACAATCGGTGGCTCGTTCTGGGAGTTTGGCGGGCCGGATCTGGAGCGCGCGAAGTTATTCGTCATGATAGGTACGGCGGAAGATCACCATTCAAATCCGTTGAAAATGGAAATTTCCAAATTCAAGCGCCACGGTGGCAAGTTCATTTCCATCAACCCGGTGCGTACAGGTTACTCCGCCATTGCGGATGAGTGGGTTCCGATCAAACCCGGAACCGATGGGGCGTTATTCCTGGCCCTGTGCAATGAAATTATCAAGCAGGGTCTGTTTGATCGCGAGTTTCTGACACAGTATTCGAACGCCCCTGAGCTGGTCAACATGGATGAAAATTCATCAGAGCACGGTATGTTTGTGCGTTTTGAGATACCCCACGATGAGGGCTGTTTCGACCCTCAAAACAAGTTGTGGTGGGACCGGTTGCAAAACAAGGCGGTAGAAAATCGTGCGGCTGGCGCCGACCCCTATCTCCTGGGTGAATATAGATTGGATGACGGCACGCCGGTTAAAACCGCATTCCAATTGCTCGCGGACAGGGTGAAGGAATATACCGCCGAATGGGCATCAGGCGTTACCGGTGTACCCGCAGAAACAATAGTGAGACTGGCCCACGAAATGGGTATTACTGCACGTGATGAGAAGATCGAATTGCCCATCCAATGGACCGATTGCTGGGGTGTAGAACACGATACCGTGACCGGAAACCCTGTAGCCTTCCACGCGATGCGGGGCCTGGCAGCGCACTCCAACGGCTTCCAGGCCATTCGCGCCATGTCCATATTGATGAGTTTGCTCGGTACCATCGACCGGCCCGGTGGTTTCCGCCACAAGGTGCCGTTCCCGCGCCCGATACCACCCTGCGCCAAGCCACCCAACGACTCGCGCGCGGTCAAGCCCAATACACCGCTTGACGGTATGCCTCTTGGCTGGCCCGCGGAGCCCGATGACCTGTTTGTAAACGATGACGGCAGCCCGGTACGTATCGACAAGGCATTTTCGTGGGAGTTTCCATTGTCCGTACACGGCATGATGCAAAATGCCGTTACCAATGCCTGGCGGGGTGATCCCTACAAGATCGATACACTGATGATATTCATGGCCAACGTGGCCTGGAATTCGAGCATGAATACGACGGGTGTGCGGGAGATGCTCAATGACAGGGATGAGAACGGCGAGTACAAGATTCCTTTCCTGATCGTTGCCGATGCTTTTCAGTCGGAAACCGTTGCGTTCGCCGACCTCGTGTTGCCGGATACCACCTATCTCGAACGCCATGATGCGATGTCCATGCTGGATCGCCCGATATCAGAGTTTTCAGGCCCTGCAGATTCAGTACGCATCCCCGTGCTGCCGCCGACCGGTGATTGCCGGCCTTTCCAGGATGTCATCATCGAACTGGGCTCGCGTCTGAAGTTGCCGGCATTCACGAATGCCGATGGCAGCGCCAAATTCAAGGACTACCCGGATTTTGTTGTCAACTATGAGACCTCCCCCGGTTCCGGTATCGGTTTCCTGGCCGGTTGGAGGGGCGCCGGCGGTGAAACATTTCTTAAGGGTGAGCCCAACCCGAAACAATGGGAGATGTACGAAAAGAACAACTGTGTTTTCCATTACGAGATGCCAAAGTCGTATCAATACATGCGCAACTGGAACCAGGGTTATCTCGAATGGGCAAAACGCCACGTGCTTTTGCGTTACACCGATCCCATCAATATTCATATCTACTCCGAGGTGCTACAGAAGTTCCGCCGGGCCGCACAGGGTAAAACAGACGGCAGGCAGCCACCTGACCATCTGCGCAGGCGGGTGGAAAAGCACTTCGACCCGCTGCCATTTTTTGAGCTACCCCTCGAAGCGCAGCAATCCGACCTGCAGAAGTATCCGCTCAACGCCATCACCCAGCGGCCGATGGCGATGTATCACTCCTGGGATTCACAAAACGCCTGGTTGCGGCAGATTCATACCTACAACTTCCTGTATGTAAACACCAGCACTGCAAAGGCAGCAGGTATTGAAGACGGTGGCTGGATGTGGGTGGAATCCATGCACGGCAAGGTTCGTTGCCTGTGCCGGTACTCCGAGGCCGTGGAGCCCGGCACGGTATGGACGTGGAATGCCATTGGTAAATCTTCAGGCGCATGGGCGCTTGATGGGGATGCCAACGAGGCAAAACAGGGCTTTTTGCTTAACCACCTGATCAGCGAAGAGTTGCCACCGTCAGCGGATGGCGATCACTTGTCCAACTCTGACCCTGTTACAGGGCAAGCCGGCTGGTTTGACGTGCGGGTGCGGATTTACCCTGCCACAGAAGGCGAGGAGCAGGTCAGTTCACCTCAATTCGATACCATTGGACCCGTCCCGGGGCAGATGACTGAAAGGAAGCCCAGCCGCTGGTTGACCTATTTTGCCGGCAGGAGGGACGGGGCATGAAACAACTGGCCCTGGTAATCGACCTGAACGTCTGCGTGGGCTGTCATGCCTGCGTCACCAGTTGCAAGGAGTGGAATACATCCGGTACCGCCGGCCACATGGCTGATATGAACCCGTTTGGCAGGAATCCGACCGGTACCTTTTTCAACCGCGTGCAGACTTTTGAAGTGGGTCAGTTCCCTGAAACCGAAACCGTTCACTTCCCAAAGAGTTGTCTGCATTGTGAAGACCCGCCCTGTGTACCCGTGTGTCCGACCGGCGCCAGTTACAAGCGTGAATCGGATGGTATCGTGCTTGTCGATAGCGAAAAATGCATTGGCTGCAACTATTGTTCATGGGCCTGTCCATACGGTGCACGGGAGCTGGATCAGCACCAGAAGGTCATGAAGAAATGCACGCTTTGTGTAGACCGTATCTACGATGAAACGCTGCCCGAAAATGAACGTAAGCCCGCCTGTGTGATGGCCTGTCCGGCGGACGCACGTCTTTTTGGTGACGTAAATGATCCGGATTCGGTTGTCTCGGTCGCCATACGGGAGCGTGCAGGTTATCAGCTGATGCCCGAGTGGGGTACAAAGCCCGCTAATCACTATCTTCCGCGTCAAAGGGCGGGCATCACCATCCATGAGGACGAATTGATCCGTTCGGACAATCCGCTCAAATGGGAGCATGGGTTACCGATGCCGGATGAAGATGCCCCGACCTTCGATGAAGTTACCAGCTGGTAGAGGGGAACCCCTGAATTGATCATGAACTCGTATCTTGCAACCAATATAACCAGCTTATTTGGATCACAATGCACTTCGCCCCTGATCAAATCAGGGTTTCCGCTTGGAGGCTAAAACCCATGCATCCCGCATTTTCCATTATCTTTCTCACCACCCTGATCGGTGCCGGGCAGGGTCTGTTTCTTGCGCTCTATAGCGGTCAGTTATACTCGGCGCTCAAGGTGTTGCCGGCACAGGATTCGCTTCATTTTTATGCACTGGGTAGCGTGCTTGTGCTGGTGCTGCTGGTCGCCGGATTGGCGAGTTCATTTTTCCATCTTGGCCGCCCGGGGCGCGCATGGCGTGCTGCCAGCCAATGGCGGACGTCCTGGATGTCGCGCGAAGTCATCGTGCTGCCGGCTTTTATGGCAACTGTTGTGCTTTGGGGTCTGATTCACTACGGCGGGTGGAACCCGGCCTTATTCACCGTTCGTGATACGTACATAGTTGACCTGTCGCTCGTTTCCGGTGCTGTAGCAACCATTCTGTGTTTTGCGCTTTTCCTGTGCACGGGAATGATCTATGCCTGTATCAAGATGTTGCAGGAGTGGGCAACACCGCTGACAGTCATCAATTACACACTGTTTGGTGCGGCTTCAGGCTCCATGTTGGCAACCGGTTTTGCCGCGTGGCAGGGTTCCACACTGACCGAAGTTTTTGGCGGCTGGGCCATTATCCTGACCATACTCGCATTGTGTACCCGTGCAGCCAGCCTGTTCAGAAACGCACGCATCAAGCCCAAATCAACAGCACAGACGGCCATCGGAATCCGCCATACCTGCATCGAACAGAAAGCACAGGGGTCCATGGGCGGTTCGTTCAACACCCGTGAATATTTCCACGGCGCGTCGAAGCGTAAGTATAAAATCGTCAAGTGGATGTTCCTGATACTGGTCTTTCCCATTCCCCTGTGCCTGTTATCCGCCGGCCTGGTCTCAAATGTACCGGGTCTTTACACGGCAGCTTTCCTGGTACAGTACACCGGCCTTTTAATGGAACGCTGGTTTTTCTTTGCACAGGCAAACCATCCGCAGAATCTGTATTATCAAACGGTCTGAACGTTGACCAATGTCGCCTGGAATGGCTACGCTCAACGACTCAGTGGATCCGAACAGTGCAGAGGTCTGTGTCGAATGAAGCCAGCTAATGAAACGTAGACCCCTATTGCTGGCAGCAGTTGTTCTGCTCGTTGTCTTCATCCTGGCAAGTGCCTTATTCCACGTACTTGATTTTCGGCAACGTGAAGTCGGGCAGCAGGCAGATGCACCGGCCACTACCGCACTCACAATGCCGGAGTTGAGCGATGCCGATTATGACTGGATAGGCTCACGTATCTACCAGAATGAAGCCCTCGGCAAGGCTGAATACCTGACTCACTGGAATGACGGAGAGGATTTTCCCTCATTGGGTATCGGTCACTTCATCTGGTTTCCGGCGGGTGTCGATGCGCCCTTCGATGAACAGTTCCCGGCAGTGGTGAGTTATCTTCGCCAGCAGGTTCCCCAGGCCTTGCAGGTGCCGGCCTGGTTAGAGGAACTGGATCCGTTTGTTGCTCCCTGGAACAGCAAGACGCAATTTGATCAGGCCCGGTCATCCGCGGAGATGACATCGTTGAGGCAATGGCTGGAGGCGACTCGGCGGTACCAGGCCAGGTTTATTGTTTCGGCCTTTGAAAAGCGTTGGCTTGGTCTGGACCTCCCCATTCAGCATAAACAGGAATTGACTGGCTTGTTGCAGCAGATGTTTGAAACACCGGAAGGTCTTTTTGCTATTATAGATTATTATAATTTCAAAGGTTTAGGTGATAATATTCGAGAAAAATATCAAGGTCAGGGTTGGGGCCTGGTACAGGTGTTAGATGCCCTGTTTGAATTGCGTATGGAGGAAGATGAGTGCGCCGAAATCGTCACGCACTTCAGGGATGCCGCCGCCAGTCAACTGAGATTGCGTGTCGAGTTATCTCCGCCGGAAAGAAGCGAGGCCCGCTGGCTTGCGGGTTGGTTAAAGCGCCTCGATGGATACTTGCTTCCTGATTCAAGCACGGCGGTCCCTGGCACATGCGGTTTTCATGTGACGCCATACCTGCAAAATCCCGCCAGGGACGCCATCACGTTGATCTGGTTCAGTAAAGAAGACAGGGCGGGGCAGTTGACTGTCTGGAAAACTGAGGGCGGCAGCTTCGGGGAAGGGGCGCTGTTCGAATCCAGCCCCGTCAGAGCCGAGGCGTTGTTGTATCATCCCGCAGAGAACTGCCTGGAACCGGATTGCGACAAATCAGCCTTGCCTTATCTGCACCAGGTTCGTATGACCGATCTT
>Ga0209456_10001094_pt1 | contig 13485 bp, 7 predicted proteins | sample COG_11_FD_184755 | JGI IMG/M metagenome (GOLD analysis project Ga0209456, IMG submission 184755) | Pelagic marine sediment microbial communities from the LTER site Helgoland, North Sea, for post-phytoplankton bloom and carbon turnover... | ecosystem: Environmental > Aquatic > Marine > Neritic...
GGATACTCTTTGTCGGAATCCGGGTCGTCAGACCAGTGGATACTGGTGCGGAACGTTTCCTCTATCCCGTGGTGGCAGGTACCGCATGTTCCGGCGATATTTTCCGGGTTGACCAATGCACGTGGATCTTCCGGCGGGAGTTCGGAGTGTGCGCCGTGGCAGTCGGCACAGGTCGCTGCGACGATCAGGCCGCTGTCTGTCAGCGCGCGGCCATGGACGCTATCTTCATAGCTGCCGACGATGTCATCCACTTTGGCGTGGATCCGCGTAGCTGCCTGCTCACCAACACGGTGACACGCTCCGCACAGTGTTGGGACGTTGCGAGGGTAAGTCGGCGACGCTGGCACTTCACTGCCGAGCGTCGCGTGCTGCGCATGACAATCCTGGCACGACGGTGCATCCGGATCGTTTTCTGCGTACAGGGTTCCGTGCGTGCTCGCCTGGTATTCTGTGACCTGTTCGGCATGACAGACACTGCAATCCACTGCCGACACGATCGTTTCACAGGCGCGTTCCTGGGCAACCGTTACATCCGTATGGCATTGGGCACACGCAGTGTCTGTATGCGCCGAGCCCTCGTGGGCCGCCTCATCGATGTACAGGCTGATCGTCTCACCGCCGCGAGTCATCGTGAGTTCGGTGTCGCTGTGGCAAGTCAGGCAGTCTTTATCCGCCAGCCCGTCAGGATAGAAGACGTTACGTATTTCATGCGGTGCGTGGCAGTCAACACAGGTCGGGATTTTGCCAGGGTCCTCGGTCCATAACCGGCCCTCGATCACCTTGCGGTGTACCTGCTCGATTTGTCCGTGGCATGTCGTGCAGGTCTCGGCAACATTGTCTGCGTGGATGCTTGACCGCTTGTCGGTGTGCGAACGAATGTCATGGGCCGTGTGACAGGAAGTACAAACAGCAGTAACGGTAAGGCCCTGCCGGAACAGGCCCTCACCGTGAATGCTCATCGAGTAGTTGCCGAGGATATTTTCCTGCGAGATATCGTGAGTCCGTGATACAGGCGAGCCTTCCTGGTGGCAGGCGCCGCAAAGCAGCGGCACGTTCATCACTGCTGTGGGCGAACTATGGTCCGACGCGGACAGGATGTCGTGCTTGCCATGACAGTCGGCACAGGCCGGCGCCATAGGATCACCGTCTTTTGCGGCAGCGCCGTGCAGGCTACGTTTGTGCGCTCCGGCCTCGGGCCTGTGGCAGCCACTGCAGTCGACGAGCTCCAGATCCCTGCGCGTGGAATGCCGTCTCTTTGTCGGGTCCAGATCAGCATGGCATTCAACACAGGCCATGTCGGCGTGGACGGACGATGCGTGAACTTCTGCGCCCACGAACATCGACATTTCTTCACCGGCAAACTCGCCAGTGAGCTCAGGGTCGTCGTGACACTCGAGACAATTCGTATTGTCCTGTGCCAATGCGGAGCTACCCGCAAAGCTGAAGATCGCGCCCACCGCTGCGAGCCAAATTGTTCTGCGACCCCTCCGGGTGCGTCCACCCATCGTTATTCCCTCAAGCTCATTCCTGGATTCTTACGTGCGTAATATTCCAATGAGCTTGAACTTGGTATCAGGGATTTCCGAGGTCACTCGGCGAACACAGGCGCCATATCGATGTAAATCCTGTAGACGGAGATGAGCCCGCCTTCGACCTCGAACACATTGCAAAATGGTAGCGTGATCTGGCTGCCGTCGTGCCGCGTGTAGGTCACCTCACCTTCGCAGACCGCCGAATTGCCGTCCGCCACGACACGCGTCAGGTCGTGCCTCAATGCCGCAAACATCGAGAAGAAGTCGTTTACCGATGCACCGATTCCGTTGCGGCCTGTGACGGGCGGGGAGGAGCCGAATCGAAAGGTGCAGTCTTCGGCGATGAAGCTCAAAAAGCTCTCCGTGTCCATCGAATCGATGGACGCGAAGAGCTTGTCAAATTGAACTCCGGCCGTGCCGTCGCTCATTGCTGAGATGCGTAGTAGTGCAGGAGCGCTGTTTCGTCAGCTTCGCTGAGCGCATCCATTTTCTCTTTCATTTTCTTGTCTTGCTCACGCGCGCCTGAAGCGTAGTCAGCAAATGTATTCTTCATATAGCCCATCCACTGGCCAGCAAGAATACCGGCCTCATCGTCAGGGTTTGCGCCACCGTCCGAGTGGCATTTTTCGCATTCTGCGTCATGCACGGCTTTGCCGGCAGCCGCCAAACCCGCATCAAATTCCTGCTGGGCAGCAACGAACGGCAGTTCGAAGTAGTACAGCGCAAGATCTTCGAGCGCCGCATCGTCCAGGTCAGCGACTACGTCGCACATCGTCGTGGCGGGCCGGCTGGTATCACCCTGCCGATATTCGCTCTCGCTGCAGGGACGTTCGTTGTCGCGGAAGAAGAACAGAGCATCTGCGTGTGTGTATTCCGGCATGCCGGCGATTGTCGGCACATCCGACCATTGGCTCACGCCGTCATCACCGTGGCAGCCATTACAGTTTTCAATAACGGCTGCATCCTGCGCGAATGAAAGCGGCGCAAACATGCCGAGTGCCAGTGAAATCGCGGTGCAATAAAATTTCTTCATGACATTACCCTTTGACTTAAAATTGCCTTGTCTAACTCTGCTTATACACGAGTTCGCATTAACACAGCATGAACAGGGCCGAATACATACTAACCCAGCACCTATTTGCCACAGCCAGCCAGCCAGTCCAATAGGTAAACCCCACAGGATCTCAACTCATCATCTGGCCGCCGCAGCACTCGTCAGCGATGGCGTGTATGCGGTCCCAGTCCCGAACCTCGACACGACCACGCGGCGCGTAGATCGCCCCGTTGCGTTTCATCATCGCCATCGACCGGCATACCGTCTCTTCGCGCAGACCCAGCAGGCTTGCCATTTCGACACGCGAGAAAGGCATCGAGATGTCGCCATTGCCATTTGTAGATTTTGGAACCATAAGCATGATGAAGGAGGCGATCTTGGATGCCGCGCACCGGTGCCCCATGACCTCCATTAATGCCCGGCTGTGAGCCAGCTGGGCATTGATTGCCTCAATCAGACGCATACCAATATCGCCTCGGGCACGAACCCTGGTCAAAAGGGCGCGTTGATTGATGCGGCAGGCTTTCACCGACGTTGCTGCGATGGCCGTGTACGCGTAGCGCTTGTCGTTAAGTGACTGCAATCCCACGAGCAGGTTGCGGGGGCAACTCAGGCCTACGATCTGCTCGCGCCCATCCGGCGTATGAGTGCAGATCTTTACCATGCCTTCAGTCAACGCATAGAGACTTGAACTCGGTTGGCCCTGCATGAACAGCGTCTCGTCATGCTCGAATTCCACGTCGTGCACATAATCGCCGACCGCGCATTCAAATTCAGCGTCCGCCAGTATGCCGTTATCGGCATGGATATCCTGAAATGGGCAGTGACTATTCGAGCAGTGCATAAACCGATCTTCTCCAACATCTTATTTAGACGTTTTACCTCCGCTGGTCGATAGTCGATTGCCGCCGTATATCCTCGGTATTTACGTAGCCAAAACTGACATTTGTCAGTTCTGATTTGCGTCCGCGCTCTGGCTCGTGGCCAACTTCGAATCGCGTTATCCGTATACGCATCATCCACTTGTACGAATAACGGCAAGACTGACATATGTCAGTGTTTTCGGAAATACCCGAATCTACGCTAGCGCAAATGCCGGGGTTCCGCCCAAAAAAAACCAATAACGACGGACTCCGGGCTCGCAAAAAAACTGAAGAGTAAGGAGTAGGACATGAACCGGTTCGAAATTTTGAGACGTTGGGCCTGGTCAATCCTCGTCGCTAGTGCGTTTGCGTTCGGTGGATGCTCGGGCGACGACGGTAAGAATGGCGCCGACGGCACCGACGGCAGAGATCCCGTTGACACGGGTACACTCAGCGTCACTGTAACTTCGGGCGGTACTCCGGTAGCCGGGGCGACCGTAACGACCGATCCTGCGACAGTGAGTGTGGATACCGATGCAACTGGCTTAGCCGTATTGTCCAGTACTCCAATTGGTTCGTATAGCGTGACCGTCACCATAGGAGGCGTCACAGACACCCAGGATTCAGTGAGTGTCGCGGGTGGCCTGACGACAGACCTGTCATTTTCCGTGAGTGGAGTTCCCGGTGCGGTTTCCGGCACTGTACTCGCGCCAGACGGCACACCCGTTGAAGGCGCAACGGTATCAGCGCCCGGAAGCGCAGACGCCGTAACCGACGCTACCGGTGCTTTCGTAATTGACGCCGTCGTTCGCGAATTCCTGTCCATCACGCCACCGGCGGGATCCAGCATGCTACCAGCTGACACGCGCCACTCTGTTACACCGGGTGACGTTGTCAATGTCACGCTGTCCGGCGGTCCAGACCCCGGTTCGAACTACGCCTCCAGCGACGCCTGCCTGCTCTGCCACGGCGGCGGCCTCGCCGATGCGTGGATGAGTTCGGGGCACTATCGCGTCATCGAGCGGTCGCTCATCGAAATGGACATGAACGGCTGGCCAGTCGATCCTGGTGCAGGCAATTGCAGCGCCTGGTTCGACACTGGTGTCGTTTCCAATATTCCGCCCGAGCCCCCTGTCAAAGGGCAAGAAACTCACGCCACGTATATCCGCACCTGCAATAACAATGCGGACTTTAGCTTCGACGTGCTGTTCGATAGCGACACGAACGGTGTTCCGGACGAGAACGTGGATCTGGTTGTTCCCGTGTATGCGACTTACGGCGGACCCGGCACACAGGCCGGTGAAATTGACGTATTACAGGAACGCGGTGAGGCCACGGACATTCACGGTGCGTGGAAACAGCGTTACATGTTCAGTATTGCCGACCTCGGAAGCTGCCCGCCGTTAAACCCTGAGGGCACGTTCCCGAAGAACCCCAAGCCGGCCTTCATAAACTGGGATACGACCCAGACCTGTGAAGACATGCTGATTCTGCCGATCCAGTTCAACCAGCGTTCCCTGGCATGGGTGCCCTACCATCAGTATGAGTGGTATGAGCAGAAACGAGCCTACTCGAAAAAATGCTCTGGCTGTCACGAAGCCGGTATCACGTTGACTGCTGTTGACGGACTGGTCACCCAGTATGCCGCTGCTGATTACCGGATCGGTTGTGAGAAGTGCCACGGTCCGGGCGGCAGCCATATCACTAGTGGCGGTGATCCGAACAAGATCATGAACCCGAACCATATGACGGTTGAAGCTGCGGTCGACATCTGCGGCGCATGCCATAGCCGTGGCTCAGATCCGATCGATGGCACATTCGGATTCCCATGGCGTAGTGACGTGGCCGACTTTGACGGCAACTTCGTCGCCGGCCTGCACACGCTGGACTGGGATTCTATCGATGCGCCGGAAGGCTACTTCCTGCAGAAACCGGGCCGCTGGCCAACAGGTTTCCCAGCGAAGCATCGCCAGCAGTACAACAGCTACATTCAGTCGGCACACGTCGACAATCCGTATGAAAAGCTGGCCTGCTACGATTGCCACTCGCCGCACAGCGGTCGTGGTGGACCGTTCCGGTTCACGACTGACGACTTCGCGGGTAACGAGTTCCTGTTCGGTAGCAATAGCAATGCGCTCATGTCGAACGTGCGCTGCCTGAGCTGCCATGCATCGCATGGGCCGTTCGCAACATTGACTAAGGAAGATGTCGCTATCTACCACACGGGCAGAGGCGGCACGGTTGACATGAACGGCGTAGCAATGGCACCGACGCCCGCCGAACAGACCTCCGCCGAAGACCTGATCTCGATGGCCGTCAAGGCTCACAGCGGCGAGAGAGCAGGCATGCCATTGGCACCATACCTGCCTGAGGAGTCGGCCATCCCGGCCAACTACCTGCTCGGTGAAGGGCCGGTAGGACGCTGCACATCGTGCCATATGACGAAGACGGCGAAGAGCGGCACATGGTTCGACGATTTTGACGGGCTCCGAATCGAAGGTGATAACACCGATCACAGCTTTAGGATCGTTGATATCCAGCCCGGAACGGATCAGCCGAATACGTGCGGCCGCTGCCACGCTTCATTCCGGACCTCATCTGTGCCCCCCGGTGGTGACTAATAGTCCCTCCTGAAATGGGGAGCCAAAAACGGGCCGGGAGAGCAATCTCCCGGCTTTTTTTGTGCCAATCCATAGCGAATCAACTGCCTCGAATGGCGCTAGTCGCATACGCATCATCCACATACCGGAACTGACAAATGTCAGTGTTGCAAGGTTGGTTCAGTTCTACGCTATGCCAGATGCCGGGGTACCGCCCAAAAAAACCAATAACGACGGGCTTCGGACTGATGAAACATCTAACAGTAAGGAGTAGGACATGAACCGGTTCGAAGGTTTTAGACGTTGGGCCTGGTCAATACTCGTCGTGAGTGCCATGGCATTCGCCCTGGGCGCATGCTCAGGTGACGACGGCAAAGACGGCGTTGACGGCGTTGACGGCCAGGACGGCGCACCAGCACCTGTGCCTGACCCAATTGATGCGGCTATCGAGATGGCCCAGGTCGAGTCCTGTAATACCTGTCACGGCGACGCCGGTGCATACCACCAAGCTGAATACGACATGTACCAGGAGGACGACAACCCCAACACGTTGTCGATGACTTTTGACGATCTGGACGTCGTCGCGGCCGCAGGTGGTGGCTTTGACCTGACATTGGATTTGAGTATCACGAAGAACGGTGCACCGTATATCGATCCGATCGGTGCTTCTCCATCGTTCGATTCGCTAAGCATCTATATTGCCGAGTACGACAGTGCCACAGGCGAGTTCTACAACTCCGCCGGCGGCTTTGCTTTCGGCCTGAGTGCATCCAATGCGGCAAGTAACGGCGACGGCAGCTACACGCTGACGCAAAACGTCCCCGTTGACCCCACCGCTTTCGGTGGCGGCGCAATCATGGGCCGTCTTGTCGACGGGCTGCTCGATACAGAAGATGACAATTACGCCCCGTCAGAGGGCAGACGCGTACAGATGTATGCAGACAATGCCGCCGCATCCTGGCCGATCGGCGATATGGCTACGTTCGAATCGGCGGCCAACGTCGAAGCTTGCCAGGCCTGCCATGGCACACCGTATCGCAAGCATGGCAACAGCCCGGGCGTGGTTGCCGGCGCGCCTGACTTCACGTATTGCCGTGGTTGCCACAACGATACCGCCAATGGCGGTCACGCCGAGTGGCAGCAAGAGCAGGACGATGCATTCACCTGGGCAACTGACGGCCTCCCCGGAGCGACGCCAGAGCAGACAGCCCGGTGGGCATACCAGCGCACGCTCCTGAATGACGTGCACATGTCGCACGCCATGCATCTCCCGTATCCGCAGTCGATGGCAACCTGTAACACCTGCCACGAAGGCAAGCTGGCGCAGGTCCTCGACAACAGCAACTTCACGTGGGAAACCTGCCAGAGCTGCCACGTGATCGAAGGCATCGACTCATGGCCGGATGACGGTACTGGAGATGAAGAGAAATACTACCAGACGCACAGGGCCCCAGCGTTCGATTACCTGTGGCAACGCGGTCCCGACCTGACGTTCCATGACGTCGTCGCAAACCCGGATTGCCAGGGCTGCCATGGCGCCGGTATCTCCAAGGAATTCAGCGAGTACCACAACGGCTTCGACGAGCACATCTATGACGACACCGGGCAGCGGTATTCCGACCTCTACACGGTTTCGATTGACAGTGTCTCGATGGCCGGCGACCTGATGACCGTAGCCTTTAGTGGCGATCCTGCGATCGTCCCCGAGCTGCTCGTCTCTTTCTACGGCTGGGATAGCAAGCACTACATCGTCGGCTCGCACGAGCGCGATTCCAACGACGTCGATTGTCCGCACGATCGCCGGCCTGGCTGCAACGCCGAATACGAGCCTGAGAGTTCCGGCGGCGGCGCGAATCCTCTGTTCACCGAGGATGCGGCCAGCGTACCGGGCGCCTGGATCGTTCATTTTGACACGACTCAGTGGCAACTCTACAAGACGGATGACATCCCGACGCTGATCGCCGACGGTGTTGTAACCAAGGCCGAGGTCTCGCTCACACCTGCACTAACGCTTGGTGGCCTGGACGTCGCGCTCGAGGCTGTCAGCGACACATTCGACATTGCTGCTAATGCGATAATTGCTGACTACTTCGCCGACGCTAATGAAATCGTCGATATTGACAAGTGCAATGCTTGCCACGACGACATGGGCGTCCTGCCTGTCCACGACGGCAGCGGCCGATTCGGCGACGGCGTGCAGGTCTGCAGAGCCTGCCACACGACAACGTTCCCGGGCAGCCACATGGAAATGCAGTCGCGCTCGATCGACAGCTATGTGCACGCAATCCACTCATTCCAGCCGTTTGATCTGGGTGATGTAGACCCAGCCGATCCGGTTGAAGTGAAGAGGACCAATGCACACATGAAGCACAAGTTCCCGTTCTTCACGGCGCTGGCCTGCGAAGGCTGTCACGTAGACGACTTCGTCGCCGGTGAAGTGCGCTACAACGTACCGGATCAGTCCCAGTCGATGCCAGGCGTCCTGGCAAGCTCTGACGACATCCCGGACCGGAATGTTGGGTTGTATCCCGAGGAGGTGACTGGCCCCGCATCGAGAGCCTGCGGCAGCTGTCACCGAGCTGTCATGATCAATAAAGATCAAGCCGGTGACCTTGCGTCATTCAACGCGCATACCGACGCTTTCGGTACCTACGTCGAGAACGATTCCGACGACGCGATCCTGTTCGGTATCGTCGACAAGATCATGTCGTGGTTTGAATAGTTGACTGACAAAGAGGCCGGCCGCAAGAGCTGGCCTCCACCCTGGACTGGCCGGGAGAGCGATCTCCCGGCCTTTTTTTGTCCGAAATCTAAATAGGTAGATGTACGAACGGCTGGGCGGTCAGCTCCTATATCAGCCAGATAGCCAATCCCACTAGAATTCAAGCCAAGAAGTAACCAGAATGGCGGCCACTGTACCTACGCCATTAATGCAACCAGGGTGATAGTCATGGCAAGATTTTCAAACAACGCGGTCCGTATTGCGGCCCTCATAATGCTCGGTATGTCCCTCGCTGCGTGCAGCAGCGACGGCAAGAAAGGCGAAACCGGCTCAGCAGGACCGACCGGTCAGCAGGGGCCGCAGGGACCGTCCGGCGGTACCGGCCTACCCGTAGATTCGGCCGAGCTAATCAATATAGCCGTAGCCACCGTGACGGTTCCGGCTGGCGGCGGCGCACCCGTAGTCGAGCTCTCGCTTTTTGACGACAACCAGGTCGGGCTGTACGGACTGCCTGCGGGCGACATTCGCTTCACGATTGCTCAGCTTACCCCCGGCACGGGCGGTGGCTCGAGTGAATGGCAGTCATACGTGACCCGCGATAGTGCTGGTATCACGGACGCCCAGGCGACCACGGAAACCGCTACTGCCGGTACCTGGATGGACAACAACGACGGTACCTACCAGTACACGTTTGCCATGCCCTTGACCGATTACCCGGCGGGACCGGCCTACGACGAGACCAAGACACACCGCATCGGTATCGAGATTCGCGGCCAGGCCCCGATCTCGGGCAACGGCATCCATGATTTCGTGCCGGTTGGCGGCGACCCGACATTCGAGCGCCGCATCGTCGACAACGATACCTGTTTCGCCTGCCACGACATTATCAATTTCCATGGCGGCCCGCGAACCGATATCGACTACTGCGTTACCTGCCATAACCCGTACTCGATAGACGGCGACACCGTGGCCGAACCCTGGGGCGGCACAGTCGATATGAAAGCCATGATCCACAAGATTCACTTTGGTGTGAACCTGACCGAAGGCTATTTCATCGAGGGTTTCGGCGGCAACGTGCATGACTACTCAAACGTTGTCTTCCCGCAGGACGTACGCAACTGCACAACGTGCCATGACGAGTCCGATACGAATACGCCACAGGCCAGCAACTGGCGCGAAGTTCAGAACGTCGCCTCTTGCGAAACCTGCCACGACAACATCGACTTCGCGGCTGGCGACCATATCGGCGGCATCAACGACGATGCGGCGTGCATGCAATGCCACGGACCGGATTCGACCGTTAGTGGTGGCAGCCTCCGGGTCGCAGTAGTGCATGCGCTTCCGACGCAAATCGCGAGCCAGAGCTTCCAGTACAACATCGAGAACGTAGTCGACATGAACGTAGGTTCCATGCCCACGGTTGAGTTCTCGGTAACCAACCCGCTGGACGGTTCCTACTACGATATCCTCAACGATGCCGAATTCACGACTTGTGCCGGTGGTGCAAGCCGTCTCCAGATCGGTATTGCCTGGAACACGGACGACTACACGAACACGAATAGCGGCGCCGATCCGGCCCAGCCTGTCGCGGCGGGTCTGAACGCGCTGGCGTGCTTCGGCAATCCTGGCGCAACGCCGGTTGCAGGCAACCCGGGCTGGTTCAGCGTTACGGCTACGGCCCCGTTGCCTGCTGATGCGGTTGGCACTGCGGCTGTGACGATCGACGGCCACCCGGCTGTTGATATCGATGGCTCGATCGAGCGAATTCCGGTACGTAATGTCGTTGAATACTTCGGCATCGATGGCGCGGCTGCTTCCGAGCGACGCGAAGTTGTCGATATTGCGAACTGCGACAATTGCCACAAGGAGCTCTCGTTGCACGGCAACAACCGTACCGACGAGCCCCAGGTCTGTGTGACCTGTCACAACCCGAACGCTACCGATCAGAGACAGCGTGGCGCAGGCGATTGTGACGCGACCCTTGGCCCGGACGATGTAGCGGTAGATTTCAAGTACATGGTCCACGCGATTCACGCTTCGGGCGAGACCGGCGTGCCATACCAGGTTTGTGGCTACAACAACTCGGTACACGAGTACGACTTCCACTACCCGGGCCACGTCAACAACTGCGAAGGGTGCCACAAATCCGGCACGTACTTCCCGGTTGATCCGAGCGAGGTTCTTGGCACCACGGTAGACACGGGTGCGGATATCGTCTCCCCGACCGATGATGTCGTCATCTCGCCGAACTCAGCCGTGTGCTCGACTTGCCACGTCGCTGACCTGGCGAAACAGCACATGATGCAGAATGGTGGTGACTTCAACGCCACGAAGGCAGCTGACAGCACCTTGATTTCGTCTGGCGTCGAGACCTGCGAACTGTGCCATGGTCCGGGACGCACGGCCGATGTTGAGGAAGTACATGGTGTCAGAGACTTCCCACTAAACTGAACTGAAGGAAGGCTGCTGCCATGAGGCTGCTAACAACCATCATCGCTACGACGATGCTAATGACCCTGACCGTCAGCACGGCTGACGGTCAGGAAGCCAACTACAGCCGAGAAGGCGCCGACACCTGTCTTGCCTGCCACGAGGAAGACTCCACCCTCGCGCTGTTCCGCGGTGCACACGCCGTACCGACGGACCCTAACGGGCCGTTCGGCCACGGCCAACTGCAATGCGAGGCTTGCCACGGACCTTCGGGCGATCACGCGGGTCGCGTTCGGCGCGGTCAGGAACGACCACCACCGGGCGCCAACTTCGGTTCCGACGTCGAAACCCCGGTTGATGTGCAGAACGGACTGTGTCTCGACTGCCACCAGGCTGACGCCGGCTTTGGCTGGCATGGCAACGACCATGACATGAACGACATCTCATGCGCCGACTGCCATACGAGTCACGCTGCGACGGACCCGGTCCTGATGACCGCGACGCAGCCGGAAGTGTGCTTCGATTGCCACCAACAGCAACGTACGCAGACATTGAAGCCCTATGCTCACCCGATTCGGCAAGGCAAGATGGATTGCAGCGGCTGCCACAGCACCCATGGCGAGACGAGCGAGTGGCAATTTGCCCAGCAGACGCTTAACCAGACCTGCTTTGATTGCCATGCCGAGAAACGCGGCCCGTATCTTTGGGAACATGCGCCGGTCGCCGAGGACTGCGGCAACTGTCACGATCCACATGGCTCCAATTATCCGGGCATGTTATCCATGCGCGCGCCGATGATGTGCCAGAGCTGTCACTCGCAGCAGGGTCACCCGAGCATTCCCGCCGATAGTGATGGCCTGCCGGGGAATACACCATCGCCCTACATGCTCGGCCAGAACTGCCTGAACTGCCACACGCAAGCGCATGGCTCTAATCATCCGTCCGGATCGAGGTTAATGCGATGAGACGGAACAAATTACTAGCAACAGCAATCTCCAGCGTACTGCTCGCTCCTGCGGCCGCAACGGCGCAGGTCGACACCAGCGAATGGAACTGTGAATACTGCCCGTTTGAGAGCGGCTATCGTGCTGAGTACGAGGTCGGCGCCGACTACGTTAGCGACGACGCGTTCCGTTTCGGCAACGGCACCGGGCTCGATGAGAAAGGCGCTTATGCCGATCTCAACGGTGAGGGCCGCTACCTCAACGAAGGCACCGAAGTTACCTGGTATGCCGAAGACCTCGGGTTCGATTCACGTGTGTTCGAATTCGGCGTCGGCAAGCCGGGGAAATTCGGCATCGATCTCGGTTATCGGGAAATTCCGTACCGTTTATTCGGTGACACCGTCACACCTTTCACCGGCAATAGCGACACGTTGAACCTGCCAGCGAGCTGGGTTACCGCGGCAACGACAGGCGGCATGACCGAATTGTCGACATCACTGATGCCGCACGAAATCGCGATGGACCGCGACATCCTCGAGTTCGGCGCCAACTATCTGCCATCGTCGAAATTCCGGCTGTACGCCGACTACCAGCGTCAACAGCGAGACGGGACGAAGATCATGGGCGGGTCGTTCTTCTCGCAGAGCGCCTACCTGCCACGGCCTGTCGATGACTACACCGACCGCTTTGATGCGGGCATTCGCTACGCGAACGGTCCGTTCAACATCGCACTGGCCTACTACGGCTCGTTCTATACCAACGAACTCAGTTCGCTGACTTTTGACAATCCATATACGCCATTCCCGGGTGCTGACCAGGGCCGACTTGCGCTTGAACCCGACAACGAGTTCCAGCAATTCTCGCTTTCGGGTGCTTACCGCGCTCAAGCCTGGGACACGGTTGTTGCGTTCTCACTGGCATCCGGTAGTGGCGAACAGGATACGACCCTGCTGCCCTACACGATCAACCCGAACTTCTTTATCGTCGCGCCGCCATTCAACGGTGAGGTCGATACGACCAATTACGGTCTGACGCTAACGACGCGTCCGCATGACAAGCTCAATATCAGGTTTGCGTATCGCTACGACGAACGTGACAATAAATCGTCGGTTTCGCTGTGGTCACGGGTGATTACCGACTCACTCACATCAGGAGACCTCGAGCCGAATATTCCGTACTCGTTCGAGCGCGGACGACTCAACCTGAGCGGCAACTTCCGGCTGTTTGACACGGTTACGATCTCGGGTGGCTACGACCGCACCGACTATGATCGCGACTTCCAGGAAGTCGCCAGCCAGACCGAGGACAATGGTTGGGGCAAGCTTCGCTGGCGGCCCACT
>Ga0209456_10001098_pt1 | contig 13454 bp, 14 predicted proteins | sample COG_11_FD_184755 | JGI IMG/M metagenome (GOLD analysis project Ga0209456, IMG submission 184755) | Pelagic marine sediment microbial communities from the LTER site Helgoland, North Sea, for post-phytoplankton bloom and carbon turnover... | ecosystem: Environmental > Aquatic > Marine > Neritic...
AACGTTGCAAGCAGCGATGCAAGCTGGCTCAACCAGCCTTCTTTCTCCATCCCGAATACACAGGAAGGGGCCTCTTCCCCATCCCCCGGCATGGTGCAAAACTGCCCCGCCTTCGCCTTGAAGCCGGAAACATCCACCCATTGGCGATGGCTTTGCGGCAGCGCCTGCCGCCATTGTTCGAAGCCACTCTTTTCCAGGGGAATGAGCGCAATAGCAGTTTTTGAGGAAATATCTCCGGATACAGACTGGTAAGCCACGGTGACTCCGTTTGAATGATTAAACAATATGAGGATAAATCAGTTTACCCAGATCGGTACCGCTGCTCAATCAATCCGGGCTCTGTAATCTCCGCCATTTCTGTGAATATGAAGGTACAAGCCCCCCCTGACGGAGACAACGGCCCCCTGGAAATCAACCAGGTCACTAACGCCCTGGCCGTTCACACCGGTAATGATGTCCCCCGGACGCAAGCCGTTGCGGGCCAGTTGGCTGCCGGACTCCAGAGCGGAAAGCAGTATACCCTTGATCCGGTCAGACCTCAGCTTGGTCGGCAATTCCTCGAACGATGCACCTTTCAGCCGGCGATCGACAGCTCCACCATCGAGTACCTTCAGGGCTTCGGCGTTGAGCCTGATCTGTTTCTTCTCCTGGTTCCGGAAAAATTCCAGTGCAATGGATTCATCCAGCGGCAACTGACCTTCGATGTTGTGAAACTCCCGCGCATTATTCACCGGATAACCGGCTATTGCGGTGATCACATCTCCGGCCTGGATGCCGGCCCGTTCAGCCGCTGATTCCCCGGCCACTTCCGCCACCAGCGCGCCCTTGCCATTTTCCAGGCCAAAGGCGCCTGCCAGCTCGGCGGTCAAATCCTGGACATAGATACCGAGTGTGCCGCGACGAACCTCACCGAACCTTGCAAGTTGATCCATCACGTACTTCGCCATGGCGGATGGAATGGCAAATCCAATTCCCACATTGCCACCGCTTGGCGTAAATATCGCGCTGTTTATTCCCACCAGTTCGCCCCGGAGGTTGATCAGCGCACCGCCTGAATTTCCCGGGTTGATCGAAGCGTCGGTCTGTATGAAATTCTGGAACTCAAGTCCGCGAAACCCGGCCCGGCCCAGTGCGCTGACGATCCCGGAAGTCACCGTCTGGCCAAGCCCGAAGGGATTACCCACTGCGACCACGAAATCTCCGACCCGCAACAGGTTCGAATCCGCCAGCGGCAGTGCCCGGAGATTGTCGGCCGGAATCCTGATCATCGCCAGGTCAGTATCGGGGTCGCTTCCAATCACTTCTGCTTCGAAGCTCCTGCCGTCGGCCAGCGTCACCGAGATTTCGGTTGACCCCGCAATAACATGATTATTGGTCAATACGTAGCCTTGTTCCGCATCGACTACGACGCCGGAACCCAGGCTTTGTGAGACCCGCTCGCGGGGCACGTCAGGCACATTGAAAAAGCGCCGGAAGAACGGATCGTCAAGCAAGGGGCTGCGAATACGCACGCGGGTCTGCGTGTAAATATTCACCACCGATGGCGTGACGCGCTCCAGTACAGGAGCCAGGGTTGGCAAGGGGGCACCTTCAACAGCGACGGGCAGCGCCCCCAGCACCCCGTCTGCCGGAACGAGCATCCCGGCCAGCCCCAAAATCACGAATACCAACTTAAAAAACGGCTGCACAAGCACTCCAAAACAAATGAACGATCAATTGACCGGAATCCTGCCAGTAGGTTCTGACCGGACGCAAAAATATGATATCAGCACCTCAATCGATCGAAAACTTGCCATTTCATCAAAAACCGGATATATAGCTCTGAAAGAAAGAGTTTTGCACTAAATCTTGAGTCTGGACCGTATATTGCAGTAGTGAGAGGGACATGGACCTGCAACAACAAGTATTACGGACTGACGTAGCGGGAATGCCGCTGGAATGGATCGGCTACCAGGAGGCGGTTCGTCTGATCTCCCTGGACCAGGTCTGCTATTCCCTTGGAAAAACGCTGTACTTCATTCATGGCGGCATCAATGCCGTCAGTGGCAAACAAAGCGTGATCGAAGTCAATGCCATCATCGCCAGCCACGGCCACCATTCCCACGCCCACCTTTTCTCGGCAACGTACACTCCGCCCCTGAGCAACAAGGCACTATTTCGTCGCGACCAGTCCTTGTGTTTGTATTGTGGTGAGCAATTCCCAAATTTCATGTTGTCGCGGGACCATGTAAAACCTCTGAGTCAGGGCGGCGAGGATAGCTGGGTCAACGTAGTCACCGCGTGCAAGCGCTGCAATAACCACAAGGCTGCCCTCACACCCGAGCAGGCCGGTATGGAATTGCTGGCCATTCCGTTCACACCCACGCACGCAGAATACGTCTACCTGCAAGGCCGCGGCATCCTTGCAGACCAAATGGAGTTCCTGCTGGCGCACTTCCCCCGTAAAAGTGTTCTGCGCCAACGAGTTGAGCAGGGAGAGGACTTGCTGAACTGAAGGAGTCCTCCCTACTCATGCAATAGAGCGGTAACTTCTCAAACAACGCTGCCTCAGCATGCCGCCGAAGTCCAGTTCATCGAACAGGCGGTTAAGCGAAGCTTCATCTACCGCTTTGCGTCTCACTTCCGGCGCCGCCAGCGTGGACTCCACGGCTGTCGCAATCACGGTCAGTTTCCTCGCCAGGTCAGCCGCATCCCGGTTATCCGCCAATTTTTTCTGCAGCGACTTTGCACCCCTGACTTTCAGGTGCTGAACTTCATCGAGCCGATCATACAGACTGTCGAGATCCCCGAAGTGTCCAAGCAAAGCAGATGCAGACTTGGGCCCGACACCGGGCACACCCGGAATGTTGTCCACGGAATCCCCCGTCAGCGCCAGGTAATCAGCCATCTGTTCAGGCGAAACACCGAATTTCTCGGTCAACTGGCTGGCGTTTAGCTTTCGATTGCGCGAGTAATCCCACCAGTGATCATTCTCACCGACCACTTGCGCCAGGTCTTTGTCACTGGTCACTACGCAAATGGGGTGCCCGCGTGCCTGCCAGTATGCAGCCAGCGTGCCGATCAAATCATCGGCTTCGTACCGGGGATCGGCAAAACACGGAAGACCCATGGCCTCGGCAACGGACCGTGCCCATGCGAACTGCCGTTTTAATTCAACAGGCGCCGGTTCGCGATTGGCTTTGTATTCCGGGTAAATTTCGTTCCGGTAACTGGTCGACAGGGATTCGTCGAAGGCAATGGCGACATGCTCGGCGGTGGTTTGTTCAAGCAGACTGCAGAGAAACCCTGAAAATCCGTAGACGGCATTGGTGGGCTCACCCGCCACATTGACAAATTCGTCCGACATGGAAAACCAGGCCCGAAAAATATAGATGCTGGCATCGACAAGGTATACGGGTGAAAGACTCATTGTTCGGTCTCAATTTTTTGCCTCATTTTCCGCATTTCCGGCGCTTCGACTGAATCGCCGGGATCCAGTGGCGACTTCATCACTTTCACCGCCTGGTTTTCACCCGGATTGGCAAAATAATAGACCTCTTCGCCCTTAACCGTACCAAGGGCAGGCCGGTCAAATTCATCAAGCGCAACAGCGATTGGAATGACTTTGACGACATTGGTGCCAGTGGCGTCCAGTTCGAGACGCATGATGCGCTGCGGCTGAAATCCATTCTGGATCATGATCAGTTTGCCCTCACTGTAGAACAAACCTGAAATTGCACCCAGGTTCAGATTTTCCGGACCAGTCAGCATGACGGACGTCTGTTGCGCAGGATCCACCACCTTGATGCCCATGGCGCTATCTGCAATATACAGTTTACCACTGTCGGGCGAGACAGCGAGATCACGCAAGCCGACGAGGTCTGGATTTCCGACGAATGCTTCCAGCCGTTCACCCTTGGCGGTCTTACGAAAAACAATCGGCTGGGCCAGATCTGTAATGAATATGTCACCATCCCCTGATACCGCGATGGGCCCCGGTTCATGGGCCTGGCCATCCAAAGGCACATCGAAACGGCCCTTCATTTCCAGCGTCTCGAGATCAAATTCAAACAAAGCTCCACGCCCTTTGTCACTGGCCTGGAACGCGGAAAACGCCGGCACAGCAGCGCTGGAAACCCACAGGCGATTGTTCTCGCTGTCCGCGTAGAGTCCCCGGATGGCCCACAGGCCGTTTTCATCATTGGCCTTGATCAAAACCTGTGTTGAACCGTCTTGCGAGACCGCAACTACGCTGCCGTCGTTTTCGGTTCCTACCAGGAAACTTTCCCGGCTTTCATCCCAGCTCATGGCGGCTGGACCGGAGAATTCAGCAGGCAGGGTGAAAACTACGTCCCCTCTGCCATTCGACACCCCGGCTTCAATCATGAGGTCGTTCAGGTAGGTCCAGACTTCGGAATCCCGGATATTCTCGGTGTCCGGATTTTTGCTGAGATCATAGGAAAAACCCTGTTGCTGCATTTTTAAAAGGTAGTGATAGGCTGTCCTTTGCCGCTTCACCAGTGCACAGGCGGCAATAATATTTTCCATGTAACTGGGCTCATAGGGCCGCAAATCATGTAACTTCATATTAGCTGCGTAAAAACGCACGTATTTGCCGTCAGCGTAAGACTGCCGGGAGTTTTCCTCGAGCTCGGCGACACTTTCGATTGTTTTTACCTTCGAAGGGGTACTCGAACCGGGCTGAGCATCTTTTGGGCTCACCCGTTCGGGTTCAGGTGATTCCTGCGCCTGTAACGAAAATGTCAGCAACAGCGCGGACAATGCAGCGAAAATGCTGACAACAGTTATTCTTGACATGATTTTTCCTCAGAAGTCTTGTTTTTTGGGCATTGGCTCTCTTTGAGCGGATGCGTTGGAAATGGTTCCATGCTTGAACTGGTACTTCTTCAGCTTAGGAAGCTACAATCTGTCGATTCTACCAAATCCACAGGAAGCGAATCCATGAACAATGACATCACGCGCTACGCGGGAAAATACCTGAGCCTGTTGGAGCGGGACGGATGGGAGTTCGCCAGCAGAAGTAACGCCAGTGGAGTTGTCGTCCTGGTGCCGGTCACCGACCGGGGGGAAATTGTGCTGGTGGAGCAATTCCGCAAACCCGTTGGCAAAAACGTCATCGAATTGCCGGCCGGACTGGTGGGAGATCTCGATGACCCGGATGAGTCCATCCTGAAGGCCGCCAGGCGGGAATTGGAGGAAGAAACCGGCTTCGAGGCGGCGCAACTGGACTTGCTGATGAAGTGTCCAAGTTCAGCCGGGATGAGTGACGAAATCATTAGCTTTGTGTTGGCCAGGGGACTGCGCCGGGTCGGTCCAGGTGGTGGCGATGACAGTGAAGACATCCAGGTGCACACCATCCCCCTCGAGCAGGTTGATCAGTGGCTGCGGGAACAGCAGGTGGCAGGTAAACCCATGGATCCCAAGATCTACGCGGCGCTCTACTGGTTGTCAGAGCGTTCCGGGACTATAAGTTGAAAACACCCTACAAAACTCCCACCCGGACAGCGAAGATGTATAAAGAGGAAACGAGGATCATCAGCCAGGTCAGGGCCGCGCCGTATTTCCGGTAATTGTTGGTGCTGCCCGGTCGCCGTATGCCGTAGGCATGAAGCAGGCGGCCCGCCAGCAAGGAACCTCCCAGCGCATGCAGCAGCCAGGATGGAGTGGCAACCGACTCGGCGAGCATTAACAAGATCAACGCAAATGGCACGTACTCTATGAAGTTGCCATGTGCGCGTATGGCGGATTCGAGTTCGGATACTTCCCCCGCTCCCAGGGAAACGCGCTCGCGCAAGCGAACCTTTGATACACCCCAGGACAATATAAGCAGAAGTATGCCGAGCAGGGCAGCATAAAGCATCGTGACGTGATAGGGCATCGGGAATCTCCATGATGTCTTGTGGGACTGCGGGAAACTGTAACACAAGATAAAACCGCCCTTGACCGCTGTTGGGTCACAGTTCAACATGAAATTTTTGAATGAGTAAAACCATGTTGACCTACCGGACCATCCTCACTCTGATCATCGCGCTATCGGGCGCACTGAGCACCGTAATCGCATTTGCTGAGCCCGGCACGCCGGTCGCCATCGCCATCCATGCCGGCGCCGGTACCATCAGCAAAGAAGACTTTACGGCGCCCCTGGAACTGGAAATTCGCAGTACACTCATGCAGGCGGTCCAGGCGGGTCACGAGGTTCTTTCCTCTGGCGGTTCCAGCCTGGACGCCATCACCCTTGCGGTCACCATGCTGGAAAACTCCCCCCATTTCAACGCCGGCCGGGGTGCTGTTTTCAATGCCGAGGGCAAACATGAAATGGATGCCTCCATCATGGACGGTTCCAAGCTGGAAGCGGGCGCAGTGGCAGGTGTGCAAAACATCCGTAACCCTATCCTGCTGGCGCGAAAAGTCATGACGGATTCTGTACACGTGATGCTCATGGGCGAAGGTGCGGAAGTATTCGCACGGGCGAACGGCATCGAGTTTGCTGACGATGATTATTTTTTCACTGAGCGCCGCTGGCAGCAATTACAGAAGGCCAAAAGCAGCAAAAAGCAGGATGCGCACCTGCAGTCAGAATCCCCGGACCGCTGGTTGTCCACGGTAGGGGCTGTTGCGCTGGATGCCAACGGCAACCTGGCAGCCGCCACCTCCACCGGTGGCATGACCGACAAACGCTGGGGCCGGGTTGGCGATTCACCCATTATCGGCGCGGGCACTTACGCCGATAACCGATCCTGTGCAGTCAGCGCGACGGGGCATGGAGAGTATTTCATCCGCGCGACCGTCGCCCGTGATATCTGCGCGCGCGTGCAATACCAGGGCATGGACCTGGCCGCGGCAGCGGATACCGTTATCAATGGGCAACTACGGGATATGGGTGGTGATGGCGGTATCATCGCCCTGGACAGCAAAGGCAATATCGCATTAACCTTCAATACGCCTGGAATGTATCGTGCAAGCGTGGATGTTGAAGGAAACCTGAAGGTGGGAATTTACCAAAATGAATAAAAAATCCGGTCTGCCTGTTTTTGTAATCGCATTGGATGGCCTCGGCAGCATCTTCCTGATACTGGGCGTGCTTGGATTGCTGGAGGTGGATATCGGCCTGCCGGTGCTCACCGCTATTTGGCCGTTACTGCTCATCTTTGGCGCTGCCCTGATGGCGCCGATGATTATCTGGGTGATACGAAAGGCCCTGGCGGAAAAACGGAAATAGATCAGAGCTTAACCCGGGTTAACTCACCTGCCGGTTGACCCGTTGCCACAGCAGCATGCTGGCGTTTGCGCGGTTCAGCGTGTAGATGTGCAGGCCTGGTGCGCCCCCCTCCAGTAAGCGCTCGCACAAAGAGGAAACGACATCCAGCCCGAATTCACGGATGGATGCGCCGTCATCACCGAATCCTTCCAGGCGCCGGCGGATCCATTGCGGTATTTCCGCTCCGCACATGCCAGAAAACCTGGAAAGCTGTTTGTAGTTGGTGATCGGCATGATGCCGGGGGTGATCGGGATTTCTATGCCCGTGCGGCGGCAGTCATCCACAAAGTGGAAATAGCTGTCCGGATTATAGAAGTATTGCGTGATGGCCCCGTTTGCCCCGGCCTCGACCTTGCGTTTGAAATGCAATAATTCAGTCTGTGGCGTTGCAGATTCGGGATGGAATTCCGGGTAACAGGCAACTTCGATATGAAAGTGATCGCCAAACTCCTCGCGCACGTAAGCAACCAGTTCGTTGGCGAATTGGAACGGCCCCGGGCCGGTCATACCATCAGGCCTGTCACCGCGAAGCACAACCAGGCGATCAACACCCTTGTCGCGGTAGGATTCCAGGTTTTCACGCAGTATTTCCCGGTGCTGCGCCATGCAGGAAATATGCGGGGCTACCGGTACGCCTGATTCCCTTAGCAGGGCCTCAACCGTTTCACGGGTCGCATCCAGGGTAGATCCGCCTGCTCCAAAAGTGACGGAAAAGTAGGCCGGTTGCAGGTGGGACAGTTTCTGCCAGGTGGATTCCAGGATCAGCCGCTGTTCCGCAGTGCGGGGCGGGAAGAACTCGCAGGAAATGGCAGCCCCGCCCAACCGAATCAGTACCGGTAATGCTCAGGCTTGTACGGCCCCGCGACATCCACACTGATATACCGCGCCTGATCATCCCTAAGCTCGGTCAAATGTGCCCCGATGCGGTCCAGGTGCAGTCTCGCCACCTTTTCATCCAAATGCTTGGGCAAGACGTAAACCTGGTTCTCGTATTCATCACCCCGGATCCACAACTCCATCTGCGCCAGCACCTGGTTGGTAAAGGAATTGGACATCACGAAACTGGGGTGGCCGGTCGCACAACCCAAATTCACCAGGCGGCCTTTGGCCAGCAGGATGATTCGGCGACCGTCCGGAAAGATAATGTGGTCCACCTGGGGCTTGATGTTTTCCCAGCCATATTGCTTCAGGCTGGCCACATCGATCTCGTTGTCGAAATGGCCGATGTTGCAGACGATGGCCTGGTGTTTCATCGCAGCCATGTGGTCGTGGGTGATGACGTGGTAGTTGCCGGTTGCCGAAACAAAAATGTCAGCACTGGAGGCAGCCTCGTCCATCGTCACCACGCGGAAGCCTTCCATCGCCGCCTGCAAGGCGCAAATCGGGTCAATTTCGGTGATCCAGACGGTGGCGCCCAGACCCTTGAGGGACTGCGCACAACCCTTGCCCACATCGCCGTAGCCGGCAACAACGGCAACCTTGCCCGCAATCATCACGTCTGTTGCGCGCTTGATGCCGTCGACCAGGGATTCACGACAACCGTAAAGGTTATCGAATTTGGACTTGGTCACCGAATCGTTGACGTTGAATGCCGGGAACGGCAATTCACCGTCTTTCGCCATCTGGTACAGGCGCTTCACGCCGGTGGTGGTTTCCTCGGTCACGCCCTGGATTTTCGCCAGTGCCCTGGTGTACCAGCCCGGGCGGGTTTCCAGCCGCTTGCGGATCGAGTGAAACAGGGCGACTTCCTCTTCGCTCTGCGGATTGTCCAGTACGGATGCGTCTTTCTCCGCCCTGGCGCCCAGGTAAAGCAACAGGGTGGCATCGCCGCCGTCATCCAGGATCATATTGGCGAAAATTTCATCGCTGTCGCCCTGACCCTGGCCCCAGTCGAAAATGCGGTGGGTGAATTCCCAGTACTCGTCCAAGGTCTCGCCCTTGTAGGCAAACACCGGCGTGCCGCCGGCCGCAATGGCCGAGGCCGCATGGTCCTGCGTCGAATATATGTTGCAGGAGGCCCAGCGCACTTCGGCGCCCAGTTCCTTCAATGTCTCGATCAGCATGGCGGTCTGGATGGTCATGTGCAGGCTGCCCGCGATACGTGCGCCCCTGAGAGGCTGCTCATCGCTATATTCTTCACGCAACGCCATCAGGCCGGGCATTTCGGTCTCTGCGATCGCAATTTCCTTGCGGCCAAAATCAGCCAGACTGATATCCGCCACGTAGTAATCATGTTTATTCAGTTCTTCGATAACAGCATTCACTGCTTTACCTCCCGTAGATGTCATAGCGGCCACTGTTGTTCATATTGCGACTGCGGATTTGATGTGCTCAACGTGATCGACGGACTCCCAACTCACGTTCAGGTCTTCCCGGCCCATGTGGCCGTAAGCCGCCAGCGGCGTGTAAATTGGCTTGATCAGGTCCAGCATGCGGATGATGCTGTAGGGACGCAGGTCGAATTCCTGCCGGACCACCTGTTCGATCCTTTTGACCGGAAGGTGTTCAGTTCCGAAAGTTTCCACGCTGATTGAAGTGGGCTCGGCCACCCCGATGGCATAGGACACCTGGATTTCCACCCGGTCGGCAAGTCCGGCTGCGACGATATTCTTTGCCACGTAGCGGCTTGCATACGCAGCGGAACGGTCAACCTTGGATGGATCCTTGCCGGAAAATGCGCCACCGCCATGGCGAGCCATGCCGCCGTAAGTGTCGACGATGATTTTGCGGCCCGTGAGCCCCGCATCACCAACCGGGCCACCAACCTCGAAGCGACCGGTGGGGTTGATGAGATACTTGGTGTTACCGTTCAGCCATTCCTCGGGCAGCACCGGCTTGATGATTTCCTCCACCACCAGTTCGCGAAGATCTTCCTGCGAGGTGTCAGCATTGTGTTGCGTGGAGAGCACCACTGCGTCTATGCCGGCCGCTTTGCCGTTTTCGTAACGAAAGGTGACCTGGCTCTTGGCATCGGGGCGCAGGTGCTGCCGGCCGTCATCCGTGGTTCTGCGCACCACCGACTGGCGTTTAACCAGTTCGTGCGCGTAGTAGATCGGGGCGGGCATCAGCACTTCCGTCTCATTGGTAGCGTAGCCGAACATCATCCCCTGGTCGCCCGCGCCCTGTTCTTCAGGGCGTTCACGGCTGACCCCGCGATCGATGTCAGGAGATTGCTTTCCGATGATGTTAACGATGGCGCAGGTGTTCCCATCAAAGCCAACTTCAGAAGAATTGTAGCCGATGTCCACGATTACTTTTCGGATCAACACTTCCAGGTCGACCCAGGCGCTGGTGGTAATTTCGCCACCAATAATCGCCACTCCGGTTTTGATGAATGTCTCACAGGCCACGCGTGCTGCCGGATCCTGCTCAATAATGGCGTCCAGAACCGCATCAGAGATCCGGTCCGCCACTTTGTCCGGGTGGCCCTCGGATACCGATTCGGATGTAAACAGGTAACTGCTCATTGGTTCAAATCCTCTTTATATATCTTTCAATCAGGATAAAGAGATATATGATACCCGCAGTGTTTGAAAAATGCACCTATTGCCTTCACCGGGTATTTTTCCCTGGCCCATATTCGGGCTCAGGAAAAATAGAGCGATATGGCATCCTGCGGCCGATATATTGTGTGTCGGCGGGTTCTGTGCATAATAGGCCGTTAGGTTTCACTGGGCTGACTTTTTACGCTTTGCGGAGAAACACCTGATGACAGAACCACTGGTCATGAACGACGAGATGCTCATTTCGGGGATTATTCTCGCCATCACTTTCATCGGTATCTTTACCGAAACCATGCATGGCTTCCACCGCGCGAAATTTGCCATGTTGGGGGCAATCACGATGATAGTCGTGGGCCAGTACTTTGAATTCTATAATTCTTCCATGGCGTTTGCGGCCGTGGACTGGAATGTCGTTTTCCTGCTGGCCTGCATGATGGCCATCGTTTCGATCATGATACCGACCGGCGGTTTTGAAGTCATGGCCAACTACATGGCCAGGATCAGCAAGGGCAGACAATTCTTATTGCTATTCCTGTTGGGTTCAGCGGTCACCGGGCTTTCACTGCTGCTTGACAACGTCACCACGGTAGTCATTTTCGGGCCACTCATCATCCTGATTGCGCGCACCATGAAAGTGACACCGATCCCGTTTTTGCTGGCCGCTGCCCTCTTGGCCAACGCCGGCGGTGTGGCGACGCTGGTCGGCGACCCGCCCAACCTGATGATCGGATCTGCCAAGGGCATCGATTTCAACACTTTTTTCATCCACATGGGCGGCATTGTTTTGCTGGCCTGGATTGCGGTCCTTTTTACCCTGAGAATTTTGTTCCGCAAAGAACTGGCCATCGTGCCAGAGGGTAAGTTTGACGAGACAGCCGAATACAAGGACCGCAAGTTGTGGAACCAGAGTATCGCCGTGCTCGGCATCATGGTGTTGTTATTCATCATCCACCACCAGATCGGCTGGGAACCCTGGATGGTTTCTGCCGCGGGCCTGACCATGCTGGTATTCATTGCACGCAAGGTTGAAATGGACCACGCCATGGAGGATGTCGAAATCCCGCTACTGATTTTCTTCATCTCCCTGTTCATCCTGGTAGGCGGCGTCAAGCATAGCCAATTCTTGCAATACGTCGGGCAGTTCATTATTCCCTTTGTGCGGGAAGACCTGCTGATAGCGACCCTGGTTCTGATGTGGGTGGCGGCCGTGCTCTCTGCAGCCATCGACAATATACCGTTCACGGCAGCGATGATTCCGATCCTGCTGGGCATGGAACAAAGCGGCATCCACGTGGCGCCCCTGTGGTGGGCCCTGGCCGTGGGTGTAGGCATGGGCGGCAACGGCACACATATCGGCTCAACGGCCAACGTGTACATCGTGACCATCTCTGAGCGCCTGGCCAAGCGGGAGAACAACCCCTCGCTGGCAATTACACCCTGGATCTGGTTCCGTTACGGATCGCCGGCAATGATTGTAACTTTGATTGTTTGCAGCGTGATCTTTTACACATTTTTTGACTTTTTCAACGCTCCTATCCCGGTAGTGGGCGGACCGGCTCACTGAGACAATGGACCCTGAAACCCGCAGTCCCCGAGCCGAATTGATTCGTGAAGCCGCGGTACTGCAAATAAAACTGCTTGCTGACGGTTTCCGGGATGCCGCACTGATCCCAATTTCCCTGGTCGCCGCCCTGATCGGGGTAATTCGGGGCGGTGACGAAGCAGACCGTGAATATCGCCAAGTCATAAAGCTGGGCCGCCGCAGCGAGCGCTGGATCGATCTGTTCGGACATCAGCGCCCCCTGGGCAAGCCTCACCCTGCCGACTCAATGGACAAAGTATTGGGACAAGTGGAATCCGCGCTAGTGAAGCAGTACAGGAAAGGGCAGACTACGGCCAAAGACCGCGCATCCGACCAGCAAGAATCAGACAAATTGTAAGCCCGCTAATACGAGCCGGCGATATACTGAGAAAGTTGCTCTACTTCGGCTTCTTTATCATGCAGCAAATGCTTGACCATGTCACCCAGGGAAACAATACCGGCCATGGACTCTTTATTCATGACGACCAGGTGCCGGCAACGGCATTGGGTCATGGTTTCCATGGCGACGTGGGCCGACTCGCCAATGTCAACTGTTATCAGCGGGGATGACATGACATCAGCTACAGCAGTAGTTGATGATGAAAGACCCTTGAGTGCTATTTTTCTCATGTAGTCCCGTTCGGTAATTATACCAACTGGCTGATGGTCATCTGTAATAACCAGCGCACCAATATTGGCCTCAGACATGGTTTTGATCGCCTCAAATACTGATACGCTTTTGTTGACAGTAAGGACCGTTCCCCCTTTGCGGCCGAGGACATCGTTGATTGTGGACATAGGCTTCTCCAAGTTCTTATCCCTTTCAATTCTATACGGAACAAGGGGAATTACAACAATTCAGTCTTTCTGTTTCGAGACCACGGTATATTCCGCATCGATCACTTCACCTTTCTGAGGCGTGCTTGCAGGGGCCGTGTCAATCGGGGGAATGTGGCGCCGTATCCACCATAAACGCAAGCGGAGGCCCAGCCAGAACAGCAGGCCGATGCCGACGGCCAGGGCCAGCACGATCAGGCCAAAGAAGAAGGCTGCAACCAGGGCCAGTACCGCCATCACGGCGGCCAGTACACGTGACAGGGGGTTCATGGGG
>Ga0209456_10001102_pt1 | contig 13421 bp, 14 predicted proteins | sample COG_11_FD_184755 | JGI IMG/M metagenome (GOLD analysis project Ga0209456, IMG submission 184755) | Pelagic marine sediment microbial communities from the LTER site Helgoland, North Sea, for post-phytoplankton bloom and carbon turnover... | ecosystem: Environmental > Aquatic > Marine > Neritic...
AGAATTGCTGTCCATATGCACATTCCTCCCCCGGCGATGCCGGCGCTCTTGGGTCTCTGAGCACCATGCTCAGACCACGCGGAGCGTTCCTTGGTGGTTCGACCCACGGATATCGAGGGCCATTTCACGGCAGCGAGTGTCCTTCTGGAGCTCGCGCTCCGCTCGGAGTTCGCACCAATGCGGGGCAATCTACCCAACCGCCGCCAGCGGCAAGCCGCATCGCAAAAAGGAGAACCCTTTTTGGGGCAACGCCACTCACAGTTCCAAGATACTCGCAACGCTCGACCGAGCCAAGTCTAGAACGGAATCAAAGAAGGAATTCGTCTTCAAGCTGTAGGATCTGGAGGTTTCTTCCGCGAATATCCGCAAGCTCTCTCAGCACCCTCGCTTCGAATGTTGGCTTGATGTGATAGAGCAGAATCGGAAGCTCTTCGGCCTGTTCGAGCTTGCCGAGCTCGGATGCGAGCATTTCCGGCGTTAGATGCAGAGAAGCATTCGCTAGATCGGTTTCATCGTTCGGAAACGACACCTCCATCATCAGCGCCTGAAGATCATCGAGTGCGTTGATGTGCGTCCACAGATCGTCGGTCGGTCCGGTGTCTCCGCCGTACACGATGCTCTTGTGGTTCTGACGAATGATGAACGCGGACGTGTCTACGGTGTGATTCACCATGACGGGCGTGACCTGGTAAGCGTCGATACTGGCCGCGTGGTTTGGTTCCACCTCGACGTAGCGCACGGTCGGCCCGCCCTTCGCGTCGATGAGTGTGAAGTCTGGCCAGATGATGTCGTTGAAGAAGTGTTTCCGGAGCGCTTCGATGGTCGCCGGGATCCCGACGATCTCGAGTGTCGAACCACCTTGCTGACACCGGTTGTCGGCAAGCGTCGCAAGATCTCGGATGTGATCCATGTGCGGATGACTCACGAGCACCGATCGAATGCGCTCCTGGTCATCGAGCGAAAGGGAGCCCGTGATGGCGCCGGCATCGATCGCAAGCGTGTCCCCAACGAGAAAGCTCGACGTACGATGCTTGGGCGTTTCGCCGCCATGACAGCCGAGCACGCGGAGCTGCATCAGGAAGCCCCCGAATCGCGGACGAAATCGAGAAACTCCGCGAGCCGCTCGCGATCCCTGATCAGCACGAAGCCGCCCGACACTTCGAGCACGCCGACGCGCACGAGCCGACGTAGCGCAGTCCGCACCTCGTTCTTCTCGACGCCGAGCGCGAGCGCGAGATCTCTGTCGGTGATGTCAGGCGCGGTCGAGCCTTCCGCCCTCTCTAGGGTCCCTTGAAGCTCCAAAATCAGGCGCGCGGTCGTGTCGCCTTCCAAGAGAAGATCGATGAATCGGTTCGCGTTTTCGATGCGCTCGGCGAGGTGCTGAATCAATCGAATCGCAACCTCACCGCTCCCGGCAACCATTTCTTGGAGCTTGTCGGCCGGAACCTTCAAGAGCTCCGCCTCTTCGAGCACCTCGGCGGTTGCAGAGCGCGGCTGGCCAGTGACGACCGCCATCTCACCAAAGAAGTCGCCCGGCCCGAGCGTCGAGACAACACGCTTCCGGCCCTGAGCTTCCTTGAGGACTCGAACCTTCCCCGCGCGAATTACGTACATCGAGCCGCCAGGGTCCCCCTGACGAAACACCGTCGTTCCCCCTGAAAGACGAACCCCAAATCTGTCAGCCAAAGACTGGACCGTCATGCCCCGCTCGATTCAATGTACCCCGCTGCGAAGTCGACCGCCAGACTGTTACACCGTAATCTCACGAAGAGGCTTCGATGACGCTCGACTGGCAGCAAGTAGGGGAGTTCGTGCCGGAGCTGAGCTTTTTGCTGACTGTGCTCCTTGCGCTTGCAGCCTCCTCACACGTCCTACTGAACAAGAGTGACACGCGTTCGGCGACGGCCTGGGTGGGGCTGATTTGGCTGGTTCCAGTTGTCGGCTCGATTCTCTACATCTTCCTCGGGATCAACCGGATTAAGCGGCGCGCCAAGGTGCTCATGTCCGGCGCGACCGACTACAGCGTCCCTTTGGACGAGGCGCCGCGCTCGCCTGCGGACTTGGACCGGGAGCTCGGAAGCGGGCGCGCGCGTTTGATCGAGCTAGCACGGGTCGTGGGCCACGTGACAGCGCGGCCTTTGCTGGTGGGCAATCGCGTGGATCGGCTCGTCGATGGCGACGAAGCCTACCCGGCCATGGTCGACGCGATCCGCGGTGCGAAGGAATCGATCGCGCTGGTGAGCTATATCTTCGAGGCCGAGGGCGTAGGTGCGGTGCTCGTCGACGCGCTGGCGGACGCTCGCCAGCGCGGCGTCGAAGTCCGCGTGTTGGTAGACGATGTCGGGGTTCGGTATACGCGTCCGCGAATCCATCGCGTGTTGAGGAACCGAGGCGTGCCGGTTGACAAATTCTTACCTGCGTTGCTACCCCGCTCCGTCACGCACTTCAACTTGCGCAATCACTGCAAGATCCTGGTGGTTGACGGGCGTCTCGGATTCACGGGCGGCATGAACATCCGGCAGGACTCGGTGTTGGCGTCGAATCCGGAGTATCCCACCAAGGACTTGCACTTCCGAGTCGTTGGCCCCGTCGTGGCGCAGCTTCAGGAAGCGTTCGCACGAGATTGGGCCTTCACGACCGGCGAGAGGTTGGCGGGGCACCTCTGGTTCCCCGAGCTCGCGCCGCAAGGCGAAACGCTCGCGCGCGGCATCACCGACGGTCCCGATCAGGATATCGATAAGCTTCACTGGGTGTTTCTCGCGGCCGTTGGGGCGGCGCGGCGATCGATTCGAATCATGACCCCGTACTTCTTGCCCGATAGGGTTCTAACGAAGGCGCTTCACCTCGCCGCACAACGCGGGGTCGAGGTCGACATCATCGTACCGGAGGTCGGGAACCTTCCGGTCGTCCGCTGGGCGATGTGGGGTAACTACCGCCAAGTCCTGCACGAGGGGGTTCGCTTCTGGCTCACGCCGCCGCCGTTCGATCATTCGAAGGCGTTCGTCGTCGATGGGTACTGGTCGTCCATCGGGTCGGCAAACTGGGATCCACGCAGCTTGCGTCTGAACTTCGAATTCAACTTGGAATGCTACGACGAACAGCTTGGAGCGATCCTCGAAGAGCACGTGCGCCATCGCTTGCGCGATGCGCGGCTACTGACGATCGAGGAGCTCGACGGCCGATCGCTTTTCCAAAAGATACGCGACGGCACGGCTCGTCTGATGAAACCTTACCTTTGAGGGCGATCGAGCTCGGCTAGGCAGCGCGCGGTCGCTGGCGCAGACGCCGCATCGACCGAAAGGTGCGCGCGCAGCACGGCAAGGTCGTCTGGCTCGTCGATGTCGTACCACGGAGGGATGATCGCGACCGAGCGTTGCGCGTTCGCGCTCACCGTGTCTGCGAACGCGTTCGGCGTGGACCATCGGACCCCATCGAAGCTCGGTTGCCGCCGATCCGAAGCGCCGATGGCGTAGTAGCCGCCGTCGTGTGCAGGGCCGAGCATCATCGTCTTGTTCTCTAGGGATTCAAAGGCCGCCCCGATGAGCTCGATTGGCAAGGTGGGCATGTCGCTTCCGATGATCACGACACGCTGGTAACGTCGAAGCCCTTCGGCGAACGCCGTGGCGAGCCGGACGCCCAGGTCACCTTCGGGCTGAAGCCGTGGCGAGGTGCCCAGGCGCTCCGCCCACTCGGAGACGATCGCGTCCGAGCCCGCCGACCAAAGCGCCACGTCCACCGCACCGGCGGCGCGAACGCGAGAACAGATTCGAAGCGTGTCCTCGACGAAAGCTCGGTAGAGCTCCGCCGCACCACGCTCCCCAAAGAGGGTTGCGAGTCGGGTCTTCGCCGCTCCCGTCGTCGGCGGTCGTACGAAGACGGCAAGCTGCGCTAGCTCCATGCGTAGCGACCTAGCAGCCAGAGGATCTTGACGCCCGCGCCCACCGACCCGCGCACCGTACCGCTGACTTTCGAAACACCGAGACGTTGCCGGTACGAGACCGGCACTTCGCGATACGGCACTTGGCCTTGCGCGGCCTTGATCTGCATCTCTACGGTCCAACCGTAGTTGCGATCCTGCATGTTCAGTGCCTGCAAGGTTTTCCAGCGGATGGCGCGAAACGGACCGAGGTCGGTGTAGCGCACGCCATGCAAGACCCTCAGCGCAGCACAGGCAATCGCGTTGCCAACACGCTGCTGTGGGCTCAGCGCGCCTCGTTCCTGCTGGCCGCGCGCGCGCGACCCAATCACCATCTCCGCATCACCTGCGAGAATCGGTGCGATCAAGTGATCGAGCTCGTCCGGGTGGTCACTGTAGTCCCCGTCGACGAAGACCACGATCTCGGGCGGGTCGGCGGCGAGATGGGCGAGGGCCTTCAAACAGGCCGCTCCGTACCCGCGCTCGGGCTCGTGCACGACTTCTGCCCCCAATTCCCTCGCTATCGCGGCTGTGCGATCAACCGACCCGTTGTCGGCAACGACCACACGGCGGACCGGGGGACGCGGGATGTCTCGCAAAACGCTAGGAAGGGCGGCTTCTTCGTTCAGGGCCGGGATGATGACGTCGACGGTTTGCATGGCGTGTGGCGTAAAAGGGGACAGTCCCCCTTTTCCCTACATGCACGACTTGAAAAAGGGGGGCAGTTCCCCTTTTGCTACAGGCGCTTCGAGTAGTACTCGATGACGAGGTCAATCTCGAGAGCGAAAGGCACTGAGTCGACTTTCGGAAGGCTCTTGACCGTGGCGGTGTTCTTGCCTTCATCGAACTCCAGCCAGTCCGGGCGCGCGATGCGCACGTCCTCGAGGGCGCTTGCAACGGCAACAAGGTTTTCGCTGCGCTCGCGGAGGGTCACGACGTCGCCTTCGCGAACACGGTACGACGGAATGTCGAGGCGCTTGCCATTCACGAGGAAATGACCGTGACAGACGAGCTGACGCGCAGCGGGAATCGTTGGCGCGAAGCCGGCGCGGAAAACGAAATTGTCGAGTCGACGCTCGAGCAGCTCGACGAGCTTGTCACCGGATGGATCCTTGCTGTGCACCGCTTCGCGGTAGAGCCGCCGGAACTGGCCCTCGTTGAGCCCGTAGTTGAAACGCAGCTTCTGCTTTTCCAGAAGCTGCTTTTTGAAGTCGCTCATCTTGCGGCGCCGAGCAGACTTGGGCCCATGGACGCCGGGGGGATAGGGACGATCCCACATGCTCTTGCGCGAAAGGCCGGGCAGGTCGATGCCGAGCGCTCGCATGCGCTTTACCCGTGGTCCTGTGTATCGTGACATCTATAAGGCTCCTGGCGCGAAATCCCTGGACTTTTGCCCGGCGCGCGCGAGGCGGCCCTTATACGGCAATCTGCTGCGGAGGCAAATTGAGCCGGAATCTGGGGCCGCGATCCAGGGCAGCCGGGTAGCTCGGGAGCGAATTTCCCGGTAATCAGGCGGGATGGGGGAGCGCCGAACCATTCATTTTGTGTCGCTCGGATGCGCGAAAAACCGCGTCGATACCGAGGTGATGCTTGGGGTGAGCGACCAGTCGGGCTTCGAGGTCGTCGAGGACCCCGCCGAGGCCGAGGTGATCGTGGTCAATAGCTGCGGATTCATCGGCCCGGCCAAGGCAGAGTCAATCGATACGATCCTCGAGATGAGCGACCACAAAGCAAACGGCCGATGCGAAAAGCTGGTCGTCGCCGGCTGTCTCTCACAGCGCTATCCGGAGGAGCTGGCGGACGAGCTACCCGAGGTGGATCACTTCCTCGGCTCGAGCGACATGCTAAAGCTCGATCGGGTGCTCGCCGGCGCCGGCGAAAGGATGCTCGTAGGCAACCCGGCGCAGTACACGATGCGCGCTAGCGACCCCCGGGTTCTCACAGGTCAGACTCACCGGGCGTACGTGAAAATCGCCGAAGGCTGTAACCGTGAATGCAGCTTCTGCGCGATTCCATCCTTCCGTGGCAAACAACGCTCGCGCCCGATCGCCGATCTGGTTCGCGAGGCGGGAATCCTTGCAGCAGCCGGCGTGGTCGAGCTGAACCTGATCAGCCAAGACACGATTGGCTACGGGCGTGACCTTCCCGATCGCGAGTCGCTCGCCGAGCTACTCGCTGCGCTTGGTGACGTCGATGGCATTCGCTGGATTCGAGCTCACTATCTCTATCCGGAAAAGCTGAGCGACGCCCTCGTGGAGGTCATCTCCCAACACGAAAAGGTTCTCTCATACATCGACATGCCCCTTCAGCATGCGTCGGACCCGATTCTCCGTGCGATGCGGCGCGGTCATGGTGGCGACCGCATGCGCAAAATGGTCGAACGGTTGCGGCGGGCGATCCCAGACCAGGTTTTCCGAACGACGTTCATCGTGGGACACCCCGGCGAAACGCAGGAGGATTTCGACGAGCTTCGGAGCTTCGTGGAGTGGGGCGAGTTCGATCACGTGGGAGTGTTTCTCTATTCGTTGGAGGAAGGCACGCGAAGCGGCGAAATGATGGACACGGTGGATCCCGCCGTTGCCGAAGCGCGACGCGAGGAGCTGATGAGCGTGCAGCGTCCGATCAGCCGCGAGCGCTTGGAATTGCGTGTCGGCACCGAGCTCGACGTGCTGGTCGAAGGAGTCAGCGACGAAAGCGACTTTCTGCTGCAGGGGCGCTGGTGGGGCCAGGCGCCCGAGGTCGACGGAAGCGTGTACCTCGCCAATGGCACGGCGAAGACAGGGGAGATCTGCCGCGTCCTGGTCACCGACGCTGCGGACTACGACTTGATGGCGGACTTCATCGACGCCGACGGTGGCCGCGATGCCCCACTGGACGCAAAAGATCCCCGAACGGCCAAAGTTAAGCTACGAACCGTACCGTGAAGTGGACTGGGCTCGCTCTCGTGCTCGCGTCGCTCGGTGCCCACGCCGGCTGTGCGATGGCGGTTCCCGCGATGAGCGGTGCTTCGACGACGCCGAAGAACCGGACAGACCTCGGGCTTGGCGGCGCCGCGCGTGTCCCGCTGGGTGATTTGAAGGACCCGGCGGTGCTCGATCCGGGCCAGTCGGAATACCGGTACGCAGCGGATGCCGGCGGCGTAGTTCCGATGGCGTACGGCCGCTACGGAATCGCGCGCAACTGGGACCTGGGCTTGATGGTCTCGGGCGCGACCGTCAAGGCCGAAGCCCGCTATGAGAAGGTACTTCAAGAAGGGACGACTCGATCGAGCCTGGTGGTCGGGCTTGCACCTTACGGCGGTTGGATTCCCGATCGCGACCAGTCCGGCAGCGGCGGTCGCGTCGGCTTCGAGGTGCCGTTCGTGTACGGAGTCGAGATCGGCGGCGTCTACGAAGTTTGGATCGGGGCGCGCGGCAGCGGCGAGTACGTGTTCGGGGACTTCCAGGTCGAAGGCTCCGAACAGCGGGCAAGCGGTGCGGGAGTTCGGGCCGGCCCGGTCATCGGGATGGCGCTCGGCGTCCGGAGGTTTCACGTGCTCGTCGAGCTCACCGCCGCCTACGAGTACTGGTCCATCGACCATGCGGGCGCATCACTCGACCGTGGTGGCTTCGTCCTGATTCCGGGCTTTGGGCTTCGCCTCCGACTCTGACCGCTTACGCGGCTTTGGGCCGGCCTGATCCGCGTCGCTTCGAGTGCTTGTTCTTCGGCTGTGGCTTTTCCTCGCCCCCTCGGAGCAGGTTGCCTACGAACGCACCCATCAGCGCCATCATCGTCGCCATCAAAGCTCCGAGCACATACGCGCCGGTCGAGAGCTGGTAGACGTCCGCGATGCTCGAGAGGAAAACCATCGTGGGGACCGCCGCCAGCAAGCCCGCGACCGGCGGTTCGAGGAAGTTCTTGCCCTGGGAGAGGTAGTTGATCACGGCCGCGCCGATGAACCAGAGAACGATCGTGATGACGATACCGGCGAACCCCTGCGGGTCATACATCGGGATGATGAGAGGCAGCAGGGCCAGGGCGAGCGCCGCTATGACGAGGAAGAGGCCAAACGCAATGAACACCCAGCGAAGCTCGAACTCATCGGGTTGGTTCCGTCGTGCGTAAAGCTCCTCCTCGCTGAGCTCCGCGGTGAGCTCGTGCAGTCGCGCTCCGCACGAGCGGCAGCGCCCGGAATCCTTGAGATTGCCCGCTCCGCACACGTGGCATTCGATCTCTTCGGCAGTCATATCTCCCTCGCTCGACTGTTCGCCTGTCCCCGGGGCGCATTGTCTACGGCGCAGTGCCGGAGCGCAACTGCCTGTACATGCGAAGGATTCGCCGCGTACTTGACGCCCGGGGCGGGGCGGCTACCTTCCCGCCGCGCCCGAAAAACCGGGCTGAAGGAGGCCTGAAGTGGCCCGTTTTATCGACGAGCTCAAGCGTACGCATTCCTGTGGCGAACTGAGAGAAGAGAATATCGATCAGGAGATCGTCCTCTTCGGCTGGGTGCAAAACCGTCGCGACCACGGCGGCTGCATCTTCATCGACCTGCGTGACCGCGATGGGCTGACCCAGGTGGTCTTCGACCCGGAGACGACCGACAAAGCGGCCTTCGAGACGGCCGACAAAGCGCGCTCGGAGTGGGTGCTCGGCGTGCGCGGCAAGGTCCGTGACCGAGGCGCCAAGGATGACGGCACGAGTCTTCGCAATCCGCGGCTCGCCACGGGGGCAATCGAAGTCATCGCCCTCGAAGCAACGATCTTCAACAGGGCCGAGACACCTCCGTTCGAGATCGAAGATCAGATCACGACCGGCGAGGACAAGCGCCTCGAGTACCGCTACCTCGATTTACGACGCCCAACTCTGCAGAAGAACCTGATGATGCGGAGCAAGCTCAATCACGAGTCCCGCAACTACTTCACCGACAATGGGTTCATCGAGGTCGAAACCCCTTTCATGGTGCGATACACGCCGGGCGGCGCGCGAAACTTCTTGGTTCCGTCGCGGCTCTACGGCGGTCACTTCTATGCGTTGGCCGAAAGCCCGCAGCTCTACAAGCAGCTGCTGATGTGCGCCGGCTACGACAAGTACTACCAAATCGTCCGTTGCTTTCGTGACGAGGACCTGCGAATCGACCGGCAGCCGGAGTTCACTCAGATCGACGTCGAGATGTCGTTCATCAACCAGGACGACCTGTTCAAGGTGCTCGAAGGGCTGGTCTTCCGGCTTTGGAACGAGGTGCTCCGGGTCGACCTGCGCGAGCGTTACCCGAACGGTGAATTCCCCCGGCTTCCGTTTGCAGAATCGATGGAGCGCTTCGGCAATGACAAACCGGACATGCGCTTCGAGATGGAGCACAGCGACCTCACGGACCTAACGGTGGAGCACGGCGGTGGCGGCATCGGGATGCTCGAGCCGATCGCGAAGAAGTTCGGTGAGGGCGCGTACCGACGTGACCTTCCTGCCGAAATCGTGAAGGCGATGGTGGTGCCTTCGGGACACGGCTTCTCGCGCAAGGATCTCGACGCGCTCGAGAAGTACGTGCGTCAGATGGGCTCCAAAGGCCTGGCGCGCGCCAAGGTCGACGGCGAGGGCAACTGGCTGCAAAGCCCGCTTGCGAAGATGGTCACGCCCGAATTCCGCAAGGCAGTGAACGACAAAGTCGGCGCAAAAGACGGCGACCTGATCTTCTTCCAATTTGGGCCGACGCAAAAGGTCCACACCGTGATGGCCAATCTCCGTCTGCATGTCGCCCGCAAGCTCGGCATGATTCCGGAGATCGGAAGCGGCGACGATTGGAACTTCCTTTGGGTCGTCGACCCGCCCTTGTTCGAACGGAACGAGGAAAAGAAGCGCTGGGAAGCCGCGCACCACGTCTTCACGCGTCCGCATGACGAGTGCATCGAGTTGCTCGACAGCGACCCAGGAAATGTCCTTTGCTATCGCTACGACCTGGTGCTCAACGGCTTCGAAATCGGCGGCGGCTCGATTCGCCTTCACGACCCGGAGGTTCAGAAGAAGGTCTTCGAGGTCATCGGGCTCAGCGACGAGGAGGCCCACGACAAGTTCGGCTTCCTGCTCGACGCGTTGACCTACGGCGCCCCGCCCCATGGCGGCATCGCGATTGGCATGGATCGCGTTGCGATGCTCGCGGCAGAGACCGAGTCGATCCGTGACGTGATCGCCTTCCCGAAGACGCAGCGGGCGAACGAGCTGATGACAGCCGCGCCTTCCCGGGTCGATCCCGAGCAGCTCTTGGACTTGAAGATCAAGACGCTGGAGTAGCAGTACGATCGGAGAACGGCTAGGGACGGGCGTGCTCGCGATTGGGACCCGCTCGGCCATCTCCGTAAGGGACACACGTCTAGCCTCGCCCCCAATCGCTGTGCTGCCCGTCCCGTGCCGTTCTCCGGTCGTACAACACCACCGAACTTAGGGGTTAATCCTGTTGAATAGCGGGAGCTTGCGGGGCGTCTCTATTCCCTGACAATGTGAGGCATCATGAAAGCTCTCTCCAAATCCATCTTCGCCGCTCTGTTCGCCATCACCATGAGCCTTCCGGCGCTGGGTCACGCCGAGGACAGCAACGACGTCAAGAACTGCTACAGCGTTCACGGCGAGGCTCGCTATGGTGCGCTCGCGTACATGCACGTCGTCATCGTGACCAACCGCTGCGACGCGACGCTTCAATGCGAAGTCTGGACCGACGTCGACCCGACGCCGCGCCAGCCGCTCTCGGTCGGGCCGAAGGGCACGGGCGAGGTGATCGTGCGCGCGACTTCGCCTTCTCGCTCGTTCAAGGCGTTCGGCGAGTGCAAGAAGTAGCGGCCCGTCAGTAGAGTGGGCTGTCTTCGGTATTCGTGAAGAAGCGTTCGAAAATCGCGTAGCCATCCAGCAGCTGGTCGAGCTCGGTGTATTCGTTCGGTTGGTGCGCCTGCGCCGCGGCGCCTGGGCCCAGGTTGACGCCGGGCACGCCGATCGCGTCGAAACGCGCCACGTCGGTCCATGCCTGCTTGCTGCGAACGCCGTTGACTCCACAGCGCATCAAGTGCTGGATGTAGCGATCGGTCGCGTGCGGATGCCCAGCGGGTGAAAGGTCGGTCGCCTGAATCTTGCAGTGGTCACCGGCAAGCTCTCGCAGCTCTGCGAACGCTTCTTCTGGCGTGCGGCCCGGGGCGAAGCGGTAGTTGACGTTGAGGTCCGCCTGCCCGGGAACCACGTTTCGCGCGCCTCCGCCTTCGACAACGGTCGGGGTCATCACCTCCCGAAACACGTAGCCATCGAGCTCGACGTCGTGCGGCTCCCGTTGTTCGAGCGTTCGAATGAAGTGGGCAACTTTGTAGAGAGCGTTGTCGCCTTGCCAGGGGCGTGCGCTGTGCGCGGTGCGTCCGAGGAAGGTGAGGGTCGCGTGAACCGAGCCCATCGCGCCGAGTTGCATTTGGTTGTCGCTCGGTTCGAGGCAGACTGCGAGGTCGAGCTGATGTAGATCGGGGTGCGTGTCGAGGATCGGTCCGAGGCGGTTTTCCTCGAACGGGCCCTCTTCGCGTTCGTAGAAGATCAGCGTGAGATCGCAGGGAAGCGCCTCTAGGTCTAGACGCTCAACGAGCTCGATCATGATCGCCAGCCCGGACTTCATATCGGCGGCTCCCGCTCCATAGAGCCGATTCCCGTCGATACGTGGTGGCCCGTCGTGGCGGGTGCGGACCGTGTCGAGATGTCCAACCAGCGCGATGCGCGCCGCGTTTCGTCGCTGCGCCGCGTGCACGATGAGGCTGTCGTGAAACCGCGTGATCGCGTCGCCGCCTAGGCTGCTCGTCAGGCGGTCCTCGACGTGGTCGCAGAGCTCCGCTTCCTCTCCGATCGGGCTTGGAATACGAGTGAGAGCGAGCAAGGTGTCTCGAAGCGCATGGGCGATCTCGGTCATCGCCCCGGAGCCTAGCAGGGAGCCCGTGGAGGCGCTGCCATGGGTGCTTAGGCCAGAACCCCAGCGTCGCTCGGGAGGCGCGATTCTAGTTTCTCGACGACGCGATTGATCTGGTCTTGCTGAATCGCGCTGGTGACGAAGTTTGTGAAGAACGCGGTGAAGTACGAAGCCGCATCCAGAATGACGGCGATGATCGAAGTGTCCTGGACGGGCCCGAGGTCGTTGCGCTCTTCGAACTCGGCGATCTGTTGCGAGATCTGATAGTCCACCCAGATTCCGTAGATCGCGAATGTGACAAGCACGAAGAAGAAATCGAGCCAGAAACCGTGACCCGTCGGCGTGCGCCCATCGAGGGTTTTCAGGTCTTCGTAGATGCCGTGGTACCAAAATGGCAGATAGATCCCCAAGGTGATGATGCTGAGAACCAAGACCAGGGCAGGTTCACGGCGCTGAATGATGGGAGCTGTCATCGAAGGGCCTCTTCCCGCTCGCGCGTTGCTCTACGTCGGCTAAAGTTCGTCCCATGAACGACGGCGCCACGCAAGCGGCCAGGATCGCTGTGATCGGTGATGTTCATCTCTTTTGGGACGACGCAGACGTCGCTTTCTTCAACGGTAGCGGATACGACCTCCTGCTCTTCGTAGGCGATCTCGCTGGGTACATACAGGTGCGTGGGCGGCGCGTCACGCGTTCTCTTCGGAAGCTCCGCGTGCCGGCGATGTGCATCCCCGGAAACCACGATGGCTTGCATGCATTCCAACTCGGCGCAGAGATCGCACCGCGCGCTCAGCCGCTTCGAGAGGCGTTCTGCCAGGGTCAAGCGCGCCGCTGCCAAAGCCTCGACCGGGCGCTCGGCGAAGTCGAGCTTCTCGGCTACAGCCGGCGCCGCATCGCACCCGCCGGCGTTTCATTGAATATCGTGGTTGGGCGCCCACATTCGATCGGCGGCCGGCGGCTGGCCTGTCTTCGCTATCTCGCGAAGCAATACGGCATCGACTCGATGGACGCGTCGATCGCCCGATTGAAGTCTTTGGTCGACGCCTGCGACGACGCTCCGATCCTGTTCCTCGCTCACAACGGGCCTTCAGGGTTGGGCGATCGCGCCGACTCGATCTGGGGCTGCGACTTCCGCCGCAAAGAAGAGGACTGGGGCGACCGTGACCTCGAAGAAGCTGTGCAGTACGCAACTAGCAACGGGCGCACGGTGCTGGCCACCGTTGCCGGGCACATGCACCGAAAGACGAAGTCAGGTAGGCGCCGGCCTGCGCGAATGACAAAGGACGGCGTGCTTTACGTCAACGCCGCCGAAGTGCCGCGACACCGCAAGGAGAACGGCGCGTGGAAGAGACACCACGTGAAGCTGACCGTGACCGCCGCAGGCGCAACGGCCGAGGACCTCTGGGTGTAGAACCCGGGCTTCACGAACCGCCGCGTTCCGGCCCGCAGGTTGATCGTACAGGTCTGCCCCAGGAGCGGCATCCTCGGGATCAACACGCCCTCCGGGAAATGCCCATGCCGACCCATAGAACACCAACTGGCGGCTTCGACGAACCAGCAAAACTTCGACGCCGTCGTTACCGTCACGAAGGCAGGCCGTGGTCG
>Ga0209456_10001103_pt1 | contig 13416 bp, 13 predicted proteins | sample COG_11_FD_184755 | JGI IMG/M metagenome (GOLD analysis project Ga0209456, IMG submission 184755) | Pelagic marine sediment microbial communities from the LTER site Helgoland, North Sea, for post-phytoplankton bloom and carbon turnover... | ecosystem: Environmental > Aquatic > Marine > Neritic...
TTCCTCGAGCCGATCATCAGTACCTGTACGCAGATCGTGGAGGCCCTGAAGGCCGACCGCCAGCGGGAGAAGACTGAAGAACAGCTACGCGAACGCGAGACGCGCATGCGCACCCTCTTCGAGAACGTGGTCGATGGCATCATAACGACAAACGAGCAGGGGATTATCGAGTCCTTCAACCGTGCCGCCGAGGCCATGTTCGGCTACACGGCCGATGAAGTCATTGGCAAAAATGTCAGCATGCTAACGCCGGCCAGCCACCGGCCCCGGCACGACGGCTATATCAAGGACTACCTCAAGGGGCGTGAGAGCAGGATCATGGGAGCCGGACGCGAGGTCGAGGGTATTCGCAAGGACGGCTCGTCTTTCCCGATCGATATCGCCATCACCGAGATGTGGCTCGGTGAAGACCGCCACTTCTGCAGCATCATGCGCGACATCACCGAACGCCAGAAGGTTGGCCGGATGAAGAACGAGTTCATCTCCACGGTGAGTCACGAACTGCGCACACCGCTGACCTCGATCCGCGGGGCGCTGGGCCTGGTCGGTGGCGGCTCGGCCGGCGAGTTACCCGAGAAGGCGCAACCACTGGTGGATATTGCCACCAAGAACTGCGATCGGCTGATACGCCTCATCAACGACATCCTCGATATCGAAAAGATCGAGGCCAACAAGATGGAGTTCGATATACAGCCGCTCGAGCTCATGCCGCTGGTGGAGCATACGGTGGAAAGCAACCGCATGTATGCCGCCGAGCACGGCGCGGACATCGTGGTCTCAGACGAGTCACCTGGCGCCATGGTCCTGGTGGACGAGGACCGCTTCACCCAGGTCCTGACGAATCTGCTATCGAATGCCGCGAAGTTTTCACCGGAGGGCGGCACGATCAGCGTCAGCATACAGCCACGCAACGGCGGCGTGCGGGTGTCCGTGTCGGACGAGGGCCCCGGCATACCGGAGGAATTCCGCAAGCATATCTTCAGCAAGTTCTCCCAGGCCGACGGTTCCGACACGCGCAAGCGCGGCGGCACCGGCCTCGGCCTGAGCATCACGCGCGCCATCGTCGAGAAGCTCGGCGGACAGATCTCGTTCGAAACGCGGGAGGGCAACGGCACCACCTTCCACGTCGACCTGCCACTGTACATCGAAACGGCCGTGGCGATGGACAGGGCAGACGAACTGCAGCCCAAATCGGCCGGGACGACCACGCGGATCCTGGTATGCGAGGACGAGGCGGATATTGGCCACCTCCTCAGGCTGATGTTGCAGGCAGAAGGCTACCAGGTCGATATCGCGCGTACTGCAGCAGAGGCAAAGACATTACTGGCCAGCCGCGAGTATGCGGCCATGACCCTCGACCTGATGCTGCCGGACCAGCATGGTGTCGACCTGTTCCGCGATATTCGCGAAGACGCGAAGACCCGTGAATTGCCCGTGATCGTGGTATCCGCCGTCGCCGACAAGGATGCACGGCGATTATCCGGCGATGCAATCCAGGTAATTGACTGGATTGATAAACCCATTGACGAAAAGCGACTGATCGACGCCGTGGCCCACAGTGTTGGCCAGTCGTCGGCCGCCCTGCCGCGTATCCTGCATGTCGAGGATGAGCCGGATATACGTGAAATCGTCAGCAGCCTGATTGATGGCACCTATCAGCTGAGTGCTGTCGGCACGCTGGCCGAGGCAAGGCAGCGCCTCGACCGTGAGGAGTTTGACCTGGTCATTCTCGACCTGGGGCTCCCCGATGGCTGCGGTGCATCACTGTTACCCATACTGGCCGGCAACACACCGCAAATACCCGTCGTGCTGTTTTCCGCCACGGACGTCGATGCAAACATTGCCAGTGATGTCGCTGCCAGCCTGGTCAAGTCAAAGACCACCAATGAATTATTGATAGACACCATTAATACGACAATTGCCGGTCAACCGCGACTGGCAAAGGAGGCATGATGGCACACAAACCGCTGACCAAGATACTGTACGTCGAGGACGAACCGGACATCCAGACCGTGGCGCTCATGGCACTGGAAACCATCGGTGGTTTCACCGTGCAGGCCTGCAGCTCGGGACAGGAAGCACTCGAGGCTGCCCCGGAATTCGAGCCGGACCTGGTCATACTCGATGTAATGATGCCGGGTATGGATGGGCCGGCCACAATGCAGGCCCTGCGCAAGTTGCCGGCCATGGCGGACGTGGATATGATCTTCATGACAGCCAAGGTCCAGTCGCAGGAGGTTGCACGCTACCTCGAGATGGGTGCAGTGGACGTTATCGCCAAGCCCTTCGACCCGATGGCACTTGCCACCCAGGTACAGGCCATCTGGGACCGGCAGCAGGAAGAGCCCGGCACCGCCGCCTGAAACATCACCGGCCCCTTGATGACCCGGTCATCACGACGGTTCATCGACGGGTATTGGTAAAAGGCGATACCGGCAGTACACCGGACAGATCCATGCACAGGGTCTGTCAGGAACTATCCGGCTCCTCATTCTTGCCAGCCGACTGCACCACTTGCAGGGACGGACCTGCACGCAAGCGCAGCGCAGTAGCATACTCTTCATCCGTCATCTGGCTACCGACGATATTGCGCAGCAGCTCGGCATCACCGTCTCCCTGTGCAATAGCCAGCGAAAGCCAATAGTGTGCCTGGGCGAGATCGATGGGCACACCCCGCCCCTCCGCGTAGACCAGTCCCAGCGCGTACAGCGCATCCACCTCGCCGCGTCCGGCCGCTTCACGGATTACCGCAACCTTTGACGGATCATTGCGCAGCAGGATCAGGTCTTTCAAATAATTGTTATCACTCATGACGGTACCTGCAGTCGCACGGCCTGTTACTCATTGTAGTTGAATCGGGCAGCGGACGTTTTCGGCACCCGGACGCGACCGGCTAGCGCAATTCGCTCAACAGCGACTCGGTCATGCGTTGCGCCTGTGAGGCATAACCGCCGCCGAACAGATTGTAGTGATTCAGGATGTGGTAAAGATTGTAGAGCGTCTTGCGCACCGGATAACCGGTATCGACCGGCCATGCCTGGTTGTAGGCTGCATAGAAATCACGGCCGAAGCCGCCGAACAGTTCAGTCATGGCCAGGTCGGCCTCGCGGTCGCCATAGTACACGGCCGGATCGAAGATGGCCGGATCGCCTTCCGGGGTATAGGCGTAGTTGCCGGACCAGAGATCACCGTGCAGCAGGGATGCCACCGGCGTGTAACCGTCGAACAGGGCCGGGAGTTCATCGAGCAACTGCTCGCCCCTGGTCATCAGCGCACGGCCGGCGCCGTGACGACCGGCCAGGTCCAGCTGGAAACGCAGGCGGCGCGCGCGCCAGAAGTCGATCCAGTCATCCAGCCACGCGTTTTCCTGCGGCGTGGAACCAATGGTATTGTCGATGTCCCAGCCGTATGCCTCACGTGTAATGCGATGCATCGCAGCCAGCCCCTCGCCCAGCGCCGCCGCACTGCCATGCCCGCCCAGCGCGAGGTTCTCCATCACCAGCCAGGCCGACTGGCGATCGCTGCCGACACACACGGGCGCGGGGATCTTCAGCTCCCGGCACTGGCGCAATTCCTCCAGGCCCTGCGCCTCGGCAGTGAACATGTCGAGGCCGGACGCACTGTTCAGCTTGACGAAATAGGTGGTGTCGCCGTAGCGAATGCGTGCGGCCTGATTGATGCAGCCGCCACCGACCGCGCCGTGATGTTCGAGCGCGGCGGCCATACCGGTTGCCGATTCGATATCGGCCTGAATGTTTTCCCAAAGCGACATGAATTGCCTTTATTGTTGTCATTCCCGCGAAGGCGGGAATCCAGTCCATATCAGGGTTACTGCAATGTACCTTTCCCGCATTGTTTGTTCGTCTGTCTTCAGGTGAATGCTTGAAAGTGGTCAGGAATCCTGAATCGCTGAAAATTCCTCTGCCTGGAATTATAATAGCAGCAATGATCATGACTGGATTCCCGCCTTCGCGGGAATGACGGTTGCGTTTCGAACCGCAAGGCGTTCCTACGACAGAACGGTTCGCGATAACCGTGCTTTTGTCATCCGCCCCAGGCCCAGTTCGTCGCACACGGCAGCCACATCATCCTGCTTCACCTTGCGCCGTGCGATATCGTCGGCGATGACTTTCATATCCGGGTCTGTCGCCACACCGGTCAGCTGCCGGGCGAGCAAGGCGGTATCCTTATGCTCCTGCAGCAGATTCTGTATGCGTGCCGCACCGCGTATCTTCAGTTCCGCCACTGTCCCGATCTGTGCAAAGAGTTCATCCAGCGTCGGGAAATGTTCGAGCAGCGCCGCCGCGGTCTTCGGCCCGATGCCCGGTATTCCGGGAATGTTATCCACGCTGTCGCCGGCCAGTGCCAGCCAGTCGGCCACCTGCTCGGGGCGCACGCCCAGCCAGGCCGGAATCTTTTCATAGGTATGCTTGCGGTTGCGTGAATAGTCCCACAGCATGTCGCCCTCGGCGACCAGCTGTGCGAGATCCTTGTCGGCACTCAGGATCACGATCGAATAACCCTGCTCGCGCAGGTGTGCCGCCAGCGTGCCGATCAGGTCGTCGGCCTCGTAGTGTTCGCTCGAAAAATCGGCGATACCCAGAGACCGCACCAGTGTGCGACACCAGGCAAACTGCTGCTTCAGCTCCACGGGCGGCGTCTCGCGGTTTGCCTTGTAGGCAGGGTAAATATCGTTGCGAAAGGATGTTGTCAGGCTCTCGTCGAATACCACCGCCAGGTGCGCCGGCTTTGCCTCGTCGAGAAAGCCGCCGAGGAAACCGGCAAAGCCGTGCAGTGCGTTGATCAGCTGACCGTCTGCATTGGTCAGCGTGTCCGGCACTGAGTAGTACGCGCGAAAGATATAGATGCTGGCGTCGACGAGGTAGACGCGGGCGCCTGCCCTGGTCACTGGTGAGTGTCGTGGTGCGCCAGCCGTTCGTGCAGCGGGCTGCTGCGCGGGAAATGTGCCCGCAGGAACTCCATCTGGTCGGCCAGCACCCGGCGACCCTGCAGGTAGATATATTCCGCATGGGTCGGTGTGAATGGCACGGCCAGCAGTTGCATACCGGCCTGCTCCGGGGTGCGGCCGGCCTTGTGATTGTTGCAGCGACGACAGGCCGTGACCACGTTGTTCCAGGTGTCCCGGCCACCCTGTATCACCGGTGTGACATGATCGCGCGACAGGGTCAGGGTACGGAATGTTTCGCCGCAGTACAGGCACAGACTGGAATCGCGCCGGAACAGCGCCGGGTTGTTCAGCGGCGGGACATAGCGCTCCTTCAGCTTGAGCAGCTCCCGATTGCGACCCTGTGTGGCGATGATGGAGTTGACCTCGATGATGCTGCGCCGGCCGGTCCTGGCGTTGATCCCGCCATGCACCCGGTACAGCAGCGTGCCGCAGGTATAGGCCACCTGTTCGAGGTGGTACAGCCGAACGGCTTCCTGGTAGCCGACCCACTCGAGCGGCATCCCGGATATATCCGTACGCAATACCTGGTGATTCAGTGCCAGCATATCCAGCTCCGGCCATCCACTTCGGTTTTTCACCGGAGCACCTGCGATGCCCGGTAATGCCTGTATGAAATTATGGTTATATAGACCTTGAAACAGACTATCATGTTCAATATAAACACGCTACGCCTGCACCGCCGGGTGTTCTCATTGCTACGGCCTGTCAGGGCAACCACGCACCGGCATATTTATCCCGTTCTCTTATTACAGTAGTATTGAACGCTCACAATTAACCTCGAGACCCATACGACCCATGGCAGACAAACTGACATTCCGCCGTTACGAGGATGATGACCACGAATGGACGCGCTGGTCGGAAGATATCTACAACGAAGATACCTCCTACAAGTGTCCGACCTACGTGCACCGCACGCCGCCCTGCCAGGGCAGTTGCCCCTCCGGCGAGGACATCCGCGGCTGGCTGCAGATCGTGCGCGGCATCGAGAAGCCGCCGGCCGGCGTCGAATGGCAGGAGTACGCCTTCCGCCGCTCGACCGATGCCAACCCGTTCCCGGCCATCATGGGCCGTGTCTGCCCGGCGCCCTGCCAGGATGGCTGCAACCGCAACGAGGTCGAGGACTACGTCGGTATCAACTCGGTCGAACAGTTCATCGGCGACCATGCGCTGCAGGCGAAGCTGGCATTCGCCGGGCCCGAACAGGAAACCGGCAAGCGGGTCGCCATCATCGGCGGCGGCGTGGCCGGGCTCGCGGCCGCCTACCAGCTGCGCCGGCTGGGCCATGGCGCCACCATCTTCGACGAGCGCGAGGAACTTGGCGGCATGACGCGCTACGGCATCCCCGGTTACCGCATGCCGCGCGATGTCATGGATGGCGAGATCCAGCGCATCCTCGACATGGGTGTCGAGTTACACATGCAGACACGCGTGGGCCGCGATATCAGTTTTGCACAGCTGGAAAAGGACTACGACGCCATTCTGCTGGCCATCGGTGCGCAGCAGGGACGCACCCTCAACATCCCCGGCGGCGATGCACCCAACTGCGTCAGCGGCGTGGCCTTCCTGGCCGCCTTCAACGAAGGGCGCATGCAGCATACCGCCAGCAAGGTCGTGGTCATCGGCGGCGGCGATACCGCCATGGACGTGGTCTCCGTCGCCCGCCGCCTGGGCCACATCAATTCACCGCATCCGGGCGATCGCCCGGAGTCCGTCATCCGCGACCTGACCGCACACGATGTCGCAACCACTGCCAGCCGCGACGGTTCCGAGGTCCTGCTGATCTACCGCCGCCCGGTCGAGCAGATGCCGGCGGCGGAACATGAACGGATCACCGCCGAAAAGGAAGGCATCGAGCTGCGCGGCAGCCTGGCACCGAAGGAACTCGTCATCGGCGCAGACGGGCGTGCCACGGCGCTGCGCGTCATCGAGGTCGACTGGACCGATGGCAAGATGACCGAGAAGGAAGGCTCGGAGTTCGATATCGAATGCGACCTGGTTGTCCCGGCCGTGGGCCAGTCCGGCGACCTGACCGGCCTCGAGGCGTTCGACAACGGGCGCGGCCTGGTCGACTCCGACAAGTTTTACCAGGTCCCCGGCAAGGCGGGCTATTTTGCCTGTGGCGATATCGTTCGCCCGCACCTCCTGACTACGGCCATCGGCCAGGCGGCCGTCGCCGTGGACAGCATCGACCGTTACTTTGCCAGCAAAGAACCCGATCGCCGGCCCAAGGTCGATGTGCACCACTTCAACCTGCTGGACAAGTTGCGTGAAACCAAACTGACCCCTGCGGAATATGACCATAGCCAGGAATGGGGCACCGATGCGGCCGGTTACGCCGTGCACAACTACGAAGACCGCTCGCAGGCGGAAATCATTCCGCATGACATGCTCTACCTCGGTCATTTTCCCTACACGGCACGCAACCGGCGCGAGGAAACCGGCGTCGGCGCCGACGAGGTGCTGGGTCACTTCGAGGAACGCTTCCGCGGCCTCGACGAGGAGCATGTGCGCGCCGAGGCGGAGCGCTGCATGAGCTGCGGCATGTGCTTCGAGTGTGATAATTGCGTGATCTACTGTCCGCAGGACGCCGTCCTGCGCACGCCCAAGGACCACACGACCATGGGACGTTACGTCTACACCGACTACGACCGCTGCATCGGCTGCCATATCTGCGCAGAGGTCTGCCCGACCGGCTATATCAATATGGGGATGGGTGCGTAAATCCGCTTCGGTAATACATACCGCTGCTGGAGCACACCGGGTGCGCGCATGAAACACATGTCATTCCCGCGCAGGCAGGACTGTCGTGTGGAACGACAAGGACAAACTGAATAGAGGCCCGAAGGGCAGGATACAAAGATGTATACTGCAATCCAGTCTTAACGCGAATACATTGGCAGGATTTGCCATGGTGGCTGAATCAGGACTGGATCCCCGCTTCCGCGGGGATGACGCGTGATTTTCTAATGACACAACTCTTAATATCGCACGTCATTCCCGCGCAGGCGGGAATCCAGCCTCAAATTATCCACATCTACTAAATACCAAACCCGCGTTTCTTCATCATCCTGAATACCTGCGCCGGTAAAATTACTTTTTAACTGCAGTTTTCAGGCTGGATCCCCGCCGGAGCCTGTCCCCGCGGAGGCGGGGATGACGGGGGTTTTACTTGCCGCGAAAACCGGTTTTATGCGTAGCGGCACTGTTTTTACTAATTAAGATACGCTAATATTCACACTACAGTCGGTGGTCGATCCATCCGGAAACTCCAACCCACTGATTCTTAAAACTTAACCGTACTTGCCCCGGGCTTACAGCACGACAAGTCGCATCGGAGATCGCCATGCCGATTCGCATTGCTGTGCCGCATGAAACCACCGAGGGCGAACGCCGGGTCGCACTGATTCCGAGCGTTGCCGAACAACTGTCCAAACAGGGTGTAGAGGTCCGGATCCAGGCCGGCGCCGGCTGCGCCGCCTACTACCGTGACCGCGACTATACCTCGGCCGAGATCGTCGAAGACCGGGCCGCATTGCTGGGCGAGGCGGATATCGTCCTGACGGTCAACCCGCTGGTGCCCGAGGATGTGGCCCTGCTCCGTGAAGGCACCATCGTCATCGGCTTTCTCCATCCGCACGAGTTCGACGACCGCATCTGTGCCCTGCGCGATCGCAAGATTACCGGCTTCGCCATGGAACTCATTCCACGCATCTCGCGTGCGCAGAACATGGATGCCCTGTCGTCGCAGGCCTCGATCGGCGGTTACAAGGCCGCCCTGATGGCAGCAAACCTGACTGCCCGCTTCTTCCCCATGCTGACCACCGCTGCCGGCACTATCCGCCCGGCCAAGGTACTGGTGATCGGGGTCGGCGTGGCCGGCCTGCAGGCCATTGCCACGTCGAAACGCCTGGGTGCAATGGTCGAAGCCTACGATGTGCGCCCGGAAACCCGCGAGCAGGTCGAATCGCTTGGCGCTAACTTCGTCGATGTAAAGGTCAACGCGGTCGGCGAAGGCGGTTATGCCCGTGAACTCTCCGCGGAGGAGAAACAGCAGGAGATGGAGATTCTGGCACGTCACGTGGCCAAGGCGGACGCGATCATCTCCACGGCAGCCGTACCCGGCCGGCCTGCACCGAGGATCATCACGACCGCGATGGTCGAAAAAATGAATCCCGGTTCCGTCATCATCGATCTTGCCGCCTACAGCGGCGGCAATTGCGAGCTGACCATACCCGGCGAATCCTTCGGCCACGAACTCGTCATGATCTACGGGCCGCTCAACGTCCCTGGAATGATGCCGGTCCATGCCAGCGAAATGTACGCCAAGAACCTGTTTAATTTCCTCTCCCTGATCGTGCGCGACGGAGAGATCAATCCGGACTGGGACGACGAAATCGTCGCAGACAGCGTACTCACGCGCGCCGGCAAGATCCAGCACGGACTTACCTGCGAACGCGTGGAAGGTTCACAGGGAGACCCGTCATGATTGCCGGTATGACCGCACTCTACATCTTCATGCTCGCCGCCTTTACCGGCTACGAGATCATTGCCCGTGTACCGGTCATCCTGCACACGCCGCTGATGTCAGGTTCGAACTTCGTGCACGGCATCGTGCTGGTCGGCGCCATGGTGGCGATGGGCCATGCACACACGCCGCTTGAGCAGGTCATCGGCTTTTTCGGCGTGATGCTGGCGGCCGGCAATGCAGTCGGCGGTTATGTCGTCACCGAGCGCATGCTCGATATGTTCAAAAGCAGCAAGAAGAAGGAGGCGAACTGATGGATAACGTCATCCAGATCAGTTATTTCGCCTCGGCCGTGCTGTTCATCCTTGGCCTCAAGCGCATGAGTTCGCCGGTCACGGCGCGTGGCGGCATCATCTGGGCCGGCATCGGTATGCTGGTGGCCACGCTGATCACCTTCTTCTGGCCCGGCATGGAAAACTACCTGCTGATGACGGTCGCCATCGTCATCGGCGGCGGCCTCGCCTACTGGTCCGGCAAGAAGGTCGCCATGACCGACATGCCGCAGATGATCGCGCTCTACAATGGCATGGGCGGCGGCGCCGCCGGTGCGATCGCCGCCGTGGAACTGCTCAGGGGCCGGTTCGACTCGACGACCTTCATGGCACTGGCCATCGCCGGCGCACTGATCGGCTCGATCTCGTTTTCCGGCTCGCTGGTCGCCTTCGCCAAGCTGCAGGGCTGGGCACGCAAGCCGCTGCGCTTCCCCGGCCAGCAGCTGTTCAATCTCGCGCTGCTGGCCGCCGCCGCCGGACTCGGGGTCTGGCTGGTGGTACAGGGCGAGTACACCGGCGCGCTGGTACTGCTGTTCTTTGTACTGGCACTGGCCTACGGTGTGATGATGACATTACCGATCGGCGGTGCCGACATGCCGGTGGTGATTTCGCTGTTCAATGCACTGACCGGCCTGGCCGTCGCCTTCGAGGGCTTCGTGCTCGACAACGCGGCCATGATCATCGCCGGCACCGTGGTCGGTTCCGCCGGCACCCTGCTGACACAGTTGATGGCGAAGGCCATGAACCGCTCGATAGGCAACGTGCTGTTCAGCGCCTTTGGCAGTGCCGGAGAAGCCGGGGAAGGCGCGGTGGAGGGCAGCATGCGGCCCATCGACGCCACCGACGTCGGTGTCATGATGGCGTACGCCGACCGGGTGGTGATCATCCCCGGCTACGGCATGGCCGTGGCACAGGCCCAGCACAAGATCCAGGAGCTGACCGAGCTGCTGCGCGCGCGCGGCGTCGATGTGAAGTTTGCCATCCACCCGGTCGCCGGTCGCATGCCGGGTCACATGAACGTGCTGCTGGCCGAGGCCAATGTATCCTACGACCTGCTGTACGACCTCGACGAGATCAACCCGGTGTTCCCGCAGACGGATGTCGCGCTGGTGATCGGCGCCAACGATGTGGTCAACCCGATGGCACGCACCAATCCCGATAGTCCGATCTACGGCATGCCGATCCTGAACGCGGACCAGGCGAAGAACGTCATCGTGATAAAGCGCGGCCAGGGCAAGGGTTTCTCGGGCGTGGAAAACGCCCTGTTCTTCGCCGATAACACGCGCATGCTGTACGGCGACGGCCAGGCAATGGTCGGCGAGCTGATCCAGGCAGTGAAAGAGCTGTAGGAGCGGACGCTGTCCGCGAAGACGCTTCGCGTATATCAATCATTGCGCATGCCTGCGCCCCTACAGGTGAACAATGGCGCTGTAGGAGCGCACCGCGTGCGCGAATAATCCGACCGTACCAATTCGCGGACAGCGTCCGCTCCTACAGGCGCACCGTTCGACGCAGGAGCACATTGCGTATTACCGCACGTCATTCCCGCGCAGGCGGGAATGACGTGCGATATTAAGAGTTTTGTCATTGAGGAAACGTGGGCTGTCTCGTGTTATTTTTATTCCCTGTGTCCTCTCGGTAACTGCTCCATGCGTCGCCTGGAGGCGCCTACTTTTGGTACTCTACCTCCTGCACCCCTGTAGTCATGTGGCAGGTTTTTTCAGTGTTTCGGAAATCTACCGGCCATTTTTCTCCATCCGCTCCATGCGCCGCTTCCGGAACGCCTTGCGCTCTTCCGGTGTCATGCTATTCCAGCGCTCGCGCAACTTATCCTGCCGTTCGGGCGGCAGTTGCTGAAAGCGCCGGAACTTGCGGCGTAATTCCCTGCGCTGTTCGGGCGGCAGTTCACGAAAGCGTTTGAAGCGTTTACGCAGCCGCGCCTTGTCCTCGTCGGAAAGGGCCTGCCAGCGTTTCAGCCGCTGCCGCATCTTCTTGCGCTGTTCCGGCGTCATCTTCTCCCAGCGCCCGGCCGCGTTTTGCAGCCGTTGCCGCCGCTCTGGCGTCAGTTCCGGCCATTTCTCGCGAAAGGGTTTCAGCACCTGCTGCGTCTGCTCGTCCAGCGCATCCCATTCGAGTGAGTCCGCTTCGGCCTGCACCAGCGCCGCAAACATCAACGTTGCCAGCAACAATACGATGCGTAACCCGTTAATCACGCCGCACCTCCGGGACGGTTTCATCCACGTCAGGGTCATCCGGTGCATCCAGTTCGACCGGATCGATCCACTGCCCGTTCGCCGTCTCCCACTCGACGAGAAATTCCAGCAGGTCCATGCCTGGCAGACTGTCCTCTTCGCTGGCGTGGACTGTGGCGCAAACACTCATCAGCATCAGCACGATGGCAGGCCTAGCCCGCCGTCTCTTCCTCGGGTAGCCAGTCATAAAATTCCAGTTCCTCGATCAGTTGCATATCCCCTTCCGCCAGCAGCTCCCAGTCATCGCCAAACAGTACCGGCGCCGGCGTCTCGCCGCCATTCCACAACACGATGGCCAGCACCGCCACTGCGGCCGTGGCAAAACCACCGGCGGACCAGCCGATGCGGTGCCAGAAACCCCTGGTACCGGCGGCCTCCAGGGCCTGCCGGCGGGCGGCCCCGAGGCGCGCACGCGTCAGTTCGTCGAGTTCATCCTCGCTGTCGCGCAACTGCTGCCCGAGCCGCCCGGCCAGCTGCTGTTCATTCCGCTCAGTCTGCATGATCTGTATACCCTTCCAGTTGTTCCCGGATCCTCTGCAGCGCACGGGACAGGTGGGTCTTCACGCTGCCCTGCGAACATTTCATGACACCTGCCGTATCGGCGACATCCATACCTTCCCAGACACGCAGCATAAACGCCTCCTGCTGGCGTTGCGGCAACTGCCGCAGCACGGTCTGCAGACGCGCCATGGCATGTTCCCGCTCCAGTAACGCATCCGGCTGACAATTCGCCGGGTCCGCGACGGTCTGCATGCCGTCAACCGGCCCGACGTCGCTCGCCTCAGCCCCCGACCGCGGTCGCAGCCAGCTCCTGAAGCGGTTCCGCACCGCACTGCGGCGGTAGTGATCGCGGATGCCGTTTTGCAGTATCCGGTAGAACAGCGGCCGCCATTCGTCCGGATCTCGACGCGCATAGCGCTGACACAGCCTGATCATCGCATCCTGCACCACATCGAGCGCGTCGTCCCGGTTGCCAAGGGCGCACTCCGCCATACGCAGCGCACGCCTCTCGATGCCGGCCAGGAAGCCGTCCAGTGCGTCGTGAGTCTCCAGTCCCTGCTCCCTGTCACCGCTGGCAGCCCCTGCATCCGTCAAGCCGATACAGGGACTGCCCGCTGTCATGTCATTCACTACCCGGCATCACCAGCATACCGCATCAGCGGCGGGCACGACGATCCAGCCGGTGGTTGATGCGATTGCCCTTGCGATCGAGGCGATGCTCGACCCGGTTGCCGCGATAATCCGAGCGATGCTCAATGCGATTGCCCCTGAAATCGAGACGGTTCTCGATCCGGTTGCCCTTGCGGTCCAGGTGCCGGGACAGCTTGACCTTGCCGTTGTCCGCGGCGCGGTCGGACAGCCGGTCCAGTCGGTCGTTGACCCGCCCGCCACGATGGT
>Ga0209456_10001104_pt1 | contig 13413 bp, 12 predicted proteins | sample COG_11_FD_184755 | JGI IMG/M metagenome (GOLD analysis project Ga0209456, IMG submission 184755) | Pelagic marine sediment microbial communities from the LTER site Helgoland, North Sea, for post-phytoplankton bloom and carbon turnover... | ecosystem: Environmental > Aquatic > Marine > Neritic...
ATCGCGTACCTGGCTCGCCGGGAGCCGATTCATGCATCGCGGCAAATCGGCGAGATGCTGGCCGCTCTGCCGCCACCGTCTTCCTCGGGGCGGGGGCAGCTTCCCGCTTCGGAGGTTCCCCAGACGCGGGACCGGGTGGTGACGCAGTCCGTCCAGGAGCGGCCGACGCCCACTGAGCCGCCGCTCCGGTACGACCTGGACGAGGGACGGCCGACCGTCGCCGGCTGGCGAAGCCCCACGCCGCGAGGTCTCCGGCACGCCTGGCTCTGGGCACTCGGTGCCGGATCGCTGCTCGTCGGGCTCGTGCTCTGGTTCCTGTACCGCTCGTGATCCCGCGGCCTAGGGGCGCGGATCTTCGCCGAGAACGACATTGTCGATCAGCCGGGTCGTTCCCAGATGCGCGGCCACCGCGATCAACAGCCGGGTCGGCGGCTCCACTGCGGTCACGAGCGTGTCTGGGTCGACCGCCGCCACATAGTCAACACGGTCGAAGTCCGACCGCACTTGCTCCCCTGCGAGCGAACGAAGCATATCGGAGTTACGTTCGCCCCCAGTCCAGGCATCGTACGCTCGCCGGAGCCCGGACACGATGCCGAGCGCGCGTTCGCGTTCCGATGCGGACAGATATCGATTCCGGGAGGAGAGGGCAAGGCCGTCTGGCTCCCGAACAATCGGACAGCCGACGACCTCGATCGGCATGTCGAGGTCGAGAGCCAAGCGCGAGAGGATCTTCCACTGTTGGTAGTCTTTGCGGCCGAACATCGCGGCGCACCGCCCTGTCAGGTTGAACAGTTTGGCCACGACGGTGGTTACACCGTCGAAGTGCGCAGGGCGAAACTCCCCTTCGAGCGGCTTGGTGAGCTCGCCGACCGACACCTGCGTTTGGAACTGGGCCGGGTACATGGACTCTGGCTCTGGGGCGAAGACCAAGTCGACTCCGCGTTCGCGGCAGCCCGCAAGGTCGCTCTCGAATGTTCGCGGGTAGCGGTCGAGGTCCTCATCGGGCGCGAACTGCAACGGGTTGACGAAGATGGTTGCTGCGATGAAGTCGGCGCGCTTCCTGGCTTCGTCGATCAGCGAAAAGTGCCCAGGGTGAAGGGCGCCCATCGTCGGAACGAGTCCGACTCTGTGAGAGCGAGCGCGCGCATCATCGCAAGCCTGCCGGAAGCCGGCGGGCTCGCGTACGACAGTGGTCATCCCTTAGGCCCGTACTCGCCGCGAGCGTCGCGAACGAGGCTCAGGCTGGACGCAGGCGCCGGAGTATCGTTCTTCTTCACATTGCCGAAGCTGTGCTCTTCGCCCGGGAACGTTCCGGCGCGCACCTCATCTCCGTAGCGGCGTGCGGCGGCCACGCCTTCCTCGAAGAACTCAGCATATCGCTTCACGAACTTCGGCTTCATGTCGGGCGTCAGTCCGAGCAGGTCGTAACAGACCAGCACCTGTCCATCGCAGTGGGGGCCCGCGCCGATGCCAATCGTCGGAATGTCGATCTCTTCGGTGATCCGTTTGGCTAGGTCGGTGGGGATGCCCTCGAGTACCAGGGAATAGGCGCCCGCTTCAGCGACTGCTTTCGCATCGGCCAGCACGCGCGCCGCGGCTCCTTCGGTCTTTCCTTGCACCCGAAAGCCGCCCATGGCGTGAACGCTCTGGGGTGTGAGCCCGACGTGTGCCATGACCGGGATGCCTGCGTGCACGATGCGCTCGATCGTCGGAGCCGCATCGACCCCGCCTTCGAGCTTGACGGACTGCGCTCCGCCCTCGGATAGGAACCGGCCAGCATTCGTGAGTGCTTGTTCCGTGCTGAGTTGCCAGCTGAGGAACGGCATGTCTCCGACCAGGTGCGCGCGCCGGGTGCCGCGAGCCACTGCGCGACAATGGTAGATCACCTCGTCGACCGTGACGGGGAGGGTGGAGTCCAGCCCCTGCACGACCATGCCGAGCGAGTCCCCCACGAGCAGGACGTCCATGCCGGCATCGTCGAACAAGCGCGCGAACGTGGCGTCGTACGCGGTCACCATGGTGATCCGCTCGCCGTCACGCTTCATCTTGCGAAGACGCGGCACAGTGACGGGCCGGTCGTCGGACGCGTGTCCTTTTCCGCTCATCAGTTTGATTCGTGTTGGTCGCGGCCAGGTAGATTCCCGGTCCACGCCTTGACGCCCAATAAACATAGCACCGATTCCAAGGCCGTCACCGAGCCAAAAACCACCCTAAAATCAGGGGGCTAGGTGCTAGCCCTGCAACAATGCCGCGATTTGGGCGGCCAGCTCGGCGTCGTCGTCGGAGGTGAGCGCTTCGGCGCGGGTGAGCATGCGGCGGGCCTCCTCGGAGAGGCCGAGGGCGTGAAGCAGCCGCCCGGTCTCGTAGTGATAGAGCGCGTGCCGCTCCTTGTCGCTGCCCTGGCTCAACGCCCGATAGAGGTCGGCAGCGCGCTCGAGGCGCCCGTCGGCTTCGTAGAGCTTGGCCAACGTCGTGGCGGTGGTCGGGGGAAAGTCCGTGATCTGGTGACTCGTAAAGAACTCGACCACTTGCTCGAGAAAGCTTTGCGCATCATCGGGTTTTTCTGCCAGCTCCGAGGCGAGCCCGATCTCTTCGAGGAGCCGCCAGTCCGTCCCGGCCTTCTTGCCCAGCTCGAGCGAGGTATGGAGCACATCGAGGGCCTCGGCGCCGTGCCCGCTGGCGCGCAGGAATGCCCCCATGGCGAGGTACGGCCGGTAGTCTTCGGGCAGCGCGTGCACGGCGCCCTCGAAGTAGCCCATCGCCTCCTCGAAATCCCCGGCGTCGTCGGCCAGGCGTGCGAGAGCGAGGTTGGCTGCCAACTTGGTTTCGCCCCCTTCGTCGTCCTGCAGGGCCGCCAAGAAGCTCTGCAATGCCTCTTTGCCAGCTGGCACATCCTCTGCGAGCAGCCGCGCGCGCCCCACTTCCAGCCACAGATATCGTGGCTCTGGCGCATCGGCGAGCAGCATTTCGAGCTGAGCCCGCGCATCGTCGAATTGCTCCTTGTGCATCGCGAGCAATGCATCGACCAGGACGTCCCCATAGCTGTCGTATTCGCCGGCCTGGGCTTCGTCCCACTGGCCCATCAGTAACGCTACACGCTCCTCGTCAGTGATCTCCGTGGCCGCAGCTTGCTCCTGCGCTTCTTTCACCTCGAGCCCATCGAGCAATCCTTGCGCCTCGTCGCGAATGGTTTCGTCGACCGCAACTTCGAGTGCGCCCTCTAGCTCCTGCTCGGCCAGCTCGATCGACCCCTGCGCGAGATAGGCCTTTGCTTCTTCGATGCGTTGGCGCGCGATTTCATCGGTGCAGCGCTGTACCTTATCGGGGAGCGCTGCCTGCGCCCCCTCGGGAGATGCAGCGAGGGCCTTTTCGTAAGCGAGCTTGGCAGGGCCGTAGTCGCCTGCCGCATAGAGTGCGTCCGCTTTCTTCTCGAGCCCCTCGGGGTCGGCGGAAAACAGTTTCTTCAGTAGGCTCATGACTCGAACTTCTTGGATCTGCGTTTGGCAGCCTGCTTGAGCGGGCCGGGAATACCACGGCTGCGCGACAGCGCACGTAGATCGTTGCGGCGGAGGTGAGCGAGGAAAGTCATCGACAGGGCCAGCGGCGTCTTTGGGTTGTTGCACAGGTGACGCTTGATCTCGTAGCTCCGAAGCCACTCCCGCTTCCTGCCGATGAATCGAAGCACATCCTCCGACACCTCGCGGCTCTGCGCTGCGTTCTTGGCCTCGCTCTCGCCCATGGCCGGCGAGGCGACGGCTGCCATGGCTACCACGCGGTTCGGGTCCCGCACTAGGATCGAGCGCGCCGCTGCGTTGCCGAGAAGCGCCATCCTGATCTTCTCGCCGATGTTCATGTTTCGGATCTTGGTCTGCAACGGGACAAACTCTTCCTTCGTCTCCTCACTGCCATCGATCTTGTCGCGCTCGACGGCGTCTTGGTCGGCGTCTTCTTGGAGGGCCTTCGAGAATGCGTCGTCGCTCGGAAGCGGCTCGTCGCTCGCCTCGGGGATCAGCTGGCCTTGAATCGCCTTCTTGAGCTCGTCGAACATCGGAATGCCCGTCAGATCGACCCCATGGCGGGCGGCAAGCTCGATGAGACGGTCGGCAGTCGACATGCGCGTGTTGCGATTCTTATAGAGTGCTTCGATGATCTGCGGCGCGCCTAGGAGCCGTTGCTGGTTGACGGAGATAATCTCGGTGATGCGCTCCGGGCAATGCATCGAGATCTTTGCGAACGTTGCGTCGGCGACCGCGTGGTTCTGGACGAGCCGCTCCAAGACTTGGTCGTTGGTGGAGAATCGGAGCGCGACCTCGTGGAAGACGGCCGGGTGCAGGTTCTGCTCACAGGCGGGAAGAAGCACCCCCTCCGGCAACTCTTGCAAGGTGTCCCCTGCCGACTTGGAGATCCCTGAGTCAGCATCGGCGGTGAGTTGCACGAGCAGCAGCACGAGGTCGCCGCCCTTGACCGGGACCATCCCCCGGGCGGCCATCATCCTTGCGGGGGCTGGGCCGTTGGGATCGGCAAAGCGCCGGAGCCGTTCAGGCACGGCTTCGATCGGTATCGGTAGCTCCGGGGTTGCCAGCATGGGTCTACCTTCCGGCGAACTCGGGTTCCCGCTTTTCGAGGATCGCGCTCACGCCTTCCTTCGCATCCTCGGTGGACAAGCTCGCCGCTTGGAGGCCAGCTTCTTCGAGCGCGGCCTCGCGGATCTCCCATCGCAGCCCGCGGCGGATCGAGGCCTTCATCTGCTGGACGGCCATCGGAGCGGACGCCGCAATCGCGCGGGCGAGCCCCATTGCGGCGGGGAGCACCTCTGCGGGTTCTTCGGCGTGCGTGACCAGCCCGATGCGGAGGGCTTCGTCTCCTCGGATGAGTCGGCCGGTAAACAGCAGCTCTGATGCATAGGCCGCCCCGACGAGACGAGGGAGCAAATAGCTGATGCCGAGTCCAGAATGGATCCCTAAACGCGCGAAATTGACACCGTATTTTGCGTCGACGTTCGCGACCCGGATGTCGGCCAGCAGGGAGAGGCCGAATCCACCGCCGACGGTGTGGCCGTTCATCGCTGCGATCACAGGTACCTCGACGTCGAGCACCCGCAGAAACGGCTCGTACATCGCGAATGACGCGTCGCGGGACGGCTTCCCAAGATCACTGCGCTGCATGGACGACCTGAGATCGGCACCCGCACTAAAACAGCGGCCTCTACCGGTAATGACCAGGCATCGGATTTCGCCGTCGCTCCGCGCCTCCCCGATCGCCTCCGAAAACGCGTCCAAAAGCTCGGGAGTCATGGCGTTCCGTTGATCGGGGCGATTCAAGGAGATCACCCCAATTCGGTCCGCCGCCTCATACAAGACCGCTCGCTCGCCCATGCTGCGGCAACTCTAGCCGGAGCAGGGCCCACGGCAACCGCGGATTCTTGGCCGATTTCTTGCCCAGCGGGAGCTGAACGGGTTAGCGGGACTCTATGCAGGGAACCAAGGTTGTTCGCCCGTTTCCGTTCTTTCGTGCCGGAGCGCGCGCAAGCCAGCCGCAGCTGTCCAAGCCGATTCTGGTACTGGAGGACGTCTACAAATTCTTCCGACCCGACCAGCCGACCCTTCGAGGAGTCGATCTCTCGGTCGAGCGCGGCGAGTTCGCGTTCATCACCGGGCCGAGCGGTGCCGGCAAGAGCACGCTTCTGAAGCTCGTGTACCGCGAGCTCAGGGTCGATGAAGGCCGGGTGCTCTTCTGCGGCCGCGACATCGGAAGGCTGACGGACAAATCGATTCCGTTCCTTCGGCGCAACCTCGGGATCGTGTTTCAGGATTTCCGGATCATCGATCACTGGACCGTCTTCGAAAACGTGGCCGTGGCGCTCGAGATCGTCTCGATGCCACAGCGGCTCATCCGATCGCGGGTGGCTGAGGCGCTCGAGCGTGTCGGCCTGGCGGGGCGCGGTCCGGAGCAGACCAGCAACCTCTCCGGTGGCGAGAAGCAGCGTGTCGCGGTCGCCCGAGCGATCGTGCCCGAGCCCGCGCTCATCCTGGCGGACGAGCCGACCGGCAACTTGGACCCGCATCTCGCGATCGACATCCTGACACTATTCGAAGAGATCAACTCGACCGGGACGACGGTGTTGTTCGCAACGCACGACCACTCCCTGATCTCCAAGCGGGACCACCGCTTGATTTCGATCGACGACGGCCGCGTCTCAGAGGCTCAACAAGGCCTCAAGCATTGGCAGGGTAGCAGCGGCATTCACACGCTGGTGGGGTGAAACGATGGACGTGAAGAACGCAATCACGCGGGCGAGGCGGGGGCTTCGCGAGGAGCGACGGTTGTACATCGTGGCGGTCACGAGCCTGGCCGTCGCGTTCATATGTCTGGGGGCGACGCTGCTCGGCGTCACCAACCTGGACGCGGCAGCGACACGCTGGGGTCAGAGTGGACGCATCACGCTCTTCCTGAAAGACGACGCCGATCCGCAGGACATCGCGCAGCTGCGCGTCGTGCTCGAGGGTCTGGCGGACGTGAGTGAGGTGACGCACGTCACGCCGACGCAGGCGCGCGAGTCATTTCTCGAAGAGGCGGACGTGGGAGCGGACCTGAGTGCGCTCCCTTCGGAGGTGTTTCCAGCGTCGCTCGAGGTGGCCCTGGTTCAAGGCGTGACCCGCGAACGGAGCGAATCGATCGCGACGCGGCTCGCGCAGTTTCGGGCGGTGAGCGATGTGGAGAGCTACGGAAGCTGGTTCCAGAAGCTCGACCAGTTGCTCTGGGGCGCGCGCATGTTGGCCCTCGGGCTCGCGCTGCTGGTGATGTTCTGCGTGGTCGCCGTGATCGGCAACACGATTCGCTTGGCTGTCGCGCGTCGACGGCAGGAGATCGAAGTCATGAAGCTCTGCGGCGCGACCAACGGCTTCGTCAGAGGGCCGTTCGTGCTGGAGGGGATGTTCCAAGGGTTCGCGTCGGCGCTTCTGGCAATCCTGGCGCTCTTAGTTGGATACCTTGCGCTTCACGAGTCGGTCGATTCGACCTTGGCCGCGTTGACCGGGAGCCGGGTCGTCTTTCTCGGCGTGTGGACCCTGGTGGCGCTGCTTGCCGGGGGCGCCGTGATCGGTGCGATTGGGAGCGCTGTGTCGGTGCGACGCTATCTCTCGGTGTGAAATGAAAAGCAAAAGCAGATTCTGGGTTTGGATCGCGGCGGGGCTTTTCGCAGTTGCGGCGGGAGCCGCGGCCGAGCAGGACCTCGGGGTCAACGGCTTGACGGATGTTGCCTCGGTGGAAGGCAAGATCGCAGAGAACCTCGCCCGCGTCGAACATGCGCAGACGCGGCAAGCGCAGATCGACACGGAGATTTCTGGCCTCGCGGACAAGCGGGACGAGGCCGAGGTTCGCCTCTACGAGCGCGCGCGCGCCCTCTATCGCATTCGGCGCGCTGGGATGCTGCCGGTTGCCGGAGGTTTCGACGCCTTGATGGGGCACCTCGCGCGAGTGCAACGGCTCTCGCGAATGGTGAAGGGCGACCTCGATACGATGGATTTCCTCGGGAAACGCGGCTCCGCGCTTCGAGTCGAGAAGAACGAGCTCGTCGATGCGCTCCAGGAGGCCCAGGTCGCCTTGCGGGCGCTCGAAACCAAGAAGGAAGAGCTCGAGCACAGCCGCCGCAGCGCTTCGCTATTCCAGGGCGCGCTTCGAGGCGAGCCGCAAGAGGCGCCGAGCGACGGGGTGAGTTACGGCCGAATCCGCGTATCCGGCGACATGGATGACCTCGGCGACGGGTTTGCCCAGATGCGCGGACAGCTGGCGCTGCCAGTGCAGGGTTCGATGCGAATCGGCGAAAGCAGCCGCGAAGGCGCAGCGGGCTTGGAGTTCTACGGGCGTGCAGGCGGACCCGTCCGCGCCGCAGCAGACGGCAGAGTGGCCTTCGCCCGAAACTACGGCGCCTACGGCCTCATGGTCATCATCGACCACGGCAGCAGCTTCTACACCGTCTACGGCGGCCTAGGCTCCACCGACGTCCAGGTCGGGGACTGGGTAGGCATGAGCACCCGCGTAGGAACCCTAGACACCGCCAGCCCCGACGCCATCCTCTTCTTCGAAGTCCGCCGAGGCACCCGCCCCCTAGACGCAAGAAGCTGGCTAGGCCTGTAAGGGGGGCTGGAGAGTCGGAAACGCTCCCGTCGGGCGAGCGCCGATCTGCAGCGCGACTCGGCGTCAGGCGTCCTCGACGTAGCGGTGCTACGCCTGCGGGTCCTTCCTTGCCTCGCTTGCAGCTCGACGCCCGCCCTCGGTCCGCGTCTCCAACTCTCCAGCCCAGAAGTTTCGTGAGATTTCGGTGGTATGCTTGGATGGAGTATGGAGGCGGGATGAGTTATCGGGATTTCATCAATTGGGTATCGAGCACGCCGGCTGGTGGGGTGCTCGTACGCGCATACGCCTCGCGACTGGATCCGATTCTGTACAAGATGAGCGGGGGCCGCCTCACCTCGGTGGGGCCGCAAGTGATTCCGCAACTCGTGCTGACCACGACCGGCCGCAAGTCTGGCAAGGAGCGCACGGTTCAGCTCGGATACGCTGAAGAGGGCGATGACGTCCTGGTTATTGCGAGCAATCTTGGCGGCACGAACCATCCCGCTTGGTCCTACAACCTCGACGCGAATCCACGGGCGAAGATTCAGCTCGGCTCGGAGAAGAGAGACATCGTCGCGACGCGCTTGACGGACTCGGAGAAGGCCATCCTCTGGCCGAAGATCGCCGACACCCTTCCGCAGATGAAGACCTATGTGAAGAGGACGGAGCGGAATATCAAAGTTTATCGGCTGACGGGTGCCTAGCCTGCGCAAGTGTCGGGTTGCGGCGGGCGCGTCTTCCGGCACTCTTGCTCGCCCATGACGAAGATAGTCAAAATCGCTAGCGCCGCTTTGCTTGCTCTGGTCCTGGGCATCCCCTACGGCTTCTGCCGTAACAACTAGCCTGAGGAGATTAACCCTTTCAAAAAAGGGACTGTCCCCTTTGTCTACTGGGCTACGGCGCCGATGGTGAGGGCGTAGGCCAGCAGGGTTTCCATGTCGGCGTCGCTGATCTTGTCCGGGCCGAAGGCGGGCATGTCGTCGCCGCCTGAGCGGACCTTCCAGCGCATCTGTGACGGCGAAGCGCCTTCGCCTGCGATCTTCGGGCCGTCGCCTTCTTCACCACCGGGGTGGCAGCCTTCGCAGAACTCCGCGAAAACCTCGGTGCCTGCGGCGACATCGGTGGAGCCAATCGGGTAGTCCAAGTCTTCCAATGAGTACGCAGTCGTGCCGGAGGACTCCTTGGAGCAGCCGTACGCGACCGCCAACATGCCGACCATCAAGCCCAGAATCAGTGTCTTCCCCATCTTCTTCCCTTTCCCCAGGGACGCCGTTACGCGAGCGGCGCTCCTTCATTCCCCTTGCGTCGCAACTTTAGCAGTTTTTCGCCCTGGACCTGCAACGCTTCGGCTTCGTTGCTCAGCAGATCGCTGTGACAGGCTGCTTTTTCCGCTTCGCCCACGGCGCTCTTCGTCTTGCCGGCCAGTCGATGAATCTCCTCGGGGGAGAGGTGGCCGCGAGCCCGGAGAATCTCTTGCTGCTCCAGTGTGAGGGCGGCTGACTTCATCACGCGTTCCCGTTCGAAGCCGCTAGCCTTGCCGGATTCGAACTCCACGATCTCTTTGGAAATCCGCACAGAGCACCAGTCGTGCCCACACATCGCGCAGAAATCGGTGTCGACGTCCAGGTCCTCGTCGTGAAACGCGCGCGCGGTGTCGCTGTCGAAGGCGAGGTCGAAGTGCTTCTCCCAGTTGAGCGCCGCTCGCGCCCGGGTGAGGTCATCGTCCCAGTCGCGGGTGCCCGGGATCCCGAGGGCCACGTCTGAGGCATGGGCAGCGATCTTGTAGGCGATGCACCCCTGCTTGACGTCGTCTTTCTTCGGTAAGCCCAGATGCTCCTTCGGCGTCACGTAGCACAGCATGGCCGCTCCGTGATACCCGGCCGCGGTTGCGCCAATCGCGCTCGTGATGTGGTCGTAGCCGGGGAACACATCGGTGACGAGCGGGCCAAGCACATAGAAGGGCGCGCCGTGACAGCGCTGCCGCTGAAGCTTCATGTTGTACTCGACCTGGTCGAACGGAACGTGTCCCGGCCCCTCGACCATCACCTGGCACCCCTTTCGCCACGCGCGTTCGGTGAGATCACCCAGCCGGTCGAGCTCGCCGAGCTGCGCTTCGTCCGTTGCATCGGCAAGCCCGCCAGGCCGCAGTCCGTCGCCCAAGGAGAACGAGACGTCGTACTCCCGCATCACGTCACAGATCGCCTCGAAATGCGTATACGTCGGGTTCTCTTGGCCATGGTGCAGCATCCACTTGGCCAGCAGGGAGCCGCCGCGCGACACGATCCCGATGAGACGTTTGCGAATGAAGGGCAGGTGCTCTCTCGCCACGCCGGCGTGGATGGTGAAGTAGTCGACGCCCTGGCGGGCCTGGTGGCGCAAGGTCTCGAGAATCACCTCGAGAGTGAGCTCTTCGATGCTCCGGCCGATGATCATCGAGTAGATGGGAACCGTCCCGATCGGCACACGCGCGTTCGCGATGATCGCTTCACGGGTTGCATCGAGGTCGCCGCCCGTCGAGAGGTCCATCACGGTGTCCGCGCCCCAGCGCTCGGCCCAACGAAGCTTCTCGACTTCCTCGTCGGTGCCGGACGACACCGGTGACGCGCCCATGTTCGCGTTGATCTTCGTGAGGCCTGCCCGCCCGATGCACATCGGATCCAACGCATGCTCGAGGTGCATCCTGTTGGCTGGAATGATCATCCGGCCGGCGGCGACTTCGTCGCGAACCTGCTCCGGACTGAGGTGGGCTTCGCGCTCGGATACCCGCCTCATGGCGGGCGTCACGATGCCGAGGCGCGCATGCTCCAGCTGCGTCACAGGCTCGAAGCCCGCAGGTGGATGCCAGCGGCCATCTTCGAAGTGCCAATCCTCCGGCATGAAGTCCCAGGCGGTCTTGTCGCTCGGCGGCGGCATGCCGGGGGTGTCGGGAGACGAGAACGTGCGGGGACCGCCAATGTCAGGTGGGTTCGCGAACGAGCCAGGCGTGGTGCCCGCGTCCTGGCTCGAGGGGTTGTGCGCGCCCCGGAGGGGAATCTTGAAGTCTTGCATCATGCTCCTCGTGCAGGGAAGAAGCCGACGGGTCGCTTCCCTACGCCGGTCCAAACCGGATCAGGTTCGACGGGTCCCTCTCAGCCTTTGCGGCGCCCCGAGCGAAGGCCGACTCTAGCACGACCCCCAGAGCACGGCTATCCTCCGCGCCTTCGCGACCAGGAGCAGCATGACCTCGACCCCACTCTATCGCTCGCGCCCAAGTGGCTTCGAAATCCAACCTGCATCCCAGGCCGAGGCGCAGAAAATCGACGATATCATCTATCTGTCGGAGGGCCTTTCCAACTCGTACCTGATCACGACGCCCGAAGGCCGGGTCGTGATCAACACCGGGATGGGCTTCGAGGCGCCGGTCCACAAGCGCAATTTCGACGCCATCGATGACAGTCCGGTGCGCTACATCTTTCTCACCCAAGGCCATGTCGATCACGTTGGCGGCGTCGATTTGTTTCGCGAGGAGTGCACGCAGCTGGTCGCGCAAGCGAACAACCAGTCCCACCAAGCGGACGACGGTCGCATCGCGGCGTTCCGAGCGTCGCGCAGCGCGTTTGCGTTTGCCGATGCGATTGCGCGCGCCTGGACATACATCCAAGAGCACGTGGGAGGCGGCATCCCCGCGCAATCGCGCCCGACGCCAGACGTCACCTTCGACGACCGCCACGAGCTCGAGCTGGGCGGGGTGCGGATGGAGCTGCTCTCGACGCCCGGAGGCGAGACGACCGACTCGATGATCATCTGGCTACCCGAGCAGGAGGTCTGCTTCTGTGGGAACCTCTTTAGCGCGCTGTTTGGTCACTTTCCCAATCTCGTCACGGTTCGCGGTGACCGGTATCGCGAGGCGCTGGGCTTCATCGATTCACTCGAGCGTGTGCTTGCGCTCGAGCCCAAGCTGCTGTTGACCGGCCATCACGGCCCGGTCGTCGGAAAGGAAACGATTCGCGAGGAGCTGACGCGACTGCGCGACGCCGTTCGATACGTTCACGACGAAACCGTGCGCGGCATGAATCATGGCAAGGACATCCACACCCTGATGCGTGACATCCAACTTCCGCCGGAGCTCGAGGTCGGGGAGGGCTACGGCAAAGTGTCGTGGAGCGTGCGGGCCATCTGGGAGAACTACGCGGGGTGGTTTCATCACAGCTCGACGACTGAGCTCTATCCGGTGCCAGTGAAGAGCGTGCACGGAGATTTGGTGGAGCTTGCTGGCGGCCCCGACGCAGTGGCACAACGGGCCAGGGGCAAGCTCTCTTCGGGTGAGCCGGTCGAGGCGATTCATCTGGCGGAAGTTGCGCTCACTGCCGAACCCACGAGCATCGCGGCGCTCGAAGTGATGGTGGCCGCGCATGAGCATCTCGAACGGGAGAGCGAAAATTTCTGGCTCACGCAGTGGCTGCGAAAGCAACTCGCCGATCTACGCTCAACCCTAGAAGCGGCGAAGGCCAAGGAGGGCCAGCCGTGACCGACGGGGCGAACGACATCCGAATCGACGACCTCAGGGCGCCAGTTCTCACGCCGATGCAGAAGATGGTGATCGATGGCTTCGCCGGGGTCGAGGTCGAGTTCACCGAGGACGCGGTGCTGGGGGAGGCCCAGGAGCGCACCGGGCTTTCGGATTTCGGACCCGACGACTTTCGTGAGCGACTTGCGGTCTGGTGCCAGGCGGTCGATGAGGACGCGGACCTCGGGCCGATGGGACAGGTGCGATTCTTTGGGGACATGGTGCGGTACGCGGCCAACCGGCTGCGCTTTCACGACCTGATCAAACGGCACCCCGAAATCCTGGACGTCGAGATCCGCAAGCCGATCATCATTGCCGGGCTTCCCCGCTCGGGAACGACGCACCTGTTGAACCTGATCGCGGCCGACACGCGTCTCCGCTCGCTCCCGTACTGGGAAAGCCTCGAGCCGATTCCTGACGCCAGCACAGCGCCCGGGCCCAAAGAGCAGGATCCGCGATACATGAAGTGTGCCGGCGAGTATCAGATGTTCGGACAGATTGCGCCGCTCCTCAAGAACATGCACGACATGACGCCCGACCACGTGCACGAGGAAATCGAAGTCGGGGCGCTCGATTTCTCCACGTTCCTTCCGGAGTGGCTCGCCGTGGTGCCCCGGTGGCGCGACTACTACTACGCCCACGACCAGCGACCGCACTACGAGTACATGAAGAACGTTCTCAAGGCGCTGCAGTGGATGCACGGTCCCGACCGCTGGATTCTCAAGTCACCCCAGCACTTGGAGCAGCTGGGG
>Ga0209456_10001105_pt1 | contig 13405 bp, 13 predicted proteins | sample COG_11_FD_184755 | JGI IMG/M metagenome (GOLD analysis project Ga0209456, IMG submission 184755) | Pelagic marine sediment microbial communities from the LTER site Helgoland, North Sea, for post-phytoplankton bloom and carbon turnover... | ecosystem: Environmental > Aquatic > Marine > Neritic...
GGTTGCCAGCCTGATGCATACCGCACCCCATGTCACTGCCGTATTCGAGACGGATTTGTCTGCCGTATTAAAGCATCGGGCAGCCAATAAGGAAGCATTTGCCGGGGCCGGTGCACCGCTGACCCTGACAGCATATTTTGTCGCTGCCGCCATTGCCGCCATTCGGAAGGTGCCACGGGTGAATAGCCGCTGGTTTGATGAACACCTCGAAATCTTTAAGCATATCAATATGGGTATTGGCACCGCCCTGGGTGACGAGGGGCTGATTGTGCCCGTATTGCAGCAGGCACAAGGCATGGACCTCAAGGCTATCGCGGCAGGGCTTGCCGATCTGACCACCCGTGCCCGTAACAACAGGCTGAAACCCGAAGATGTCCGCGACGGCACCTTCACGATATCCAACCACGGTGTCTCCGGCAGCCTGATCGCCACGCCGATCATCATCAACCAGCCGCAATCCGCTATCCTTGGTGTAGGCAAGATTGAAAAACGCACTAAAATACTGGAGGTTGATGGCGAAGACGTGATATCCATCCGGCCGATGTGTTACATCAGCCTGACCATCGACCACCGTGTTCTGGATGGTTTTCAGACCAATGCTTTCCTGACCGAACTTGTAAGCACACTGGAAAACTGGTCTTAGTGTAAATCTGTCAGACCTTACACCGGCTGGATACACAACCCCGTGACCTTTTGGAGATCCTGAATGAAAATTGAAAGCTATGCATGTGGTGCCTGGGTAGCGGGCAGCGACGATGGTGTCGAGGTGAGAAACGCCATCACGGGTGAGGCGATCGGACGGGTAAGCAGCACGGGGCTCGATTTTGCTGACATGCTGGCCCATGGGCGAAAGTCCGGTGGCTCGGCGCTGCGTAAGATGACGATCCATGACAGGGCCAACATGTTGAAGGCCCTGGCCAGGTATCTTCTCGACAAGAAGGAGTACTTTTATGACATTTCCGCCAAGACCGGTGCCACGCGTGCGGATAGCTGGGTAGACATAGAAGGTGGGATAGGCACGGTATTCGCCTATACCGGTATTGCACGGCGTGAACTCCCCAACGAGACCTTCGCGGTTGAGGGTCCGACGGAAAGACTGTCGGCGCAGGGCAGTTTCGTGGGCCGGCATATCCTGACTGCGAAACGTGGTGTCTCCCTGCACATAAATGCTTTCAATTTTCCGTGCTGGGGCATGCTCGAGAAGATTGCACCCAGCCTGATTGCCGGTGTACCGGTGATAGTCAAACCCGCAACTGTCTCGTGCTACCTGACCGAGGCCATGGTCAGGGAAATCATCAGTTCCGGTATTCTGCCGGAAGGCGCCATACAGCTGGTGTGCGGCCGTACCGGTGATATCTTCGATCACCTGAATGAGCAGGACAGCGTGACATTCACGGGCTCTGCCTCTACCGGCCGGATGTTGAAGCAACACCCGAACATCATCGGCAATAGCATCCCATTCAATATGGAAGCCGACTCCCTGAACTGTTCCATACTTGGTGCAAATGCCGCACCGGGAACCGCCGAGTTCGACCTGTTTATCAAAGGTGTGGCCCAGGAGGTAACTGTCAAGGCAGGTCAGAAGTGCACCGCGATTCGCCGCGCCATCGTGCCACAGGCAAACGTGGATGCCGTTATAGAGGCCCTCGGCAAGCGACTGGACCGGACACCCGTCGGGGACCCGTCCGTCGAGGGCGTCAGAATGGGTTCCCTGGTGGGGACGGACCAGGTCGAAGACGTCTGGGGCGCCGTTGAAACCTTGGGTAAAGACAGTGAAATTGTCTACGGTGGCCAACGTGAGTTCGATGTGGTGGGCGCAGACAGTAATAAGGGAGCTTTTTTCCCGTCCACGCTGCTGTATTGCGATCAGCCCTTTTCCACGGAATCACCACATTCGGTGGAGGCTTTCGGCCCGGTCTCGACGATATTGCCATACAGGGATGAAGACGAGGCCATCGAACTCGCCCGCCTCGGACGCGGCAGCCTGGTGGGCTCCCTGGTCACTGCGGACAATGAAGAAGCGGCCAGGATTGTACTGGGGACCGCCGCCTGGCATGGCCGTGTGCTGGTGTTGAACAGTGATTGCGCGAAGGAATCCACCGGTCACGGTTCTCCCCTTGCTCCCCTGATCCACGGCGGCCCCGGCCGCGCTGGTGGTGGCGAAGAACTGGGTGGCAGCCGTGCGATAAAGCACTATATGCAACGCACCGCGATCCAGGGTTCGCCCGATACGCTGACCGCAATTACACGGCAATTTACCACCGGTGCCACACCCAGGGTTGAGCGGGTCCACCCGTTCAGGAAAACCTTTGATGAACTCGAAATCGGCGACTCGCTGATCAGCCACCGGCGCACGGTGACCGAGGCCGATATTGTCAATTTCGGCTGCCTGTCGGGTGATCACTTCTATGTCCACTTCGATGAGATCGGTGCAAAGAACTCACTTTTTGGTGAGAGGGTAGCTCACGGTTACTTCGTCCTTTCTGCGGCCGCCGGTCTGTTTGTAGATCCGGCAGAAGGCCCGTTACTGGCCAACTACGGCTTGGAAAACCTGCGGTTTACAGAACCGGTATGCATCGGTGACACGATTCGAGTGCGCCTGACTGCGAAAGAGAAAATCCGCAAGGACAGACGCCCGGAAGAAGACCGCTCGACAGGTGTGGTTGTCTGGGATGCTGAAATAACAAACCAGGATGATGTAACCGTCGCTGTCTATGACATCATGACACTGGTGGAGCGCGCTGACGACTGACTACTGACCGTGGACCCTTGCACCTGCAACGGTCACCCGGACACGCCTGCCCAGGTCATTGGTATCCTGGATATCCCGTATCCCGGTGCGGGTGGCGGATTGCTCACCCGGCTTCAGTCGTTGATCAATGCTTCGCGAAAATTCGCGATGCTTTCCATTGGCATCGATATACTCCACTTTCAACGTGATGTTTTTCACGGTCACCGGCGAATTGTTCCGTACTGCGGCGCTCACTTTGCCGTTTTGCTCAAGCACGGCCCTGGTCTGAATATACTTGCCGGGGTTGCGTGGAAGATCGATAACGACCAGTTCTCTCTCGGCCTGCTTGCTGACCTCCGAGTTGGATCCGGCGGCCGCCTGGTAGTGCTTTAATGCAGATTCCATATCTCCCGCACGCTTGTCCAGGTTGCCTAACAGGAAATTGGCCTGTGCGGTGGGCAGCAATTCCAGGCTATATTCAAGATCGGTTCGCGCCGGATTGAGTTTGCCCTGCTCATAGCGGGCCTGGCCACGCCGCAGGTGATAATAGAAAAAACTACCATCAAGCCGCATGGCATCACTGTAGGCTGTCTCGGCTTTGCGGTACTTGTTGTTGGCGGCGTAAATATCACCTGACAGGGCATGAAAAAGTGCTTCACGGGGTTCCCGCTTGAGGGCCTGGTTGACCAGTGTGCGTGCTTCACTGGTTTTATCTTCAGAAAGAGCCTTGCGTGCATCGGCGTAATCTTCATAGACCGGTTTCATCTCGCGCAGGTAAGCCGTTTTTTGCAGGTACACTTCCCGCCCATACTCACCACTATCGGGAAGGCTCTTCGCGGTGGCCCTGTTGTTTTCTACCCGTTCAGCCGATGGAGGATGCGAAGCAAACAAGCCGGATAGCCAATCACTGCGCCGCTCGGCGGATAGTTTGACAAAAGTCTCCTGCAACTCCACCGCACCCTGGGGGTTGTAACCCGCTGCCGACATATAACGCATGCCGTAGAGATCAGATTCACGTTCCGCATCGCGTCCATACTTGGTGGTGATCAACTGTGCGCCCAATTGCGGGACGATCATTGCCACCTGCTGACCCATTTCTGAATCCGCCATGGAACTGCCGAAAATCATCGCAGCGACCATACCCACCTGGGTCAGCATGCCCTTGGACTGCTGCCGTGCTCCATGGGCGGCATCGGCATGAACGATTTCATGACCCAGTACGGCGGCCAGTTCTGCCTCCGAATTCAGTTCGGTCAATAGCCCCCTGTTCACGACAATCTTGCCACCTGGCAGGGCCCAGGCGTTGGGTGTTGAATCATTTAGAACATGAAATTCATATGGCAAGTCACGCTTGGCCTGCACGGCAAGCCGGTCACCAACGCTTTCAACGTATGACGTCAACTCCGGATCGAGAACGTAATCCCCGCCCTGCGACTGTCTCATGGGCGCATACATTTGCTGACCCACTTCCCGCTCCCAGTCTTCATCCAGGTTCGGCAAAATAAAATTCTTCTCACCCGTAACCGGGTTAACACTGCAACCTGTCAGTGCAAAAGATACGCTGAGGATCGCGATCAATAAACGTCTCATGACCTGTCTCCGATTCAGAAGTTTACAATTACTCATTTCTTAGCATCACCGGTCGGTTGGCATCACAACATTGTTTAGATGTGATCTATGTCCCTTTTGGCTTGAACCCGAACTTACCTACTTCCATCCTGCCACGGTCAGCCTCAACATCTGTCAGGGCATCGGTTCTCACCAGGCTTGCTTGACAACGCTGAGCCAGTTCCTGGTATTCCTGTGTGCCCCGGCTTTTCCATTCGATTTCCTGATCGCCGAGTTGACGCTTAAGACTGGCCGGCGCGCCGATAACCAGGCTGCGCGACGGGCACTCGAACCCGGCGCTGACAAATGCCATGGCCCCCACGATCGAAGATTCACCAATAACAACATCGTCCATTACCACCGCATTCATCCCGACCAGGGCGTTGGGGCCGATACGGCAACCATGCAACACGGCCCCATGGCCGATATGACCATCCCGCTCCACGATACAGTCCTTTCCGGGAAAACTGTGCAAAACACAGGTATCCTGCACATTGGCGCCCTGCTCTACGACAATACGGCCAAAGTCGCCCCTGAGCGAGGCATGCGGGCCGATATAACAACCCGCACCGATGAGGACATCACCAATCAATACAGCGGTTTCATGAACAAAGGCATCCGGATGGACAACCGGGGTGATTCCTTCAAGGCTATATACTGGCATAGTCGAAGACACCTTATAAATTTCCCTGTAAAAAGGCATGATACACAACTATTAATGCATTGCCCGAATTTGTAACCTCTTGCAACAATAAAGATGGAAAGAACCAGTATGGACTTCAAAAATATAGCGTTTGAAATTAGTGACGGCGTCGCTACGCTGACATTGAACAGGCCAAAATCACTCAACAGTTTCACCGTTGAAATGCACACTGAGATTCGCTCAGCCATGGAGCGGGTTGCTGAAGACCGTGACATCCGCTGTCTGCTTGTCACCGGTGCCGGGCGTGGTTTCTGCGCCGGTCAGGACCTGGGCGACCGGGCGAGCGCGGGCGATTCCCCTGCCCCTGATGTAGGTGCGTCTGTAGAAAAATACTATAACCCGCTCATTCTCAGTCTCATGAATTTACCCAAGCCGGTTATTTGTGCGGTTAATGGAGTGGCGGCGGGTGCCGGTGCGAGTATTGCATTGGCCTGCGATATCGTAATCGCTGCCCGCTCCGCGAGTTTTATACAGGTTTTTTGCAAGATCGGCCTGATCCCCGATTCGGGCGGCACCTGGAACCTGCCCCGGGCGGTCGGCCTTGCCCGTGCCAAGGGGCTGGCCCTTTTGGGTGACCGCCTTCCCGCAGAAATGGCTGAATCATGGGGTCTGATCTGGAAGTGCGTAGACGACGAGGTATTGATGGAAGAGGCACAAAAAATGGCCACCCATTTCGCAACGCAGCCCACTGCCGCGCTGGGGCGCATTAAGAAACTTCTGCACGAATCTGCCAGCAACACTCTCCCCGGGCAACTGGCCCTCGAACAGAAAGCCATGCAGGACCTGGGACAAAGCGACGACTACCGGGAGGGTGTGACCGCGTTCCTTGAAAAACGGCCACCGGTATTCAAAGGTAATTAATCAACAGGACGAAACATACAATGAATGAAGCTTACCTGTGTGACGCAATCAGGACGCCCATCGGCCGATATGGCGGTGCCTTATCCAGCATCCGCGCGGATGATCTTGGCGCCATTCCAATCAAGGCGCTTATGCAAAGGAATGGTTCTGTTGACTGGTCTGCTGTTGATGACCTTTACTACGGTTGCGCCAACCAGGCTGGAGAAGACAACCGCAACGTCGCACGTATGAGCGGTTTGCTTGCCGGTCTGCCGGAAGGGGTGCCGGCGGTGACGCTCAACCGGCTTTGTGGCTCTGGTATGGACGCAGTGGGCAGTGCCGCCCGGGCTATCCGTTGTGGTGAGGCCAACATGATCATTGCCGGTGGTGTTGAATCGATGAGCCGGGCACCTTTTGTTATGCCAAAGGCAGAAGCGGCGTTTAGCCGATCGGCAAAGCTTTATGATACGACCATGGGCTGGCGCTTCGTCAACAGGCTGTTTAAAGCCCAGTACGGTATCGATTCCATGCCCGAAACTGCCGAGAATGTTGCCGAAGAGTTCAATATCAGCCGGGCGGATCAGGATGCTTTCGCTCTGCGCAGTCAGCTTCGTACTGAATCGGCCATCGCTAGTGGTATTTTTTCTGATGAAACCTGCCCTGTCAGTATTCCCCGCAGGAAGCAGGATGCACTGTTATTTGACCGTGATGAACACCCGCGTGCCGGTAGCACGCTTGAAGCCATGGCCAGACTTCCCACGCCTTTCCGTGAATACGGCACCATAACCGCTGGTAATGCCAGTGGCATCAACGATGGCGCCTGCGCCCTGCTGGTGGCATCGGCCGAGGCCGCCAAACAACATGGCCTTGAGCCAAAGGCCCGTGTGCTTGCCATGGCCACCGCCGGTGTTGCACCACGCATCATGGGTATTGGCCCGGTCGATGCCAGTAAAAAGGTGCTGAAGATGGCGGGGCTTGGCCTTGAGCAGATGGATGTAATCGAACTCAACGAGGCATTTGCCGCCCAGTCACTGGCCTGCCTGCGTCTTTTGGGCTTGCCTGATGATGCCGGTCAGGTCAACCCAAATGGCGGCGCTATTGCACTGGGTCACCCCTTGGGAATGAGTGGCGCCCGCCTGGTCACCACGGCCATGTACCAGTTGCAACGCACGGGTGGCCGGTATGCGTTGTGCACCATGTGTATCGGTGTCGGCCAGGGTATTGCCCTTATCATCGAGAGAGTGTGACGGCGTGGAAAACAATCAAGGCACCGGAACCTCGAAGCATGCATGAGATGTCCATTTGCCAGGGTCTGATGGATCAGGTTGAACGCATTGCCGCCGAACAAAACGCAAACCGGGTCGATAGTATCGTGCTGTCCATCGGGCCCTTATCAGGTGTCGAACCGGTCTTGTTAAACCGGGCCTATGAGGTCGCCCGCCTGCATACGGTTGCCGAGAACGCGGACCTTGAAATTGAGACAGGGCCAATCGTGGTTGAATGCCGTGGTTGTGGCGCAAAGGGTGAAGCCGAGGTGAACCGTCTTTTATGTGGCTCTTGCGGTAACTGGCAGGTCAACCTGGTACAGGGTGATGAATTGCTGCTTTTGCGGCTTGAGGTCAGTGGTATCGCAGACGCATCCGAGACAGAAAAATAAGGGTGTTTCATGGCGAATCGGAGCTGTGATCAAAACATCCACAGCACCCGATTATCTATGATACTCCTCTGTCAGAAAATGGCTATATGTAATTATTTTTCCTAGCACAAAAAGCGAATTTTTAGTTGACCCAGATCAATTAAAATTTATCTTTTCAGGAAGATAATGCTGATGTAAGTCAGTACGGAACCAACGCACGTGAAGTGGACGATTAGTGTTTCGAACAGTCTTGACGAAGTCCTGGCATTTCTGGCAAGTGAGCGGGATGTCTACGCCCTGAAGGAACTGGAAAACCACCAGTACCGATTCTCAAAATCAAGCAACTGGCAAAAGGGTGATCATACGCTCGGTGATTTCCGCCAGATCGAGCCGCTTAAAGCACTTTTTTTCCCGGCACGGGAGTTTATCGGTAAATGGAAAGACAGGGCTGCCCGGAAACCCCTGCCGGAACGAATCGTTTTTGGTGTAAAGAACTGCGATCTTTCATCGCTCGGTATTTTCGATCACGTTTTCCTGCACAGTGACTATCCTGACCCGTACTACAAGGAGGCACGGGAAAAAACCATACTGGTTTCATGTGACTGCGCCTCACAGCTGGATGTCTGTTTCTGTCCGGCAGTGGGTGAACAGCCCTATGCCAGAAGCGGGTTTGATATCAACATTGCTGAGACACCCGAAGGGTACGTCATTGAAGACGGCTCGGAACGCGGCACGCAACTGCTCGAGTCCGCGAAACAATACCTGGAACCTGCCTCCCCGGAATTGATCGAACACCTGGAAAAACAGCGCGAAAAACGCTTTCAGGAACTTACCGAACACAGCGTACAGCACGGTTTGAAGCCTGGAACCGACTTTCGTACAGCCATCGAAACCACCTTTGAATCAGACCTTTGGAAAGAGTTTGCGGAAGACTGCGTCGAATGCGGCGCCTGTAACTTCATTTGCTGCACCTGCCACTGCTTTCTGCTGGCGGATGGATATGACGCAGACGACCAGGCGGCACGAACGAGGCTATGGGATGCCTGCCTTTTCAGCGGCTTTGCCGCAACCGCGGGGGGTGGCAACCCACGGCCATTACGAGCGGAACGCTTACGTAACCGCTTTGACAAGAAATTCAGTTATTTCCCACAGGTACTTGACCGATATGCCTGTGACGGGTGCGGGCGCTGTACCGAAGCCTGCATAGCCGATATTGATATACGAGATGTATTGAGGAGGGCCGTTGATGAATCCGACGCTCTACATGCCCATTCCAGCAAACATCGAGCGAATTGAGGACGAAACGCCCGACATAAAGACGTTCACAATTCGACCGGTTGAGCCGATACCTTTTGCGGCAGGCCAATTTGTTGAACTGGCCGTACCCGGTATCGGTGAGGCGCCATTCACACCATCATCCTCGCCAAAAATAGCAGACTTCATGGAAATCACCATCATGCGCACCGGGCGTGTGACCGGTTGGCTGCACGAAATGAAGGAAGGTGATGAACTCGGTGTGCGGGGCCCGATGGGGCGTGCGTATCCGATCGAGGAATTCCATGGCCGTGAAATCCTTATCGTTGGTGGTGGCTGCGGTGTAGGCCCGCTGCGCTCATTGTTACTCGCACTGATCGACGACCTCGGAGCCTATTCCCGGGTTATCGTGCGTTACGGTGCAAAGTCTGCGGATAGCATCGTATTCAAAGACGCCCAGATGCATGGCTGGAACCAGGGTGGTGCGCTGGATGTGATGTTGACCGTCGATAAGGCCAGCCCCGGGTGGGATGGCCATGTCGGCATGATCACTGACATTCTCACGGAAGACTACCTCGACTGCCACGCGCCCGATGGTGTTGCCGTCATGTGCGGGCCACCGGTGATGATGAAATACGGCACCGACAAATTGCTTGAACGTGGTTATCTGCCCGAGAACATCTACCTGTCGATGGAACGCAATATGAGTTGCGGTATCGGCCAGTGCGGGCACTGCCGTCTCGGACGCTACTACGTCTGCAATGACGGCCCGGTGTTCTCCTACGACGAATTGCAAAACAACCCGAGGTTGTGGGATGACTGACAGCAAGCAAAAATACCTGGTCATCGACCTGCAGAAATGCGATCAATGCCTGTCAAACAACAATGGCTGCGATGTCTGCTGTGGCTACTACGACCGGTACGGCGAGCATGAAAATGGTCTGTCCGGTCTGTGCGAACGCGCTACCTTTGCCCTGGTCTGCCGTCGGTGTAACACTGCCAGTTGCATCAACGCCTGCGAGTTCGGCGCCCTTGAGCGCGGACCCAAAGGCATCATTCAGCGTCACAACATGCGCTGTGTCAGTTGCAAGATGTGCGCACATGCCTGCCCATTCGGCACGATCTATACCGATATGCTGTCGTTTTACCAGGTCAGCTGCGACCCGTGTCTCAACCAGCTTGAAACAGAGCCGTCTTGTGTATCCAGTTGCCCTAACGGCGCACTCGAATTCCGCGTGATGGATCCATCCGAGACGGACGTTCATATCATCGACCAGAACCTGGCAGCGCGCGCCACCCGCTGGGTCAGACGGGAGGTAACAGCATGAATGGAAACATGGTAATTCTCGAATTCCTGCTGTTCCCCGGTCTGTTGTTCACTGCGATTGCCGGCCTGTTAACCAGCTGGGTGGACCGCAAGGTGACGGCACTGGTACAGATGCGGGTGGGTCCGCCGTTTCTGCAACCCTTTTATGACATTCGCAAGCTGTTCATCAAGGAAACTTGCGTACCCGAGGGTGGCGCCATTGGAATGTTCCTGGTAGCGCCGTTACTGGGACTGGCTGCGGTCACGCTGGCATCCATGATGCTCTGGCGGACCTTGCTGGATGCCGGGGCGACCTTCGTGGGTGACCTGATCGTGCTGATCTACCTGCTGGTAATACCGGCCCTGAGCGTCATGCTCGGTTCGTTCGCCTCCCGAAACCCGCTGGCGTCACTGGGAGGCAGCCGGGAAGTCAAATTGATGATCGCTTACGAACTGCCACTTGTGCTGGCAATCCTGGTACCTGTCATCCAGGCCAATAGTATTCGCCTTGGCGATCTGTTATTGAACCCGGCGCCGGTTACCAGCCTGTCCGGTGTGCTCGCCCTGCTGGTCTGCATAAGCTGTATGCAGGCCAAGCTGACCCTGGTTCCATTTGATATGCCGGAGGCCGAGACCGAACTCAGCGGCGGCGCCATGATCGAGTATTCCGGCCCGCCACTGGCAATGTTCAAGCTGACACGGGCAATGATGCTATTCACGATGCCGGTGCTGCTGGTTGTCCTGTTCTTCGGTGGCCTGTTGAGTGGCCCGCTCTGGCAAAGGTGGCTGATCGGCTTCCTGCTCTGGTTTGTACTGGTAGCCATCACGATTGTTATCCGCAACACCACGCCCAGGGTTCGTATTGACCAGGCCGTCCGTTTCTTCTGGGGCCCGGTCAGCGTGATCGCCCTGTTGGCCGTCACGCTCTGCTGGGTGGGATGGTAAGGCCATGAGGTTGGCACCATGATCAACAAAATCAATGCGCTGACGCGTTCACTTAATGTCTTCCACCTCGCCGGTAGCGCCTGTAATAACTGCGATATCGAAATACTCGATGCCCTGACCCCGAAATATGACCTTGAGCGCTTCGGGATTACGCTGGTCGGCAGTATCCGGCACGCCGATGTGCTGCTGGTTTCAGGTGTCTTCAACCGCAAAGCGGCCATCCGTGCCAGGGAGTTGCTGGATCAGGTGCCCGGGCCCTACCTGGTATTGGGTATCGGTGGCTGTCCCTGTACCGGCCTGATGTTCCGTGACTCCTATAACTGGGATCACCCACCATCCGACTATATGAACATCGATGCCTATGTACCCGGTTGCCCACCGAAACCGGAGGCCATCATCAGCGCCGTCGTCAAGGTGGTTGAAGGTTTACGAAGCGGTGCGCTGGTGCCGCGTTGCCTGCAGGACAGCAAACCCCTTTCGGTGGAAGAGGCCGCCGAGACTGTGTGACGGGAGAGAAGAGAACGGAATGAATAAATTTGACACCATCACTGCGATCCAAACCCAACTGGGTGAAGCCGTCCTGGAGGTCAAGCGCAAATCCGCTCAGCGGATATATATCCATATCAGTGCTGACAAGCTGACAGACGCCAGCCGCCTGATGCTGGAGCAACCCGGAGCGCGTCTGCAGATTGCCACCGGCGTGGATACCAGCAAGGGCCTGGAAGTCATGTATCACTGGGCGATGGATACTGATGGTATCGTCATCACCCTCCGGGTTCTCGTGGGTCACGAATCGCCCGAACTCGACTCAATCGCTCCAATCTACCCTGCCGCCGAGTGGATTGAACGCGAGATATGGGAACTGCTGGGAATCACCTTCAAAGGTCACCCCGATCTGCGTCACTTATTGCTGGCCGATGACTGGCCGGAGGGCAATTACCCGATGCGCCGGAATCACGAGGTGACCACATGAACAAGCGCACCATCGTACCCATCGGCCCTTACCACGCGCTGCAGGAAGAACCCGAATTCTTCAAGCTGCATGTCGAGGGTGAAAAAGTCGTGCAACTCGATATAGAGCTTGGTTACAACCACCGTGGTATCGAAAAAATATCCGAATCAAAAACCTTCGAGGAAACCATCTTCCTGGTCGAGCGTATCTGCGGTATCTGCTCAACCTCACACCCGATAGCCTGTGTACAGGCGGTCGAGGATGCCGGTGAAATCCCTGTACCCGAACGGGCCCTGTTTATACGCAGTGCCGTAGGTGAGCTTGAGCGCATACATTCGCACCTGTTGTGGCTCGGGCTTGCCGGGCATTTCATAGGCTTCAATACGATCTGGATGTGGGCCTGGCGGTTTCGTGAGGACGTACTGAACATCCTCGAACTCATCACCGGCAACCGCAACCACTACGGCATGATGAAACCCGGCGGGGTACGCAGGGATATAAACAAAACCGATATTCCGGCCATCAGGAAATTGCTCGATAGCCTCGGGGACCCGATCAAGATGTTCCGCGATGCAGTCATCCAGGACCCGCTCATTCACGCCCGTACCAAGGGTGTTGGAATCCTGACACGTGAAAAGGCCATAGCCTATGGGGCACTGGGTCCGACCGCACGCGCTTCCGGTTTCGACATCGATGTCCGGCGTGACCATCCTCATGCAGCATACGGCATGCTGGACTTCGATGTCATTTGCTGTGAGAACGGCGATGTATTTGACAAAGCCGTGGTACGCATCCACGAGATGTACGAATCCATAAGCATCATTCAGCAATGTCTCACACAGCTGGAGAAGACCGGCGGACCGGTTGATTCCAATCCAAGGAACGTCACGGCGGGCGAAGGTATCGGTTTCTATGAGGCGCCACGCGGCGAGGTATTCCACTATATCCGCAGCGATGGCAGCAACCGGCCGATCCGCCACAAGGTTAGAGCACCGAGTTACATGAATGTACCTACCAACCGGGAAACCGTCCTGGGCTCAACGGTGGCTGACGCGACCATCATCCTGGCGGCGGTCGACCCGTGTTACTGCTGTACCGAACGTATGGCCGCAACCGTGGACCGGGATGACGGCGAACACCATTTAAGCGCCCGTGACCTGATCCGCTTGTCCTGTGAGAAAACCGACCGCCTGATGGCGGAGACCGGCCTGGAAGGGCCGTCATTACCGGATTTGTAGAGAGGAACAGACCTTGACCCAGTTACTCACCAATCCCATTCTCTTACCGCTGGTGTTGCCAATGCTGATGGGCCTGGTATGCCTGTTGATTCCGAACCTGGCCAGTGGTCTGCGCTCGTTACTGGCGGTTTTAACCACGGCGCTGGTGCTGGCCCTGGTATGGCCGCTGTTTCAACAGGCCGGCCTGATCCA
>Ga0209456_10001106_pt1 | contig 13399 bp, 10 predicted proteins | sample COG_11_FD_184755 | JGI IMG/M metagenome (GOLD analysis project Ga0209456, IMG submission 184755) | Pelagic marine sediment microbial communities from the LTER site Helgoland, North Sea, for post-phytoplankton bloom and carbon turnover... | ecosystem: Environmental > Aquatic > Marine > Neritic...
CCGACGCTCGCCGCCTGCACCAGCGCGTAGTTCAGGGGCGCCTGAGCACCGGCCCGAATCGCCTCGCCCCAGGTCCCCGACCAGCTCCTCAGCTGTAGAAACCCCGCGAGCCCCATGAATAGATGATTCAGAACCGGGACTGCCAGCGCGATGACCAGAGCTCGCAGATATCCGTTCACGACAACGCGTAGCCTGACACGTTCCCCTGGGTACCACGCAAGATATGAACCTGCCCTAGTCGGCGGACCCTGCTATAGCGGCTGGGCAGCATGAGGATCCGTTTCCTGTTCATTATTGGGTTGCTGAGCCTCACGGTCGCGTGTGCCCACTCCAAATCGACCACCAACGGTGCCCGCGTCCAAAGCGCGGAGCCGATCCCTCAGGCGGAGTATCCGGATGAGGCGAGGCGCTTCTTGCGGATGCCCCTCGACGACCCGGAGCGCCTCGGGCTGCGGGATCGCCTGATCGCATCGGTGCTTTCTCAAGCGCAAAGCCTCGCTGACGTCGGAGACTACGAGGGAGTCGTCCTCGAGGTGAGCCGCTTGACGATGTTTCTTTCCCCGGGCGACTACGCCGCCGGTGTTCTTCCGAAATACGTCGAACCCATAGCGAAGCACATCGCTGATCGTGGAGGACGCATTGGCGACGAGGGCAACGTGCTTGCCGCCAATTTCATTCTCGAACGCTTGACTGGCGACGAGATCTATCAGCGTCGCTACGATGATGTAGCGACCTGGGGACGCGAAGCCCGTGCAAACCTCGACACCGTTTCGGAGCAGTACGCCGGCCTCATTTCGGTCTGGGTCGACCACGCGGATTTGACCCCTGCGCCCGAAGTTCTCGACACGCTTGCCGGGCTTCACATCGCAGGACGTGATGCGGTCTCTGCCGAGACAGTCGAGAACCGTCACCGTCTCGGCATCGGCGGAGAGCGCCAACTCAGGCTAGCGCCCTTGAACGTTGCGGCGGTGTACCTCACGCACGGGGACATCAGGTCTGCCATCACGAAAGTCGAGTCGATGGGGCCGGGCGGCGAGCTTCAGCTTCGCCTCCTCGACCTGATGCGGACGGCCCATAGCTCCGATGAGGCCGGTGCGGCGGCGACCTACGAGCTCGTCGAGGGTTATCGATTGGCCCGGCCAGACGTAGCCGCAGGCCTTTGCCGCTCGGCCCTCCTCCGCTTCCCTCAGGACTATCGTTTTCCTACCTGCATGGCTCGTGTTGCAGCCGATTCAGAGCAATTTGCCGACGCAACCGCCTGGTGGGTGATCGCGATCGAGGTCGAACCCGAGATGATCGAGCTCTATGACGAGGCACTCGCCGAGCTCGACGAGTTCATCAAGACCCGACTCGAGGACCCGCACCCGGAGCGATCGAGCGCACTTGCGCGCGGCGCCGAGACCATTCTTGCTGAACGGCAGAAGCGTTGGCCAGACTCCAGGCCACCCATTGCGCCCAACGAGCTCGAGTTCCTGATCGGCATGTTGGAGATGAACGCCGGCCACGCTGCCGAGGCGCAGCAACGCTTCGAAAAGAGCATCGAAAAGGACCCAGATCCGGGGGCTTTGACCCAGCTCGGGTTGCTTTTGGAACGGACCGGTCATCCCAAAGAAGCGGAGCAACAGTATCGTCGCGCGCTCGCGCTGGCGCCCTCCGACTCGCTTGCCAATGACCTCCAGCGGGCCGACATCCTCGAGAACTTGGGCAACACCGCGCGCGCTCAGGGCAGGGCCAAGGAGATGGCCTCGCGGTACCGCGTCGCACTCCAGGCGTGGAATGAAGCGCGCGATCAGGTCGAGGGCCCAACCGCAGCGATCGTCGAGATGCGACGCGGGGTTCTTCTCGATCATCTGCGCCGGCACGACGAGGCGGTCGATGCCTTCGAGAACGCAATGTCGCATGCGCCACAGTGGCGCGACGTCTACGCGAGCATCCTCTCGCATCTCGTCTCTGCTCCGCCTGACTTCGAGCTCGCGTCCTCAGTCTGGCGTCGGTCTCAGTTGCATCTCACCTTGCCGCCCGAGTGGAAGGTCTACTTCACACTTTGGATTCAGCTCATCGCCGCCCGTGCCGACCAGCCGCCAGTGGAAGAACACGCCCTGCTCCTCAGGCGTCTCGGCGGAGGCTCCAACTGGTGGGGCAAGCTCGCTAGCTTTGGTGCGGGCGACCTCGATTATGCAGGGCTCATCAGCGTGGCCTCGAGTCTCGGAGAGGAGACAGAGGCGCTCTATTATGAAGGCTCGCGGCTCTTCATTGCCGGTGAGCGCCAGGCCGCGCGTGATCAGTTTCAGCGGGTCCTCGACACGAAGATGGTGAGCTTCTTCGAATACGAAATGGCCCGGAAGCTCCTTCTCGAGCAGGAGAGGGCCGGGGCGCCGAAGCCGTGATCGACTTCGAGAAGCTTGGAAAGCTCTACCTCGGCAGGCACTTCGACCCCGAGCGCGCGGAGCCCAACGAGGTTCCCGTTCTCTACGATTCGAAAGACCTCACGACTCACGCGGTCTGCGTCGGGATGACCGGCAGCGGGAAGACCGGCCTCTGCCTGACACTGCTCGAAGAAGCGGCGATCGACGGCATCCCCGCCCTGTGCATCGACCCCAAGGGGGACCTCGGGAACCTCATGCTCACCTTTCCCGAGCTTCGGCCGAGCGACTTCGAGCCGTGGATCGACCCCGCGGAAGCCGAACGAAAGGGCCGCTCCGTGGCGGAGCAGGCCGAAGCGGTGTCCACCCTCTGGCGCGAAGGTCTCGCGCAGTGGGGGCAGGACGGCGCGCGAATCGGGCGCTTCAAGGACGCCGTCGAGATCGGCATCTACACCCCAGGAAGTTCCGCGGGCCGGCCGCTTCGGGTGTTGGAGTCGTTCGATCCACCGAGCGACGATGCTGATGAGGATGCGCGACGCGACGAGATCATGGGCTCGGTTTCGGGTCTCCTTGCGCTCGTGGAGATCGACCCTGATCCGGTCAACAGCAAGGAGCACATCCTGCTGTCGAATTTGGTTTCCCATGCCTGGTCTCAGGGCGAGTCCCTCTCGCTCGGCGACCTCATCCGTGGGATTTCGGATCCACCATTCGATCGGATTGGCGTCATGGGTCTTGAGACGTTCTATCCGGCGTCTGAGCGACAGAAGCTCGCGATGCGGCTCAATGGTGTTCTCGCGTCCCCTGGGTTTTCGGCGTGGCTGGATGGTGAGCCCCTCGACATTCAGCGCTTGCTTTGGACCGAGGATGGCAAGCCTCGAGTCACGATTCTTTCGATCGCTCACCTGAGTGAGCCCGAACGGATGTTCTTCGTGAGCATGCTGCTCAACCGGGTGGTTTCCTGGGTGCGCACTCAGTCCGGTACATCGAGCCTTCGCGCGATCCTCTACATGGACGAGGTCTTCGGGTTTCTCCCACCGGTTTCAGAGCCTCCATCGAAGAGGCCGCTTCTCACCCTCCTCAAACAGGCGCGTGCTTACGGGCTCGGCGTCGTCCTTGCTACGCAGAACCCAGTCGACCTCGACTACAAAGCGCTCTCGAACTGTGGCACCTGGTTCCTCGGCCGGCTCCAAACCGAACGGGACGTGGCCCGCGTGGTCGATGGACTGGAAGGCGCGTCGTCCGCAGCAGGCAAGGTGGTCGATCGCGGCGCGATCGAGCGCTTGCTCGCCGGGCTTCGGAGCCGTGTGTTCTTACTGCAGAACGCCCACGACGATGGTCCCGTTCTGTTCCACACCCGCTGGGCCATGTCGTATTTGCGCGGGCCTCTGACGCGCCAGCAGATCAAGCTCTTGAGCCCAGCCGCCGACCGTCCTGCACGAGGCAAGCCCGGTGAGGCTACGCCTCGAGGTGGGGTCTCGGCTTCGAAGGGAACGCGACCCATTCTGCCCGCCGGTATCGAGGAGGCGTTCCTCAGCGAGCAGCCCGGGACCTATCGCCCGTACGTGGCGGCTTCGGTTTCGCTTCACTACGTCCGTGCATCCCACGGCCTCGACTCGTGGGAAGAGCACATGATCCTCGCGCCCCTCGACGAGGAGTCGCCTTGGGAGTCCGCGGACCTCCTCGGCCCGGCAGACCTCGACTTCGATCACTCCGCCCCGGCCGATGCTGAGTTCGTCACGCCACCTGCGGGCTCGGTTGGCAAGGCGCGCTTCCGTAGCTATGGCAAGCAGATCAAGACCCATCTCTATCAGAATCGTCCGAAGGCCCTGTGGATCTGCAAGGCGTTGAAGCTTCGGTCGAAGCCGGAAGAGAGCAAGGCCGAGTTCTCCGCAAGAGCGCAACTCGCCAAGCGCGAGAAGCGTGACGCCGCGCTCGACAAGCTTCGGCAGCGGTACGCGAAGAAGGTGCAGCGGATGAACGAGCGCATCGACCGTGCCGAAACGCGCGTCGAGCGTGAACAGAGCCAGTACGATCAACAGAAGCTACAGACCGGGATCTCGATGGGCGCCACGGTCCTCGGTGCGATCTTCGGCAGGCGCGGCCTGGGTGGCGCCACGACGGCTGCCCGCGGCGCCGGCAGAGCCGCTCGGGAGCGTGACGACGTGCGTCGCGCCGAGGAGGAGGTGCGAGATCTCGAAGAGGCGATGCGGGCGCTGAATGCCGAGCTCGAAGAAGAGGTCCGTGCCCTTCAGGCCGACGACGAAGTCGACACGCTCGAGCTCCAAGAGGTGGTCGTTCGCCCGAGAAAGTCGGACCTCGAAGTGTCCGGCCTCAGGCTGGCGTGGAAGCGAGACTGATCGTCTCGAACGCCTCGCGCACCACGACCGGTGCTTCAACCAGTTCAATCAGGACGCCTTCACCGCCGATCGGAGCGGCCTCGCTGCCCTTGGGGTGGATGAAGCACACGCGGTGGCCGGCGGCTCCCGCACGAACCCCGCCGGGCGTGAACCTCACACCCTGGTCGCCAAGCCACTGTACCGCCGCGTCGATGTCGTCGACCCACAGGCCGATGTGATTGAGAGGAGGGGTGTCGACCCGGGGCTTCTTTTCGGGGTCGATGGGCTGCATCAGGTCGACCTCGACGGTGAAAGCCCCGGCGCCCATCGTCACGATGTCCTCGTCGACGTTTTCGGCCTCGCTCTTGAAGTTCCCGTGAGGCGTGAGCCCCAAGGTGTCGACCCAGAGGCGGCGAAGCGCGCTCTTGTCGGCGGCACCGACCGCGACCTGCTGGATTCCCAAAACCTTGAACGGACGAGTTGTCATGTTTCCTCTTTTGGAGCGTCCCACCTTACCCCGGTTGCCGCGCATGTCCACATGGGACAACCTCACGCCCCGTGAAGACCTCCCTGACCGGCATCAAGCCCACGCACCTTCCGCACTTGGGAAATTACCTCGGGGCGATTCGGCCCGCGCTGTCGCTGGTCGACCAGTACCGCACGCTCTACTTCATCGCGGACTACCATGCCCTCACGACGGTTCGCGATGCGAACGCGTTGCGAGGCTACATTCGCGATGTTGCGGCCACCTGGCTGGCCTGCGGCCTCGACCCCGAGCGGACGTTGCTCTACCGGCAGTCGGACGTTCCCGAGGTGTTCGAGCTCACGTGGGTGCTGAGCTGTCTTCTCGCAACGGGTCAGCTCGAGCGCGGTCATGCGTACAAGGATGCGTTGGCGCGCGGAGAGTCACCCAACGCGGGCATCTTCAACTATCCGGCGCTCATGGCTGCCGATATACTGCTCTACGACACCGACGTCGTTCCGATCGGGAAAGACCAAAAACAGCATCTAGAGCTCACGCGCGACATTGCGATGCGGCTCAACCACGTCTACGGCGAGGGCACCTTGGTCGTACCCGAGGCGTTGATCAGCGACGCACCGCTGGTCCCCGGCACCGATGGCGAGAAGATGAGCAAGAGCAAAGGCAATGGCATCCCGCTCTTCGAGTCACCCAAGAAGCTCCGCAAGGTGGTCATGGGCATCAAGACCTCCTCGGAGGGCCTCGAAGATCCGAAAACCGCCGAGGGATCCACCGTCTACGAGCTGTACTCCTTGGTCGCACCTGACCGCGCGCCTGAGATGAAGCAGAAGCTTGCGGCGGGCGGCTACGGCTGGGGTCACGCGAAGGAAGATCTGTTCCAGGCGATCGAAGCGGAGATCGGACCCAAGCGAGAAAAGTATCTATCGATCCGCGCCGACGAGGAGCAACTCGACGCGATCCTCCATTCGGGCGCCGACAAGGCGCGTCAAATCGCGCACGCGACGATCCAGCGAGTGCGAGGCGCAGTCGGCATCGACTGACTCAGTAGACGGTGCTCCACTGGGAGTCATCGTCGAAGTTCTCGTACTCTTCCCGCTGCACGCCAGGTTTGGCTGCTTGCTCGACTTCCGGGATCACGAGGAGGTCCGGGTGCCCGCTTTCGACCGACTCGTTGGTCAGTAGAAAGGTCTGCTTGTGCTTCTTCCAGGTCTGCCGGATGACGGTGTTCGCCAAGACCATGGTGTTCTGATCGTACCAGCGAACCGCCACGCGTGAGAACGCACCTTCTCCCGCGTCGTCCGTGTGCGGGTTCATGCCGAGAATTTCGGTGTCCGCAATTTGAATGTCGCGGCCCCAGCGCATGTGCGAAAGCTTGAACTGAGGTCGGAACGGCGGATCAACAAATCCGCTCGCAACGTCCATGCGGCCCCAGCGGGCCCCTTCGTTGAGCTCGATCACCGAATCGCGCATCCGGGTCTCGGGGCTGAGGTTCTGTATCAAGCAGCCATAGAGCCCAAGCAATAGGCCCACCCACCAGAATCGTCTCGCCATGGGCCGACGCTAGGCCCGACGCTCCGAACTGGGCAACTAATTGGCGAGGCGCGCGCGAGCGGCTCTGTTATCCGGATCGATCGACAGCGCTTTTCGCCATGCCTTGCGGGCCGCGTCCGTGTCGCCCTGTAGCTCCAAGGCGTCGCCGTACAAGATGTGATACTCGGCTCGGCGCGATCGCTTTCGGGCGGCCTTCTTTGCCCATTTCTCAGCGCGCTCGCCCTCTTTCTTGGCGATGTACAGCCTCGCGTATCCGGCCATGGCCTGCGGGTTCTTCGGGTCGAGCTCCCAGGCGCGATCGAGTGTCGCTTCGGCGAGGCGAAAATCACCGCTCCGGATCATCGGGAGCGCGCGATGTACGAGCACGTCGGAAGCCTTCGCTGGATCGCGCGGTAAACTCTGGGTCGGCACGGCCAGGGCCATCGGCTTCTTGGCGGCCGGTTCTGCGCTGGCTGGCTTCGCCTCGCGCTTCGCTTTGGCCATCGGCTCCACCGCTACAGGCTCGTCAGCCACCGGGTCGGCAGCTTCTTTCGGCGCAGCTGCACGCTCCCCATCGGCGCTCCCCAGCGCATTCGCGTTTTCGGCCACCGCTTCGTCGACCGCCTCGAGGCCGTTGACCGGTCCCGTGATCGGACCCTTCCGGCCCTCAGCCTCCGAGGTGGCCACGGTGTCAGGACTGCTCCTCAACCAGAGCTGCCAGCCGAATACACCAAGTCCGGCGAGCACGGTCACCAGCAGCAAGACCTGAATCCATGCGGGCATGCCGTGCAAGGCGGGCGCCGGTGCTAACAGGGTGGCTGGACCTTCCAGCATCCGCGCCAGCTCAGGCTCGAACGCCTCGTCTTCGTGGAACATGGGGGCGGGCTTTCGGCTCGCGGGCGGGGGCGGTGGGGGAGTCGGCTTGCGCGGCGCGCGGGCAGTTCCTTCTTCCTCCTGCCCATCCTCGGGCAACATCTCGAAGACCGGCGCCAGACCAAGTTGCGTGGTTTTCGGCGCGCGCTTCACTGCGTGGTCGACGTGGCTACTGGCGTTATGGTGTTCGTGCACCCCGCCCACCACCGGGATGGTTCGTTGCTCTGTCTCCACCCGGCCAAGCATCTGCTGCACTTTGTTCGTCGGCGCCTCTTCTTCGGGAAACGCTTGGGCCGGTGGCCCACCGACCGCAGCTTGGAGGTGCTGAAAGCGTGGCGGCGCCATCGTTCGGGCGCCGTCGAGCGCCGCCGGCGTCTCGGCTCCGGGCGGGACCGTGGCATGCTCTTCGACCTCAGGCGCGAGCGGCGGCATCGTTTCGGCGTTGACCTCGATGGCTCCGCCCCCGTCGGCGAAGCCGAGCTGGTGCGACACGACTCCGAGCGCCTCGTCGACGGGCATCATGATATTGGCCACTGAGGGCAGGTCTTGCTCGCGCACAGACACCCGGCCCGAGTTGAGACCCCAGAGCGCGAGGAGGGCCGGCATTCCTTGCAGGGTCTGTGTGGTGCCCTCGCGCAAGGTCGCGTACGCGCCCACGACCGAGTTGTCGGCAATGTCGATCTCGACGTTCCGTTTGTGTCCGCCGATCGACAGATGGCGAACGCCCGGCATTGAACCTAGCGCGCGAACCAAACGCCCCGGGCCGATGAGCTCGAGCCTGGTGTCGAAGTCGACTTCGTCTTCGACCCGGCGCGCCATCTCGGCGTCTTGATCGATCATCGGGAGAATCCGGCCGGCCAACTGCGCAAGGTCCGGCCCGGCGTCCGATGCGGATGTGGGCCAGAAGTCTTCCCAGCGCACCACCAACATCGAGGCCCAGCGAAGCTGCGGGTCTTTTCGCATCGCCCGCACGAAATCGATGCCTTGGCCCCCGACAGCGCCCGAATCCAAAACGACGACCTGCGGATCGACTTCTCGAATCCTCGGAATCACCGCGGTCGAAAAGTCTGCGGCCGCGATCTGGACACCGCGGGTGCTCAAGACTTGGGCGAGCTTCTCGGCGCGGAGCTCGTCGGAATCGAGGATGACCACGCGCGCGCCTCGCAGCCCGCTCAGGTCGACGCCTTCAGGGTCTGCCGCCATCGGCAGGGTGGAGAGCCGGCCTCCGCTCGTTTCATGGAACTCGTATTCCAGAGGCTCCGACTCGTCCATGGCATCACGCAAGCGATCGAGGATCAGCTCGGTGCGGTGTGCAGAGGCGCGTTCGGTCTCGACAATCACGGGCATTCCTTCGAGGACGCCCTTCGGAGAGCGAATGCTCAGAATCCCGGTCTTCATGTCGTTGGAGACCAGGTCGACGACGTCCTGAAGGTTGTGTTCGTTGAGTGCACCCGAGACGAGGCCCGGCCGCTCCGGCACCTCTTGGGCGAGCTCGGCGAGTCTGCGCGCGATCGTGTCCGCACCGGCGCCCCGTGGAACGATAGCCACCGCGCCCGTTCGGAAGTCCTGCCCCTCGTGCTTGAGCACCGCGTCGTTCGAAACGACGGCGATCGGCAACACATCCGTTGCGCGATTCGCGGCCATGCGCCGCACGACACTCGCGCCTCCGCGTACTGCGGCATCGCCAATTAAAACCACCAAGTCCGGCGCATACACACGGACCGCTTGTTCGAGCTCTGCCGTTGCACAGCCAGCGACGGATATCCCATGGCGCCGAAGCGCTTCCCCCAACGCTGTCTGCATCGGCTCGCCCTGGCCCACCATCAAGACAGTAGGCCGGTGCTCCTCATCCGACATCGTCGTGATGGTGGCCGATTCTGGTCGATTTCGCCAGTTGGTGCTGTCCGTGTTGTTAGCTACACTCGGCGCCGCATGACTGTTCAACCGATTGAGTTCCTTCAAGACACCTTTCCCAAGCTTTTCGCCCGGGGGGTGGAAGTCCTCGAGAGCCGCGCCTCGGGCGGCGATGAGCGCGCCCGGCGCATCCTGGACGACGTCACCGGCGTCACTGGAGCGGCCAGCCTTCAGATCGACGATCAGTCGCCGGTCGTGCTCTCAGCCAGCGCAGGGGTCCTCAGCTCCGGCGATCACCCCGCTGACGGGGTACCGATCAAGATCACGGCCGCGCTCCCTGGCGAAGCGGCAGCGTTGTTGCTGCGGGAAATCGCAAAAACCGGCGCTCTCGACGATGACGAGGTGGCCGTCGGGGCCGCCCAAACCGCCTCGAAGCGATTTGAGGACGCCCTTGCGGGGCAGCCCATGACCTGTTTCGTCACGCTTCGGGGGGTGCCCGACCTCGGCGATGTCGAGGTTCAGATCGGCTTCAACGTCCCCGGGGTGCCGAATGAGCCCGGCTTCACCGCGGAGCTGCAATTCTCAGATTTGGAGATGGTCCAGCGGGGCGAGCTCACCGTTCAGGAGCTCTTTTTGGGCGGCAAACTCAAAATGGAGGGCGATTACTCTCTAGCGCTTCAGCTCTCGATGCAGCTCCTGACCAACCCGCTCTGAACGGAAGATCCCCCCTCCGCGCTTCTAGCTTCGATCGAGGGGCGGGGGAACTTGCCCGTCACGCTCCGGGTTCGATACCCTGATCTTCGTCGATTGCAGGATACTCGGGGGGATCATGTTTCGGGCAATTGCCAAGAGTCGCTATCTCGTTCCAGGTTTCTTGTGCTTCGCACTCGCGTTCGTCGTGGGACCCGTCGGGGTCGCGTCGGGTGCATTGGCGGGTGCCCAGGGGGCTTCCATTGCTGGCGTCGTCGCTGCCGTGCTCGGAGTGCTCGGCCTGTTGATCATCGCCTCGGGGCTACCCGAGTCGATTGAGGTCGAGGAAGTCGACGCACAGATTCGAGCGTTCCACGGCGAGATCGAAGAGGTCGAGGAAGTCATCGGCGAGAACGTGAAGGCGCTTTCGAGCGGCCTTGGTGAGCAGATGGTGGCGGTCGAAGAGACGGCCCGCGCCTTGAAATCGATGGCGATCTCGTTGCAAGCGATCAGCGATCGCGTCGAGGCCCTTTCCGCGAGCACGGAGGAGAGCTCCTCCAGCATCCTGCAAATGACGGCCACGAGTCATGAGGTCGCCGAGAACATGGGCAACCTCGGATCGAGCGTCCGCGAGACGGCGTCGTCGATTGAGGAGATGACCTACAGCATCAAGGAGGTTGCGCGAAACGTCGACGGCCTCGCGCTGACCGCCGAAGAGACCTCGTCTTCGATGAACGAAATGGATGTATCGATCGACCAGGTTCAATCGAATGCCAACGAGACGGCGCGCCTGTCGGAGGAAGTCGCCGTCGATGCGGAAACGGGCGCGGAGTCGATCCACAAGATCACCGACGAAATCAACCGAATCAAGTCGTCTTCGCTGCAAGCGGTGAGCACGATCTCCAACCTGGGCGACCGTATCGAGGCGATCGGCGACATTCTGAACGTCATCGACGACGTGGCCGAGCAAACCAATCTGCTCGCGCTGAACGCGGCGATCATCGCTGCCCAGGCCGGCGAGCACGGCAAGGGCTTCGCGGTCGTTGCGGACGAGATCAAGGACCTCGCCGAGCGTGCAGGCGCTTCAACCAAGGAGATCGCCGAGCTGATCAAAACGATTCAGGAAGAGACGAAGAATGCGATCGAGGCGGTCGAGCGTGGCGCCAGCACGGTCGACCGTGGCGTGACGGTGAGCGCGGAGGCCGAGAGCGCCCTGAAGAAGATCCTCGAGTCGTCCAGGCAGTCGACCTCGATGGTGCGTGGCATTGCCCGCGCTACGGTCGAGCAGGCCAGGGGCTCCAAGCAAGTCACCGACGCGATCGGACGCATCGCAGAGACGGTCCAGCAGATCGCAGCGGCCACGGCCGAGCAGGCCCGCGGCTCGGAGCTGATCATGAAGAGCGCCGACAACATGCGGCTGATCACCCAGCAGATGGAGCGCAGCAGTCAGGAGCAGGCCGAGGGCGGGCGTCAGATGACCGGCGCCATCGAGAGCATTTCGGACATGGTTCTGCAGCTCCATCAATCTCACCGGAAGCACTCCGAGAGCTCGGAGCAGACGCTCGTCGCAGCCAACCGCATTCAGGAGCTGACTCGCGAGTACGAGAGGCGGGTCCGCACCATGAGTCGGGCGGTCGAACGCCTCCGTCAGATACGTTTCGGGTCGTGACCCGCGTCAATACAGGCCGGTTGTTCCTGGGGGTCGCCAGCGGGCGCCTCTGGTTGCCTTTCGGGGGTGCAACGATTCATCTTTGGGGCTCATGTTCGGCATTGGCCCAACAGAGCTAGCTTTCTTCCTGGTGATCGTCCTGCTGGCCGTGGGGCCCGACAGGCTGCCCACGTTCATGCGGACCGTTGGCAAGGGGCTTCGCCAGGTCCGGAACGCTAGCCGTGAGTTCAAAGACGCGATCGGGCTCGACGACCTCATGCGCGAAGGGGATCCGTTTCGTGCTCCCCCGATCCGCCCGCCGAAGGCGCGGCCCGTCCCCGTCCGAGACAAGCCGGCAGCTCCACCGCCCAGCGTCGAAGCCGCCAAAGCAGCAGGCGCAGCTTCGCCCGTGCCGACGACCGATGAGTCTGCGCCAGTAGTCGAAGCGCCCGCGGTCGAAGAGCCCGCGGCCGAAGAGCCCGCGGCCGAAGCGGATGCGCCGACCGAGGCAAAGCATCCATGACGTCTGACCAGATCCAGATCCCGGAACCGCCCCAGCTGCCACCGGTTCCCGAAGAAGATCAGGAGATGACCTTCTTCCAGCATCTCAACGAGCTCCGTTCGCGTTTGCTGCGGGCCATCGTCGGCATGATTCCGGCCGTTGCGATCGGTTGGTTCTTCAAGAAGGAGATCAAAGACTTCTTGGTCGCACCGCTTCAGCCTGCTTGGGAGAAGCTGAGTTTGCCTGGTCAGGCCGTGCTGCGATTCTCAGGGCCAGCGGACGCTTTCATGATGTACATGAAGAACTCCCTCATCGCCGGTCTGCTCCTCGCGTCTCCGTGGATCTTCTGGCAGCTCTGGATGTTCATCGCGCCCGGGCTGTACAAAAAGGAAAAGGCGCTCGCCATTCCGTTCATCATTGCGTCGACGGTGTGTTTCGCGGGCGGGGCGGTGTTTGGATACAAGCTCGTATTTCCCGAGGCATTTACCGTGTTGCTCGGCTTTAGCGACGAAACCCTAGTCGCGACCCTTTTCGTCAAGGACTACATGCCGTTCTTCCGGAGAATGCTGCTGGCGTTCGGCATCGTCTTCGAGGTGCCGGTCATCGTGACGTTCCTTGCTGGCGCGGGGATCGTAACCTGGCAGCAGCTCTTGAAGTTTTCGCGTTGGTGGATCGTGTGCGCGTCGTTCATCTCCATGCTGCTCACGCCGCAGGATGTCTACACGATGGTGATGATGCTGATCCCGCTCGTCCTGCTCTACTTCGTCGGAGTCGGCTGTGCCTACGTGATCAGTGTCTTCCAGAAGAAGCCCGCTGCCTAGCCGCGCTCGGGGACCGGGTAGGGCGGGAACTTCGGCACGTCTTCGGGGATAAACCACTGGTCGCCCCAGAGGCTGGCGCCTCCGTCGATGTAAAACGTTTGGCCCACCACGAAGTCCGAATAGCGCGAGGCGAGGTACGTGATCAAATGGGACACTTCCTCTGCGGTACCGAGGCGGTGCAGCGGGTTCGCCTTCTCGGCGGTGTCGAGGAGCTCCGGCGGATACTGCTTCGTGCCGCTGGTGACGATCACACCGGGAGCCACCGCGTTGACCCGGATGCCATGGAGCGCCCATTCCACCG
>Ga0209456_10001108_pt1 | contig 13374 bp, 10 predicted proteins | sample COG_11_FD_184755 | JGI IMG/M metagenome (GOLD analysis project Ga0209456, IMG submission 184755) | Pelagic marine sediment microbial communities from the LTER site Helgoland, North Sea, for post-phytoplankton bloom and carbon turnover... | ecosystem: Environmental > Aquatic > Marine > Neritic...
TGCGGACTGCAACCAGGAGAAACGAATATTTGTGCCGATCTTGTCGGCCTGTTCGTTGTATTGCACGAGCGCCTGGATCTGCATCTTCGGCGTGAACGAATAAGATATTCGCCATCTCGCAAGATTGGCGGTGAATTCGCCGTTCTCGTAGGGCAGGTCAAACTTGTTGTAGTTGAACGAGAACGATGTTCTGAAACCTTCGCCGATGCGATACTCGACCCATGGACTCATCGCGATACGATCGCCACCAAAACGGCCGCCAATCGTCGCGTTTATTCCATAGCTCAGCGGTTGCGATTCGTCGCTGTTGGCATGGAATCTGAAATCCGTGTGATCGTATGTGTCCGCGGGAATGATGACCCCGTCAACGATTTCGAATGGATCGATGACGCCGTCGCGGGTCCGCTCGACGATGAGATCGATGCCGGCGCCCGAGCGATAGGTGATGGGCAGGTCAACGTGAATCAGACGAGACTCGTTGAAGCCGTCGAATTTCCAGTAGTTGCGGAAGGTGATGTGTGGCCGCAGCTCGAGGATTTTCTCCCAGTTTTCATTGCGGATACGGCGTAGCACAAAGGCTTCGACATGGCGGTAATCTGTGCGGGCCAGGAAGCCGACTTCGGGATTAAAGTTCTCCTCAATTTCGGTATAGCTGAGGCGGAAATCCCACAATGGGGAACTGTAGTCTCCTTGCACCGAGAAGGCTTCGTCATTATCGCTCAGACCCGGAGTATCCGTCTTCGCATACCAGCCATTGAATGAGAGGTTTTCGCCTATTCCCCATCGACCGTCGACAGCGTATGCACGGTTTTTGTCGTCGGCTTCAGAAACCAAAAAGGAACCATCACCTTCACGGTCGGTGAAAATCATGCCTATGGAGGATCGATTCGGCAGCTCCTGGCTTATGCGCGCAACCGTGAACCTGTTACCCGGCGCGATATTCTCCACGGCCTCGGTCTGCATGTGCAATAAGCCGATGTTCGTTGCGTCCCCGACCCTCCCTGATAGTCGCAAGCCACTATCGACTGGGATGACAGTGCCATCATCGGCAATGCCAATGCGACGGCTGAAGAACAACTGGGCCGATCGTGAGTTGCCTACGTCAAACAACGCAGCATTCTCAAGGAAAAACGGACGTTTCTCGGGGAAAAACAAATTGAATCGATCAAGGTTGATCTGCAGCTCGTCTACTTCTACCTGTGCGAAGTCGGTGTTGTAGGTGGCATCGAGTGTCAGGCTCGGCGTAATTGAGTACTTGATGTCGAAGCCAAACTCGGTATCAGTCTCGGTACCGTCGAGGTCGCCGCCACGACGTGTGCGCGCCAGGCCGTAAGGTGTGATCTGGAGATTGCGCTGCGACGGCGGCGGTTCTATGCCACGTAGGGTTCCGGCCTCGGACACGCGGTAGAGATTGTGGTTGACCTCCAGCGGCGCCCAGAATACGATTTCATTGTTGCGGCGAATATTGCGCTGGAAATTTATGCCCCAGTCATGCGATTTGTCGTTGTTGTATCGCAGCGAATTGAACGGGATCTCAAATTCGGCGCTCCAGCCGAATTCTCCAATTTTCGACTGAACCTGCCAGATCGCATCCCAGTTCAGGTTGATTCCCCCGACACCAAAATTCGCATTGCCACCGGTTCCTTCCTGGATTACCTGGCCGTCGTACAGGACGCCCGCAGCATTGGTTCCAAACACAAATCCGTTCTGCCGGTCGAGCAAGCCGTCGATGATAAAGAGGAATGCATCGGTATTGCCGAGGGAAGAGTCGCGACGGCGGTCGGTGACAATAATTGCGCCGGGGTCGTCATCATAGGCAACGACGCCGACATAGAGCGAGTCATTCGAAAAGCCAATATAGACCTCTGTTCTCTGCGATGCGGGCTCGCCATCGTCGGGCTGTGTCTGCCAGAAGCCGGTGGCAGGCACGACGCCGGCCCACGCATTATCGCCGCGCACATCGCCATCGATCGTCGGGGTCGATGATAGTTCGTGCGCATCCATCGCCGGTCTCGAGGCCGGGCGCTCCTGAGCGTTCGCCGCAAATGCCAACAGGAACAGCATCAGTAACTGGACTGACCTGATCTTCATGAACTCTGTTGTAAGTCGGAAAGTCGAATTCTGACACATCAATGGAGCCTATTCCTATGGTCGTTAGAGCAGCCCCGGTATGTGTTTTCCGATATGCAAGACGGAGCTTTTCGAGTGCACAATCAAAGGACGTTCATTTTCGGAGGCCATCGTGAGCGACATTTATCTCATACTGCTAATGGCTTCCGTCCTTGCGGCCTGCGCGACCAAAACCGTTGACGAAGCGCCGTACGATCCGCTGCAGGACTACGAAGAGGTCGAGGCGGCGACCATTCTCGATGCGCCCGAACCGATTCCTGGCACCTATTCCCCTGAAAACCTGTATCAGGTCAAACGAGGGGAATACCTCGTCGAGCTGCTCGGATGCGGCGCTTGTCACACGGACGGCGCGCTCGAGGGCGTGCCGAATTTCGACAAGGCGCTTGCTGGTTCGAGTATTGGCATCGCTTTCAGTAGTCCGCTCAACAATGCGCGTCCGGGAATCATTTTCCCACCCAACCTGACACCGGATGAAGAAACGGGCATCGGACTGTGGTCGGACCGACAAATCGAGAGTGCGATTCGAATCGGCGTGGGTCGTCACTCCGGTCGGGAGATTGCGGTGATGCCATGGCAGGGCTACACAAAAATGGACCCAGAAGACGTCAGCGCAATCATTGCGTACCTGCGCAGTATCAAACCAGTGTTACACAAGGTGCCCGACGAAGTTCCGGTGGGCAAAGAAACCAAACACCCGTTCGTTTACTTCGGCGTCTACCAGAGCCATAACGAAAGATAGTTAGGTACTCGCAGACAGGATCTGGTCGATAATCTCAAACGGCAGATCGCCTGCATGCAATGAAATTGCGATGATAGCGTCGGTGCTCAGGTCGCCTGCCGGCAGAATGAAACCCTGCAGCCACGCAATGCTCTCGTCTGTCTCGATCACACCAAGGTCGTTCGCATCGACATCGCCCGCAATCATGTAGGCCTCGAGAACCGCTTCACGTAGATCTTCATCACCGGAACTATAGAGATTCTGGAGTCCAGCAAGTGCTTCGGCATTTCCGCCGATGCCAATCATGCGCACGGCCTCGCTGCTGAGTTCGGGAATCAGCCTTCGGCGAGTGGTTCCTAAGTACGGATACATGGGTAAATCGAGTGCTCGGGGTTGCGGTGGACGAGCTTCAGTCGCTCATGCCCGAGACACTGGATAATTACCCGACAATTCTTGATGTTGGCTACGGTCATGGTCATTCGTTGCTGATGCTGGATGAGCAGTTTCACCCTGAAAAGATCATTGGGTTGGACATTTGTGCGTCCAGAAAACAGACAAAGAGTACGTACAACTGCTGCGCGACAGTAGCTTTGAGATTTCCCCAGGGAATATTTCGAGGCCTTACTACTGGTGGAGCCGGCGAGACCTGGGCTTGTTCGAGTTACTGGGAAGAAAAATTCCCGAGAATAAGGAAGAGACCCAGGTCAATGTTGTGGCTTATCGCCCCGAATGACCCGTTAGCCCGTTGTCGCAATTAATTGCGAGCCTTCATATTTGTCGAAAACGCTGGACGATGGATCCCACCACAATACGTTTAGCAGTCCCGGGAATGCGGACGTTGTCGCCACGCCAACAAATGAATCATCAAGCGCGTGCAAGCTGAGGTTCGGCGCCGTGTTGTCGGCAACGCGTGCCTCGATCTCCGGCGGCGCGACAAAACAGCTCAATCGGTCCAGCCCCCCGGCTATGCCTGTGCCCATTGCCTTGAGCCATGCTTCTTTCAACACCCAGAGCATGTAGAAACGATCCTCCGGTTGCGTCGCAAGCCATTCCACTTCGGCGGCGGCATAGTACCGGCTGGCAATTCCATCAATGTCTCGACCAGAACAAGGCAACTCTATGTCGACGCCAATTTGGCCCTGATCCGCAACCCCACAAACTACAAGATCACCACTATGAGCAATACTGACTGCGAGACCGCCTTTACACACAGGCTTGCCTTTGTCGTCAGTCGTGAGTTGATGGGAGCATGCCGGCTCGCCGCTCAGGTTCTGCAGCAGATTCCGGAGTAGTGACCGTGCGCAGAGATACTCCTCCCGGCGGCGTGCTGATTTGAACTCGCCAGCGCGCGCAAGCTCCGACCGCGCCAATTGATCCAACTCGGGAGTCGTCAATTCATGCAGGCTTGTACAAGCCACGGTGATTGAACTTTGAGACATGATAGGATTCTACCTTCCAGCCGCCCGAAACACCGAAAATGGCGATAACATCTGCATTTCAGCAGCCTAAGGAGGCGAACAATAAAATCATGAAACAGGGCAAATACATATTGGTGGTCCTGGCGCTGGTATTGGGACCGCTTGCGTGGGCCGCCAAACCCATACACAACGTCATCGATTAGCCTGTCCCAATAACAGTTGATGGCTTTGGTCGAACGCTGGATGAGGTGAGGGAAGCGATAATTGCGGGGTGTCAGGATAGAGGATGGACAGCAGCGATTGACGACGAGCGGCAAATAAAGTGTTCGATTCTGGTCAGGGGGAAACACTATGCGGAGGTTGTCATTCCCTACTCCGCAGCCAGTTATTCAATCTTGTATTTCGATAGCCGCGAGCTCGACTACAACGAGAAGAAACAGCGAATTCATCGCAACTACAACGGATGGGTAATCAAGTTGTCTCAGACAATCGATCGGCAGTTTAGTTAACTCTGGCGCATTGCCAGCGGGTAATCATGACCTGTTCGTATTTTCCGGTACCGCGGCGATAATCGGGCACGAGTCCGTTCATCCGAATGATATAAGGCTGCAAACGAGCGAGACACTGGCAAATCTGCATCATCTCTGCGAGGCCATAACCTCAATTTGCGGCGAGGAAACAAAACTTGGTCTCGAAGGTAACAGTGTCCGTCGCGTCTATCTGCGGAACCCGGATGATCTGGCCTACGCGACCAGGGAATTGACGAGCTTGCTTGGCAGCGTTGAAATGAACGTCGTCTTCCTGCACGCGCACATTTGTCGACGTGAGCTTGTGGTCGAGATTGACGGGGTTCAAATCGCATCATGAAGCACTATGTTCTGCTCCTGATTCTCGCCTCCTCGGCCGCGGTAAGCGCCGAGGGGAGCACTGATCAACTGCAAATCCTCGTCTACGGGGCGACCGGAAAAATCGGCACACATGTCGTCGAAGAGGCTTTGCAGCGGGGACATTTCGTCACAGCGGTATCCCGTGATCCGTCACGTATCGAAAAGCAGCATGAGAACCTGTCCGTGGAAGCGGGCGATTTGCTGGACCTGCAAAGCATCGAGCTGCTGGTCGAGGACAAGGACGTCATTATCGTTTCTGTTCGCGGCGTGATCGGCAAAGACAAGAAGCCTGACAACACGCTGCAGTACATCGCCATCAGGAATATTGTTGGCCAGCTTCGCATCATTGGCGACGGAGCCGCACGACTGATTCACGTCGGAGGTTCCGGTTCACTCGAGGTCGAGCCCGGCGAGCTGTATGCCGACAAGATCCCGCGCGTGTTTCTGCCCAAGAGCCTCGAACTTGAGATCCAGGGTCAAATATTGACACTCGAATACCTACGCACGGTTACTGATGTCGACTGGAGTTACGCTACGCCAGCCAAGAACTTCACCAACAAAGAGCGTACCGGCGAATTCCGGATTGGCGGCGACGCGCTGATGGAAGACGATCGCGGCAAAAGCAGGATATCGAGGGCCGACTTTGCTGTCGCGCTCATCGACGAGGCAGAGAAGGCCGAATACGTCCAACAGCGTTTCTCAGTGGCATACTAGCCTCAGAACGTCAGCGTAAAGATCGCACCACCGCCGTCGTTATGCGCGACACGCACAAATCCGCCATGTGCGGTCATGACTTGTCGCGCGAGTGCCAGGCCGACTCCCGAACCATCTTTTTTGGTCGTAAAGAACGGCACAAATATTTTCCTGATGTTCTCGTCCGGAATGCCGGGCCCGTTGTCGGCAACCTCAATCGCAATATTGCCGCGGCGGCCAAGCCGACCGCGAAGGTCGATATGCGCGTCATCAATATCTCGCGTTGCCTGTAACGCGTTGCGTACGAGATTCATGACTACAGGCTCGAGCAAGTCCCGGTCGGCATAAACGTCAAGCTCGGCTGGTTCAACACTCACATTCAGAAAGGATTCGCACTTCGGCCACTCAGCTTCGGCAAGCCGAGACACCGACCTCAACAGATCCCCGACGTGAACACGTTTCTTCTCGGGTGGAGCGAGTCGCGTGATCTGCCGATAGCTGTGGACGAACTGCATCAGGCTGTCGGAGCGTCGCGCGACCGTATGCACCGCATCGCGCAGGTCGACAAGGTCTTCGTGCAACTCCGAATCCGGGCCAGCCTTATTCACCACATCGTCGACAACATCGCTGGCAGTCGCGGCAAGCGATGTCACCGGTGTGATCGAATTCATGATTTCGTGCGTAAGGACGCGAACCAGATCCTGCCATGCTTCAGCCTGCGTGATATTCAATTCACTCTGAATGTCCTGTAATGAAACCAGCCGCCTGTTTTCGCCCGCGACAATGTTCTCGGATGTCGCCAGTGTCAATTTGTATTCGACACCTTCGACTTCGAACGTCACGAGTTCGCGGTTGCCAGGGACCGCTTCGGAAACGGCGATGTAAAAGCCGCCGCCAAACTGGCGCAAATCGGTCAGTTGGGTCACGTGCGCGGCACCAAACAGTCGGCGCGCAGCATTGTTCTGCAGAGTGATCGAGTCGTCGCCGTGTACAGTCATCAACGGAATCGGAATGTGATCGATAAGTGCGTTGAGACGGCGAACGTCAGTCTCGAGCGTGGAGCGCTGATCGTACATGCGATCCAGGATGTCGGTGAAAGTTTCACCGAGCTCGCCAAAGCCCGTGCCGAGATCGCCAAGGCTGAAACGTTGCGAGTAGTCTGCATAACGGGCCGCATCGAGAAAACGTGCGACATCGCGATTCGTTCTGCTGATAAACCACCACAGTTCGGCACTGAGCATGGCGACGATGGCCACGGCAATGATCGTTCCGCTGTGAAGCCCGGGTCGTAGCAGAAGCCAGAGTGCGGCGATGATCGCTCCACCGATCAATATCAGACGGACGGCAAGGAAAACCGAAAAGCGCCTATAGATCATGCTTTTCCATGCGCCGGTACAACGACGCGCGCGTCAAGCCGAGTTCCTTCGCTGCGTGCGAAATGTTGAAGCCATGTTTCTTCAACGCGCGGTGAATCGCGTCCTTCTCCATCTGGTCGAGGTTAAGAACGGTCGAGATAGGGCTTGCCGTCGCAGTAATCTCACCAGTCTCGATGAGCTGCAGGTCGCCGGGTTCGAGCACCGAGTCGGAGGACAGGATAATGGCGCGTTCGATAGCATGCCGGAGAGCGCGTACATTACCTGGCCAGTCGTAGTCGACGAGTGCCTGTTCGGCTCGCGGCGAAAACGTCTTCGTCTCCTGGCCGTACTTGCGCGAGTAGAGTTTCGCGTAGTGCGCTGCTATTGGCAGTATGTCATCACGTCGTTCACGCAAGGGCGGTACGGTAATCTCTACGGTATTAAGTCGAAACAGAAGATCCTGGCGGAAGTGGTTCTCGTCGTGCAGGGTCTCCAGCGGGATATTTGTGGCGGCGACAAATCGAACGTCAACGTCCTGCGTCTTGTCGGCGCCGACGGGCATCACTTTGCGTTGCTCGAGGGCGCTCAGCAGTTTCGCCTGCAGGTGTAATGGCAGATTGCCCACTTCGTCGAGGAACAGCGTCCCGCCATTGGCTGCCTGGAAGCGCCCGGGCCGATCGTCAGTAGCACCCGTAAACGCGCCTTTCTTGTGACCAAATAATTCAGACTCGAAAAGTGACTCCGTTATCGAACCGAGATCAATCGCGAGAAATACACTGTCGGATCGTGTTGACTGTCGATGCAGCTCCCTTGCGATGAGTTCCTTGCCAGTGCCATTCTCGCCAAGAATCAGGACATTCGCATCGGTTGGCGCAGCGCGCTCCACGACCGACAGCACTTCCTGCATTTCGGGCGACGTGTGGATGATCGTCCGTGTCTCGGGTGCGGCCGCTTCGACGAGCACGCGGTTGGCATCACGTAGCGACTCTGTCTCCATGCGGCTGCGGTGCAATTCAACGGCCGCAGAAATCGTTGCTACGACTTTTTCGTTCTGCCAGGGTTTGGCAACGAAATCGGTGGCGCCGCGCTTCATGGCTTCGACGACCGTATCGACACTGCCATGCGCCGTAATCATGACAACGACCATCTTTGAGTCGATTTGCAGGATGCGCTCGAGCCACTCGAGCCCCTGCATCCCCGAGGACTCGCCCGGTCCGAAGTTCATGTCGAGCAACACGGCATCGAAGTCGTGACTCTTGAGGAGTTCAGGAATCTCCTCGGGACGACGGCAGGTCTTGATCTCGCCAAAACGCCTCCGTAGCAGCAGTCGTGCTGCTGTCAGGATGTCCTCGTCATCGTCGACAATCAGGATGTTTGCGTTTTCGGTCACTTTAAAGACCCCGGAACTGTCCGGAATCGTACAGTAAGTGTTCGTTTTTGGACAGTTTTGACCCTCCATATGGCCTGCGGCCCAACCGCTATTCGCATCCATATCACCCTAAAACGTTATGAATCAGTTGCTTAACAAACTTGGCACGTCTATTGCTATTAGTAAAGGTAAGGAGGGCACCGTGAGCAAAATCAGTCGATTGGCAGAATCCCGGGACAACGGGGTGAGCATCTCCGGGCAGAGTATGGATCGTGTCGTTGCGAAGAAGACGCCGCTTGGCCGCATGGTTGGCTACGGCGTAGGCGCCGTCGTCGCCGCCCTGTTCATCTATTGGCTGGTCGGAATGCTGCTTGGCGGGCGCAGTCTCAGCGTTAACTCGCAGCGCATCTTCGTTTCCGACGTCACGGTGGGAACGTTCGAGGACTTCATTCCGGTACGAGGCCGCCTCGTGCCACGCAGCACCGTCTACCTCGATGCGATCGAAGGTGGCCGCGTCGAGGAAGTATTGATTGAAGATGGTGCTCTCGTCGCAGCAGGCGATCCGATCGCGCGGTTATCGAACACCAACCTGCAACTTGAGGTTCTGGGTCGTGAAGCCGCCGTGACCGAACAACTCAACAACATGCGCACCATCGAACTGCAGCTCGAGCAGAATCGCCTCTCTCATAAGCGCAATCTCGTCGAGATTGACTACCAGATCATTCGTCTGAATCGCAGTATCGAGCGCCAGCGCGAACTTGCCGCAAAAGAACTGGTCTCGCAATCGACCGTCGACGAGTTGCAGGACGAACTCAACTACTACACCAACTGGCGCGACATTACGCTGGAGAGCCAGGCGACGGATGCACGACTGCAGGAACAACAGTTGCGCCAGTTACGTGATGCAGGTCAGCAGTTGCAGACAGGTCTCACTTTCGCCAGCAAGAATCTCGAGGACCTCAACGTGCGGGCGCCGGTTGCCGGCAAGCTCTCCGGTTTCAATATCGAAGTCGGTGAGTCGATCGTGCGTGGCGGGCGCCTCGGCCAGATCGATGATCCCGATGGCTACAAACTTAGTGTGCAGATCGACGAATTCTATCTTGGCCGCGTCGACCTGCAACAGACAGCGACGGCCGAGCATGGTCGCGACAGTTACGACCTGAGTGTTTCCAAGATCTATCCACAGGTCAACAACGGCCAGTTCGAAGTGGATATGATCTTCGATGGAAACCCTGAAGACATGCGCCGCGGTCAGACGATGCAGGTCAGGCTGACACTTGGCGACAACTCGGACGCAGTGTTGATTCCGAACGGATCGTTCTACCAGGAGACGGGCGGCAACTGGATTTTCGTTGTCTCGCCTGATGGGACCGAGGCCGTGAAACGCACGGTGCGTCTTGGCCGCCGCAACACCGATTTTATTGAAGTACTCGACGGGCTCGAGCCCGGCGAAAAAGTTGTCACGTCGCCGTACACGAGCTATGCGGGCATGGACCGATTAACACTTGATTGACCCTGAGGGTATTCAAAATGCTTAAGTTACACAACATGTTCAAAATCTATCAGACGGACGAAGTCGAAACTGTTGCGCTTAATGGCGTCAATGTCGAAATCGACCAGGGCGACTTCGTTGCCGTCATGGGGCCGTCCGGTTGCGGCAAGTCCACGCTGCTAAACATTGTTGGTCTGCTCGATAACCCGTCCGACGGAGACTACTTCTTCTTCGACGAAAATGTCGCAAAGTACACCGAGGCGCAGCGAGCGCACATTCGCAAAAAGAACATCGGCTTTATTTTTCAAAGTTTCAATCTGATTGATGAGCTCAATGTTGCTGAAAATATTGAGCTTGCATTGCTCTATCACGACATGCCGGGTGCTGAGCGGAAACGCCGCGTTGCTGAAGTCATGGACAAGATGGGCATCGCGCACCGCGCCAAGCACATGCCGGGGCAGCTCTCAGGTGGCCAGAAACAGCGTGTCGCGGTTGCCAGGGCCGTCGTCGGTGACCAGCCGCTGATCCTCGCTGACGAGCCGACCGGAAACCTCGATTCGGCCCATGGTCAGGAGGTCATGGAGATGCTGCGTACGTTGAACGCCGAAGGCACGACGATAGTCATGGTGACGCATTCACCGGCACATGCCGACTACGCACGCCGCACCGTCAACCTGTTTGACGGTCATGTCGTTACCGACGCCATGCGCGCCGCGTGAAAGCCAGACGACCTGATTAGGACGGAAATCCCATGTTTTGGAATAACGTAAAGATCGCAATCCGCAATTTGCGCAAGAACAAGCTGTTTGCAGCGATCAACATCGCCGGACTCGCACTTGGCATGACGATCTATGTGCTGGGCGGGCTGATCGGTAAGTACGAAAGTACGCACGACGCATTCTTCGCCAACGCTGATAGAACGTACACCGTCGGAGGTTATGCTTCACCGTTGCTGAATGTTGGCATTGAGCAAATGAATGCCGTGCAGTCCGCAGTTGGGCCTATCATCGAAGGCGACCTCACAGATGTTGAGGCCGTCGCGCGCACCCTACGTGGCGAGTATCTCGTTACGATGGGTGAGAACAGCTTCTACCAGCTGATCCTGTTCACCGATCCGGCGCTGCTCGAGATCTTCGACTTCAATTATATTCACGGTGATGATGATGCGCTGAGCAACCCGACGGGCGTTGTCATAACAGAGACTACGGCAATCAAGTACTTCGGCGATACCGATGTCGCCGGCGAGGTAATCACACTCGACAATGAATTCGACTTCAATGTGTCGGCGGTCATCGAAGATGTACCGCTGAACTCACACTTCAATTCGTCAGTGATCCAGGATGGCGGGCTGGAGATGCTCGCGCCGATCAAGGCGCTGGGCCCAATGAGAGATTTTGATGAGGTGGGCGATTGGGATAACTGGTCCCTGGGCCATATGACCTACGTCATGTTGCCGCCAAACCTTGATGGCGAGTGGCTGAAGGCGCAGCTGGACAGCATCTATGAGCGCCTCGTGCCTGAAGAGGCGAAGGAAGTCATCACCGGATTCTTGATCTATCCATTGCAGGACGCCAACCTCGCAGTCTGGGACACAATGGGTATGCCTCTCGTCCAGGTCATTCAGTTGCTGAGCTTCCTCGTGTTGATCATTGCCTGTGTCAACTATACGAATCTTGCAACGGCACAATCGCTCGGGCGCAGCCGGGAGGTCGGCATGCGCAAGACAATGGGCGCTGAACAGCGGCAATTGCTGATGCAGTTCCTGGTCGAAAGCCTGGTTATTGCTTCCATAGCGATGGTTGTGGCTATTGCAGCTCTTGAGGTGGTCATTCCGCTGTTCAACAACGCCGCCAACAAAGTCATGACGCTGGACTACCTGCGCACGCTGCCATGGTTAGTCGCAACGACGGGGCTCGTCGGACTGCTTGCCGGTCTGTATCCAGCCTGGTTGATTACGCGGGCTAGCCCGATCGACGCGTTGCGAGACATTGCACGTAAAGGCAAAAAAGGCACTGCGATGCGGTCGGTGATGATCGGCGTCCAATTCGGAATCTCGGCGTTCATGCTGGCGCTCGTTGCGATCGTGTTCATGCAAAATGAAAGGGTGAAAGAGGCGAGTTACATCTTTCCGAAGTCGGAAATTTACACGCTGACCCGTCTGGGAATTGACGATATTCAGCCTCGGCTCGAGACCTTGCGACACGAGCTCGAAGCACTACCGAATGTTGACGTCGTTGCCTACTCGTCGCAGGTGCCGTTCGAGCAAAACAACTCCCAGCAGACCGTTTCGACACAACCGGGCGATGAAGCCAGTGAAGTCGTGCTGATGCAACTGAGGATGACGCCGGAATTCTTAGATACCTACGACATCCCTCTACTTGCTGGCAGGAACTTGAGCCGGGAAATTGCGAACGACGAATATCGTGAAGAGGATTCAGAGGTCCTGAACGTTCTGATCAACGAACTTGCCCTTGTGCCGCTCGGATTCGACTCGCCGCAGGACGCGATCAATCAACGCTTCTACGATATGAGCGACGAAGATGTGTTGGAAGAGTACGTGATTGCGGGTGTCGTACCGACCCAGAATATCCTCGGCCTGTTCAATGCAGAAAAGGCCTGGGTTTACTACTATGAACCCGATGCCCTGCGCATCGGGTCCGTCAGGATCTCCGGCGGCAACATGATGGATGCGATCGCCGGCATTGAAGATGCCTGGGATCGGGTAATCCCCGATTACCCGATGCAGGGGCGCTTTCTCGATGAGACGTTCGATCAGGTCTACAACATTCTCAAAAACATGAACATGGCGCTCGGTGGCTTCGCATTCGTTGCACTCTCTCTGGCAATGATTGGCCTGTTCGGCCTGGCGGCGTTCATGGCCGCACAACGCACCAAGGAAATCGGTGTGCGCAAGGTGCTGGGCGCGAGCTCGGCCCAGATAGCGCGGCTGCTTGTCTGGCAGTTCTCGAAGCCCGTCATGTGGGCGCTTGTGGCAGCGCTGCCGGCAGCGTTTTTCGCATCCAAGATGTATCTGGACTTCTTCGCGGACCGCATCCAGTCACCGATCGTGATACTGGTCATTGCCGGTACCGTCGCCGTCATGCTCGCATGGGGCACAGTAGCGGGGCACGCAATACGTATCGCGCGCGCGAATCCAGTGCTGGCATTACGTTACGAGTAAAAGAAAGGGGCCGGAACCGGCCCCTTTTTTCATTTCTAGTCAGCGCCAACCTTGTAGCTGAAACCGATGCCGAAGACCCACACGTCATAGTCGTACGGGTTCGCGCCCATCGTCAGGACGGTCGGTATGGT
>Ga0209456_10001110_pt1 | contig 13358 bp, 10 predicted proteins | sample COG_11_FD_184755 | JGI IMG/M metagenome (GOLD analysis project Ga0209456, IMG submission 184755) | Pelagic marine sediment microbial communities from the LTER site Helgoland, North Sea, for post-phytoplankton bloom and carbon turnover... | ecosystem: Environmental > Aquatic > Marine > Neritic...
AATCTGTGAAGGATTTGATTCAAAATCAAACAAAGAGTTCATCCGATTTTTAACATATTCAAGGCGGTCTTGTTCTGAAGTGCAAAATTGTTTGTACGTCGCCTTAGATCAAAACTATAGTTCAGAGAATAAATTTCAAAATACCTATGACCATTGCGCAAAAGTTCGCAAGATAATTGACGGCTTAATCCGGTATTTGAAAAACCACTAATCCGGTTTACCAGTTGGCCGGTTAAACAAAGACCATTCGACTTAAATAGCCAACCGGTTCAACGGGCAACGGGCTAACGGGCTCAACGGGCAACGGGCTCAACGGGCCAACCTATATCATGATTCCCTTGACTGTCAGATCCAGCTATTCCCTCATGTGGGGGACCGCTTACGTCAAGCAGGTCTGCCGCCAGGCCAAACGGTTGGGTTATAAGCGCCTGGCGCTGACCGATACCGACAACCTCTATGGATTGTGGCCCTTTCTAACAACCTGCAGGCGCGAAGGTTTAACTCCCATTGTGGGGGCGGAAGTCACCCAGCCCGGCAGCCGTCAGCGGGCCGTGTGCCTGGTGGAAGATGACGCCGGCTACCGCAACCTCTGCCGGCTGCTCACCCGCCGCCACATGGACGAAAACTTCGATCTGCAGACGGTCCTGCCCGACCACGCCCCCGGCCTGGTGGTATTGACCCAGAATCCCGACCTGCTGCGCACCTGGCATTCGGCCGGGGTGACGGTGGCTGCTGCCATGCCGCGCAACCCCCTGCCCCCCACCCATCAACTGCGCCGCACCGCCAAACACCTGGGAGTCTCTCTGGTGGCAACACCGGGAAGTTTCTTTTTGCACCCGGAAGATGGAACTGTCCACCGGCTGCTGCGGGCCATTGACCGCAACACCTCGCTTTCACGCCTGGCGGCCGACGATGTTGCCCCGCAGGATGCCTGGCTGGCCGCGCCGGAAGAATACATCCGCCGGTTTGCCATCTGTCCACAGGCCATCGCCGCCACCCACCAAATTGCCGAACGCCTGGTGTTCAACGGTCCCCAATTCGGCATCGTCATGCCGCCGTTGTTGAACCGCAACGGTGACGATCCGGACCGCCACCTGCGTACGGCCGCCTACGCCGGTGCCCGCGAGCGTTACGGAGAGGAGCTTTCCGAAGGGGTGGTCGACCGGCTTGAGCATGAACTGCTAAGCATTGCGGACATGGGATTTTCCGCCTATTTTTTAATTGTCCAAAATATCATCCGGCACAGTCCGCGCACCTGCGGCCGCGGTTCGGGGGCTGCATCCCTGGTGGCCTATTGCCTGGGAATCACCAATGTCTGCCCCCTCAAACACAACCTGTATTTCGAACGCTTTTTGAACCCCGGGCGCACCGATCCACCTGATATCGATGTGGATTTTGCCTGGGACGAACGCGACGACGTACTGAACAAGGTGCTGGATCGACACCGGGGACATGCGGCCATGGTATCCAATCATGTGCTGTTTCAGCCGCGCATGGCCATCCGGGAAGCGGCCAAAGTATACGGGATGACCGACGCCGAGATCGGGCGGGTATCCAAACGACTGCCGCGATTCTGGCGCGCCAAAGAATCCGAGCCCGAATTGCTGACCGGACTCAGGCAGCGCCCGGAATCAAGGGCCCTGGAATTTCCATCCCCCTGGCCGGAGATTTTGGCCCTGGCCCAGCGCATTATCGGCACCCCCCGCTACCTGTCCGTACACCCCGGCGGGGTGGTCATCACCCCCCGCCCGATTGACGAATATGTACCGCTGCAACGCGCGCCCAAGGGGGTGCCGATTATCCAATGGGAAAAGGACGCCGCCGAGGATGCCGGCCTGGTTAAAATCGATCTGCTGGGAAATCGCAGCCTGGGTGTCATCCGCGATGCGGTGGGCAACCTGCACACCCATGCGGTGTCATTTGACGAGTCTCGCTGGGAGCCGGAGGATGACCTTGCCACCCAGCAGGCCCTGGCCCAGGGCCGCACCATGGGGTGCTTTTACATCGAAAGCCCGGCCATGCGGCTTTTGCAGCAAAAATCAAGGGTCGGCGATTTTGAGCACCTGGTTATCCACAGCAGTATTATTCGCCCGGCCGCCAACGAGTTTATCCGCGAATACATCCGCCGGCTGCACGGCGGTCAATGGGACCCCATTCATCCGCTGCTGGCCGAAGTGCTCGATGAAACCTTCGGCATCATGGTCTATCAGGAAGATGTATCCCGGGCCGCCGTTATCCTGGCCGGTTTTTCCCATGCCGAAGCCGACACCCTGCGCAAGGTCATGTCCAAAAAGGACCGCCACCATCAACTGCAGGATTTCCGCCAACGTTTCTTCGCCGGTGCCAGTTCCAGGGGGGTATCCGGGGATCAGGTAGCCGCCATCTGGGATATGATGATGAGCTTCAGCGGCTATTCCTTTTGCAAACCCCACAGCGCCTCCTATGCCCGGGTCTCCTTTCAGGCCGCCTACCTCAAGGTGCACCATCCGGCCGAATTCATGGCCGCGGTGATCAGCAACCAGGGCGGCTTTTACGGCACCTTTGCCTATGTCTCCGAGGCCCGCCGTCTGGGGCTTGCGATTTTGCCGCCGGATATCAACACCAGTGAAGTTCACTGGATTGGCCGGGACGATAGCATCCGGGTAGGACTGCTTTCCATTAAGGGCCTGTCCGCTGAAACCCAGGCCCGCATTGCCGCTGAGCGCCGCCATCAGCCTTACCGCAGTATGGGCGATGTCCTCGAACGTGTCAAACCCGCTGAAGATGAGGCCCGGGCGCTCATCCACTGCGGGGCCCTGGACGCGTTGAACCCCGGCGGCAACCGCGCGGCCCTGATGTGGGTGCTGGCCAGCTGGCTGAAGACCAGATCAAAAAAACCCATCCCCCGCACCCGTAGCCTTTTCGGCAGTTCAAGCGATACGTCGGCTTGCAAACCCCCGCCCCTGCCTCCGGAAGATGCCGGGAAACGGCTGCGACGCGAATTTTCCGTCCTGGGTTTTTTATGCGACCGGCACCCCATGGAGTTGTATGCCGACACGCTGCAACAATTGAAAACGGTCAAGGCCATCGATCTGCCGCGCCATCGGGGCCGGCGCGTGCGCCTGGCCGGCTGGCTGATCACCGGCAAAGTGGTCACCACCAAGCATGGTGATCCCATGGAATTTTTAACCTTCGAAGATGAAACCGGTATTGTGGAAACCACCTTTTTCCCCGCCACCTACCACCGCTTCTGCCACATGATCGACCGTCAGCGGCCCTATCTGCTCAGCGGCAAGGTTGAAGAGGACTGGGGGGCGATTACAATGACGGTGGATGGAGTGCAAAGGATTACTCGATAGTTTAAGTAGGTAAAAGGATGGACTTTAGAACACCTAAATCGCGAAATCGGCGAATTTCAAAAACCATTTCGATTTTTTGAAAAGTAATTCATAATTGATTTGTTCTTCAATTTTTATCTTCTACCATACTGATTGTCCTTATTGACATTTCGCAATTCGGTTTTAGGTTGAAATAGTTTGACGAAAAATTAGTGTAAAATCTTTAATTCGAAAACCTGGTTTGAGACAACGCGGGGGGGGTGTGTCGGTACGGTTGGTGGTCGTAAAACAGGAAAAAAATAAACATACAACAGCCAGGTCCATCTTCGATGATAACGTAAAGCTTCTTCTTTCTCTGTGACTCTCCACCTGTCTTGTGGACACCGACGCCGGTAAAAAGCTCAAACGGTTCACCCGATCTGCTTTAACTTAGCATCATTAACAACCCAACACAAAAAAAGGAGGTCTATCATGACCGATTTCACCGATCTTCTCGGTCAATTGATGCCGTCCGGCATCTCCCATTCCGGAAAAAACCGGCTGCAACATGCCATGGGCGATCAAGGCCTTGGTGGGCCGGGAGGGATACTGTCCGATCTTTTGGGCGGAGGCCAATCCAAATCGTCCGGCGGGGGCTTAGGCGGCCTGGGCCAGATAGCCGGCCAGATCTTTGGCAATGGGCGGATGGCAAGCGGGGGGCTTGGCGCCCTGGCGGGCATTCTGCTCGGCGGCAAAGGCAATGCCGCAGGAGGCGCCCTCGGCGGGGGCCTGATGGGACTGCTGGGCAGTTTGGCCATATCGGCCGTGAAAAACATAAACCGTCCGCCGCAAGCGTCAGAGGCCCATCTGATGCCGCTGGGATTACGTGAACCTGAAAATGAAACCGAAGAGCAGGAACTTCAGCAAAATGCTCAGCTGATCCTGCGGGCCATGATCAATGCAGCCAAAGCCGATGGACATATTGGCCCATCGGAAATAGAGCGGATCACCGGCAAGCTGGAAAAAATTGGTGCTGATGATGAAGGGCGCAGCTTTGTTTTGCAGGAAATGGGCAAGCCGATTGATCTCGATGCGATCACCCGGGAGGTGGCCAGTGAAGAACTCGGCGCTCAGATATATGCAGCTTCCCTGCTGGCAATCGAGGTTGATACACCGGCAGAAAAAGAATACATGCAGAATCTGGCCGCAGAACTCCAGCTTAATTCCGATACCGTCAGGCGTCTGCATCGGCTCATGGGGCTTACCTAGTGGATTAATTTGCAACAACCATCACGAGACGGGCGGGCAGGAGTGGTGATTCACGAGGGGTATGCCGCCGGGTCGAGTTGAAGTTTCGCGGCATGAAAAAGAAGTACAATCAAATTATTACTAAAAATACAAGGAGGTGCGATAATGGGTCTGTTTGATTTTGTTAAGGAAATCGGCAATAAACTTTTCAACCGAGATGAAGAGGCTGCGGAGAAAATAAAAAAACACATCGAAGCCACTAATCCCGGCGTCAAGAATCTCGATGTCCATTTTGAAGACGGTGTCGTATCACTGTCCGGCGATGCCGAAAGCCTGGAAGCCATGGAAAAAACGGTGCTTATAGCCGGCAATGTCAGAGGTGTATCAGAAGTGAAAGCAGGGAGTCTAAATAGCCCGCCTCAGGAAATCAAGATTGAATACTACGTCATCAAGAAGGGTGACACCTTATCCGCGCTGGCCAAAACGTATTACGGAAATGCGATGGATTATCCGCGAATATTCGAAGCCAACCGTGAAGTAATCAAGGATCCCGATCTTATTTTTGTAGGTCAAAAAATCCGGATACCGTTAGGTTGAGGTAAAGCCACGCTTCAAAGATGATCGTCTATTAAAATATATTGTTTCTAAGTTTGACGTTGCCGACATCAACGACCAGGTTTGTGGACGATCAAACCAATTAGTTAACGCGCATTGGGGATATAAAAAGGCGGGGATGACACAGATCCCGCCTTTTTCTTTTAGTATTGAGTCAGGGCACGGGGCAAAGTTTATCCGTGCACTCCGGGCAGACTTCGTGATTGAATTCAGAGACGGTATTGTCGGCTATATATTCTTCGATGGTCACCCAGGCACCATTTTGGTCTTTAATTTTCTTGCAATTGGCGCACAGGGGCAGAAAGGTACCAACGGTGTTTACAAAACTTTTTTCAAGCGCCCGCAGACGCCTGTTCAGCATTTGCAGCAACTCAATGGCCAGTACCGGATGTTTTACAATTTCTTTGCGCAGGTCCCATTGATCGATGCACAGGGCTCTGGTATCCTTTCTGGCAACGACACTGGCCGACCGTATCAAATCATCTATCAGGGCCATCTCGCCAAAATAGCATAAGGGGCCGAGTCTTCGTAGGCATTTTTCGTTTTTTTGGCCTAAATTTTTGACAACTTCCACTTCGCCGCTAATGATGACAAAAAGACTTCCATCTTGCTCACCCTCACTGATGATCTTTTCTCCCTCGGGGTAGGTGCAATGACGGCTCAGTTTGGTGATTCGCTTCAGATCCCTGTTCTTCAGATGGGAGAAAAGTGAAACCCGGCTTAAAATTTCTGTCTCATTCATCGAACGCGTTCCTCCTCATATTTTCTTAATAATTCGCATTTACGGCGATTGATTCAGCAACACGACCACGCCACTGGCACCAGTATTGGCAACTGCCAGGTCAAGGTCGCCATCACCATCCCAGTCCCCGGCGGCCAACCCTGACGCCCCGGACTGGCCGGTAATTGTAGATGCAATACTAATACTAAAACTGCCCGTGCCATCATTATCCAGGATAACAACATTGCTGGCGCCGGGATTGGCAACGGCCAGATCAAGGTCACGGTCCCCGTCCCAATCACCGGAAATCACTGCATTGCTGTTGGTCTGCCCTGGAAACGTTTGTGTCACCGTAAAAATGCCGGTTCCGTTATTGGTTACGACATCCGCGGTATGGTTGTAGGCATTTGAAAATGCCAGATCCATGTCACCATCGCCATTCCAGTCTCCGGCCGCCAATCCGGTTGTCGCCAATCGGTCCGAAATTTCCTGGGTCACCTCGAAATCGCCGCCACCGAAATTTTTTAGGACATCAACCCAGTCACCTATCCAATTTGCGGCTGCAAGATCAAGGTTCCCGTCGTTATCCCAATCCCCGGCAATCAGGGTGCTGGGCCCCGTCTGATCCCAGATAAGCTTTATGGCGACAAAGATGCCGCTACCGTTATTTTGAAGTATGGAAAGCCAGTCCCCCCCCCAAAAGTTTGCCACCGCAAGGTCGAGATAACCATCGCCATTCCAGTCCCCAGCCGCCAGACCATAAGGGTCAAAAAGACCGGAAAAGGTAAATCCCACCGTGAGACTGCCGGTGCCGTCATTTACAAGTATGTTCAGGGTACTGGAATTGGAGTTGGCAACTGCCAGATCGAGGTCACCGTCACCATCCCAATCACCGCCCACCAACGCCCTGGCGCCGGCCTGGCCCTCTATCGTCTGGCCGACAGTGAAGTTTCCGGCGCCATCATTGTTGAGAATAACGACTTTATTGGCGCCGGGGATGGCAACCGCCAGGTCGAGGTCACCGTTCCCATCCCAGTCGCCGCTGGCAAGGGCAAAGGCGCCGGCCAGGCTCGTTAGGGCTGGCTGCGCGATGAACGTGCCCGGTGCTGGCTGGCTTTGGCTTTCCGCCCGGAAACGGTAAACGAAGGGCCAAAAAGAGCGGCCATCTGTTGCAGTCAAAGAACCGGTCAGGATAACTTCAATTTGCTCGCCCGGTTTAAAGTCCTGGTCAGGATCAAAGGCCAGTGTCTGTGGCGACCCCCCTTCCAAATAAGTACCGGACAATTTACCACTCTGAGAACCATAGACCACGAAGGAGGCGGCCGAACCTGCGTTCATGGCCTTATCAAAAGTGACCGTGATATTCCCAACAGCCGCAGAGCTATCGTTGATCGCAGGATCCGCGCTTAAAATTATCGGTGTACCTGCTGGCGGACCTCCTCTCGAAGAGCTACTTGAGGAATTGTCACAGGACAGGAGCAGTAACATGGACATCAGGACCAGGATTTTCAATAAGCCGTCTCTATCCATTACAACCTCATATATTAGCCAAACGCAATTTTAGACATGACGGACGAAACCGTCCAAACGATCACCACTTGAACATCACACCACCCGTTGCCAGGATGGCCTCCTGTTCATAGAAATCAATGTTGGAATCAATGAAAACGTAAGCACCGCTAACGTATAAATTCATCGGATTGCTGCCCAGCAAACGCCAGCCCCATGGATTTTTATAGTAAACTGTGGCCTGGAATCCGTAACGGTCGTCGTCCTGGTCTTGATTGTAAATCGGATTTTCGTCATCGTAATCCGCTTGTCCGTAAAAGCCGTTGGCCGTGAAGATGACGGGATCGCCCCGGTAGGAATAGGTAAGCTGAAAATCGTAGACATCACTGGCCATGGCATCGCCATCCAGATCGTTTCGGGTGTATACAAACGCCGGTGCCAATTGATGCCTTTGCGCAAAATCAAACCGGTAAATAATCTCTCCCGAATGGCGGTCACCGTTACGATCCAGAAGGTCGCGTTTGTAATCGACCAATCCAAAAAAATCGCCGCTTTTTTCGTCATCGAGATCAATATTGCGATACGTATACTGAACCTGCAAGGGGATACCGAAAATTCTATCCCAGACCAGCCGTCCCCCCAGGGAATTTCGATCCGTTTCCTGACGGTTGCGGTTGGGCGCCACATAGGGGTCTTCCCACACCTTGGCCGGAACTCCGCTGAACAGAAAACCGCCCTGGATTAAACCGAACTTGCCGATATCCTGTTTAACACCGATCTGCTGACTGAAGTCGAACCGCACCAGGTCCGTCAGGTCCGTTCCCAGAAACAGCTGGGTGCGCGTGTCCGCAAACGTATATCCCAGAGAAAACGGAACCAGAACGATAGCTGACGATTGGGAATCAGGGCTGCTATCCAGTGCGTTGGTCTTTTTATCGGATAGATCAAACCCCAAAAAACTGGCGATCATGTTGCTTTTAAAACTGACATATCCGACACCCGGCCGGATGAATCCGCTGAATCCGGATTCTTTGGGGACAGGTTCCAGCGCATTTGCGAAATCGGCAGCAACCACCATCACCACGATTAAAGCCGCCAGGGTTAAATATATTAATCTTTTCATCTGCTCTTAATTTCCTCTTTGAAACTCATAGAATTTCTGATGGAAAGGATCTGTCAACCGTCGCGGGACGCGACTATGGCACCTTATTCTAAATTGGACCAATTATCAAGGCTTTCAGCAGCGGTAATCATCGGTGAAAAAATTGGGCCGCATTTAGGTAGCATTTGAACCTGAATCCTAATTTTTGCAGAGGCTTATAGTAAGCAAACCCCGACTTCAAACATCGTCCTCAATAAGTTTAATGACATCGGCTTGCTGGAAAGCCTGATAGCCGGAATCCTGAGCCCGCCTGGTATCATCTGCTCCAAGATAGCCCCAGGCCGCCAACGCCAGCGAGAGCACTTTATGATTCCGGTTGAAATGAAAATCGAGCTCTTTTAGATTCTTAAAGGAATCGTCAATGAAAAAAAATGGCTGCCGGCCGAATCGCTTCTGAATTCGCAGCATATTCTCTATTTTGGTTATGCCGTTATCTCCGCTGTAGATATTGTTTGCATCAACGTTGAGCCCGAAATGGCGGAACAGCCGATAGGTGGCGTCATGGTTTTTGTTCGTCAGGATAACAAACAGGTAGTTTTCACGCTGAGCCAATTCATTCCACAAGGGTTCATAGGTCTGATGCAGCGCCAGCCACCGCTCAATATCCGTGTCAATAAAACGCTTGCGGGTAGCATAGATCAGGTTGGTTCTGTCAACCAAGTCAATATCTGCTCGGTGGGTTTGCGCCTCGTAATCTTCCCGGTTGAGAATTTTTTGTGAATTTTTTTGACAATTGGCAAGGCACCAGTTCATGAGTACAATGGCATCTCCAATCGGCTGGACATGAAATCGGTTGTTCTTAAACATCTGCACGAGATCAGCCGGAACTTTTGCCATGGAAGTAAACAGGCTTTCCGTGGTTGCATTGTAGGTGGTTAAAATGACTTCATCCAGAGAGTTGATTAAGACACCATCAAAATCAAATATAAGCATGGGACTCCATCCAGGTATCAAATTTCTTTACTCGATCATGATTGCATAGCAATGGCCGCTCCGGGCTATATACCTGAGCCCACAATATTGTCAAGCCTGCAAGGGCCTGCTTGACTTTTGATCGGGATATCGTTTAAAAGCAGGGAGCAGAATCTCACACAATCAAAACCGGGAGTCTTGCATGCTAAAACTGAAATTGTTGATAATTTTTTTAGCGATACTGGCCGTCAGCTGCGCGTCTGTAGGTGATATGAAAAGGATGGAGAAGTTCGAGCAGGCGACGGATACCTATGAGCTTGCCATTCGATGGTCGGACTTTGACATGGCCAGCACTTTCTTGCAAAATCAGGAAGACCCGGAGATTGCCACCCAAATAGAGAATCTTAAGCAATATAAAGTTACGTCCTACACGGTCAAGCGTTATCTTCCTTCCGCGGACAAATCCCAGATCCTTATCATTGCGGATGTGCAATTTTTCAAAACAAATGGTTTGATTGTGAAAAATATAAGTCACCGGCAGATATGGAAATATGACAAGGACAAGGAGAACTGGTTTCTTACCAGCGGCCTGCCTGATTTGAAGTGATACCGCCGGCGCACCGCGACAACAAACAGCTTCGACAATGGCGATCAGAAATATCCGGCAACTACTGTGCCCGGCCATCTTTTAATTCCGGACTTCGGCGGGCTTCACCTTCGATAAAAACACGCTTGACCAGGGGGTGGGTTTCTTTGATCCGGCGGGTTAAGTTCTGAACGGTGCGCTCGACGGCTTCGGCTGAAATCGAATTTTTAAAGTCAACACTGAGATTGACCAGGATGTACTCAGGCCCCATATGCAGGGTCAGGATTTCGTTGACATGCTCTATCTCGTCATGCTCGCCTGTCATGCGGCGAATCTCCTCTACCACGTGCGGCAGTGCACTTTCTCCTACCAGAAGGCCTTTAATCTCATACGCCAGCCAGATGGCGGTTGCGACCAAAATTAGTCCGATCAGAATCGAGGCCAGGCCGTCATAAAAGACGTTGCCGGTTAGCTGCCCCAGCAGAATCCCCCCAAAGGCAACCATCAGACCCAGCATAGCGGCTGAATCTTCAAACAAGACCACAAAAATGGAAGGGTTTTTGGCCTGGTGAATCGCTTCGAAATACCCGCGCGGGCCCTTGGTCTTTGAAAACTCCTTGAAAGCAAAAAACCAGGCCCCGCCCTCAAACAGCATTGCAAACGCCAGCACAATGTAATTGACGATGACATTTCCCATAGGTTGCGGATGGAGCAGCTGGTGAATGCCTTCGTAGACAGATATACCGGCTCCGACGGCGAAGATTAGAATCGCCACCAAAAAACTCCAGAAGTATATCTCCTTGCCGTAACCGAAGGGGAAAAGGTCATCGGCCGGCTTTTTGGATCGGCGCAGGCCGTATAGCAACAGCATCTGGTTGCTGGTGTCAACCGTGGAGTGAATTCCCTCCGAAAGCATGGCCGAGCTGCCGCTAATTGAAGCGGCAATAAATTTAGTAACAGCAATCAGGCCGTTTCCGATCAAAGCGGCATAAATCACTTTTTTTGAAGAAGATGCCATCATTGCCCTCATTTGCGGCTGTTCGGTTCATTTTGTTATGCCCCGGAGTGCGCACCTTTTCGACCTTAAGACAGTTGAGTATATTGGCCAACCCAAGGGGCTGTCGGCGGCAAACCTGATTCTTGAGTTCGGCCGGTCAAAGCGCACCCATTGGAACTATGGCAAGTCGACTCCGCAAGTTGCACCGGCCTGTGCGAAGACAGAATGGCCGGAATATTTAGTTGTTGGCCAGATTGCCCTATGGCTGCTGCCTGGGGGAAACGACCCTGAAAGTGATCCGGCGGTTAAAGGTCCGGTCCTGTTCGCTGACCTCTTCGCGCAATGGCTCCTTGGCGCCGACGCCGCGGGTAGAGAAATTTTCTGGTGCAGCACCATGGGACACCAGAAGGGTCAAAAATGCTTCGGCACGCTGCGCACTGATTCGCAGGTTGGTCTCTGCGTCTCCGCTGCTGTCCGCATGACCGACAATCTCAATGTGATACTGCCGGCCAAGCAGTTCGGCTAAAGAAAAAATCGTTTGAAAATCATCAACCAGATCATTTATTTTCTTCTCCTGACCGGGCGCAATCTCGTTTCGCCCGGCTTCAAACAGCACATACTGGGTTAGCAGCCTTTTTTGAGCCCGGTCCAGCGCTTCTTGGTCACGGTCGACTAATTTGTGTTCCCGGTAGTCGGCAACCCCGGGGATAGCCTTGACAGCCTCTCTGGTATTCACAATCCACTGATGCGATGCGGTTCCCTGGGCAAAAAGTACGTTTTCTTTGAGTTTCAGCCCAACGGTATCCGGTGGTCTGAGTCTTAAATTTATATCCACGGCATCTGTATCGGTGTAATTTAAAATCCAGGGGATCGCTTTTATCAATTTTCTGGTTTCAACAAGCCATTGGTGAAGCGCCGATCCGCGCGCATATAAAGTGCCACCGGATAATTCGAGACTAATGGTGCCAGGAGGCTTGAGAATGTCATTTATTCGGGGCAAAGCATATTGCGGGAAAAAGGAATGGTATGGTTCCCAGCGAAATACGACCTGTCCGGGATCAAGGCCTGACTCTTTCAACAGTTTTTCAGGATCCGCCGCCAGGGGATCCCGCAATCCCTTTATATAAAATTTGCCGGACTCTTTATCAACATGGGTTACGACGATCCCCGCTTGACTGCGTAGATTAGCAAAATAATTTTTCCATTGCCGGTGATCGCGGTAAAGATAAAATGAGCCGATTCCAATCCCAATAATGATAGCAGCCAAAATTATCCATAGCAAAAAAGGCTTCTTTTGTTTCGGTGTCCCGTACTGAGCCTGCAGGCAGTTGTCCAAAACATATCCGATCTCTTCAAATGAAGCCGTATCGCCGTCAAATGACACCAGCTGATCAGCCTTCTTCAAGTGTATGTCATCAAGTGACTCACGTAAAACGGATTGAAGCTCCACCGGGGGGTTGCCTTGAATAACGGCAGCCAAGATCGCCTGCCGGCCATGCTCGATCCAAATGCTGCGCTCTCCAACGCGCATGGTTTCTAAGGCTTCGTGTTTGCTCGCCCCAAATGAGTCCTGCACAAAATCCTTGATTGCCGTTAACATGCCGGAAATTAAGTCCGGGTCCTGGGCAACGGCCGACTTTGAAACAACATGATGAAGCTCCAGGCCGGTATCCTTGTGTATCAAAAATACCTGTTCGACCTGATATACAAGGGTGTGAAGTAATATAACTTCGGCCAAAGGCTTCCTCGTGCGCAGGGCTTCAAATCGCCATTTCAGCCCTTGCTTTGACAAACTGTATTCCAAGATCTGGTTGAAGTTTTGAACCATGGTCCGAATTGCTTCAGCAATGGCCTTGCGGATAGCCGGCCCCATTACCGGGAATAAGACATCCACGAAAATCTGGCGGTTTTTTTTAATCGAGGCTTTGATGGCTTCTTCGGTAACAGGCTCCAGGGCCGTTACCATCTTTTTATCCAGAGATGATCGCAAGCTAATCGCTTCAGGCAAAACCCGGCTGACCTCTTTTGCATGCAGTTCAGGATTGTCCAGACGTTCTTGCAATTGATCAAGCTGGACCTGAAAAGGTTCCAGCAGCATTTCGCGCAACCGTTTTAACGAATCATCAGACCGTAATTCGCGATCTGCCGTGGTTTTATTGCGCATATCGGAAGACTCGGAATTACTCATCATTAAAAGCGTCCGGCTCGAGGTTCAATTTCGCGGCTAGCTCATCGGACATCCGCACGGCCATTTCCAGCAGAAGCTTCGAAAGCATCGATCGGCCCACCTTGTCATCCCGCAACTGCCGGGC
>Ga0209456_10001111_pt1 | contig 13341 bp, 14 predicted proteins | sample COG_11_FD_184755 | JGI IMG/M metagenome (GOLD analysis project Ga0209456, IMG submission 184755) | Pelagic marine sediment microbial communities from the LTER site Helgoland, North Sea, for post-phytoplankton bloom and carbon turnover... | ecosystem: Environmental > Aquatic > Marine > Neritic...
CCCGCCGCAGGCGCATGCCGATGAGCTCCCCGAAGCCGACCCGCGCGCCGCTCGACCAGGCCGCGATCCATAGTCGGACCGGGATCAGCCAGACGAGCAGCACGAAGAGGACGATGAAGAGAACAAAAATTAGGGCGACTGGAGCGAACTGCATGGGACTTCCTTCCTAGGTTGCATCGGGGACGCGCACGACGACGCGTGCCCCTTCCACCGTCATGACTTCGACTTCTTGATCGCTGTCGACGTATTCACCTTCGGTGACCACATCGACCTCTTCCGAACCAAAGCGGACACGCCCGATCGGCCGGAGTGGGGTGACGGTGACCCCTCGGCGGCCGATCAATCCGGTTCGGTCTTCCTGCGAAAGCGTTTGTGCTTGGCTGTGCTCGAGCACTACTTGGCGCCCGACTCGGCTCTTCGGCAGCCAGATGAGCATGATGCCGGCAGCGACGACCGAGACCGCGCCGGTCATGCCGCCCCAAAAAGGGCCGAGCTCGGTCCAGGCGGCGATCGCACCCGCCGCAAGCGCAAGCAGTCCCAGGGCGCCTGCCACCCCAAAACCTGGCACCACGGCCACCTCGGTGAACAGCAGGATCAAACCGATCACCAGGACGATGACGATGACGACAGCGGTCACGTCTCCTCCACCGGGCGGACGACCAGCTCGGGGCCTTCCTTGCCGATCACGCGGACTTTCGTGCCGCGCGCGACGAACGCACGTTCGCTCGTCGCTTCGTAGCGCACTCCCTCTATGATGATCTTCCCGGCCGGCCTCAGGTCGGTCAGTGCCTCGCCGGTCTGTCCGACGAGGTCCGACGCGCTCGGCGCAGAGAGGAAGCCCGTCTCGGCGTCTTGCAAGACGAGTGCCTGGCCCATCGCGGTCCGCGAAAACAAGCGCATCACGACGACGGCCAGGACGAATGCTCCGAGCAGGGACAGCAGAACCCTGGTCATCGCGTCGGCAAGCACCCCCGTTTCGAAGGAGACGTCGAGTGGAATTCCGATCAAAGCGAGCACGAGCGCCGCGATGACGAAGACGAGCCCAAGCACGCCGGGCACGCCGAGACCCGGAACGAAGAAGATTTCAACGACGACCAACACGACGCCGGCAATGAACAGGAGCGCCTCTTCCCAGCCGACGAGATGAACGACCGCATGGCCTCCGAAGAACATGGCCAGCGAGACGAAGCCGACGACGGTGAACGCGCCGACGGTTCGCGTATAGAAGGCGACCATCAGGCCGAGCATGCCGACCGAGAGCAGAAGGCCGCTGATCGTCGGCTCGGTGAGCCAGCGCGCGATTTCTTCGCCCCAGTTGACTTCGCCCTTTTCGATTTCAGGGTTTTCGAGCGTGAGCATCGCCATCACCTCGTCGAGGTTGGCGGCCTTGCCGTCCGCCATACCCAACTTGAGGGCCTGGTCGGTATCGAGGGTCAGCAGCTTGCCCGCATCGACGATGCCCTTGATGAACACCTCATTGTCGACCATCGCCTCGGCGATGTCGCCCCGCCTGCCGTTGGCTTCTGCGGTGGCCCGCATTTCGGTCCGCATGTAGGACACCATCTTTTCGCCCACCGCATCGGCCTGCCCGCCCGGGCCGGCTTGAATCGGCGTCGCGGCACCAATGGTCCCACCCTCGGTCATGATCACGTTGTCACAGGCCAGGCTGATCAAGGCGCCAGCGCTGATCGCGCGCGGATGGATGAAGGCTACCGTGCGGGGTTTCGCTTCCAGCAGCGCGTCTCGAATCTGAATGGCAGCGTCGACGCGCCCGCCGAGCGTGTTGACGTCGAGCACGATCGCCGCGGCGTCGGGATTGGTTTCGATCTCGCGCCGAACGAAGGCAGCCAGGCCGAGCTCGACCGTGCGATCGATCGCGATGACGACCACCTTGCTCCCGGCAGGTGCGTCGATTGGAAGGGCCTGGACGTCACTTTGAACGTTGGCGCTCGGCTGAGGCCGATAGCCGGGATCGTCGTCATCGTCCGGCTTCTGGCCCAAGGTCACCTGTGCCGTACACAAGATCACACTGGCGATCAGAAAGCCGCGGAAGCTCAAGCGCGGATACTGTGCCCACCTCACGCCGGGAAACCTAGCGCCCTTGGGACCGGTGCTCAATGCGTACGTTCAGTGCCTCAGGACCGGGCCGGCCGTGATAGGCTCCCGACCTCCCCCGAGCGAGGATCGATGCCCCCGGTGCCCCCCAAAAATGCTGGACCCGTTCGAGAAGCGCATCGTTTTGACGAATCGCGACTCGATGCCTGGATGGGGGAGAACGTCGAGGGCTATACAGGCGGGCTTCAGGTTTGCCAGTTCAAGGGTGGTCAATCGAATCCGACGTATTGGCTCGCCGACCGGGAGCGCCAGTACGCGCTGCGCAAGAAGCCGCCCGGAAAGCTCCTTCAGTCGGCGCATGCGGTCGACCGCGAATACCGGGTGATGCGCGCGCTCAGCGACACGGACGTCCCCAGCGCCACCATGTACGCGCTTTGCGAGGACGATTCGGTCATCGGCACCTCCTTCTTCGTCATGGAGTACGTTCAAGGGCGGATCTTTTGGAATGTGCAGCTCCCCGAGCTCGAGCCGTCGGAGCGACGGGCCATCTACGAAGAGCTCGCTCGGGTCTTGGCCGCGATTCACAGCGTCGATCTCGGTGCGGTGGGTCTCTCGGACTACGGACGCCCCGATGCCTATGTCGCGCGGCAGGTGAAGCGCTGGACCAAGCAGTACCTCGCCTCTCAGACGGCAGACGTCGAGCCGATGAACACCCTCATCGAGTGGCTGCCGGCCAACATCCCGGACGACGAGGCCACCGCGCTGGTGCACGGAGACTACCGGCTCGACAACATCATCTTCCACCCAAGCGAGCCTCGGGCGCTGGCCGTAATCGACTGGGAGCTCTCGACGCTCGGCCATCCGCTTTCGGACCTGGCGTACACCTGCATGCTGTACGACGTGATGCTCCCGAAGATCGGCGGCCTCGCCGGTGTAGATTTCGAGAGGAGCGGCATCCCCGACGAAGACGCCTTCGTCGCGCGGTACTGCGAGCTGGTGGGCCGCGATGGCGTGCCGGACTTGAGCTACTACAAGGCGTTTTCGGTTTTCCGCCTAGCTGCGATCGCGCAGGGCGTGTACAAGCGTAGCCTCGACGGGAACGCCAGCTCGACGGAGGCCGCCATGTTTGGCGCAGCGGTGCCGCACTTGGCCGGAATCGGTTGCGGGCTCGCAGGGATCGGATAGATGATCGAGCGAATCGTATTGTTCAAGTTGAAAGACGAGTACTGCAACGACGCGGCACGCGCCGAGTTTGCCGAACGAACGCGAACCGACCTCAGCGCGCTCGAGAGGGTCCGCGGCGTCACCGTCGGAGTGCCGGCCGACGAAGCGTCCGAAGCGAGCTGGGACATCAGCATTGTCGTCCGGTTCGATTCCATGGAGGACGTCCAGCAATACATCGTGGACCCGGCCCACCGCGCCTACGTCGACGGCTACGCGATGCCCCGCATCGAAGTCCGCAAAGCCTGGAACTTCCACACCTGAAAACGAGACGGTCCCCTTATTAGTGGGGCTAATTTGCGGAGTCCCAGCGGCGGGAGAGACGCGTTCGCACTGGGGCTGTCGGTCTGCTAGCTTCGCCGCGCAACGATGATTCCACGCTACACACCCGCCGAATTTCAAGATCTCTGGTCGCAAAAACGCAAGTACGAGACCTGGTTCGATATCGAGGTGGCCGCGTGCCGCGCCATGGAAAGCGCAGGCCTCGTTCCCGCCGGAACAGCCGACGCCGTAGCCCCGTTCCGCGCCGAGCTCGATCCCGACGCGATTGACGAAATCGAGAAGGTGACCCGCCACGACGTCATCGCGTTCCTCACGCACGTCGAAGGCCTCGCCGGCGAGCCCGCGCGCTGGCTGCACCGCGGCATGACCTCGTCGGACGTGCTCGACTCGTCCCTGGCCCTGCTTCTCGTGGAGGCGACCGATGAGCTCTTGGTCCGTTTGGACGCGGTGCTCGACGCGCTGCGCGGCCGCATCGAGGAGCATCGCCGCACCCCAGCGATCGGCAGGTCTCACGGCATTCACGCCGAGCCGACCACCTTCGGATTGATTTTGGCCGGCCATTACGCCGAGCTTGCTCGCGGGCGAAAGCGGCTCGAAGTGGCGCGATACGAAATCGCGGTAGGCAAGATCGCCGGTGCCGTTGGGACCTACGCCCACCTGACGCCGGCCATCGAAGCCGAAGCTCTCGGCTCCCTGGGCCTCCGGCCCGAGACGGCCTCGACGCAGGTCGTCGCGCGCGATCGTCATGCAGCCTACGTCTCGGCGCTCGGAATCCTCGCCGCAGGCATCGAGCGCTTTTCGACCAATGTCCGTCATTGGCAGCGAACCGAGGTCGGTGAAGCCGAAGAGCACTTCAAGAAGGGCCAAAAGGGCTCGAGCGCGATGCCACACAAGCGCAATCCCGTTCTGACCGAGAACCTCTCCGGCCTCGGCCGGGTCGTCCGCGCCGCGGTCGTCCCGGGTCTCGAAAACGTCGCCCTTTGGCACGAGCGCGACATCAGCCATTCGTCGGCCGAGCGCATGATGCTCCCGGATGCGACGGCTACGCTGGCCTTCATGTTGGACCGGCTCCGAGGCGTGGTCGCGGATCTGGTCGTTTACCCAGAGCGGCTCCGGCAAAATCTCGACCAGACGGGGGGGCTTTGGGCGAGCGAGGGCATCTTGCTCGCCCTGATCGGGAAAGGGCTCGGCCGGCAGGACGCCTACGTGCTCGTTCAGCGAAACGCGATGAAGGCGTTCGAAGGCGAGGGCGAGTTCCGCGCGCTCCTTCAGGACGATGCGGACATTCGCGCGCGGCTCTCGGCGGACGAAATTGAGCGCGAGTTCGACTTGAATCACGCACTTGCACACGTTGACACGATCATCGATCGCGTCCTGGAAGGAGATTGAGATGGCGGTCTCACCGGAGATCCTGCAAGAGGGGCTCACACGAACTCTCGATGGCACCAACTTCGAATCGCTCGGACGCAAGTACGAGGGCAAGGTTCGCGACTGCTACATCGCGGACGGCAAGCGTTACATCGTCGTCACCGACCGCATCAGCGCCTTCGATCGCGTGCTTGGGACCCTTCCCTACAAGGGACAGGTGCTCAACGGCCTTGCCGCCTGGTGGTTCGAAGAAACCAAGAGCATCGTTCCGAACCACGTCGTCGACGTTCCGGATCCAAACGTCATGGTCGGCATCGAGTGCGAGCCGCTGCCGGTCGAGATGGTCGTTCGTGCCTACATCACCGGTGTCACCTCGACCAGCATCTGGACCCACTACGAGAACGGCACGCGCGTCTTTTGCGGTCACGAGCTTCCAGACGGTTTGAAGAAGCACCAGAAGCTTCCCGATCCGATTTTGACCCCGAGCACGAAGGCGGCGAAAGGCGATCACGACGTCTCGGTCTCGCGCGACGAAATTCTCGCGATGGGTCGCATCAGCGCCGAGGACTTCGACGAGGCAGCTCGCTACGCTATGGCGCTCTTCACGCACGGCCAGAAGGTCTGCGCCGATCGTGGCTTGATCCTGGTCGATACCAAGTACGAGTTCGGGAAGACGCCAGAAGGCAAGATCGTCGTCATCGACGAGATCCACACGCCCGACTCGTCGAGGTTCTGGTACGCCAACAGTTACCCGAAGCGATTCGAAGCGGGCGAAGACCCGGAGAGCTTCGACAAGGAATACGTCCGGCGCTGGCTCGCCGGCAAGGGCTACAAAGGAGACGGCCCCGTGCCGACGATCCCCGACGAGGTGAGGGTCGAAGCATCCCGCCGCTACATTCAGGCCTGCGACGAGATTCGAGGCACGGCGTTCGCGCCCGACACGACGGACCCATCATCGCGAATTGCAAAGAACCTAGGCTTGGAGCTGTCATGAAAGCAAACATCTTCGTTACGCTGAAGCGTGAAGTCCTCGACCCGCAGGGCGATGCCGTTCGACGCTCCCTCGGCTCCCTTGGCTTCGGAGAGGTGAAATCCGCGCGCGTCGGCAAGCTCATCGAGCTCGAGCTCGACGGCAACGACAAGGCCTCCGCCGATGCCCACATCCAATCCATGTGCGAGAAGCTCCTGGCGAACCCCGTCATCGAAGACTTCCGCTACGAGATCGTCGACTAGGGAGGATGACGGTTCTCGCGCTGCCGGATGTTCGCAATGTGCTCGTGGAGCGAACCCCACGGGAGCTTGCGGAGCACGAGAAGTGGGCCGCGGTGGCGATGCTCCTTCGCGAAGGCGTCGCGGGGCCTGAACTGTTTTTCATCCGGCGGGCGGAGCAGCCGCAGGACCCCTGGTCGGGGCACATGGCTTTTCCGGGTGGCCGCCAGGACTCGGGCGACGCGACGCTCCTCGAGACCGCGATGCGGGAGACTCGCGAAGAGGTTGGCCTCGACTTGTCGATCGAAGCCGAGCACATCGGGCAGCTCGACGACCTTCAGGCGATCGCCCGCGGCAAGCCTCAAGAGACCGTGATTCGCCCCTTCGTCTTCGAGGTTCACCGCGAGTCTCCGCTCCAAGTCGACGATCGCGAAGTCGCCGAGGCGCTTTGGACGCCGCTTCTGCCGCTTTACCGAGGCGAGGTCGACACCGTCCGCCCGTATCAATGGCACGGCACGAACATCGACTTCCCCGCCTACGACGTGGGCGGCCGTGTCGTCTGGGGGCTCACCTATCAGATGCTGCGCTCGTTCTTCCGGATTCTGGGCTAGCCAGCCGCCGGCCCGGTGCTAGGTTCTCCGGCAGCCATGCCTGAAGCCGATCCGAATCGCCTCGTTCACTGTATCAAGCTCGGCCGGGAGCTTCCGGGGCTCAGCAAGCCGCCTTTCCCAAACGAAATGGGGCAATTTGTCTTCGAGAAGGTCTCGAAAGAGGGCTGGGACGAGTGGCTCCAGGAGAGCGTTCGCTACATCAACACCTACCGGGTCGACCTCTCCTCGCGCGAGGGCACCGAGTTCATGTTGAAACAACTGCGAATTTGGCTCGGTCTCGAAGAGGGTGAGGCCGCTGCGACGGCCTGGACCCCGCCGAGCGAATAGGCGAGGCAGCCCACCGCTTCCGCTGGAAAATTGGCCGTCGCCCGGGTTCTGGGCGACCCTGATACCAACTTACTTCCAGCGGGGGAGACCGGATGACGCATCGAGTAGTGGGGCTTGGCTTTGGCCTATTGTTTCTTCTTGTTCAGCTAGGCTGCAACGACATCGTGACGCCGCCGCCGAGCCGCGAGGGAGGCGGTGGCAGCGGTGGAGGCGGCATCGACGTCTGCTCGGACGAGGGCGGACCGGCCGTGGCGATTCTCCTTCCGACACCCGCCTCCGACCCGAACGTGGACGCGCTCGTTACCGACCCCAACCTCAGCGTGGAATGCGCGGTCACGGCCACGGACGCCCTGGTGAACGACGAATCGGTGAGGATCATCGTTCGCGATGACGCTGGCTCCACCGAGACCCCGGTGGTCGTCAACAATGGGGATGGAACCTACTCGGCCTCGCTCGAGCTCGGCTCCTATCCAAACGGATCCCTTACCGTCGCTTGCGAGGCGTCCGATTCCTCCTTGGAGCGGCGCTGTTCGGGCGCGACGGTGATGACCTTTCTCGATTTGGGGCCCAGCGTCGTGATCCTCTCCCCGGCTGATGGCTCGGTTCAGGCCGGAGGCATGGACATCGAGTTCACGATCGCGGCCGATCCGGTGAGTGATTCGGACACCTTGGCCGATCCGGACCTCGCAGGCACCGGCAGCCTGGTCGTTGCCGGCGCACAGATCACGAACATCGTCAGCGAGGGCGGCGTCCTCATCGGAACGGTGGATTTCGATGACCCCGCCCTGTACCAGACCGCACTCAACGGCGAGTACGAGTTTTCCGTCAGCGTCGCCAACGGGCGCGGCGTCACGCGCCGCGAGACGCGTAGTTTCACGGTGGATGCCGGCGGTCCGACGATCGACATCATCGAACCTGAGCTCGCGTCGATCATCGCCGGTGCGACCGATGTCATCGCCGAAATCACCGACCCGTCGGGCGTCGACGCCTCGACCGTGCGGTACCGGATCGACGCGCAGGAGTTCAGCATGACCCAGGTTGGAGGGATGAACCGGTATATGGGCTCCTTCGATGCGAACCAGTATCCCGAGACGATTGGCCAGATCACGATCAACGTCACCGCCGCCGACGTCTCGGGCAACGACCGCACGCAGTCGGTCTCTGTGCAGCTCGATTCGCAGCCGCCCATGATCGACATGGATCCGCCCACCGTCCGGGAGGCCCAGGAAGACATGACCGGGCAAATCTGTTCGAATGCGTTCGACCCGGTCGGTGGGGAGGCCGCCAATGATGCAAGGGTCCTCGGGCCGGTACCCTCCTTCCGTGCGCGGATCGAAGATCGAACCAATCGTGTCTCGGCCATCTCCGGGGTGAACAAGGACGACGTCCAGGTCTACATTCTCGACGACGAGACGCAGGCCCTCCTGATCGACACCGATAACGATGGCGTTTGCGACTCGATCAATCCGGCCTTCTTACCCAACAACCCGATGGGCAATCAGCCCGCGGTCGTGATCGACATGACCCCCGTCGCCGCGTCGGGGACCGCGTTCTTTCAAGCATTGCCGCCTACGCAGTCGCTCCCCTTTCCCTACGATGGCGCTCCGTTCTGCTTCGGCGGCGAAAACGGCAACGGGACCGGCAAGGCGATGGACGCGCCGGACGAGGTCTGCCTTGGGACCACCCTCACGCGGGTCATTCCGGACAATACGGACCCGGACGGCATGCGGCCCGCGATCTTCGGTCGCGCTCCGCTCACCCCGCTCCGGTGCATCGGCGACCGATTCGATTTTCCGGGAGCTGGCATCAACCCAGGTTTCGCATGCGTCGCAGCGCGGGCCACCGACAACGGGGGCAACGAAAGCGTCTCCTCGCCGCTCCGAGTCTGTCTCGATGATGCGCTTGGCGGCAGCGATTGCCCTGCAGGCATCGGGGGCACATTTGCGCCGGGATTCAGCTGCACCCAAGATTGCACTGTCTCGGAGCTGGACTTCGTCGAAAACGATCCAAACACCGGCAAGGTGCTCAACAGTCGCCTGATCGGCCCGTTCCAGTAGTCGGGCGCGAGGCTGATTACTGGAAGTTCTGCACCGACCAGAACTGCCCGTCAGCGGTTTCGTAGAAGCCGCAGGCCACCATGCTGTATTCGGGGTTGGTCATGTTGATGTAGTGGCCGTGCGCCGAGAACGGTTCGCCGGGGCCCTCGTCCCACATGGCCTGGAGGCAGCCCGTGATGACGCGGTCTTCGGACGGCCAGCCCGGGCATTCGTTCTGAGCCCAGCCTCGGGGCGAGCAGATGTCATCCCGGAAACCCGAGTGTGCGCTTCGGGTGCTGTCATACTCGGCGTGCTGGTCGGCGCAGCCCTCGGCCGCGTTCCAGCGTTGGAGCGCGGGGAGGCACTGACACTCCCAGCGGAGCTGGTTGATCCGGGTCACACAGTCGGCGTACGGGTCGCCGGTGCTTGGCAGAGGCGCCGGTTGGCAATTCGGCACAGGCGCCGCGAGCGCGCCGTTGCTGCAGTCCGCAATGAAACGCGGGTCACCTGGCGTTCCACTCGTCCCGCCGGTTCCGCCTCCCGATCCGCCGGAGCCCGGCTCCACCAAGAATTCGCCGCATCCCGTGGCCATCAAGCAAATCGTCAGCACTGTCGTTGTCATCCCGCGCATGAGCGCCCCCTCATCAGTCGAAGTTCTGAACGCCCCAGACATTTCCTGAAGGCGTCGTAAAGAAACCGCAGGCGACCCGCGTATACGTGCTCGTCGCCATGCTCTCGTAGTGGCCGTTGACCGTGTTCGGATTCCCGTCTTCCGGTCCCTCGTCCCACATGGCCTGCAGGCAGCCGCTGATGACGACCTGGTTCGATGGCCAGTTGGGGCATTCGTTCTGCGCACGGCTCCCCGTGCCACAAGGGATCGCGGAAAAGCTCGCGTGGACCCCGTTGACGCTGTCGTACTCGGCGTTGCTGTCCGTGCAGCTCTCTCCGTCGACCCATCGGCTGAGCGGAGGAAGGCACTGGCAATCCCAGCGAAACTGATTGATCCGCGCCACACAGTCGGCGTGGATGTCGCCGGTGTTGGGGACTGGCGTGGGCGTGCAGTTGGGAATGGGTGAGGCGAGGGGGCCGCCGGCGCACTGACCAGGATCGCCACCGCTCCCGCCCGTGCCGCCTGCTCCCGCGCTGCCGCCCGTGCCACCTGCTCCCGCGCTGCCGCCGGCTCCGCCGGTGCCAGCGTCAGTGCCAGTGTCAGTGCCAGCGTCAGTGTCAGTGCCAGTGCCAGTGCCAGCGCCAGCGTCAGTGCCAGCGTCAGCGCCAGTGCCAGCGTCAGTGCCAGCGTCGGTGTCCGTGCCCTCGTCGAACGTGCGGGGTGGCTCGTCGCTGATGGCTCCTTGGCAGCCCGAGGCCAGCGCGAGCGCTGCTACGAGTAAGAATCGAGTCCCCATTCAGCGTTCAAGCTAGCAATCGATAGAGTTTCGCCCAAATGGGTGAGACACTTCCTTACATCGAGTTGCTCGGGGCGACTCAGGGCAGGAATCGGCCGCGGTCTTCTGGGGGCGGCAACGGGCAGTGCTCGTACTTGCCGAAGACGCGATATCGAACGCGGGCGCCGATTCCGTAGAAGAAGTCGGTGAGCCAGACCGGCAAGAAGCGAACCCAGGAGAGCGCCTTGGCCGGGTAGGGGAGCTCCTGCGCCGCGAGGGCCGCGGCTCGTGACCGCAAGAACACCTCGCCCCGTCTCAGGTAGACCACGGTTTCAATCTCGGTTGGAAAGTCCGGATGAAGCGTCCGCGCGAGCTCGGCGGTTTCGCCCTGGAGGGGCGCGAAGTAGAAGATGCGCTGCTTGTCGTTTCGCAGCACGCCCTTGACGATGCCGTTACACATCGCGCAGACGCCATCGTAGAACAAGACGTGCTCTGGGAGCTCGGTCATCGAGGCCGTAATAGCAGAAGCCCGGCCTTGGGCGGCCCGGCGACCTGAAGGCGCTCAGGCAGGATGCGATTGACCATGTAATAGAAGATCGAAGTGATCGCGCCCGAAGTGGTGATCATCACCTTGCCGTTTGGAAGCGGCGTGACGAATCCCTCGCTCGTTTCCGGGAGCACCAGGGGATCGGCGCCGGGGTCGCCGGTCGCGAGGTCGAAGGTGACGAAGAGCGATTGTTGCGGAATCGGCACCCGGGTTCGATCGCTGCGCGAGAGGAACTTCGGCAGGTGATAGCCGCAGACGACGTTCATCCAGCCGCGTCGTAGGCCCACCGTGAGAATGCTGTCGACGAAGGCCACCGGCTCGGAGAGCACGTAGCTCCAGATGCCGCCCGGGTCGGGCAAGCGCTCCTTGCAGAGCTCGTCGTAGGATTTCTCCCAGCGTACCTCGCCGTCCTTCGTGTACGCGGTGATCCGGCCTTGGAAGGGTGTGTAAATCGTCTCGTCCGGACCAATGCTCGGTGACGCGGAGCCGCCCCCGCCTTCTTTGCTCTGCCAGATCCGCTGGCCGGTGTGTGCATCGATGGAGATCATCCGCCCGCGCTCGTCGACGGCATAGACCGCGCTTCCGTCGTGCGAAATGGCAGGGCTCGTGCCGCTTCCCCCACCCATCGGCGCTTGGAAGACGATGCGAAGGGCGTCGTCGCTGATGTCGATGCCGTAGAGCACGCCGGTGTCGGGGGTCGAGCCGGCCGCGGTGATGTACAGCCGGCCGGTTTCCGGATGAAGCGCCGGCGTGTTCGCGACTTCGAGCTCCCAGCCCTGAATCAGGTTGAAGAGAAATGGGATCAAGCCCGGGTCCATCAAGTCCTTCCACAAGGACTCCGGCGGCTCGTCTTCAGCTTCGGGCCCGGCACCGCCCGGAAGCTCCAGCGGGGGCATCGCGAGCTCTCCGTTGTGCGACCAGAAAAACAAGACCTTGCCATCGGTCGTCACCCCGCCGACATAGCGCTGCCGGCTGAGCACGACCGTCATGAATCCCCAGTCGACGCCGTACGGCTTCAAATCGACGACCCATTTCACCTCGCCATTGGGCTTGAAGGCCCAGAGCTGGTCACGGTCTCCGACGTAGAGGTCGCCCTCTGCGTCGATCGTGGGAGCGTTCATGATCGCAAACGAATCGAGGTCGTCGAGCGATTCTTGCGGCTTCGCGGACCAGAGCACTTCGCCCTCGGGCGAGATCGCGAAGAGGTGGCTGTTGCCGGGAGGCGCGCCGGTCACCACGTACGATGTGCCGTCGAGCCCCACCGTGGGCGGCCAAAAGATCGGGTGCCCTTGCAAAAGATGCTTCTCGAGCTCGAACGAGGCGCCAAGCTCGAGCGGGACGAAGTCGGTGTTCGAGCTGTCCCGATGGCCGGATGGCCAAATGCTATCGAAGTATTGCGGGCTCAGGTTCGACTCGGTCTTGCTCTGCCGAAACCCGGGCGGTCCGTCCGCCAAGATCGGCGGCGGCAGCGGCGCCGCACCTTTCCTGCTGCCGCGCTGGCTCACCAGCCAAACCGTGATGACGGCGAGCGCCAAGGGGACGCCCCAACGAATCCACCGGCTCTTTAACGTCCCCATGGTCGCTTGCTAGCACAGCCGCGAGCTGCGGCGTCAAGCGCGATTTTCTACGCCGCCCATGTCGCTGCCTCCAGGCGTCACTCCCCGCCTGAGTGTCCGCAGCCCTCGCGGACGAATCGCAGCCTTACCCTCGGGAGCCGCACGGACTAAAATGGCTCGGTCGGCCCCACCGGCGGAATAGCGAGGTCTAGTGATGTCCGGACACTGGGAAAAAACAGCCTGCATCCTCTGCGAGTGCAACTGCGGCCTCGAAGTCCAGATCGGCGGAGAGGGCAATCGTCATTTCACGCGGATCCGTGGGGACAAGGCGCACCCTTCATCGAAGGGCTACGCTTGCGAGAAGCCGCACCGGCTCGACTACTATCAAAACGGACCCGATCGGATCACCTCGCCGCTTCGCCGCAAAGGCGACGGGACCTTCGAGGAGATCGACTGGGACACCGCGATTGGGGAAGTTGCCGCGCGCCTTTCGAGGGTGCGCGATGAGCACGGTGGCGAGACGATCTTTTATTACGGTGGTGGCGGTCAAGGGAACCACCTGCCTGGTGCATACTCGACGGCGACGCGCCGTGCGCTTGGATCGCGGTACCGATCGAGCGCTCTGGCGCAGGAAAAGACTGGCGAGTTCTGGGTTGGCGGGCGCCTCATGGGGAACATGACCCGCGCCGACTTCGAGCATTGCGAGGTCGGCCTCTTCATCGGCAAAAACCCCTGGCAGTCCCA
>Ga0209456_10001113_pt1 | contig 13323 bp, 10 predicted proteins | sample COG_11_FD_184755 | JGI IMG/M metagenome (GOLD analysis project Ga0209456, IMG submission 184755) | Pelagic marine sediment microbial communities from the LTER site Helgoland, North Sea, for post-phytoplankton bloom and carbon turnover... | ecosystem: Environmental > Aquatic > Marine > Neritic...
ACGCCCGCCCCGAGACCGCCGGCCACGACGGCCAGCGCGAGGGGCAAGTAGTTCAACTCGCGGGGGAAAATCTGCATGCTGCGTTTTCTCTTGAGTCCTGTAAGCGACCGGCCGCCATTTAGGCGAAGCTCGAGGCTCAGACAAGTCGGTTCGTCAATTTTCGACGAACAACATCTAGGCGGCGCTCGCGCAGCCCGGCTGCGCTCGACTTTTCTTCTCCTTGCGGGCCCGTTAGGGCCGCTCCTAGACCCGGTCAAGCCTGGAGCGATCCCAAACGCGGAAGCCTATATCGCTGGCCAACGGGGAATGGTCAAGCGTTTGGATCGAGCCGAATGCCGACCGCCAGCCCATCCGGCGTGGGCACGCACACCGAACTGTAATTGAGGGACATCTCCTCGTGGAAGCGGCGCATGGCCTTCGCCTCGTCGCTGTCGTCGAGCAGTCGCCCGAAGAGATAGGCGTTGTCTGCGATCAACAGGCCGCCTGTCCGCAGGTTCTCGGTCGCCCACCGCCCGTAGACGTCGTAGCGGCCTTTGTCCGCGTCGAGAAACACCGCACAAAACGGCCCAGAATCGCTCAGCTTTGGAAGAACCTCAGCCGCCTCATCCCGAATGATGGTGACCCGATCGCCGACGCCGGCTTCACCGATAACCTCGGCGGCAACCCCCGCATGCTTCGGATCCGACTCGATCGTCCAGAGGTGTCCCCCGGGAGGGAGGGCGCGGGCCATCCAAAGCGCCGAATATCCGGCCAGCGTGCCGATCTCCACGACTTTCGAGGCATTTGTGAGGCGGAGCAGGAGCTCCAACAGTCTCCCCTCAGACGACCCCAGTTGGATCTCCGGCATGCCATGCCGCGCCGGAGCCTGGAACGCGCGCTCGAGGGAGGCGTCGTTGGGATGGTGTGCGCGGGCTGTGTAATCGAGGATTTGTGCGGTGGCATACCCTTGTCCGGCCCTGGAATCTTGGTCAGCCATAGAATTCTCCGAATTTCCGTGAACTTCGTTGCCCTAATATCGATATTTTCCGTTGGTACCGTTACAATCCAGATGTGCCAAGACCGTCATCACCGCCACCGGCGCCGCCCCCGAATACTCCGCTGGGCGACTACACGTTGGTCGACCGTATTGCAGTTGGGGGAATGGCGGAAGTGTTTCGTGCGCTCGAGCCGCGCTCGGTCGGTGAACCCCGCGTCGTCGTTCTGAAACGAATGCTCCCGCACATCGCAGACGAATCGAACGCGCAGCAGATGTTCGCGGAGGAGGCGCGACTTGCGAGTCACGTCACGCATCCAAATGTCGTGCACGTGCTCGGGCACGGCGAGATCGAAGGCCAGCCCTACCTGACGCTCGAGTACGTTCCGGGGTGCGATCTCTGGCGTCTCAATCGTCGACTCACGCTCGAAAGCAAGCGGCTCGAGCACGATCTCGTCGTCTACTTGGTCCGCCAGATCTTGAGCGGCCTCGAGGCCGTGCACAGCGCCACGGATCGCGCCGGAGGCGCTCTTGGGATCGTACATCGCGACATCAGCCCGTCGAACGTGCTGATCTCGATCCACGGCGATGTGAAGATCGCCGACTTCGGCATCGCGCGTGCCGACGTCAACGCGTTCGAGGCGGATACGGCCGTACGCGCCAACGGCAAGCTGGGCTACCTGGCCCCGGAGCAAGTCTCGGGCCGCGACGTGGACCAGCGTGCCGACCTGTTTTCGACTGGGGTCATCGCTGCCGAGCTTTTCATGCGGCGACCGTTGTTCGCCGGCGGTAGTGAGCTTGCCGTGCTGCTCGCGATTCGCGACGCGGAGGTACACCCGTTCGTCGAATTCCTTCCGCAGCTTCCCGAGGGGCTCGGTTCCGTGATCCTCAATGCGCTTTCGGCGAACGTGGAGGAACGCCCTCCGACCGCCCGCGCGTTCTGGGCCGCACTCGAACCGTGGCAGAGCCGACCCGAAGAAGTGCTGCGCGCCGAGCTCGCATCGATCGTGGCGTCCATCGCTTCGCAGGCCCGTACACGCCGCACCTCGGCCGACGCCGTACCGAAGGCCACGATGCCCCCTACGCCGATGTTGCTCGCCGACGAGCACCCGAGCACGACGAACGTCACGCCGCTCGAGTACAAGATCCGAAAGCCCAACGGGGCGACCGTCGGTCCGCTCGCTTACGCGAAGATCGTCGAAGCGGTTGCGACGGGACAGATCGACGGCGACGACGGCATCAGCATCGCGGGCGGCGATTTCCAACCGCTCTCATCGGTCAAGGATTTGTACCGCCACGTTCCGGCGTCGCGCATGACGCCGACCACGACGCGCGTCCAATCCGCGGCAGCTGCCGACCGAAGCATGGATTTCGAGGATGGCGGTTTCGTGACGGCGCTGGTTCGCACTCTCGTCACGCGGCGCACGGGGCTGTGGCTCTGCGAGCAGGGCGGCGTTCGCAAAGAGGTCTACACGAAGCACGGTGTCCCGGCGTTCGTCACGAGCAACCTCGCGGGGGAGCTGCTTGGCGAATACCTCGTCAAGAAGCGAGTGATCAACCGCAGCGAGCTCGACATGGCGTTGGCCGTCATGCCGCGCTTCGAGGGCAAGCTCGGCGACACGCTGGTCGCCCTTGGCCTCGTCGAACCGTTGGAGCTCTTTCAGCACATCGCCGAGCAGGTTCGCGAGAAGCTTCTCGACCTGTTCACTTGGGAATCAGGCACGGCCACCTTCTACGAGGGGGTCGACCCGCCGAGCAGCGGCTTCCCGCTGCGGCTCGATGCTTGGGAAATCCTCGACCGGGGACTCCATCGGCGAATCGCGGCAGGGTTCGAGAGCAAGCTCATCCTAGAGCGAGGACAGGACCGAGTCGTTCAGGCGGATCGCATCGATACCGCGGTAGCGACCGCCGCCCTTCCCGACGATCTTCGCTCGACGCTGCGCCTCTGCAAGACACCGCACACCATCGAGGAGGTCGCCCAATTCGCGACCCAGCAGCCGGGTAACACCGACCCTCAACGAGGATACCGGGTCACAGCATTGCTATTGAGCCTCGGCGCCGTCCACTGGACGTGAGGCTCGCGGCCTCCCTCCTTGACCCCTCCATGGGCTGCTGCTAGCTCTGCGCCCGGCTTTTTCCGGCCGATTCCAGAGGAGCAGCCATGTCCAACCTACGTGTCCTCGTGTCTGACAAGCTCGCCGAGGCGGGCCTCAGGGTCCTGCGCGAGGCCCCTGGTGTCGAGCTCGAGTTTCGACCCGGCATGAGTGAAGATGAGCTGTGCGGCGTCATCGGAGACTACGACGGCCTCATCATCCGCTCCGCGACCCAGGTAACTCCGCGGGTCATCGAAGAAGCCCACAGGCTGAGGGTCGTTGGCCGCGCCGGCATCGGCGTCGACAACGTCGACATCCCAGCTGCAAGCCGTCGCGGCATCGTCGTCATGAACACCCCGACCGGCAACTCGGTAACGACTGCCGAGCACGCACTGGCGCTCCTCGCCTCACTCGCGAGAAAGATTCCGCAAGCGGTGTCTTCCATGCGCAGTGGAAAGTGGGAAAAGAGCAAGTTCCAAGGCCGCGAAATCGCGTTCAAGACGCTCGGTATCATCGGCCTTGGCAACATCGGCCGCATCGTCGCCGACCGCGCCCAGGGACTCCGAATGAAGGTCATCGGCGTGGACCCCGTGATGAGCAGCGATCGCGCCGCCGAGCTCGGCATCGAGCTGGTCGAGCTCGACGAGCTCTTGTCGCGTGCCGACTTCCTGACGATTCATGCGCCGCTGACGCCGGAGACGAAGAACATGATCAGCGACGCAGCGTTCGAGAAAATGAAGAACGGGGCCCTGCTCGTCAACGCGGCTCGCGGCGGCATCGTCGACGAAGAGGCGCTCGCCCGCGCCATCAAGGAAGGCAAGATCGCCGGCGCCGCCCTCGACGTGTTTGGCAAAGAGCCGATCGATCCCGACAACCCTCTGCTTGGTCTCGACAACGTGTTGTGCACGCCGCACCTCGGGGCTTCGACCTCGGAGGCACAGGAGCGGGTGGCCGTCGAAATCGCTGAGCAAGCGATCGGGTACCTGCAGCTCGGCATCGTCAAAAACGCGGTCAACGTGCCGACGCTTCCTCAGGAGATCGCCGAGCGGCTCACCCCGTACCTCGACGTTGCCAAGGCGCTCGGCAGCCTGGTCGGTCAACTCGATCCGATCGACGTGCGAGAGCTCAGGGTGACGTGCACCGGTGAGGCCGGTGAGCTCGGGGTGACGCCGATCGCGCGCGCGGCCCTGGCAGGCTTCCTCGAGCATCATCTCGAAGAGCCGGTCAATCCGATCAGCGCGCCCTACGAGGCGCAGGAGCGCGGCATCCGGCTTGCTGAGGTCAAAGAGGCGAGCGATCGGTACGCCACCACGGTGCGCGTGACCGTCACCGGCGAAAAAGGCATCCACACGGCAACCGGTACGCCCGGGCGCAAGGGTGAGCCGCGGCTGGTCGGTTTGGAAGGTTACGAGATCGACGCCGTCATGGAGGGCGCGGTGCTCATCATGCACAACCAAGACCGACCCGGCGTCATCGGATCGGTCGGTACCTTGCTTGGCAGCCAAGGGATCAACGTCTCGCGGATGCAGGTGGGGCTCGACGAGAAAAGCGGCCAGGCGCTGGCGCTTTGGAACGTCGACTCGACCCTCGGCCCCGACGCTCTCGACGAGCTTCGCGGCATGGACTACGTCAGCAGCGTGCATACCTTGAGGCTCTGAGATGCCCCCCTCGGCGCGAAAGCGACGAACCGGGAGCCCCGCGCGGCTCGGGACCTCGAGTCCCGGCCTGCCGATGACCCCTCCCGGCGGAATGCGTGACCTGCTGCCACCGGCGTCGATGACGCGGACCCTCCTGTGGCAGCGGCTGATGGAGACGTTCGACCTCTACGGCTACCAGCGTGTGACGACGCCACCAGTGGAGTACGCCGAAGTCATCGAACGGGGGCTCGGTACGGTCGACCGCCGTGACCTCGTGCGATTCGTCGAGCCCGACTCCGGCGAGGTGGCGCTCCTCCGTCCAGACATCACACCTCAGATCGCCCGAATCGTCGCCACCCGGCTTCAAGACCGCCCCGCGCCCTGGCGCCTCTGCTACGAGGGAACGATCGTGCGGCGGCGGCGCGGCCGCGCCCGCAAGCAACATCAAGTTCTCCAGTGCGGTTTCGAGTGTATCGGGCTGAAGGGTCCGCAAGCGGACGCCGAGGTGATCGAGGTCGCCGTTCGCGCGTGCGAGCGCGTGGGCTTACGGGACTTTCTGGTTGAGCTCGCGCAGGTGAAGATCGGCGCCGAAGTGCTCGACCACGTGCCGCAAAGCGCGCGCCTCGCGGTCGTCGAAACGCTCGCGGCCAAAGACGCCACCAAGCTGGAAAAGTTGCTCAAAGAGGCAGGCGTCATCGCCCCGGAGCGCAGACGACTACTCATGCTGTGCGACCTTTACGGCGACCGTTCCGTGATCGCAGATGCGCGTCGACGACTCCGAAACGCGGCGGCGAGACGCGCGCTCGACGAGCTCGAACGCGTGGTGGACCGCCTGGAATCGGCGGGCCTCGGCGACCGGGTGGCCATCGACCTCAGCGACTTGCGCCGCCACAGCTACTACACGGGAGTGAGCATGACCCTCCTTGCTGCGGGCCCTGGGGAGCCGCTCGGAACCGGCGGACGGTACGACGACCTTCTGAGCCGGTACGACGCGCCGGCCCCAGCGACCGGTTTTGCCTTCGAGGTCGACAACGTGCTGTGGGCACTCTCGGAGGCGGGGGTTTCACTCGACGCCGAGCTACCCATACGGGTAGTCGTGGCCGGAGGAGCCGTTACCGGGCGCCGCAATACGGCGGATCTCTGGCGGAATCGCGGCGCGCGCGTTGCGGTCCTCGCGACCAAGAACGTCAGCGAAGCCAAGCAGTACGCGAAGGCGTGGGACTACGATCTATTGATCTGGCAACTAGGGAAGGACGCGCGCCTCACGCGCTTGCAGGACGGCAACACGCGGGCGCTCAAGGGTGAGCTCAGCGACGAGTCGTTCGTCGAGTTGTCTTCTTGGGCGCGAGTTGGGAACAAATCATGAGTGCATTGGTGGTGGTAGGGGCCCAGTGGGGCGACGAAGGCAAAGGCAAGGTCGTCGACCTGTACGCCCCGTACGCCGACCTCGTCATTCGATACGCCGGCGGCGCAAACGCGGGCCACACGCTCGTGGTGGGCGGCGAGAAGGTGATCCTTCACTTGATCCCGTCCGGCATCCTTCACGAGCAGACCAAGTGCGTCGTCGGACAAGGCACCGTCATCGACCCGGCGGTATTCCTGAGCGAGGTGGATGCGCTCCACGAGCGCGGTGTCGGGACACAGGAGCGGCTCTTGGTGAGTCAGCGCGCCCATGTAGTGTTGCCGCACCACAAGTTGATCGACGAGCTCCGCGAGAAGAAATCGAACAGCGCGATCGGTACCACAAAACGGGGCATTGGCCCATGCTACGAAGACAAAGTCGCGCGGCGCGGCGTCCGCATGGGCGACCTGCTCGACGCCGAGCGACTGCGCACCAAGCTCGACGCGAACCTAGAGTGCTGGCGCCCGGTCGCCGAAGACCTCGGCGGCACCCTTCCGAACGCCGACGAGATCGTGAAGCAGTACGCCGATCTCGGCAGAGCGCTCCGGACGTACATAGGCGACGCTGCGGCCGTCGTTCGCGAAGCGATCCAGGCTGACCAAAAGATCCTGCTCGAAGGCGCACAGGGGACCATGCTCGACATCGACAACGGCACCTACCCGTTCGTCACGAGCTCGAACGCGGTCGCCGGTGGGGCATGCGCCGGCGCGGGTATCGGCCCGACGCACATTCGCCGCGCTGTCGGGATCGCCAAGGCCTACACGACGCGAGTCGGAGGCGGTCCGTTCCCGACGGAGCTCGAAAACGAGACCGGCCAACGACTCCGAGATGCCGGCGCCGAATACGGCTCCACCACCGGCCGCCCGCGCCGCTGCGGATGGCTCGATCTCGTCGCGCTACGACACGCCGTGACCGTCAACGGCCTCGACGAGCTGGCGATCACGAAGCTAGACGTCCTGACGGGGCTGCCCGAGCTCGAGGTCTGCGTGGCGTACGAGCTCGATGGCGAGCGCCTCGCGTATCCGCCGTACGAGCGCATCGAAGCGGCGGAGCCCGTTTACGAGACGCTCGAAGGCTGGACCGAAGAGCTCTCCGAGTGCAGAACGCGAGGCGACTTACCCCCCGCCGCCCAGCGGTATCTGGCGCGGATCGAGCAGGAGGTCGGGTGCCGGGTAGGCGTCGTCAGCGTGGGCCCCGATCGCGCGGATACCGCGAACCTACTCGACCCCTTCAGCGGTAGACCGGTTCGTGCTTGACGAGATTGGATGATCTCGGCTCCAGAGCGTCGAGGCGGCCACCGAGAAGACGAAGGACATGCACAGCATATTCGAGGATGAGCGGTGGGCGGATCGGCGCTCTGGGGCCGCGAGGGCCGATCAGGTCAAGCACGAACCGGTCTAGCCGGCGACCCTAGCGACGAAGTCGATCTCGATCTTCGCGCCCTTGGGGAGCGCTGCAACTTGTACGGTCGCGCGCGCTGGCGGCACCAGCCCCTCGAAGAACTCTGCATAAACCTGATTCATCTTCGAGAATTCGTTCATATCCGTCAGATAGACGGTGGCTTTCACGACGTCACTTCGACTGGCTCTAGCTTTTTCGAGAACGGCTTCCAGGTTCTGCAACACCCGACGTGTCTCAGCTTCGATATCCCCGTCGCCTACCATCTGAGCGTTGTCGGGGTCGAGTGCCAGCTGTCCTGAACAATAGACCCATTCTCCGACGGCAACCGCCTGACAGTAGGGGCCGATCGCGGCCGGCGCACGATTGGTCTCGATTCGTTTGTTCGTCATGATTCCATGCTACTTCATACCGGCATGAAGGTCGCCACGTGGAACGTGAACTCGATCCGGGCGCGCCGGCAGCACGTGGTCGACTGGCTCGACGCGGTGCAGCCGGACGTGCTGTGCCTTCAGGAGCTGAAGGTGACCGACGCCGACTTCCCGTACGACGAAATCCGGGAATGCGGCTATGAGGCCGCGGTCTTCGGGCAGAAAACCTATAACGGCGTGGCCATCGTCAGCCGCTACCCCGTCTCGAACGTCGTGCAAGGGCTCAGCGACGGCGAGGACGACCCCCAAGCGCGCCTGATCAGCGGCGAGATCGATGGTGTGACGATCTTGAGCGCATACTTCCCGAACGGGGGCGAGGTAGGCTCCGACAAGTTCGACTACAAGCTTCGTTGGATGGCGCGGCTCCGCGAGGCGCTCGCAAAGCGATTCGATCCGGAACGCGACCAGGTCGCGCTCTGTGGCGACTTCAACGTTGCGCCGTGGGACGATGACATGGGGCGGCCTGCCGAATGGCGTTCGTCTGTGCTCGCGTGCGATGCCGTCAGGGAGGCGTTGACCAACCTCGCATCCTTTGGCCTTCACGACGTGGTCCGCCCCTTTCATCCGGTGGGCGGCGTGTTCTCGTGGTGGGACTACCGTGGCAGAGGTTTCGAGCGGGGCAACGGGCTCCGCATCGACCACATCTACTGCACCCCAAAGCTGGCAGAGCGCACGATCGGCGCGGTGGTCGACCGCGAGGAGCGAGCGCGGAAGTCGCCGTCTGACCACGCGCCCGTGATGGTGGAGCTCGCATGACCTCCTTGATCCTCTTGGCCGCCTGCGCCCTCGTCCCATGGATTGCCTGTGCGACGCTGCAAGCACTCTTGACCCTCGAAGGATCATCACCGCCTGCGATGCGGGAACGGGCGTTAGGGCACTACCGGCGCGCTACTCTCTTCACCGCCATCGTGGTGCTTCCCGCCTCCGCGGTCGCTGGGGCGCTTGTGGTGGACCCCGCGCTCTCGACGCGATGGCCGACCGCGGGTTCGTGGTTCTTTGCGAGCTTGAGCGCTACGACGACCTGGGTCAGCCTCGCATTGGCCCAGCGCACGCCCGAAGAAGCCGCCGCGATGTCGCGTCTCGAAACCGCTGGCCGAGCCGTGCAAATGTCAGCCATTCCGATCTTGGCCACGGGGCTGTGTCTGCTTGCGCGCGCCGCGGTCGAAGCTCTGCTTCCGTTCGGGGCAATCGCCCAGGCACTCACCGCTGCGCTCCTTTCGGTCGCTGCGGTGATCGTCGTCAGCCCTTGGCTGGTGATCAAGCTCGGAGTCTGGCCCATGTTTCCGAGACGCATCGAAGCCGACGGGGTGTCCTGGCGACTCGCCCATCTTCCCGCTCCGGCGCCCTTTCTCACTCACACGGCCGCCCTGCCTTGGCTCCGGACTGCGCTGGTGAGCGATGGCCTCTTCAACAGGGCGCCCGAGCAGCACTGGCGAACGCTGGTGCGGTACGAGGTGGGTGGCGCGTTGAGCTCCCGCGTGGAGCGCGCCGCCCAATGGTCGGTCGCCATTCCTTTGTCGGTCATCGTCTTCATCGGGGCCTGGGCTGTCGGCGCGGACGACCCCCACAAGCTCGTTGCGGCAACTGCATTGGCGGTGTTCTTCACGGCTTCGGCAAGCTGGTTCGCCAATCGACAGCCCCCATCGAAAGTCGTGTTGGACCCGGAAGGCCCATCGATGCAGGAGCTCGCGCAAACGCTTCGCAGCCTGCCCCCATGCCTCGGTCAGGCACTGCCGCGCACTTCACACAAACCTGTAGGACCCGCGCTGTACGACAGGCTATTTGCGCTCGGCCACGACCCCGGAAGAAGGCCGCATACATGAGGGCGATGACCTTGTGGGCCGCCGTTTTGGTGCTTGCATTCGGCCTCGCCTCGACCGCGTGCAGGAGCACCAAAGAGTCCGGCGGAACGACGCCAACGGGGGACCAAACCCCGGAAGGCAAGCTCCCCGATGCCGCCCGGCCGACGAGCTATCGGTTGAACCTCACCATCGTCCCTGAGCACGATACCTTCTCGGGGACGGCGGTGATCGGGATCGAGCTGGGTGAGCCATCGACCGCGATCTGGATGCATGGCCAGGGCTTGAACGTGACGTCTGTTTACGCGACGCACGCGACGGCACGGATCCCCGCGACGTGGGAGCAGAGGACCGATGACGGTGTGGTACGCGTCCAGCTGCAAGAGGCATTACCGGCGGGGAGAAGCACCCTGCACATCGAATACACGGCGGCATTCAACACCGCGCTTCGAGGTCTCTACCGCGTGGAGTCCGGCGGACGTGCCTACGCCTTCACCCAGTTCGAATCGATCAGCGCCCGGCTGGCGTTTCCGTGCTTCGATGAACCGCGCTTCAAGACCCCGTTCGACGTAACGCTCACCGTTCCGGCAGATCAAATCGTCGTGGCGAACACCCCTGTCGACCGCGCCATCGAGCTTCCTGAAGGGCTTCAGCGCGTCAACTTCGTACCGACCCCGTCACTTCCGACCTACCTCGTCGCATGGGCGGTGGGTCCCTTGGACGTGGTCGCCGGCCCGACCATTCCCCCAAACGAAAGACGTCCCTTCCCAATCCCGCTTCGTGGCGTCGCCGCCAGGGGCCGAGGAGGCCAACTGCAGTACGCACTCGATCGAAGCGGGAAGTTCGTCGAGGCACTCGAAGACTACTTCGGCATCCCCTACCCCTACCGCAAGCTCGACCTGGTGGCCGTCCCCGATTTTGCCGCGGGCGCAATGGAGAACGTCGGGCTGATCACGTTCCGCGAGTGGCTGCTGTTGATCGACGAGGAACGAGCGACCGAAAGCCAACGGCGAATATTCGCTTACGTGTTGGCGCACGAACTGGCTCATCAATGGTTTGGAAACCTGGTGACGATGCCCTGGTGGGACGACATATGGCTCAACGAGGCATTCGCCACTTGGATGGGCAACAAGATCGTGCAGGAACTTCACCCCGAATACCGTGCCGACCTCGGGAGCCTCGCGTCCGCGCATCGTGCGATGCGGCTAGACAGCCTGACCAGCGCGCGCAGCATCGTCCAGCCCGTGGCAAGCAACCACGACATCAAGAACGCCTTCGACGCGATCACGTACGAGAAGGGCGGAGCCGTCTTGGCGATGTTCGAACGCTGGATGGGCGACGACACGTTCCGCGAAGGGATCCGCCTCTACCTCCGCCGGCACCAAGGCCGTACGGCGACGTCTGATGATCTGCTCGCCGCTCTCGACGAAGCCAGCGATACCGAAGTCGCCCCGCGCTTCCTCACCTTCCTGACCCAGCCTGGGGTTCCGCTGGTATCGGGAGCAAGCGAGGAACCCTGCGCAAACGGCTCCCGCAAAGTGCAGCTCGCTCAGGAACGTTATTTCCCGATCGGTTCGAGCGGTGACTCGAAACGAGTCTGGCAGATCCCACTTTGCGTTCGGCACGAAGGCGGCACCACCTGTGGCTCGTTGGCCGACTCGGAGGGGTACATCGACCTCCCCGGCTGCCCAAGTTGGTGGATGCCAAACGAAGACGGCGCGGGCTACTTCCGTTTCTCGCTGTCTTCGGCAGATTGGACGGCCCTAAGAACAGAGGGCTTCGACGAGCTCTCGGATCGCGGGCGGATGGCAGTCGCCGACAGCCTGGAGGCCGCGTTTGATCGCGGTGTCATGGATGTAGAAGGTCTGCTCCGCTGGTTTCCGAAGCTCGTGGCGAGCCCGCTGAGGCCGCTCGCGAGCGCGCCGATGCGCCCTCTTCGCTTCATGATCGACAACGCCGGGTCGCCCGAGCTTCGAAGTAGGGTGACGTCGCACGCGAGCCGGCTCTACCGCAAACGCTACAAGCGGCTCGGGTGGCGCACGCGGCCAGGCGACTCGAGTGATACCAAGCTCCTCCGCGAAGCCGTGATTCGGTTCATGGTCATGGATGTTCGTCATGGGGAAGCCCGTGCCCGCGCGGCGCGTCTAGGCAGGACCTATGTCGGCTATGGGACCAAGGCGAACCCGAACGTAGTCGATCCGCAGCTCGCTGGGCTCGTGCTCGCCACCGCGGTCCAAGAAGGCGACGAAGCGTTCTTCGATCATTTGCTCGACATTCTGGTATCGAGCACCGACGCGACGGTACGGAGCCGCTTTCTGTCGGCGCTCGGCCACGCCGAAGATCCATCGCTCTCGGCCCGCGCACTCGACCTGACTCTCGACTCGCGCCTTCGCATCAACGAAATCCGCAACGTGTTACGACCGCAATTTCACAACGCTCGAACCCGCGAGCGAGCGTGGCAATGGTACACCGAGCACTTCGACCAGCTCCGCGCGAGATACGGGCGCTTCCAAGGCGGGGGTGCACCATGGCATGCGGCATCGTTCTGCAGCGAGGAAGCGGCCGCAGAGGTGCAGCGCTTCTTCGAGCCCAGGGTGGCGGAGCTGACGGGTGGACCTCGGAACCTCGCTGGCGCAGTCGAGGCGATTTCCCTGTGTGCCGAGAAGGTGAACGTGCGCAGACCTGGTATGGAGCGAGCGTTTGGCTCCCGATAGCGGACGACCCTTCCCGCTACGCGCCCTTGAAAACCGGCGCCCTCTTCTCGAGAAACGCCGCCATCCCCTCGTTTCGGTCTTCGGTCGTGAAGCCTTCGCCAAATGCAGCCTGCTCTAGCTGGTTCGCCTCGGGCAGCGCCAGATCCACACCATCGCGAATCAACCGCTTCGCCGCGGCCACCGCCAGGGGCCCCTTGCTCGCAATTTCCGCCGCTGTCTTCGCCGCCGCGCCGAGAAGCTCGTCGGGCTCGAATACCGCGTTCGCCAAGCCGATCCGAAGGGCATCTTCCGCGGTGATCATCTTCCCGGTGTAGATCAACTCGCGCGCGACCGCGGACCCGACACGCCGCGGAAGCCGCTGAGTACCGCCGAAGCCAGGGATGATCCCCAGGTTGACCTCGGGCTGGCCGAACTTGGCTTTGCTCGACGCATAGATGAAGTCGCACGCCAACGCGAGCTCGCAGCCCCCGCCGAGCGCAAAGCCGTTGACCGCCGCAATGACGGGAAAGCGCAGGTTCTCGATCGCGGCAAACACCCCGTGCCCAAGGGCGCCGAAGGCGTGCCCCTGTGCCTGAGTCATATTCTTCATCGCTGCGATGTCGGCGCCGGCCACGAAGGCCTTTCCCGTTCCAGTGATCACCGCGGCCCGGATCTCGTCTTTGCCCGCAAGGACCTCGATTGCAGCGCCTAGATCCGAGAGCACTTCCTGGCTGAGCGCATTGAGCTTGTCCGGACGGTTGATCGTCAGAGTGCTGACGTAGCCGTCGTGCGTCACTTCCACAAACGAGGTCATGGCGCGCACTCTAGCCCAACCGGTCAGGCCTGCCACGAGGACGGCTACGACTCGGACTCTTCACCCATGACCCTGCGAACGAC
>Ga0209456_10001115_pt1 | contig 13301 bp, 9 predicted proteins | sample COG_11_FD_184755 | JGI IMG/M metagenome (GOLD analysis project Ga0209456, IMG submission 184755) | Pelagic marine sediment microbial communities from the LTER site Helgoland, North Sea, for post-phytoplankton bloom and carbon turnover... | ecosystem: Environmental > Aquatic > Marine > Neritic...
GGATGGTTTTGATTACCAGGCCGTGGGCCGACTCATAAATCTTCCTGAAGACCATGCGATCGCATTTATGATCGCCATCGGCAAGGGCATCAAGCAAGCCTGGCCCAAGCCCGGACAGCTGCCGCTCGACGAGGTGTTGATAGAGAACCGCTTTTAGTACTAAGGCTAACTCCCGTACTCATTACCAAATCATCTGGCTTTGTATGCCGCCGGCGTTAATGTCACACACAGCACTCCTGTGTGAGTTCGACCTTGTCGTTTTCCAGGGCCGATTCAAGACGTACCGTAAAACCCCACAAGCGCGCTATGTGTTTCACGATTTCATCCGAGGATTCGGCGAGCGGCCGGCGCTGATGTTGTGTATGCCGTAGCGTAAGGGAGCGATCGCCGCTACGATCCACATTGTAGATCTGGATATCGGGCTCGCGGCTGCCCAGGTTGTACTGTTCTGCCAGTGACTGGCGGATGTTGCGATAGCCCCTTTCATCATGAATGGCGGAAATCTCGAGTTGGTCCCGGCTGTCGTCATCCAGCACCGAGAACAGCTTGAACTCGCGAATCAGTCGGGGTGACAGGTATTGGGCAATGAAACTCTCGTCCTTGAAGTTACGCATGGCGAAATCCAGGGTCTTTATCCAGTCACTGTCGGCGATGTCGGGAAACCAGTGACGGTCCTCGTCGGTGGGTTGTTCGCAGATGCGGCGCAGGTCGGTCATCATGGCAAAGCCAAGTGCGTAGGGGTTGATGCCACTGTAGTACTTACTGTCGTACGCCGGCTGCGCGATAACATTGGTGTGTGACTGCAGAAACTCGATCATGAAGCCGTCATCGACCAGACCCTCTTCGTACAGGGTGTTGAGGATGGTGTAGTGCCAGAACGTAGCCCAGCCCTCGTTCATGACCTGTGTCTGGCGCTGGGGGTAGAAGTACTGCGCGACCTTGCGCACGATGCGTACAATTTCACGCTGCCAGGGCTTTAACAGGGGCGCATTTTTTTCGATGAAGTACAGCAGGTTTTCCTGGGGCTCGGAAGGAAAACGTTGTTCATCCAGCGTGGATGCCGTTTCCTTTCGGGCAGGCAGGGTGCGCCACAGGTCGTTGACCTGAGATTGCCGATAGTCTTCGCGTTCCTTCTGGCGGCGGCGTTCCTGTTCGGCGGACAGCGTGGAAGGCCGTTTGTAGCGATCGACGCCATAGTTCATCAGGGCATGACAGGAGTCCAGCAGCAGCTCCACCTCTTCCTCGCCGTAACGCTGCTCGCACTCCGCAATGTAATTTCTGGCAAACAGGAGGTAATCAACGATGGCGTCGGCGTTGGTCCAGGTCTGGAACAGGTAGTTGTTTTTGAAAAAGGAGTTGTGTCCGTACGCTGCGTGGGCGATCACCAGCGCCTGCATGGTGATGGTGTTCTCTTCCATCAGGTAGGCGATACAGGGGTTCGAGTTGATCACGATCTCGTAGGCCAGTCCCATGTGGCCGCGTTTGTAACGCTGTTCCACACCGAGAAACTGCTTGCCGAAAGACCAGTGATGGTAATTCACCGGCATACCCACAGAGGAGTAGGCGTCCATCATTTGTTCGGCAGTGATAACTTCTATCTGGTTGGGGTAGGTGTCCAGCCCGTAGCCGGCCGCGACACGCGCAATTTCACGTTCATAGCGCTCGATCAGCTCAAAGGTCCACTCCGAGCCTTCTGAGATCAGTTTACCCGTCATGTTACACGTTTCCTGAATAATTCGCGGAACACGGGGTAGATGTCCTGCGGTGCTTCGATCTGTTGCATGGCAAAATTAGGGCGGATGTCGGCAACCCTCTCGTATTCCTGCCACAGGCTCTGATGCTGGTCCGGTGTAATTTCCACATAAGCGAAATACTGCAGGTATGGCATGATCCTGCTCAACAGCAGATCGCGACACTTGGGACTGTCGTTGTCCCAGTTGTCGCCGTCCGAGGCCTGTGCCGCATAAATGTTCCATTCTGTTGCGGGATAACGTGCGCGTATCGTTTCGTGCATCAGTTCCAGGGCGCTGGAGACCACCGTACCGCCGGTCTCGCGGGAGTGGAAGAATTCGTCTTCGTCAACTTCTTTGGCAGTAGTGTGATGGCGGATGAAAACGACGTCGATGCGTTCGTAGTTGCGCTTCAGGAAAAGATACAACAGGATGAAAAAACGTTTGGCAGTATCCTTGCGTATCTCGTCCATGGAACCCGAGACATCCATCAGGCAGAACATGACCGCCTGGGTGCTGGGCACGGGTTGTTTAATACGGTTGTTGTAGCGCAGATCAAAGGTGTCGATGAAGGGGATTGCTTCGATGCGACCCTTCAAGTGGCGGATTTCTTCTTCCAGCGCAGCTATGCGCTGGTCGGACTCTTGTTCCTCGTCATCGGAAAAGCCGGTGACCGGCTGTAAGGCCGTCAGTTCCGCGCTTGCCTCGCGCAGGCGTTTCATATGGGGTCCGCGCAGCGCGATACGCCGTGCCAGAGCGCCGCGCAGCGAACGCACGATGTTGATATTCGACGGCACACCGTCGCTGGTATAGCCGGCACGCACGGATTTGAAGTCAGTCAGCGTGGTGAGCTGGGTCTTTACCAGGTCCGGTAATGCCAGATCCTCGAAAAAAAGCTCCAGGAATTCCTCGCGCGACAGTTGAAAGGCGAAGTCATCTTCGCCTTCGCCGCTGTTACCGGCTTTACCGCCCTGGCCGCCGCCGGCCTCGGGTGGCCGTTTGATCCTGTCACCGGTGACGAAGTCGGTATTACCGGGATGCACGTCTTCGCGGCGTCCTCCCGGCCCGTGCTGGAATACCGGCTCGGACATGTCCCTGGCGGGGATATTGATCTTTTCGCCGTTGTCTATATCGTCAATGCGACGGCTGGAAACGGCGTCGGCAACCGCCCGTTTTATCTGGCTTTTGAAGCGACGGATGAAGCGCTGACGGTTGACCGCGCTCTTGTTTTTTCCGTTCAGCCGTCTGTCGATAACCTGCGTCACAATACAATCCGTCAGGAAGCTTTACGAACACGCAGATACCATTCGGATAACAACCGCACCTGTTTTCCGGTATAGCCTTTATCGGTCATGCGATCGATGAAATCCTCGTGTTTCTTCTGGTCTTCGGCAGAGGCCTTGGCGTTGAATGAAATGACCGGCAACAGGTCTTCGGTATTGGAGAACATCTTCTTCTCGATCACGCCGCGCAGTTTCTCGTAGCTGGTCCAGGCCGGGTTCCGGCCATCGTTGTTGGCGCGTGCGCGCAGCACAAAGTTGACGATTTCGTTTCGGAAGTCCTTCGGGTTGCTGATGCCGGCCGGCTTTTCGATCTTTTCCAGTTCCTCGTTCAACGAGGCACGATCGAAGCTCTCGCCGGTATCCGGATCACGGTACTCCTCATCCTGGATCCAGTAATCCGCGTAGGTGACATAGCGATCGAAAATGTTCTGACCGTATTCGGAGTAGGATTCAAGATAAGCGGTCTGGATCTCCTTGCCGATGAATTCCGCGTACTTGGGTGCCAGGTAACCTTTCAGGTAGGAGATGTACAGTTCCTCGAGTTCAGGCGGGAACTGTTCCTGTTCGATCTGCTGTTCCAGCACATGCAACAGGTGCACCGGGTTAGCGGCCACTTCCGAGTGGTCGTAATTGAATACCCTGGACAGAATCTTGAAGGCAAAGCGCGTGGACAGTCCGGTCATGCCTTCGTCCACACCGGCATAGTCGCGGTATTCCTGGTAGGACTTGGCCTTGGGGTCAATGTCCTTCAGGTTCTCGCCGTCGTAGATGCGCATTTTCGAGAAGTTGCTGGAGTTCTCCGGTTCCTTCAGACGGGACAGTATGGCGAACTGGGCCATCATTTCCAGGGTGTCCGGTGCGCAGGGGGCTTCCGACAGTGAACTGTTGCGCAACAGTTTTTCATAGATCTTCACTTCTTCGGAGACACGCAGGCAGTACGGCACTTTAACGATATTGATACGATCGAGGAATGCCTCGTTATTACGATTGTTTTTAAAAGCCTGCCATTCCGATTCGTTGGAATGGGCCAGGATTATCCCGTCGTAGGGAATGGCTGACAGGCCTTCGGTTCCCATGTAATTGCCTTCCTGGGTGGCGGTGAGCAGCGGATGCAGCACCTTGATGGGAGCCTTGAACATCTCCACGAATTCCAGCAGCCCCTGGTTGGCCAGGCACAGGCCGCCGGAGTACGAGTAGGCATCCGAATCGTCCTGGGAATACTGCTCCAGCTTGCGGATGTCCACCTTGCCGACCAGTGAGGAGATGTCCTGATTGTTTTCGTCACCCGGCTCTGTTTTCGCCACAGCAATCTGCTGCAAAACCGATGGCCGCAGCTTGACAACCTTGAACTGGGAGATATCACCGTTGTATTCGTGCAGGCGCTTGATCGCCCAGGGTGACATGATGCCACCCAGGTAACGATGTGGGATGCCATAGTCGTCCGCGAGGATCTGAGCGTCCTCGCTGGGTGAAAACAGTCCCAGCGGCGACTCGTTGATCGGCGAGCCCTTGATGGCATAGAACGAACAGGTCTCCATCAGGGACTTCAGTTTTTCCGCCAGGGAGGACTTGCCGCCGCCGACGGGACCGAGCAGATAGATAATCTGTTTTTTCTCCTCCAGGCCCTGCGCGGCATGGCGGAAGTAGGCAACGATCTTCTCGATGGTATCCTCCATACCGTAGAACTCTTTGAAGGCAGGATAGATCTTGATGACCTTGTTGGAAAAAAGCCGGCTCAGCCGGGGATCCTGGCGGGTATCCACCAGCTCGGGTTCGCCGATGGCCTTCAGCATGCGTTCGGCAGCAGTGGCGTAGGCGGTGGGATCGTTTTTGCAGATGTCGAGGTATTCCTGGAGGGTATACTCCTCTTCCCTCGACTCCACGTATCGGTTCAGGTATTGATTGAATATAGTCATGGCACGGCCGCTCCTTTATAGATCCGTCATCAAACTCGGGCCATCCACGACGACTTGTCTTGCGTCGCCGTTTTTGTTCTTGTTCTTGTGGCTTGACAAGACTGACATCTGGACGACTACACATGAACTTGATAGCAAACGTTATGCCAAATCAAGGGATAAAGTTATATTGCTTGTCTAAGCCAGTAATAATCCGACATTGTGCAGGCTTACCGGTTCCTCAAATGAGCATGTGGCGTCAAATTAGTGTCAGTTTGGTGTGGAATTACGGCACTTTGGCACAGCGGCGGGAGGAGGGGGCGGCATTCCGGGGGAAAGTGTTCGGCTATTGCGAACATTTTGTTAAATTGCACCGAATGCCAGTCGCGGTGGCGAAATGGGCGGCTTAAACGTTATTCAGGCGCTCCTTAGCGTGTCAGTATACTGGTAAAATATTGCGGTGCCCGGCGTATTCCGGGTGTAAATTCAAAGAGCACAAATCATCCCTATCCTTATGCCCCGTCGCCCGCGGTTGCCAAACCTGTCTCATAGCATACAGCGCTGGTTGGAAAATTTCCGTTTACAGCTTTCCAGCTCCGACGCCATTTTACCGCTCTCCATTCTGGGGCTTATAGCCGGTACGCTGGCGGCATTGACCATCATTGCCTTCCGTCTCCTGGTCGATTACCTGCAGCTTGCTTTGCTCCCCATCGCTGTGACGGAAGACTTTGAAGCGATGTCAGCTGCCTGGCGGGCCGGTGCGGCGGTCGCCGGTGGATTATTGATCGGTCTGTTGTTTCGTCTGACACGAGATGGAGCACACACTGTCGGTGTGTTACATATGCTGGAGCGACTGGCGCATCATCAGGGGCGCCTGCCCTGGCGCAATGCGGTGGTGCAGTTTATCGGCGGCGCCATCAGCATCATAGCCGGACACTCGGTCGGTCGGGAAGGGCCAAGTGCCCACCTCGGCGCCGCCAGCAGTAACCTGCCGGCACAGGCTTTGAAACTGCCCAATAACAGTCTGCGGGTACTGGCTGCCTGTGGTGCTGCAGCGGGTATCGCGGCTTCGTTTAATACGCCTCTGGCCGGGGCGGTGTTTGCCATGGAAGTGCTGGTGCTGGAGTACACCGTCGTCGGTTTTGCACCGGTTATTCTGGCCACGGTAAGCGCTACGACACTGACTCGGGCCGTGTTTGGCAGTGATCTGGCCTACAATGTTCCGTCTCTGTCGCTGGGCGCACTTTATGAACTGCCCTATATCCTGGTGTGCGGTATTCTCATCGGTCTGCTGGCTGCCGGGTTTAACGGGTTGTTTCAATGGGTCTCGGTGCAGGGTCAAAAACTCCCCAATTGGTTGCGCCCGGTTGTCGCCGGGTTATTGCTCGGATTGTGCGGGGCAATGGTGCCCGAAGTGATGGGGATTGGCGACGATACTGTCGACAGTATTCTACGCGGTGAACCGGCGTTCATGTTGTTGTTGGTTATTCTGGTGATAAAAATTATCGCTACCACCGGCGGCATCGGTCTCGGTCTGCCCGGTGGAATTATCGGGCCTATGTTGTTTATCGGTGCTGCCGCGGGAGCGTTGCTGAGTGCTGCCGGCACCATGCTGGGCATCAATGATGTTTCATCGGTCGGTTTGTACGCCATGATAGGTATGGGAGCCATGATGGCCGGTACCATGCAGGCGCCCCTGGCGGGTCTGATCGCTATTCTGGAGCTGACCGGCGAACCGAACTTCATTTTGCCCGGCATGCTGGCGGTCGTCGCCGCGACCATCACCGCGGGTCGTATCGGTCGCCGCGAGTCGCTTTTCCAGGGCTTGCTGCGCGCACGGGGTCTTGATTACCGTAATGATCCAATGGCGCAATCCCTGCGTCGTATTGGTGTGGCGAGTGTCATGAGCCGTCGGCTGGCGGTGTTACCCCGGCTGGTGACGCCGGCTGCGGCCGATAACGCACTCGCCGAGCAACCGTTATGGATCCTGGTACGTGAAAGCGGGGAGGCGGACCTGCTGCTGGCGGCGGTTGATCTTGTCCGGGCCCGCAAGGAGTTGCCGGATGAGGAAAGCTATGACCTGATAGACCTCCCGGGTGAACGTCTGCAGGTTACAACGGTCGATATGGGAGCGACCTTGCAGGAAGCGCAGGACAAGTTAACAAAAACCAGTGCTGAAGCCCTGTACGTGATCAGCCAGACGGTGCCGGGAATCCCGCGGGTGCTTGGGGTATTAACCCCGGAAGATATTGAAAGCAGTTATCGTTATTGACTATTAACCCGGCAATTAAACATACGGCGTAGGAGCGCCGTCCTTCGGCGCGATATCGCGGCCAGGAGGCCGCTTCTACGCCGGGTATTCAATACACTCGCTAATCGAAGGGAAGCCGCTTATCATTCCGTTTTGATCGGAATCGGAGTTTGCAAATGCTGAGTAAACTGGAAACCATTGGCAGTAGTGCCTGGTACTGGCTGGCGCTTGTGGTGCTGGGCCTGTCCATGGAGGGTTTGGCATTGACCTACCAGTACGTGTTGGAGTATTTGCCTTGTGTGCTCTGTATTCATGTCCGAATCTGGGTGGCGGGTTTTATCCTGCTTGCCCTGCTGGCGTTACTGGTGCGCCGGTCCTGGCCGTTACTTGTCATGGCCCACGTGCTTAATACGGTGATAATGGTCGGTCTGCTGGAGCGCGCCTGGCTGTTGCTGGGCACAGAGCGCGGTAGCGTGGAAGGCAGCTGTGGTATGGATTCCGGCTTGCCCGGCTGGTTTGCGCTGGATGTATGGTTTCCCGGGTTGTTTAAAGTATGGGAGCCTTGCGGATACACGCCGGAGCTGTTGCCCGGTATTACCATGGCGGAAGTCCTGCTGGTGTTCGCTGCTACTCTGCTGCTGGTAAGTGTCACTCTGACATTAGCGACTTTGTTTGGCAGAAAAACAGTACAGCTATGAATGAATATGTAATCGATGCACGAATATCCCCGGAAGGTAGTCTGGACGTTCTGTCCAGGCTCGAAGTGAATAAACTGCTCGATACCAGCCAGGGCGGCTTATACACGCTGTTCCGTAACTGTTCGCTGGCGGTGCTCAACAGCGGCAATTATATGGATGATGGCAAGGAACTGCTGGAGCGTTACCGGTCTTTCGACATCCGTGTCATCCAGGAAGAGCGTGGCATCAAGCTGGAGGTCAAGGGCGCGCCGTCCAGTGCCTTCGTGGATGGCAGTATGATAAAGGGCATCAGAGAGCACCTGTTCGCCGTTTTGCGCGATGTTATCTATGTCAGCGACGAGATCAGTAATACCCCGAATTTTGATCTGGATACCTCCGCGGGTATCACCAACGCGGTATTTCACATACTGCGCAATGCCAACATTCTGCGTCCGATGACCAACCCGAATCTGGTGGTGTGCTGGGGCGGGCATTCGATTACGCGTGCTGAATACGATTATACCAAGGAGGTCGGGTACCAGATGGGGCTGCGCGGCCTGGACATCTGTACCGGTTGCGGTCCGGGTGCAATGAAGGGGCCAATGAAAGGGGCCACCATCGGACACGCCAAGCAGCGGATCAGTGGCGGTCAGTACCTTGGTATCACGGAACCCGGTATTATCGCCGCTGAGTCACCTAACCCGATAGTCAACGATCTTGTCATTCTTCCGGATATCGAGAAGCGTCTGGAAGCCTTCGTCCGTACCGGCCATGGCATTGTGGTATTTCCCGGCGGTGTAGGGACGACGGAGGAGATTCTCTATATTCTCGGAATCCTGCTGCATCCGGATAATGCAGATATCCCCTTCCCGCTGGTATTTACCGGTCCGCAGAGTGCGCAGGACTACTTCAAACAGATTAATCAGTTCATTGCCGACACCCTGGGCCCGGAGGCGCAACAGCGTTACAGGATCATTGTCGATGATCCGGTTCGCGTGGCCCACGAAGTACAATCCGCTGTCAAACAGGTGCGCCAGTTCCGCAAGGACAGGGATGATGCATACTATTTCAACTGGTTGCTGAAGATCGATGCGGAGTTTCAAAAACCGTTCATCCCCACGCATGAAAACATGCGAAATATCGAGTTGCACAAGAATCAGCCGCGCCACTTGCTCGCCGCAAATCTGCGCCGGGTTTTCTCGGGTGTCGTTGCCGGCAATGTAAAGGATGAGGGGATTCGTGCCATTGAGCAGTTTGGTCACTTCGAAATTCAGGGTGATGCGAGTATCATGGGACCGATGGATTCACTGTTGACCTCGTTTGCGGCACAGCACCGCATGAAACTTCCGGGCAAGGAATATGTCCCCTGCTACCGCATCATCAAATAAGTGCTTCACTGGAACATACAGAAGAGAAATCACCGCGAAGGATGCTAAGGAAACAACGATTGAAGAATCGAGGGTTTTAACTGAAAACAGCGTATTAGGCTGCGTCTAATTCCGTATCAGCAAACAGGTTTTCACTTCGCGACCTTAGCGTCCTTTCGGTTAGGCTAGACAAGGCCAAAATGACCCTCTTGATTGGGGGTGGAACCACTAACTAGTCTGTATGGCGCCGAAGGCTCGCGTTCCTGCAGCTGGTAATCTGAGCAGAGAGTTATGGTGTCTACCAGAATCGGCTTAATCAGCGATCCTCATGCCACCGCTGCACCCGTTGCAGAAGCCTTGGCGCTGTTCAAGGCGGCGGGGGTGGACCACATTTTCTGTGCCGGCGATATCGCCGGCTACGGGAATGAGCTGGAACAAACGCTTGATCTTCTCATTGAAGGGGGCTGTAGAGCCGTTATAGGTAACCACGATTTATGGTTTGTGCAAGATTCGGCTGATAAGCAGCAAACCCGAACCGGTACATTTTTCAGCAATCTTCCTTCTGTGCTGGAGTCAGGCATTGAGGGGAAGAAACTGTACATGGTTCATGCGAGTCCTCCGCGGTCATACATGGAAGGTATCAAGTTACTGGATGAACGGGGAGAAATTCTAGCGGAGCGCAAACAGGAGTGGAGTGAACGTTTACAGGGATTTGAATATGATGTTCTGGTGGTCGGGCATACGCATCAGGTTTTTGCCGAACGTCTGGCCAACACGCTGGTCATCAATCCAGGCAGTACAAAATTCAATCATAGCTGCGCCATACTGGATCTTCCCGGGTTGGAGTTCCGGGTGTTGCCGCTGTCCGACCGAAAGGTGGTGAAAACCTGGAACTGGGGAACAAACCAGATCGCTAAAATCAATAGAGCCTGAGCGGATTCCTGCAACCGGATCGGGTAGCAGAACGCAGGTATCGTGCAAGGGAGTAACAGGCACTGCGTGATTGCCCGAGGTACTCGTTGATTATGTCCATCTATTCGTTGATTTCCATGGAACGGCGTTGAAAGCCGCATCCTCATTGCCGATCGATACGGTGCTGCCGGTTTTGCGGCACACCCTCGTCAGTCACTGCAATGCAGTGTTACAGGCCCCGCCCGGTGCCGGTAAGACCACACGTGTACCGCTGGCCTTGCTGAATGCCGAATGGCTGCGCGATAAAAAGATCGTCATGCTGGAACCGCGGCGCCTGGCGGCGCGTGCCGCTGCACGCTTCATGGCGCATTGCCTGGGCGAGCAAGTCGGTGAGACAGTGGGGTATCGCGTTCGGCTGGATACCAGGATTGGAGCGTCGACGCGCATCGAAGTTGTTACCGAGGGCGTCCTGACGCGACTGGTGCAGGATGATCCGGCGCTCGACGCGGTTGGCCTGGTACTGTTCGACGAATTCCACGAGCGCAGTCTGCAGGCCGATCTCGGTCTGGCCCTGTGCCTGGATAGCCAGGCCGCCTTGCGCGAGGATCTGCGCCTTGTCGCAATGTCCGCAACTCTCGATGGTGCCGCGGTGGCGCGGCTGCTCGGCGATGCACCGATCCTCACCAGCGAGGGCCGCAGTTATCCGGTGGACACCCGCTACCGGCCAACCCGCTCACAGTTTGCGCGCCAACGCCGGGCATTTGCGGAGGAGGTGCTGCGCGCCGTGCTGACTGTGTTGCGCGAGGAGGCCGGCAGTGTACTGGTGTTCCTCCCCGGCGTAGGCGAGATCCGCCAGCTGGACGCGGCGCTGAGATCGGCGGACCCGGGTGACGATGTTATCCTCGCCCCTTTACACGGCCAGCTTGATGCGCCGGCTCAGGATGCCGCTATCCAGCCTGCGACCGGGGGAAAACGCAAGGTGGTGTTGGCCAGCGCCATCGCCGAGACCAGTCTGACCATCGACGGTATTCGCGTGGTAATCGATACGGGTCTGATGCGAATGCAACGCTTTGATCCCAACAGCGGTCTGACCCGCCTGGTGACGCTGCCGGTCTCGCAGGCGGCGGCCGATCAACGTCGCGGTCGTGCCGGCCGCCTGCAATCCGGTGTGTGCTACCGTTTATGGCCGGAACACCGGCATTTGCTGGCGCACAGTCCGCCGGAAATTCTGCAAGCCGATTTGACACCGTTGGTGCTGGAACTGGCGCAATGGGGGGTGCGCGATGTCTCACAACTCAACTGGCTGGATGTGCCGCCGGCAGCACACATTGCACAGGCGACGGATCTGTTGCGGAGCCTGGGCGCACTGAATGCGGAAGCCCGCGTCACGGCGCGGGGTCGCGCCATGCTGCGACTGGGCGTGCACCCGCGTCTGGCGCACATGATGCTGCGTGGCAGGGAGCTGGGTTACGGCAGTCTGGCCTGCGAACTGGCAGCGCTGCTGGGTGAACGCGACCCGCTGCGCGGTGTGCAGCCGCACGATGCGGATATCGTCCTGCGCCTGGAACTGTTGCGTGGCATCGGGGAATCCCGTGATGCCAGTCACAGCCTGATCAGGCGAATCCGTGATACGGCGCGCCAATGGCGGCGTCAGCTTCATATTGACGCGTCACCAGAGGATCATGCCGATCTGCCCATGGCCGGTGTGCTGTTGGCGTTCGCCTATCCCGATCGCATCGCGCAGCGCCGCCAGGGTGCTGACAATCGTTTTGTGCTGAGCAACGGACATGGTGCCGTGTTTGGCGAAGCGCAACCATTGGCCGCAGCTGACACACTCGTTGCCGCCAATCTCGATGGCAAGGGCGAGGCACGCATTTTTCTTGCCGCCGGCATACATCGCGAGCACCTGCTGGAGTATCACGGTGAACTTATCCGCGAACAGTCGACGGTGAGCTGGGACCAACGTGAACAGTGCGTACGGGCACGCCGTCAGCAGCGGCTGGGTGAGCTGGTGCTGCTGGACGAAGCCTGGCAGGATGCCGATCCAGAGGCAGTGCAGTCTGCCATGCTCAACGGTATACGCCGCCATGCACCGGCCTGTCTGCCATGGAGTAAGGCTGCGCGCCAGCTGCAGGCCAGAATCGGTTTTTTGCATCGTCTGGCCCCGCACGACTGGCCTGATGTCAGTGATGCCAGGCTCACGTCCAGTCTGGATGACTGGTTGTCACCGTATCTGCACGGCATGACTCGTCTGACACACCTGAAGCGGCTGGATATGCACGCCGTGCTATTGGCACAACTGCCCTGGGTGAAACAGAAACAGCTCGATGAACTGGCGCCCACACATCTGATTATACCCAGCGGTACCAGGGCCTGTCTCGACTACAGCCACGAGACACCGGTGCTCGCGGTACGCCTGCAGGAAATGTTCGGTCTCGGTGATACACCGCGTGTTGCCGGCGGTCGGGTTGCCGTATTGTTGCATCTGTTGTCACCGGCGCGCCGGCCCGTGCAGATAACGCAGGATCTCGGCGCCTTCTGGCAGGGCAGCTATCATCAGGTGAAGAAAGAACTCAAGGGCCGCTATCCCAAACATAATTGGCCCGATGACCCGCTGCAGGCTCAAGCCAGCGCAGCTACCAGGCGTAAACGTTAGCGCCAGAATAACTTTCAACTGCCTGTCGGAGCGGTCCCCTGACCGCGATTCATAATAAAAGTCAAAAAAAACAGGTGCGGTGACACGTGAGCCAAATTATCATTAGAGCCAGTTCCTTTGGCTTTTTATTCAAGCGGGTACCCGTTAAACAATGAAGTGGCTGGATAAACTACCACTCACGGTGATTTTACCGCTCGCCGTGTTTCTCGCGTTGGCGCCATTCGTGCCTGAGCCGCATCTGTGGGAGAAGTTGAAAATGCTGTTCGCCGGGAGCTTGACCAGGCCGATCGATATTTTTGACTTGTTTCTGCACGGTGCGCCGCTGGTGCTTCTCGTTCTCAAATTGACGCGTCTTGCCAGTCAAAAATGACAATACACGGGATCGACGAAGACGAGGGCTTCGTTACCCTGGGGCTGGATTCAGAAACTTCCGACTTGGCGGGGTAAAAGGCGGTTATCGATGAGACTCTATCTTGTACAACACGGTGAGGCGCTCAGTAAGGACGTCGATCCTGACAGGGCATTGAGTA
>Ga0209456_10001116_pt1 | contig 13299 bp, 13 predicted proteins | sample COG_11_FD_184755 | JGI IMG/M metagenome (GOLD analysis project Ga0209456, IMG submission 184755) | Pelagic marine sediment microbial communities from the LTER site Helgoland, North Sea, for post-phytoplankton bloom and carbon turnover... | ecosystem: Environmental > Aquatic > Marine > Neritic...
CGATTCGGTCGAGGGTGATGAGATAGTCCGCTCCATTCAGAAATGAGTGGGTTGAGTGAATCCCTTGGTCCCAGGTTCGAGTCCTGGCGGGCCCACCACTTTCCCGCGGCAATCCTGTGCGCGGCGCGAGCATTTCTCCGGATTCAGCGCCAATTTCTTGCTCGTACGCAACCTGCGTGCGTGCCAGAGTGCTGTCAACGCCTGGAACGTCTCGCAGGCTGATCGTGAAAAGGAACTCCGATGCCCTGGCACTATCTTGCACCTCTGCTCATCTTCGGTTGGTCCTGGCCAGTATCGAATGCCACCGAGATCTTCAAATGCGTGTCAAAGAACGGCGAGCTGACATTTTCACAGACGCCCTGCAACAACGGCAAGGTGACGGTGCAGACACGGGCCGCGCGGCGCGGCGAAGAATCAAAGGACTGTAAGTACGAACATCGTGTCGCGCTGGCAGCCACGCGTGACATGAAATCCGGTACCAACTCGTCACTGAAGGAATCCCTTTCTTCGCAGCAGGCAGCGCGGCGTGCAGCCAGGGCGAAGGAACTGGAGAAGAGAGAAGCGTGCCGCGACAGGATCCGCTCGCAAATAGACAGGATCAACTCTCGAATGCGCTCCGGCTACTCGGCTTCCCAGGGCATCAGGCTGCGCGAGCGGCGTCGCGATCTCGAACAACGATTGCGCGATTGCTAGATGATATTGCCGATGTCTTCGAGCCAGGGTCGCCAGTAGTCAAGCTTTGCGCGTAGTTCGTCGATTGCGCCGGCCGCCTCACGCCGCAGAAACCGGACTCGATCACCGGGCCGTAGCTGCCCGAGCAGGTGACGGTCCGCACGGGCGACCTGCGCGACGCGTGGATAACCACCAACCGTTCCGGCATCAACCGAAAGAACGTAAGGCGTGCCGCCTTCGGGGCATTGCACGGTGCCGGGGAAGACGGCCGCGCTCGGCATGCGCCCATCGGACGCGATATCCAGCGTGCGCCCTTCGAGCTGAATACCAATGCGGTCGGCCCGCCGACCGATCGTCCAGTTTTTCTCGAACAGATCGTCACGGCTCTCGAGCTGGTTCGCTTCGAATGAAGGACAGGCCCTGAGCGCCCAGCTCGACAACATTGGCAGCCTGAATTCGTCAGGGGTCATCAACGGAAGACAGCCTGGCGCAGTCGTACCGAGCAGATCGCCCTGCTCCAGCGCCCTGCCCTGCAGGCCGCCGAAGCCCGCCGGCAGGTAAGTCGATGCCGAGCCGAGCACGTCGTCCGCGGCGATGCCGCCGGCAATCGCTATGTATGACCGCGCGCCGATTTCCGTTGCGCCAACCGAGAGCTCGTCGCCCGCCCCGGCAATTACCGTCTCATGGAGTGCGACGTCGTCCCCGTTCAGCGATACGGCTGCGATTGCCCCTGTTACAGCAAATGCGGCTGGTTGCTCAAACCGCAGCGTCGGCCCCAGCAAGCTCGCCTCGAGCGCCGACGCATTCCAGGCATTACCGACCAGCCTGTTGGCCAGGGCGAGCGACAGCGTGTCGGCGGCGCCGCTCGCTGGCACACCCAGGTGGCGCCAACCAGTCCTTGGCCCGGCCTGGATCGTCGTCTGCAGTCCCGGCTTCAACACCGCGATAGTCATGCGTCGAACTCATCAGCGGGAATCGCGTAATAGCGTATCCGCGTGCCAGCGTGGATCGGGAACGGCTCGACCGCGTTTGCGTCGAACAACGCGAACGGCGTACGGCCGACAAGATTCCAACCACCTGGGCTTGCCACGGCGTACATACCCGTGCGGCCATCTGCGACTGCGATCGAGCCTGCGGCTACATGTTGTCGAGGGTCTCTGCGTCGCGGCACCCGGAGCCGCTCATCGAGGCCACCGACAAATGCGAAGCCTGGGGTGAAGCCCACCATATCGACCACGTAGTCCCGTCCTGTGTGCATTTCAACGAACGCATCCTGCGAGATACCGAGCATTTGACACAGCTCGTCGAGGTCGGGGCCGAACTCGCCGCCGTAAACGACCGGAATTCGCACAATTTCGCCGCCCTCGGGCAATGGAACAACACCATTCGCGAGCTGTGCCTCGAGCGTTTCTCGAGCCACGCCGGCATCGAGCAGCGCCGCATCGAAACGCACCACGACCGAGTCGATACCGGGAACAACCGCCAGCCATTCACCGGTATCGAGAAGTTGTGCGGCAATCGCCTGGGCCTCGGCCGGGCTTTTCGCCGCCACCGACAGCAGGTCATCAACTTCCTGAATGCGCACGTATCTCGACTCCGTGACTTTCGAGGACGTCACGCACAGCGCGCGCCGCTTCGGCCGCGCCGGGCGTATCTCCGTGGATGCAGAGCGTATCCGCCTCGACCGGAATAAGGTCACCATCTCTCGTGGTTACCTGACCCCGGGTCGCAAGACCGACCGCCTGGGTCGTCGCAACCGATAATTCGCTGTGTACGGCGCCGGGCTCCTTACGGGATACGAGCGTACCGTCCGATTCGTAGGAGCGATCCACAAAAGCTTCGGCGATAAATTCGAGCCCGTGTCGTTCGGCCGCTTTCTGCATCTGGGTATTCGCCATACCCATCAAGGCCGGCGACCCCGGTGCCTCCGACGTCACGCGAGCAATGATGTCGGACAGTTCGCTGTCGCTCACCGCATCGTTGTACAGAGCGCCGTGCGGCTTGACGTGAGTCAGCCGGGTCCCGAGCTCTGCGGCGATGTCTGCCAGCGCCTCAACCTGCCCGGTCAGCGTTCGATATAGCGCATCGCCCGTGAGAAACCGGCTCTCCCGACCGAAGCCCTCGCGATCCGGGTAGCCCGGGTGTGCGCCTACGCTGACACCGTTCTCGATCGCCACCAGCACAGTCCTCGCCATCGACGCCTGGTCGCCGGCGTGGCCGCCGCAGGCGACGTTGCAACTCGATACGATTGCCAGCAATTCCTCGTCGTAAGGATCGCCTTCGCCGAGGTCGGAGTTGAGGTCAATCGCCGCCATGCTTGCCGCCTCTTTCTTTCTGCTTGTCAGATAAGATCGACTTGATCATTTTGCCAAAGTTCTTGTCGCGTGACCTGCGCTCCGCGAGCGTTTCGGTGTTACGGCGATCTTCGGACTGCAACTTCCTGAAGCGCCGAAGGCGGCCGGCATCGAGTTCGCCGGCATCGATTGCGGCCCGGACAGCGCAACCCGGTTCCGATTCGTGGGCACAGTCGGCAAATCGACACTTCGTGGCGAAACCCGCGACGTCACTGAAAACCTCGTCAAGCGCATCGGCCACGTCGAACAATTGCAGCTCACGCATGCCCGGCGTATCGATCAACCATCCACCCTGTGGCAATCGGTGCATGGAACGGCCCGTTGTGGTGTGTCGACCACGCTGGTCATCCTGGCGCACGGCTTCGGTCTCCTGGTGAGTTCCCGCCAGGGTGTTGATCAAGGTCGATTTGCCGACGCCCGAGGATCCGAGCAACGCAACGGTCTGCCCGCTCTCACACCAGGGACGAAGGACCTCGACATCCTGCGGATCCCTGGCGTCGAGCGCCTCGACGAGCATGCCAGGCGACAGGGCAGCAGCCGCTGCAACGAAATCATCGACCGAATCCACCGTGTCCGCCTTCGTAATGACGATGACAGGAAAAGCGCCCGCGTCGTGAGCGATCGCGAGGTAACGCTCCAGCCGCGCAATATTGAAGTCACGATTCGCAGAGGAGACGACGAACAGGTTGTCGACGTTGGCGGCGATAAGTTGCACTTCTCCGGCGGTGCCGGCCGCCTTCCTCTGGAACAGGCTCGAACGATCCAGTCGCCGCCGCACGACGGGGCCCTCCCGGTCGACAAGTACCCAGTCGCCGACCGTGATGCCGAACGTCGCGCTCTTGCCCGACAACGCGACGTTTTCATGACCGTTCTCGTGTGCAACTTCTATACGACCGCGGTGGACGCTGAGCACGCGCGCGGGAGTGAACTCGTTTTCGCTGTCGAGCTGCGACTGGAAAAAAGGACCCCAGCCGAGGCTCTTTAACGTATCCATCGCTTTCATGATATACACTGCGCACTTCGACTGTCAGGGAAATCGTCATGAGCGTTGTTCTGGTTACAGGAGCCAGCTCGGGTATAGGCGCCGCGATTGCGATCGCGTTCGCCGAGGACGGCTGGGATGTCATGGCCGCGGGCCGCGACGAGGGCCGGCTCGAGGAAGTCGCGGACGTCTCGGAAAAGATCGTCACGTGGGCGGGCGAGCTCGATGGGTCCGAAGATTGCGGCGAACTGATTGCCGACACCATCGATGAGTTCGGACAGATCGACTGCCTCGTCAACAATGCAGGGGTGATCGTGCGCGCAAGCACCGCCGACACCAGTGACGAGGACTGGCGTCACACGATGGCGATCAATCTCGACGTACCTTTCTACCTGAGTCGGGCGGCATTGCCGACGCTGCTGCGGTGCGAAGGCAGCATCATCAACATCGCGTCGGACTGGGGCCTGAACGGAGGCGAACGTGCCGCAGCCTATTGCGCCAGCAAAGGTGGCATCGTTCTCCTGACCAGGGCGATGGCGAAAGACCACGCCAGGGAAGGGCTGCGCGTCAATGCGATCTGCCCGGGTGACGTAGACACGCCGATGCTTGCCGCCGAAGCAGACGAGCAAGGCATGGATCTCCAGGAGTTTCTCGAAGAAGCGGCCGAACAGAGCCCGAACGGCCGGGTGTGCACGCCCGAGGAAGTAGCCGCGCTGGCCTTGTTCCTTGCCAGCGACATCGCCTCCCATATTACGGGTGCGGCGATCCCGATCGACGGCGGTGGCACTGCCTGACAGAATTTGGGGACATTCTGCTTTATTCAATAAAGCAGAATGTCCCCAAATTTCAGGCGCCTGAGAAGTCTACATCGCTGAACAGCAGCGACGGCGACAGCGTCGTCGAATACGGGTACACGTCGTTGCCCGTTAGCTCGAGGCGGCTGAACAGGTCCAGCAGATTGCCTGTCACATTCATCTCGCCCACGGGGCGGCCAATCTCGCCGTTTTCGATCAGGTGGCCGGACAGGCCCAGCGAGTAATCACCGGTCGTGCCGTCGGCGTTACCGCCCAGCCACGACGTGACGTAGACGCCATCGCCAACTTCCTGCAGCAATTCGCCGAGCGAATGCTCACCGACACCGACAACGCGATTCGATGCGCTCCCCGTCGTCGGCGCCATGTTCGCTTTGCGGCCATGATAGGTATCGACGTAGAGATTCTTCACGATGCCGTTCTCGACAATCGGCAATTGTCGCGAGGCTATTCCCTCACTATCGAATGAACGCGATCCCAGCCCGCGCGGAATCAGCGGATTATCGACGATAGTGAGCTTGTCACTGAATGCCTGCTCGTCGACCAGCCCGGACCAGAATGATTGCCCGAGGTGCACCGCGCGCCCGGTCGCCGGCCGCAACAGTCGCCCGATCAGCGAAGCCGCAGCGCGCGAATCGACGAGCATCGTCGTTTTCGCGGTTGGCCCCTTCTCGGAACCCAGCCTGGCCAGCGAGCGCTCGAGCGCCATGGCGGCGACATCATGCGCCGCCGGCAGGCTATCGACGTATACGCCACCGACATAATAGCCATCGGACGCGCGCCGCTCGCCCTGGTCCCTGAGGGTTACGCTGCTCCCGTACCAGCAGTAGGTGGATTCCTGCGTTCCGAGGAAACCGTTGCTGCTGGCCGAAGCGGATAGTTGCGAGCCATCGTAAACGCCGGCCGTTGCCGATATGACGCGTTCGTGCGCGGTCGCAGCTTCGTCAAGCGCCTTGCACCAGTCAAGCCTGCGTTGACGATCGATCTCCGCGACGCCGGCATCGACGAGATCGAGGTCCTCGTCAGGCCGTCCATCAAACAGTTCGGCGGGTGTGATCTGCCGATGCTCGTCCGGTTCAAGCGCACGGGTAATTGCAACGGCTTCTGCAATGAAGCTCCGTAGCCTCTCGGGGTTCAGGTCGGTCGTCTGGTGGCTCGAGTAACGGCCATCCGCATAGATCTGCACGGCAAGACTGCGAGACGTCGTGTCCTTCACTTTCTCGAGTGCGCCGTCACGATATCCGAACTCGACATCGCGCCCCTGGCCCGCCGTGGCCCACGCATCATTGGCGCCTGCGCTGCGGGCAAGCTCTACGGCGTGCATCGCCCTGTTTTCGAGTTCAGCCGGCATTTTCGCCTCCGACGGTCATGTTGGAAACGAGCACGGTCGGGATACCCTGCGAGACCGGTACCCGCTGGCCGTTCTTGCCGCAGGTCCAGCCCCCCGTGTCGAGGCGCGCATCGTTCGCAACCATCGTGATTCGCTTCAGCGATTCAGGACCATTGCCGATGATGTTGACGTCCTTGATGGGTGCCGTGATCTTGCCTTTTTCGACGAGCCAGCCGTTCTTGACGTAGAACGTATAGTCGCCGGCGCCGATGCGTACCTGGCCGTTGGTGTACGTTTCGCAAATGATGCCATGATCGACGGCCGCGACGATTTCGTCCTTGGTGTGCGGCCCGTCCTCCATGAACGTGCAACTCATGCGCGGCATGGGCGCGAACTTGTAGGACTCGCGGCGCCCCGATCCAGTCGGGCTCAGGCCGTACTGTCGTGCGCTGATCTGGTCGTGCAGGTAGGATTTGAGAATACCGTCCTCGACCAGCACGGTCTTGCCTGCCCTGTTGCCTTCGTCATCGTAGTTCAAGGCGCCGCGTTCCTTCGGAATCGTCGCCTGGTCGACAACGGTGACAAAGGGCTCGGCGACTTTCTTGCCGATCATGTCGGTATAGATACTCGTCCCTTTGCGGTTGAAGTCGGCCTCCATGCCATGGCCGATCGCCTCGTGCAGCAATATTCCACTGGCACCCGAGGCCAGGATCACGGGCATCTCGCCCGCCGGCGGCCGTCGCGCCTCGAACTGGATCATCGTGCGGTCGACGGCCTCCCTGACCATTCGCGTCAGGCGTTCCTCGCTGTACCACGCGAACTCCTCGCGCGCCGCAATGTTCGAATGACCGGTTTGCGTCTTGCCGTTTTTGCTCGCAGTGACCACCACGGTCGCTCGCGTCATCGGTCGGTGGTCTGTTACCAGCTTGCCATCGAGCGTCGCGATCATGACGCGCTCGTCCGCGTCAGCCCAGTAGACCGCGACCTTCTCAATCGCGGTGTCCATCGACCTGGCCTTTTCTTCGACAAACTTCAGCAGCGGCAGCTTCCTGTCGACGCCGACATCACTCCAGGGCACGGTCGTCGTGTACAGGTCGCCGCTCGCCTGTCGATTGAAAGCCTGCGGCGCAACCACCTGGCTGCCCGACGCGATCGCGGACGCCGTGCGTGCCGCAGCCAGCATCGACGGCAGCGTCAGGTCCTCGGTGAACGCGTAGCCCGTTTGCTCGCCGATAACCACGCGCAGGCCAACGCCTTGCTGGATCCCCGAGTTCGCGTTGCTCACGATCCCGTCCTCGAGCGTGAGTGAATTGCTGCGCGTATGCTGGAAGTAGAGATCCGCGGCGTCCGCACCGCTGGCCGTCAATTCCGACATGACGCGGGCCGTTGTCGCCTGGTCCACCCCGAACCACGCCATGAACGGGTTCTCGGGCGTTGCTTCACGAACGGCCGTCGCCGTCGGCACGCCACAGCCGGACACGAACGCCGGCATGCTGATAACGGCGCTACCCGCGGCCATGTGACCCAAAAAATCCCTGCGCTTGATCGTCATAGTGGCCCCTGTTTGCCTTTCAAATATAGATGCCGTCGCCGTCCCAATGGTTGCACTTCAGCGGCGCGAAAGCGCCAGCCGGACGCCGTGAGGAATGCGCCAGCCAGGCGATTGCGCCAGCTCATGCAGCGGCCGAGCATCCGCCGCGCCAAGCACCGTGACCAGGCCCGAACGAAATCCGAACTTGAGACTGTTCGCCGCGATTAACGCGAGGTTCGGCCCCGGGATCGAGACCAGTACCGCCGCAGAAACCATGAGTGCGAGTAAAGTGTTCATCGTCGACGTCGCTGACTCGCCCAGTACCTGAGCAGGATGAAGCCGAAAAGCATACCACCGAGGTGTGCGAAGTTGGCGACGCCAGGCGCACCGCCGCTGACCCCGAGGTACAGCTCGAGCAGCCCATAGATGAAAACGAAAGTGATGGCACGCATCGGGATCGGCGGAAATAACGGGACGACAATACGATTGGGAAAAGTGAGTCCGTAAGCGAGCAGGATGCCAAACACCCCGCCCGACGCGCCGACGGTTGGGTAGAGTCCGCCCTGCGTGGCCGCGACGACGAGCTGCACGATTCCAGCACCAACAACGCAGACCAGGAAGTAGATCAGGAAGCGCTGCGAGCCCATGACGTTTTCGAGGTCACGGCCGAACATCCACAGGCCGAACATGTTGAAGAAAATATGGGTCGTGTTGCCATGCAGAAACCCGTAGGTCAGCAACTGCCAGGGCATGAACGGAGAACGCGGATCGGTTGCCGGCCAAAGCGCGAAATTCATGTACATGAATTCCAGGTTCAGCTGCTGCAGCGCGAATACGATGCCATTCGCAACCAGTAACGCGAAGATCACGTTAGGCAGGGCACTACTGCGTCTTGGGCGGTACACGGTCTGGGTCATTCGTACACGGTCCTTCCATCGAAAATCGTCATCTTTACCTTTGCTTCGTTGATTTCCGCGGGCGCAAGTTCAAACAAATTACGATCCAGGACAACAAGGTCGGCGCGTTTACCCACCTCGATCGACCCCTGCTCGTCTTCGAGACCCATCTGATAGGCGCCGTTGATCGTATATGCCTCGATCATCGTTGCGAGGTCAACGCGTTCATCTTCATTGAGTACTGGTCCCTCGTTCGTCCAGGGATCCTGGCGGGTAATAGCCGTCTCAATCGCAAGCAAAGGGTCGAGATCGGTCACCCAGTAGTCGCTGCCGCCCACGATACGGCCGCCGGCGCTCCGTAGGCTGGCAATCGGGTACATCTGCCAGGTGCGCTCTTCCCCGAGCATCGGGATATCCAGGTCGAGCGCTGCAGGATCCGGATATGCCCAGAGGGACTGAAACACGGCGCCAATATTGAGCTCCGCAAATCTGGGCCGGTCATCCTCGTGAATCAGCTGCAGGTGCACGATCTGGTGGCGGTTGTCAGACGTACCGTTTGCAGCACGCATCGCGTCGAATGCATCCAGGGCGCGTCGGACCGCGGCATCACCGATGGCGTGCACATGTATCTGAAGCCCCATGGCGTCGAGCCTCGTGAAATAGTCATCCACGATTTCCTGCTCATAGAAGAACTCACCGCTACCATACGCTGGGTCTTCGTAAGGTTCGAGCAAAGGACTCGTACCGAACTCGATGACGCCATCCATGTAGATCTTGACGGAATCGGCGTCGATGTTGGGCCGCCGCCATGCTTCGCGGCCTTCCATGAACTCGAACACCTCGTCGCCGAATACGCCCGCGTGCCAGCCGATCGGCGACATCGACGTGACAGCACGCAGATCGAAGTTGCCATCATCGGCGACAGCGAGAATCTGCTCGATATGATCAGGCCCGACACCCGGCTCGATCACTGCCGTGATGCCGTTCGCGTGCGATAGGGCGATGCCGGTCAGTACGCGTTTCTTACGTTGCTCGAGCGTGAAAGGCGGGATCGTCTCGCTCACCAGCGTCATCGCGCTCTCACGTAAGGTGCCGCTGGGCTCACCGGTCTCGGGATCGCGCTCGATGATTCCTGCCTCAGGATCTTCGGTGTTCGCGTCAATGCCGGCAATCTCCAGCGCTTTGCTGTTGACCCAGGCCGCATGACCGAAGCTCGACGGCAGGTAGACAGGTCGATCGGGGAACAGCAGATCGAGCAACCCCTTTTTCGGATTGGCTTCCGCCCACAGCCATTCGCCCCACCCGCCGCCTGTAATCCAACGCTCACCGCCATGACCCAGCAGCGCCGTGCAGTCCTTCAACCTGGCAGCCACTTCTTCGACGGTTTCTATTCGCAGGAGATTGCACTCTTCGTCCGACAGCACTTCGGTCAGTATGTGGATATGGGCGTCGTGGAATCCCGGCAGCATCATCTGCCCGACGAGATTGAAGATCTCGGTTTCAGGACCAACATAGTGAACAGCGCCGTCGTCATCACCAACATAGACGATTCTGCCGTCCTTGATCGCTACGGCCTCGGCCCAGCTGCGGTCGGCATCGACCGTGTAGATGGCGCCATTGAGAAACACGTGATCGGCGGCGTCCTCAGCCACTTCTTCTGAAGGCTGCTCGCAAGCGGCCAGGAATGCGAAAAAGAACATCAGACACACACGCCCAGGCATCACCAGCCACCTCCCCCGCCGCCGCCGCCGCCTCCGCCCGAGAAGCCACCGCCGCCACTTCCCGAGGACGATCCGGGCGGTGAGACGGAGGAACCGATTGCGGAATTGAGGCTGCCTGACAGTTTGCTGGTTGCTCTCGACAGGTTCGAACTGTTCCATCGGCCGTTGTACCACGACGGCCGGTATGCTTCGCCATTGGGGTTGCGAATTGACGCGAAGACGCTCGCGAATTTTTCCGACCACCGCTGGTCGACACCGAGTGCCAGCGCGAATGGCAAAAATACCTCGAACAGTTCGGGCGTCTTCTCCGGTGGATTCCTGAGATTGAGCTCGTCTTTTTCCGCGATCTCGAGAAAATCCTTGAAGCCCAGCATGTCGTCGAGCAACTTGCGTCCGCGCAACGTGGGCGCACGCATGATGAACGCGAAGAACGCCATCGTGATGAACGAAATCACGACCACCGCAATGACAGCTGGCGTGGCACCTCGACCGATATTGAAAGCGATCAGCACTGTTACAAGCATGATTAGTACGGCCGGCACACTGACCCAGGCGTTGGTTTTAAAGTACTTCCTCTTGTAATCGCGCTGCAGTGATTCCCGATGCTCGCTGCGCGCTCCGCCGAGAACCTCATGGTTCTCGTCGTCGAGTTCGATCTTCGACCCATCCTTGAAAAGGCCAACGAACAGTTCGCGCTCCCCTGCCGCGAGTTCCGGGTGCAGCAAATCGGAGTCCTGCTTGATGAGCCAGTGCTTGCTGCCGCGGCGCTTGATCTCGAGATAACCTTTGACTGCCAGGTTGACGACTGCCGCCGTCATTACCTTGTCGTCGTAGTACATCTGCCGGACATAGCGCAGCGACGCGGGCGAATAACCCTCCGGTGGCTGGTAACGAGTGATGACCACGCCTTCCTCGGGGTCCCGGCCGTACTTGTGCCACACGGGTACGTAATAAGCGAGCAATAGCATTAAGCCGATCACGGCAACGAGCAGGTTGCGATTGTCCTTCAACAGCCAGCCGATGCGGTCCGCGCCGGTTGGCTGTTCGACGAAACCCTTCGGCCAGCCGACGACGATCGTCAAGCCGTTAACGGGCGACAGTGGCCTGGTCGCCCTGAAATGGACGCTGCGCGCCGAGTCGATGTGTGCTTTGTAGTCCTTTCCCTGGCTGCCGAAGCGTCCTGTATATGCCTCAAAACTGATATCCGTCAGCGGTGCATCGAATTCGAGGGTGACAGTTGCGCTGGCCTCGTCGATAGGAAACGCCCAATCGAAGCCGGTCACGTTCCAGTAGAGTTCATCGTGCTCGTCGAAGAAGCCGAGCATGCGGCTGGCCTCGTAGCGAAACGTGTAAGTGTGCACCCCGTGCTGGATAAAGCGGTCCGCACTGCCGAAGTAGGTCCTGACGCCGCCGCGGACGCGCTGCGTGTGGTAAGGCTCGCCGCGCCCGTTGCGCAGCAAGGCGAGCGGTCGGAACGCGACCTTGTGCTCGTTGCCCAGCCTGTCCTCGTACTCGGTTGGAAAGTCCCGGTAGATGCCGCGCCTGATGCGATTGCCCTCGGCGCGCACCTCGATCGTCTCGGTCACTTCGATCATGCCACTGGTCATGACACGAATGTCGCTGTGGAAACTCAGGATGCGTTCATCGGCGACGACGCTGAAAGGCAGCAGCAATAACAGCAGAACGTAGCGTGTCATTCTACGGAGCCCAGCCTGACGAGTGGGACGTTGGCAGCATCGTCAGAAGACTTCTGGAAGAACTCGCGAGTCGTGAAATCGAACCACCCCGCGATGACATTGGCCGGTACAGTCTCGGTCATCGTGTTGTAGTCACGCACCGAGCCGTTGTAGTAGCGGCGTGCGAACTGCAGGTAATTCTCGGTCTCGACCAGTTCGTTCTGCAGCTTCAGGAAGTTCTCGTTGGCCTTGAGGTCCGGATAGCTCTCCGCCAGCGCGATGATTCGTTCGATGCCCGTGCTCAGTTTTTCCTCGACTTTGCCCTTAGCGCGCACATCGGCAACCTGCATCGCCTCGGCACGCAGCTCGGTCACAGCCTCGAGCGTCGCCCGTTCGTACTTCGCGTACTGATCAACGGCGGTCACCAGGCGGGGTACCAGGTCGTGGCGTCGTTGCAGCTGCACATCGATATCGCTCCAGGCCGTATCGACACGATTGCGACTGCGTACCAGGCGGTTGTAAAGGACCACGCCGAGCGCGGCGACAACAACGACGATAATGATGATGGTCAGCATCTGGCATACCGTGGCAAAAGGACGCCCAATCGTACCACCAGAGGGACATTCTACTTAATTGCCTGTCCGCATAAGCTAAGCAAGCAATTAAGTAGAATGTCCCCTTTTTCCTAGTACCAGAAGGAGATGAAGACCTGGTAAACGTTGGCATCCAGCTCGTAGAGAGGTTCTTCCCCGAGAGGCGCACCTGCCCGCAGGTCAGAGAACTCATCATAGTCGACCATCAGGAAGTCGGCCGCGGCCGTCACCGATCCTTTCTTGATGAACCCCCATCCGTCTGCATCGTTGAGGAATTCGTAGGAGGCTTTCAAGGTAACGGTCGTACTCGTAAGCTCACTGAGCTCCTTGTCCCGGCCCCTGAAGTTGGTCGCCTGCGCCCGCGGGAAAATATCCCGATAGAAATGCGCGCCGGTCTGGTCGTGGTAACGCACCTTGCCTGTAAATGTGAAATCGCGCCACGGATGCACATAGGTCAACGACAACGTATGGCTGTCGATGTCCCAGGTATCGGTGAAGAAACGATACTCACCCTCGATCGCGGCGCGATACGGCAAGAAATACCGGGCGCGCAAACCCACAGCGTTACTGGTGCGGGTATTCGGATAGAGCTCGGCTTCGTAGCTGTAGCCCAGTGCGGTACCCGAATCCAGGTAGCGGACCGAGCGATACGGGTTGTTGAGGTAGCCCTCGTCGGTCATTGTCGTGAAGTTGAGCGTCGCAATCAGGTTCTTGGTAATGATCTGCGTCAGG